>Ga0256830_1000354_pt1 | contig 38410 bp, 24 predicted proteins | sample 128326metaG_FD_190537 | JGI IMG/M metagenome (GOLD analysis project Ga0256830, IMG submission 190537) | Hydrothermal vent microbial communities from Lau Basin, Pacific Ocean - 128-326 | ecosystem: Environmental > Aquatic > Marine > Hydrothermal vents | place: Pacific Ocean: Lau Basin | collected...
CGGAAACCGAATGATTACGGGGTAGAAATACTGGATTCCAGAAATATCACACGACCCTACAAGGTGATCGCGGTAATATATTGTTCCGGTGGTTTGTTTGATAATGATAATGACATAGTGGACAGAATTCGTAAGGAGGCTAAAAAATTAGGGGGCGACGCTTTGATTGATCTGGACAAGAAGACGATCAGCTATTTCAGCGGTTCGGCGGTAAAGGTTTTGGACTTTGTTCTTTTTGATACCATAGTCGATACCGAGTGGGAAGCAAAAGTAATCGCCTGGGGAAACGGGGAGGTAAATCCCGAATAACAATTCAGCAGCAGCAAGAGAGTCGACAATTGGTTACATTTAATGTTCGAGCATATAATTCATAAACTGTTAATAACAGTTACCGCGATTGTGTTTTTTGCTGCTGCTCCTGTTATCAGTCAACAGAATTCCAACTTATTGATCCATGGTGCGGTTCTTACTGACGATAACATACCATTGCCATTTGCAAATGTTATTGTCGAGGGAACCGAAACGGGAACAATTACCGAAAACGATGGATCTTTTCGTCTCCTCTTACCCCCCGCAGATTCAGTAAAAATAAGATTTGATTACATTGGTTATGAGCCCAAAAGACTCCTGTTAACACGAAAAGATTTAACCGGGGAGCCCATAATCATTGTTTTGAACATAAAATCATTGTCTTTCAGCCCGATCGAAATCATCGGAAAATCGACCATGGAAAAAAGTCAACTTATCGAACCTTCCCTGCGGATGATCGGGATTCGTGACTTGCAGTCAGTCCCTTCCATCGGTGGCGGCGATGTATTCAGGGCGCTGCAGAATTTCCCGGGCGTTAATTCATCCAGTGAACTTTCCAATCAATTGTACGTACGCGGCGGGACTCCGGACCAAAACCTGGTGCTGATAAACGGAATCCCCGTTTATCAACCCTTTCATTTGTTTGGTTTATCCTCATCTGTGGACGATGCTGCCATCGAGTATGTTCGCTATTATTCCGGGGGCTTTTCCGTTCGCTTCGGCGATCGTATGAGTTCGGTTCTGGACATCGTCACAAAACCCGGTAGTGATACCCTGACAGCATACCTGGATATTAATCTAATCAACGCCGGAGGAACAGTGTCCGGGTCCCTGGGGGATAAATTACGCTGGCGCGTCACCGGCCGAAGGACCTACCTGGACGCTCTGAGCCGGCCCTTCGGGAAAAAGTTTCCCTATTACTTCTACGACCTGGAAGGGAAAATATCCTTCCTTCCCAACTCACATTCTTTAATAACCCTTAACACATTTGTCTCCGAAGACGATTACAAGGTCGGGTATGATCGAATAATGTATAACAGATTATACAAATACCATCCTGACAAGGCCATCGCGTATGCGGATTCCAATCAATACCGAAAGATCAATAAAAGTCAATTAGGATGGACCAACAGACTCCTGAGCCTGAGGTGGATGAACCGGCATTCACCGGAACACATGAGTGAAGTTACCGTTTATTTCAGTTCTCTGGGCCAGGACCTTTTCAACCGGAAATCATTCATTCCCAATCCGAAAGCATCCAAATCAACCAGGGACGAAGTGCAATATTATAACCGGGAATATTACGATTACAGGAGCGATGCGGCCGTCGCGGAGACGAAACTGGTGGACGTCGGAATTAACCTGTTTCACGAATGGACATTATCCAAAATTTCGGAGGTTTCCCTGGGTAGCGGATATTCCCTACGGAATCTGAATTATACCTGGAATACATCGGATTTTGATATAATCAGTCCCTATATAAATATATTCATGGACTTCCCCCCCGATTCCATGAATACCAATCTGGAACTAAAAACGGTGTATGGTTTCGCGGAGTATATCCTGCAACCGGTGAAAGGGCTTTGGCTGCGGGGAGGGCTTCGTTTAACAAACTACTCCGTCTATTCAAAAACGGCCGTCGATCCAAGGGTCAACCTCACCTGGACATTCAATCCAAACTGGACGGTAAAGCTTAGCTGGGGGCTTTTCAGCCAGGCATTGTCTTCCGCTACGGAGTACGGTTTTTACAATGTAGCCAGTCTTTATTTTCCCAATAAGGTTAATTTTCCGCAAGCCGGTCACACTCTGGCAGGTGTAATTTTTGATAACCGGAATAATCTGCTGCTGGATTTTTCCGTCTATTCCAAATCATTTTCAAACCTGTTGTATTATAATAAAAAGGGAGAAGCGGGCACGGGAAAAGGTGTTTCACATGGAATTGAATTTTTGTCCTCCTACACACCGAATTCATCCGTATTCATACAACTGGCTTACGGGTATTCAATTACTGAAAAAACCCAGGGTGGGGAAAGATTTTATCCCAATTATGACCAACGACATAAAATCAACCTGCGGGCCGGGATTCAGTTAAAACGAAATTGGATGCTGAACGTGAATTGGTCGTTCACCACCGGTCGACCCGGTAACCTGGCTACAAATCTGGCATATTCCGCAGATATTTCCGGAGATGATACGGGAGTATTTATCCAGCCAATACCTTTCGTTTTGGAGCTTCCCAAAAACGTATTTCGCTACCCGGCTTTCCATCGTTTGGATATTTCATTAACGAAAACCTGGTCTCTCAGGAAAGGTCTTTTCTCCGGTTATTTTCAGATCCTCAATCTTTACAATCGGGCCAACGTCGTGTATTATGAAGACATCAAGGAGGAATATAAGGAAGTACCGGACCCCGATCTCCCCGGTCATACCATCACCAAACCGGTCTATACTTCCAGGCAATTTAACGGCTTCCCATTTTTCCCCACCATCGGAATATCTTATGCGTTTTAAACACATTATTACCATAGCCTGGCTCCTTTTCCTGACCTCCGGTTGCAGCACCGAACCGGAATTGAATCCGGATAAATTACATGAATACCGGTTTATTCTCTGTACACTCAATATGACGCCCGGCAGGTACGGGATTCCTGAGCAAAACTTCGTCCAACAAGTTAGTGTCCAGAAAGTACGCTACCTTATCGACTTGGTTTTCAATCCCGACAAAGAACAAACCTTTGGCGTTAATGACGCGGAAGTCTCCATAATCGGCCCCGACTCCACTTTTCACTTCAAAAATATCGGAAACGGTTTGTATGAATATGCGCGCCAGGATACGATTACACCTTTCCGATACGGCGCCCAATATTCCCTTAAGGTTATTTTCCCCGATGGAACAGAAGCTGTGTCGACGATTACTACGCCTATGATTTATTTCGAACCGAAAAAAGACACCATTCGGGTGCAACCCGATAGTGTCACCTCGTGGACGTATCCACCGGAAGGCGGACGATACCCTTTAACATATACCGGAGCGCATTTCAGTGATACCATATTTTTCCGCATTACCGAAGGATCCGTATTAAACAGCCCGGCTCCCTCCATTTTCTTATCAGGCCATTCCTGGAATACCGAATCCTTTTGGGTAGCGATGGACACAACTGCAGAATCACTTATCTTCCGGACCGCCGCCGATAAACCCGGCGATTTTGTTAACCGTAAAGTGATTGGATCGTATATGGTCTTTCATCAGGGATTTATCGATTATAACAATATGACAAGAGATGATTCCTGGCCGATAGAGAATCTTGAGGAAATATCAAATATCAATGGAGCTTTTGGAATATTTACCGCGCCTCCTTATGACATTAATAAACAATATATTTTAGCCTTGAAAAAGTAACCGACAAATAAAACCGACAAGGGAGTTCACATGTTTGTAATATTACCTTCAACACAGCGATTGACAACCCTGAAAAAAATGAAACAAACATTCATTTTTTTCGCCTTTCTTTCGTTCCTTAGCGCCGAAAACGGAAAAGTCCCGCTCATCGACCTGCACTACGTCATAGCTCCTGCTCCAAATTTTCAGTACGCGTCAAATGAAAGCGGCAATAACCGGGATTACACTTTCGGCCTTTCGTTTCCGGTACCAAAAAAACAAAACTTCCGCTTCGGAATCGATATCATGCTGAAATCGTGGACGGCTTACCGGCTTTACCGGTTTGAGCAGGATTTATTGTACGAAAACCAGAGTGTCGGCAATACGGATGAACTGTTTGAACACAGCCTTTTGGGAGCGGCGCCATATCTGAGCGGGACAATCAATAATAAGGGCGATTTCTGGGACAAAGCAACTTTTTCATTTGGAGTTTTGGCGGGTCACCCCGATACGCCGAATAAGGTATGGCTCAAGAAATGGGGGAAAATAACGGACAGGATTGTGTTTACACCGTTCCTCCGACTCGAGCGTCCCCTGATTGCAAAGTATCCGTGGATCATCGGAATGGCCCAGTTTTATTATGTGCCCGGAGCGGGGCTCGTCTCCTCGTTGTTGATCGGCGCGGATGTCAGATTGTGGTGAGGGGAGCGAGGGGGAAAATCGGCGGGATCAATATCCCCCGGGCGAAAACGGCCATAAAAGGGGGATAAGAAAACTGGCGGTAATCCACAGCACAATCGACAGCGGCAATCCAACCCGCATGTAATCGGTGAATTTATACCCGCCGGGGCCATAAACCATCAGGTTGGTCTGGTACCCCACCGGCGTGATAAAAGAAGACGAAGCAGCAAAACAAATGGCGAAGATAAACGGACGGGGGTCCAATCCCATTTTGGCGGCCATGGTCAGGGCAATCGGTGTCATGATAATCGCGGTGGCGGCATTGGACGAAACTTCGGTCATAATCAGCGTGATCAAATACAGCACAGCCAACATGATGTTGGGTTGAATCGATTCCGGGAAGCGGGTCATCAGATTGTACAGGTTGGTCCCTACCCAATCGGCCGTGCCGCTGGTCTGAATTACCTGTCCCAGGGGAATCAGGGCGGCGATCAGGATAATTACCTGCCAACGGATGGCGTAGTATGATTCATTGGGCGTGATCAAGCCGAAAACCAACAAAACCGCCACTCCGATGATGGTTCCTTTCAGGATGGTTGTATACCCGACGGCGGCCAAGCCGATAATGCTTAAAATAACAACAATGCTTAACCACCAGAAACGCTGTTTCCGTAAAGTAACATCTATTTCCTCCATGACGATGAAGTCACCGGTGGAGGCAAGGGCGCGTATTTTTTCCCGCGGTCCGTAAACCAACAACGTATCGTACGCCGCCAGTAAGACATGGGCGATCTTTCTCCGGAATAATTCCCCCTCCCTCCGGATCGCCAGCACAAAACAGCCGAAGCGGCGACGAAAATTCACTTCTTTCAAACTCTTACCGACCAGGTCGGATTTGTCGGTCAGCAAACATTCCACCAACACATTATTTTCACGTAAAAGTTCACTGTGGGTCAATTTCTGATCCGTAAGCATGGCCACCTTTTCCACTTCCTTCAGTCGCAGGAAATTATCCAACGCGCCACGAATGAAAAGAATATCTCCGGCCTGTAGTTTCGTGTCGCGGATATTGGTGGTAATGGTTTTATCGCCACGGAGAATATCCAATACGGTCACGTCGTAATTCTTATTAAGTCCCCGCTGCAAACAGGTTTTACCTACCAGGGGAGAATCCGGCAGGACTTTCACCTCGGTCAGGAAACCACCCATGTGGAAACTTTTGGTCAAACTTGATGTGACGGTCCTCGAAGGCAGCAGTTTGTTCCCAAGCAATAGGATATAGGATAACCCGATAACCAGTTGAATCGCGCCGTAGCGCGCGAACTCGAACATCCCAAGTGGAATTTGATTGTCAGTTTTAACGAAAATGGAATTCACCAGTAGGTTGGTGGAGGTGCCGACCAGGGTAAGGGTTCCCCCAAGAATGGCGGCATAGCTAAGGGGAATCAATACCTTGGACGGACTGATCCGATAGGATTGCGCGATCCGCATGGTGATGGGAATAAATATGGCGACAACGGCGGTATTATTAACAACCGCGGAAGCTAAGGCAATGCTAAGCAGGTAAACGGTCAATCCCAACACCATGGAACGATTGAAGAGCTGGTTGATTTTTACAATCAAATATTCCAATACGTGCGTTTTCTGGATGGCATTACTCAATACAAACAGTAAGGCAATGGTAATAACCGCCGGATTCGAGAAACCTGTAATGGCATCATTTGGCGATACCAATCCGGCGATCAGCAAGATTCCCAGGATGGTAAATGCCGTTACATCAATCGGCAACGCTTCCGTCACAAACAGGATGAAACCCAGGGTAACTATACTTAATACAACGGCAATTTCGACAGTCATAAGAAAGATCTAATAATTACCTGCAAAACGGAAAACGATATCCATTGGTGCTGTGCCATGATCGGAAATTTAACTCTAATTGTAACTTAACTGTAATTCCCTTTTTACCCGGATTATCCCCTTATGAATCGGGATTCTTATTGTCAGACACGAATTGCACAAATTTTTCGAAGGAATATGAAACCGACTATATTTTTGTTTTCAGACATCCAACAAGGCTAAGTGACAGGTCAAGGCAAAGGAAATTGAACAGTGGCATAACTTGGTACGTCGGAATTCATCATAAAAATTGTATTATGTTTCCCGTCATTTCAACGGTGAATGAACGGTCGGCGCCCCTGCGGGTATTAATTGGCACGTATTCGATTCAGAAGATTAACCCCGGATATATCGTTTATCGTAATCAAATTCTTCCTACTGATGTACGCATCACTTGCAAAATCGGCATAGGCTTTCAAATTGCATGCGTGAAACCAAATATACGAATTTTACGAAAGAATTATTTTATTAATAACGCTCTTGACCGGAAAACATGATCCTGCGGGGTCTCCCAACAATCCCCTCCATCAAGAGGGGTGGCCCCGAAGGGGACGGGGTGTGTACCGGATAATTGCATTTTCACCGACGCTTTGGTTTGCGATGGTGTTTTATCACGAGGGTACGAAGTGGTTTTATTGAAGATTGACAATTGTCGATCGAAAATTTCTGGATGCCAAAAACTTTTCATTTCATTTCCTTCGCGGTGAATAACCGCAAAGATCCAGAGCACGCAAAGAGATTTTTTTAATGTTTTTTTCTTGAGTCAAATAATGCTTTCGTACTTTAATAAACCTTCGCGTCCTTGGCATCTCAGCGGTAAAGCCGGAAACCCGTCAGGAAAAAGGCCAGAATATGGGGATGAATATAATGGCGGCTATCCAGAGCGCAACAGCCAACGGCAAGCCGACCTTGATATAGTCGGTAAACTTATACCCCCCCGGGCCATAGACCATTAGATTGGTTTGATAACCAACCGGGGTTACCAACGAGGCCGAAGCCGCGTAACAAATCGCGAAGATGAAAGGACGGGGATTCAGACCCATTTGGGATGCCATTACCAGGGCAATGGGGGTCATGATGATAGCCGTCGCCGCGTTGGATGACACTTCCGTGAGAATCATTGTTAACAAATAAATAAACGACAGCAACACAATGGGTTGATACTGGTCGGGGAAAATACCGATCAACCGGGACAATCCCCCGCCGATCCAATCGGCCGTGCCGGTACTCTGGATTACATAACCCAGGGGGATCAGGGCCGCAATCAGGACGATAACCTGCCAGTGGATGGATTGATAGGCTTCATTGGGACGCAGGACCCGGAAGATCAGGAGAATTACCACACCGACCAAGGTCCCTTTGAGAATCGGTACCCACCCTAAAGCGGCCAACATAACCGCCAGAACAATAACAACTGCACTTAACCACCAAAACCGATGCTTCTTCAATGTCGCGTCGATTTCCTCTAATACGATAAAATCTCCGGAGGCTGCCAGTTCATTGATTTTATCACGTGTCCCATAAACCAATAATGTATCGAATACATTCAAAATCACATGGGAAATCTTCCTTCGTAAAATGGTTCCTTCCCGGCGAATCGCCAATACGAAACACCCGAATTTTTGTCTGAAACCGGTATCTTTTAAACTCTTTCCAGGCAAACCGGATTTTTCCGTGAGCAAACATTCAACCAGGATATTGTTCTCGTTCCGCAATTCCTCATGGGTAAGTTTTTCATCGGTTAACATGGTGATTTTTTCAATTTCCTTCATTCTCAGGAAGTCATCCAATGATCCCCTGACAAAGAGCACATCCCCTTCCTTTAAAACCGTGTCGCGAATGTTGGTGGAAATCAATTTATCGCCCCGCAAAATATCCAGAACAATAACATCATAATTCTGGTTAATACCACGTTCCAGGCACGTTTTCCCCACTAACGGCGAATCTTTCGTGATTTTCACCTCGGTCAGATAGCCTCCCATGTGATAGCTCTTCGTCAAACTTGAAGTCACCGTTCTTGACGGCAACATACGATAAGCAAAAACGATGATATAGACCAACCCGATCGCCAGTTTGATTCCACCGAACCTGGCAAATTCAAACATCCCCAATGGTGGATAATCGGTGCTTTGGAGCAAAATCGAATTGACCAATAAATTCGTGGAAGTACCCACCAGGGTCAGAGTTCCGCCCAATACGGCGGCATAACTCAGGGGGATTAGAACCTTCGAGGGGCTGATACGATACTTATGTGCCAGCCGGATCGTTACCGGCATGAATATCGCCACAATGGCGGTATTATTCACGACGGCGGAAGCGATCGCGATGGAAACGAGGTACAGGGTTAATCCCAGGGTCTTGGACCGCCGCGCGAGTTTATTGAGATGTAAAACCAGATATTCCAACAGGCCGGTCTTTTGCAAAGAGTGGCTCAGGATAAACAACGCGGCGATGGTAATTACCGCCGGATTGGAGAAACCTTTTATACTGTCTGCCGGGGACAATAATCCCGATACCAGTAATATCCCCAAGACCGTAAGCGCCGTAACATCAATAGGCAATGCTTCCGTTACAAACAAAATGAAGGCTAACCCGATGACAAACAGAATGAAACCGATTTCTATGGTCATTCGTAATCTTTCAGTTACGCACGTTTATTTTCATCCGGCCTTCGTCTAACAAGATCCGGGAACCGATCGCAGGCGGCGGAGCAGTCCCCCGGCGGGTCTGTTTTTTTTGTGCATCTTTCATCTCCTGGAGAACGGGTATCGGCTTCCCGGCATTTTCATTACTTGTTCCCCTTCCCAAACTAAAGACGTCTCTCTTCTCCCGCGCCCCGGATTTTTTAACTCAGTTAAAACGAATTACAATAAGAATGTCGGGATACGGGTTACCACAATTGCTTCTCCCGCGACCGATCAAGGCATTAAATCAGATTTGAACTTCATCGATTTGTTTGGGATCAAGGTTCTCCTGAGCGTATTTCAGGTAGATTTTTTCTTTCACGAAAACCTCAAAGAGATCGGGATCGATGTGGGCGTCGTTTTTCATGAAGCCGAGAATGCGCATCGCCTGACTCAACGTTTTTCCTTTTTTGTACGGCCGGTCGCGGGCGGTAAGGGCCTCGAAGATATCCGCGATCGCCATTATCCGGGCCTGGATGGACATTTCATTCCTGGTCAATCCTTTGGGATACCCGGTTCCATCCAGTTTCTCATGATGTCCGCCGGCAAATTCGGGGACATTCTGCAGGTTTTTCGGATAGGGCAATTGGGTCAACATGTGAATTGTTTCCACAATATGATTATTGATTATTTTCCGTTCTTCATGCGTGAGGGTTCCGCGATTAATGTTGAGATTGTACACCTCATTATCGGTCAGGAACGGTTTCCATTCGCCGTTTTCCTTCCAGCGATACCCGGCAATCTTTTCCACCCGCTTCTTTTTTTCCTCACTCATAAATTCTCCGCCGATATTGGCCTCCCGTAAAAACTCCATATCATCGTCCAACCGGGCAATTTTCGCCCGATACTTCTCTTTTAATTGTTTCAGCGCCGCTTCGCGATCGGCTTCATTCAGGGTGTCATCGGACATGAGTCTCAATTTACGCTTGAGATATTTTATTTCTTCATCTCGTTTCAATACCTCAAACCGGGTGGAAACGGTATGGATACGATCGTATATTGTCTCCAGTTTTGTCGCTTTATCGACGACATACTCGGGGGTTGTGACCTTACCGCAATCGTGCAACCAGGCGGCGATTTTCAACTCATACATTTCCTCTTCGCTGAAATGAACATCCGCCAGGGGACCTTCCTTCACGTTATTCACGGCTTCGGCCAACATCAGCGTAATAATGGGCACGCGTTCGCAATGTCCACCGGTGTACGGTGATTTGGCATCAATGGCTGAGGCGATTAATTTGATGAAAGACTCAAATAAAACCTGTAGTTCCCGCATTAAATTCTTATTGGTGATAGCCACTGCGGCCTGACTCGCCAGTCCTTCCACCAATTGTTGAACTTCCTTTGAAAAGGAAATTGTATCGCCGGTTTTCGGATCCTTGGCATTTAACAGTTGCAGCACACCGATGATCTCATCCTGATGGTCCTTCAGAGGCACCGTAAGAAAGGACTTCGAACGGTAGCCGGTTTTTTTATCGAACATTTTCGTCCCGGAAAAATCAAACCCTTCCGCTGTGTATGCGTCCTCGATATTCACCGTTTCTCCGGTCAACCCGACATAGGCCGCGATCATGCTTCTGTTGGGAGAACCGTCTTCCTGATACAGACGAACAGGATAAAACGGAATTTCTTTCCCCGACGTTCCACCCATGTGAAAATTAAGTGAATCGGTCATCATGATGGCAAAACGCAAGCGTTGATCTTCGGTCATCATGTACAATGTTCCGCCATCGGCATTGGCGATTCGCTTGGCTTCCAGGAGAATCATCTCCAACAATTTATCCATGTCCTTTTCCCGGGACAGTGCCAGTCCGATTTCGGACAACTTCTCGATTTGCGCCCGAAGTTCGCGGATATATTCCTTAATACCTTCCGGGGTCGATTCCAGCAGTTGTTTAATTTCTTCCGCGGTAAGGGAAAATGCGGTATTCTTTGTTTTATTCATACACCATCCAATTTCTTATCTGATGAAAAACTTACGACTGGGGTGATCGATTCTCAACGGTTACTTCATCTTTATTTGCAACCGATAAAATGATTTCCGTGGAATTTATCCGTTTCGGAATTATTAACCCAACTTTTTCGACAGAGAAAGTCGTACCTGATGATGCCGGAGCGTTCGGTCCCGGAGATGGGAAATGTGGTGGGACTTCAGACGAAGCATTGCGACCGTCGGGGGAAGTCGGTAACCGGGGAAACAGACGCCCGGTCCTCCCCCGACCGGCGGACCAGGCGTCCGTTCCTTTAATCACACCGGATATTCAACCGGTTTCCTTATTATTTTTTATAATTCGCGTTTCACCGTGTTGTATTGTAAAGAATTCACTTTCCCGCATTCCGGCTTTTTCGCGTTCTTCTTTCAACAATTCCACCGGTTCCGTCACCGGTTCGTCCGACAGGATAAATGTACCGTAATGGATCCCGACCGATTGTCTTGCCCGGACGTCCTTATGCACCTGAATTGCCTGAGCGGGATTTACGTGAATGGGCAACATGAACCATTCGGGTCCATAGGACCCGATCGGGATAGCCGCCAAATCAAAGGGTCCGTATTTAATACCAACCTCACTGAATAAAGGACTGTGACCGGTATCTCCGGCAAACCAGAAACGCTGTTCGGTACCGATGATCGCCCAACTGCTCCAGAGCGTTCTGTTCCGATCAAAAGGACTTCGGCCGGAAAAATGTTGGGACGGCGTACATACGATTGTAACGCGACCCAACTGATACTCCTGCCACCAATCCATTTCAATCACGTTGGTTATGCCCCTTTTAACAAACCACCGTTTAACACCCCGGGGGACAAACCAAACGGGTTGGTTGCCCAGGGCTTTCACGGTGGCTTCATCCAGGTGATCGTAGTGGTTATGGGAAATAACCACGGCATCGATCGCCGGCAACGCTTCAGGGGGGAAAGGAACCGGTGTGAAACGCCTGGGGCCGAATAATTGGGACGGGGAACAACGTTCGCTGAAAATGGGGTCGGTCAGAATGGTAAGCCCTTCAATCTGCACCAATAACGTGGAATGTCCAACCCAGGTTATCGTCAATTCGTTCGGTTTACTGTTGATTATGTCCCATTTCGGTTCAATTACAGGGAAAAGATCCCGGGCGGAGGAAAAAGATGGGACTTTTCCTATCCGGTTAAACTGCCATTTAAGGAGGCCCGAAAACTGGTTTCCTTGTCTCAGTCCCGGATTTTGAAAACGGTTCGATTTGTTTCGGTTCATATCCATTCTTTGTGGCAATATCGATAAACTCAATAATACACTGCTTATTAACGAAATAAAAAAGGTTGCCAAAACCATTCTGAACATTATCATATTCAAATACGACCGACCTTGACAGCCACTTATTTTACCTGAAATTTCAGGCTGGGGATCAATAAAGACACCAATGGTCCGTTTTTAAATGTCCGATCAGGCTGAGACGCAAGCTGAAACAAGGGGAATCGAACCTTGGTGTAACCTTGTGATAGGTCAGGATTCATTGCAAAAACCGGAAACCAATGACCTCATTTGTTACGGGTAATATCACCGGTATTGGATTATCCACATCGATCGTCCGCGTGACATCAATTCATGTTAATTGTGTTATGTTTTTCTTTATTGAAAACATGCTCATCTGTTTTGTGTCCCTTAGTAAGTCCGGGGCTACGCTCTGCAAGTAACTTTACCTGAGCTCTTTTCAATTTTAATGTGCCTGTGAACTATTTTTACACCAGTTAAACTTTATACGATACACGAACTATACGGTACGGATTACGATTGTTGTTTAATTTGTTCGTTGATGATAACCCGGGCTACGCTCCGATGTGTTTTCCACTGGGCGTATCTCGGTTCATTTTTGAATATATTTTTTTATTTTATCCATCATCTCCCGGCGGTTAATCGGCTTGGACAAATAGTCATTACACCCGGCGCCCATACAATTTTCCCTGTCCCGGGCAAAAGCATGGGCAGTGGTGGCAATGACGGGAACTCCTTTCCAGCGATCAAAAGTCCGCAAGTAACGGACCAGGTCCAACCCGTCTTCGTCACCTTGCAAGGATAAATCCAAAAGGATCAAATCAACCGGTTTGGTTTCCATTTTTTGTTTTGCCTCCGCAACTGAAACGGCAAAACAAACATCGTATTCATCTCTCAGTAAAAATGACATCAATAATTGCGTGTTTTTATCATCCTCGACAACCAATACCACCGGTTTCTGTTTTTCATTAGCAGACATCATAAGATACTAATCAGTTCATTTACACGGTTTTCATTATTCGTATTCCCTGGGTGTTTTCTTTGCAATTCAGATCTCCCCCAACCAATGGGATTTAAATTATTGGGTAGCTAAACAATGATTTGACAATGATTTCCATTAATAGCATAACGAGTGAATTTACCCCATCGGGAAAAAAGACCCAAACTGTATTGCGCCTGTCGGCTATGACAGAAAGACGACAATCCAAACTTACTATTATAATGTAAATAACCGCCGGTCGTGATTTCTGTTATTCTGCTTTGCATTAAACAACCGGATCAGAAGGCGTAAGTCAGGTTGGCCGTGGCAATGATATTGTTGTTTTTCCCCTGGACGGTTGAACTGCGCCGGTATTCGGTGATCATGTTCGCGGTGAGATTGTCAATGAGTGAGAATCGAAAACCACCTCTTATCCCAAAGCGTGTTAAATCCGTCTGCCCGGCTCCGGAAGTGTAATTTACTCCTCCAAGCAGGTTAAGCTTCCGGTTAAACAATCCGTATTCGGCATCAAATTTCAGGCTCGTAAACGTTTGCCTGGCTATCATTCCCGGACCGATGCTGAATTCACTGGCGTTGGAAGTAATGTTGATGGAGGTCTTCAAGGGAATTGCGAAGCGGGAATTAATCGTCAGGTTATATACACTGGAAGTTAATCCCGGATCGATAAAAGTGGTATCGAGATCCCGGTTGTCATACAGGTCATTTTTTTCCAGATTAACAATAGTTCCCGAAATATCGTGTTGCATATCAAAGGCGTTAAAACGGTAATTCAAGGTCGCCGTAACGTTTGCGGTCTGAGTATTCTCACGATTATCCGAGTAATTTATCTCACCTGTCGATTGATTAACCAGTGTATCCAGGTAAGTTATTCCATTATTGCGCCCAAATATTCGAAAGCTCAGGTTTACCGTGGGTAAATTCGGTCCCGGAAGAAAGGTCAAATTCGTTAAAATCGTATTCTGGCTGGTAACATTGGTAACCGCTGTGGAAATGTTATCATCCTGGTATTTGTAAAGTAATGTCAGGAGTAATCGATTTTTAAACAACTGAATTTTATCACTTATCGAGAACTCACGATTATTGTTTAACAGGTAGGGATTTGCCAGCGACATAAATTCCGGTCCGACCTGTGAATATTCGGCTACAATATAGTGGCCAAAATAATTCAGCTTCGCGCGCGTACGCATTGCTATCGAAGGCATGCTTAAAACAGCTTCGCCGAAGGAAACCTTACTGCTGTCGCCAAATATGGAAATATCAATGGGTGAAAGAGGTGACATATTCTGGTTTATAATGAAGAAATCCTTTACGTCTTTCGGATCGAAGGGAAGTTCATCCAAATCAAGCGAACCGGCGAGATTATTATCAAGGGTATCGTCCAATAGTGTATCCAATTGTGCCTTGGACATGGCGCCGTCCCAGATATCGCGGTTCAGCATACTAAACGCCAACTCTCCTTCCAGCAATATTCGCTTGTGGTCCAGGTAAAAACCCAAATCCGTACCCAGGACAATATTGTCCTGTGGCGCGGGGCCTTCCCAGTCGGATTGTTTTGCCAATTGGACGGAAAGATTCGGAACGTCGCCCATGGCGATCAATTCCGAATAGGTATAAATACCGGCGGCTATTCCGAGAGTATCACTGGTAAGTTCAATCCGGGCATTATTCAGATCTTTTTTAACGCTTGTCATATCGTCGCGAACTTTTACCAGGCTTAACCCCAATTGGAAGTTTTCACCCCTGCCAAAGCTGAGTCGCCCCCCCTTTAATTCCTGGCGAAACGTGTAGCCTTTACGGTTCAACTCCATAACCAGTTGATCACCCTCCCTGGTGAACTTTTCCAGGGAATACGATTCATTCGTACCAAGCCCACCCTGGACGGCACGGTTAATATCGCCCTGAACATAATGAAAGTTGATGACGCCCAGTTTGAAATTGGCATCCACTCCCCGCACACGCTTCCCATCGACCATGAATCTGCTTAATTTAGGATTCGTATCGCCAATATTTAAATCCAGGTAACGGCCTAACGATACCCCGAATCCGAAACGGTTCCGGGGTTGGATCAAAGGATCTTCCTCGGTTGTAATCTTGATATTCGTTTTAAAGCGCAACCAGTCCCCGTAAGAACCGTTCAGGTTGATTCCGAATTGACCAACCGCCAATTCTTCTACTTCGTATTTATCGTACCGGTATCCGGTGGTAACTCTCCCGCCAAGTTCGAATAAATCGGCGGCACGTTGTTTTCCGGCCACCTGGAAAGTCCAGGTTTTCGTCACGGGCGGACGACCTTCCTCGCCCCGGACAAAAATTCGAATTTCATGCTTTCCCGGAGTCATTACCGACGGCGTATATGAAATCATATCGGCATCAATCATGGCCCGACTGGTTAAATCCTGTCCGTCAATGTAAAGACGCACATTGGCAGGGTTCACTTCTCCCAATTCGAAAAAAGAGGCCGCAATCAGCGCTTCGGTTTTAAGAACCGTCGAACCGGGTTCCGGACTGAATATCTGAATTGACTGGGCACACAAACCCGACAAAAGAAATAACGAAAGAACCAATCTTTTCATGGTTCTATCGATATTGAATAACAATGGTTTTAATGTTGCCATTCTCATCCTCAATCTCAAAACGAAGTTCATGTTGTTCAGGTCCTTCCCCGTCTTCTTCACCGAAATCCGGAATATCAGACTCCTCGGTCATCGTCACATTCAGGTCGCCATCAGGAGTGGAGTTAGCGGTTTCGCCTTCATTTACGGTGGCGCTTTGGCCGGTCGAATTGTTGGTTACCACAATGCTCCCAATCAGAGTGATGAACAAATCACCAAAAACGGGATCCGAAATAACAATAATATCGGTACCCTTTACCGACGCCACGGAAGTCGGGGTGGCAATGATGAATTCCTTGCCTTTTTGTTTGGATACGGATGCCATCATCGTTCCGTACGATAAGGATACGCGCTTAATAATGCCCTCCGCCGTCTTTTCCCCGCCGATTAAAAACTCGGCATCGTTGCGGACTTTAATTGTCGTCTTATCATCGAGATACATGGCGACGGCAAAACCGTCCTTTCCGGTACGAATCACGTCTTCATTTACCAGACCTGTTCCCCGTTTCAGCGGTTCCACGAGCTTTGTCTCGGCCTGGATTAATTTCACGTCCCCCTTGGCCTTCATGACAATTGCCACTTTACTGCCGGCCGTTAAGACCGTAGCCAACATAATTGATAATATAATCAGCCGTTTCATTCTTCCACCTCCACCGAAATAACTGTAATCGGATGATAGGTAGTATTCCCTAACGAATCGGTCTCGGCCACTCCCTGAGTAAGAAGTGACTGAATTACGGACAGATCGACACTGTTACCGTCCAGGATGATATTTCCATTGGTGGAATAAGCGGCATAAGGTTTCCCGGATCCGAATAAGGAGTTAAACTGTTCATCACCAATCAACGATTGCAGGGTTATCATGACCGGATCGGTAAGGACACCGGCTCCGCTTTCCGCACCTTCCGAAGCGGTAAAATCCTTCACTTTAAAAGCAAAGATTTCACTGAGTATCCCATCCATTCCGGCGGTGGTGTCCAATACTTTCAGGACCTGCCACACATAGACTTTTCCCGGTTCCAATTCACCGGCATCGGTAGCCGGATATTGAAACGAAGTTACACCGCGCCCTACCGGATACCAACCCTGGTTTTGATCAAGTGGTAACCTGGTTAAGGATTCAATAGCTTCCTCCACGGTGGCATGTTGCCCCGGAATAAACTCAGCCACGCGAATGTAAAACATACATCCCTCCGGTATATTACACGGATCTGATTCCCACTGCAAAACCGGATAATTTGTATAAACTTCATTAATCGACGTGTCGGCTAAGGTGATGCTGCCAGGGGTCATTAACTGCAGGTAAGTCGGCGTTGAAACATTGATTACCTCTTCACGTTGGACAAAAATATCATTCGGGTCATCGCCGTTCATGATAGAGACGATAAAACGGTAAATACCATCCGGTAAACGTCCGGATTGTACTACTGTGTTAAACAATTCTTCAGCTTCACCTATCTCGATTCGCTCTTCGATGGTAACTCGGAACGGTACCCGGTTACCCTCCACGTCATAGATTTCCCTGGTATCAATGGTCAGATCCTGGTTATTCAGGACAATTGGCGCCTTCAACCAGAACGGATCGGTTACCATGCGAATAAGCGGTTCATCATACATATTTAGCGTCTCTGAATTAATCTGAATCTCGAATTCTATTATAACCGATGTGCTGTCTTCTTCGGTCGATAAAGTGGCGTTAAAAATAGGAACATTCGAGCTCCCGGTGTTCAAATCGATCGAACTTACGTAATAGGTCACATACGGTGTAAAATCAATAATCAGTTGAACGGGGCCGGATCCCTGACCAAAAGCTACCGCGACGGCGATCAAAAGCCATAATGGTCCTCTCTTCATAATATCTCCTAGGATTACGTTATTTAATTGCTACACCCTTAAAGCCTGGGCAATAAGGTAATACAGTCAATATTATTATAAAAGATTAATTCCGGCTTTGGTGACACGCCGCACAAGAACGTGATACGCGAAACGTGTCGGAATGTAGTGGATATCCCAACGGAGAGAAAACGTAATTTGTGGATGCGGAAAAAAGCCTATCATTCTGAGGCCACCGTAGCGGGGAATTATTCTTTTTACCATTACAAGTATTCTGGCAATCCAATAACGAATAAGTGATCTATTACCGGCAGACATTAATTACAAGTATCAAGTGTCCCCGATAACGCCTCCTTCCGGAAATCAAACCACTACCATACCGGATAGCCAAAGGAATTTCCTGTTCCTTCAGGCAGATTCTCACTATTTTCACTCCTGAATCTTTTTCTTTCACCCATGCCTACGACATACGATTACATCATTATCGGATCGGGATTTGGCGGGTCAGTCTCCGCTTTAAGGCTGGCTGAAAAAGGATACAGTATCGCGGTCATCGAACAGGGAAAGCGCTATTACCCGACCGACTTTCCAAAAACCAACTGGAACCTGCGTAAATATTTCTGGCTGCCCCAATTTGCTTTGTACGGTTTTCAGGCCATGACCCTGATGAAGGACGTGTTTATTCTTCACGGAGCCGGAGTCGGCGGGGGCAGTCTGGTCTACGCGAATAACTTATTAATCCCCCCCGATGACGTGTTCAACGATCCCGCCTGGGGCGGCCCCGGCTGGAAGGAAAAATTGGCGCCCTATTACGAACGGGCCCGCAAAATGCTCGGCGCGACCCCCAGCAAGGTCGTCGCCAAAGCGGACAAACTTTTACAGGAATGCGCCGCGGAAATAGGAAAGGGGGACACCTTCCATGTGAACGATGTGGGGGTATTCTTCGGCGAACCGGGAGTTACCGTACCGGATCCCTATTTCAAGGGGCAAGGTCCCGACCGGACAGGATGTATGCTATGCGGCGGGTGCATGGTCGGGTGTCGTTACGGCGCGAAAAATACCCTGGATATGAATTACCTTTATTTCGCAGAAAAATTGGGCGTCGGGATTATCCCCGAAACATGCGTCATCGATGTTCGCCCCCGGGGCGATCAGGGGTATCTTCTTACGACCGAACGGGTTACCGGTGTCTTTCGTCGCAGACAAACATACTTCTCAAAAGGGGTTATTTTTTCCGGCGGGGTCATGGGCACGGTAAAATTATTGTTAAAATGCAAAACCAACGGTTCCCTGCCCAATCTTTCGGACCAATTAGGGAATTTCGTTCGCACCAACAGCGAGGCCCTTGTCGGAGCCAAAGCACGCGGGAAGGACGTCGATTATTCCCAGGGGATTGCCATTACTTCCGGAATTTATCCCGATCCCGACACACATATCGAAGCCGTTCGCTACGGCAAAGGACAGGATGCCATGTCCGGGCTGGCCACGATCCTGGTCGGCGGAGGCAAACCGTGGCCCCGTCCCCTGCGCTTCCTGGGGAACATTATTCGTCACCCCATCAGATTCCTGAGATCTTTGTACCCTTTTGGATGGGCGCAAAGAACCACGATTCTGTTGGTGATGCAAAAAATAGACAACTATCTCCGTTTCGAATACAAACGCCGCTGGTGGCGACTTGGTGGTAAATCCATGAATTCCGATTGGAACACCGAAAAAAAGGTCCCCTCCTACATCCCGGTGGCTAACGAATTTGCGGAGCGTCTGGCAAAAAAAATGAACGGCGACGCGTTCAGTGTGTTACCGGAAGTTTTGTTCGACACCTCTTCCACGGCCCATATTTTAGGCGGTTGCAATATGTCCGAATCCCCGGATCAGGGCGTAATCGATTATTCAGGCAAAATCCATAATTATGACAATCTCTATGTAGTGGACGGCTCCATCGTGCCCGTCAATCTCGGCGTAAACCCCAGCCTCACAATTACGGCTCTGGCCGAATATATCATGGATCAATTCCCCGAGTACGACAACCATCCTGGTTGTCGTCTTTAATCAGTGTACTGAACAATTAACTGTTGTCGTCAAGCAGAGATGCTTGACGTACACGTGCGACAACCATCCCTGGTTGTCGACGTAAATCAGGGCACCGGACAACTGACAGTCGTCAAGCAAGCCTGCTTGTCGAAGTAACACATAGGCGGTGCTTCACGTGCAGGATGCCTGAGACACTTTTTATTTTAATATGAGCATTTTCTTCGTTTCCCGGAACCCGCTTCGCGTCCGGAGCCGGTAAAAATAAACTCCGGATGTGTAGTCTGACGCATCGACAAAAATCACATGCGGTCCCGGATTCTGCTTCGCATTTACCAGGGTATTAATCTTTCTACCGGAAATATCAAAAATATCGAGAAAAACATATTCGGGATCGATCAACATATATCTAATAACGGTAGTGAATCTGAAAGGGTTGGGAAAGTTTTGGAACAGTTGCAACCGAATATGGAGCGTATCATCCGGGTAGGGGCCGCCCCAGGGCTCCGGATAAACATCAGGCGGATAAAAACTACGTGCATTTGAAACGAGATCGGCCAAACCTTCCCCCAATACGACTGCGATCCTGAAGGATAAGGTATCACCAACTTTCAAATCGTAGGGCCCGAACGACAAAACAAAATGACTTCCTTCGTAGTTTACCTGATTGTCCATTATCTCACCGCCGGCCATTAATTCGCGGTATTTCTCACTGTCGGAATAAGGAACAATTCCCGGCGGGCCATTGCGATTGTTACCATACTTGAACGTCCAGTTTATCGAATCCGCGGCCAGGTATTCATCCGCTTGATCCGGGAATATCTGAAATCCGATGGGACTGATCGCCTGGCCATCCGTACCACCGGGGCCATCCAATCCGACTGCCATATTCAAGTCTCCGTAAAACAACGCCCTGTCGTCAGGTACATAGCAATCAAAGGCGCTGCAATTAATGCCGACCCTGGGAACCACCCAATAAGTAAAGTAGACCCCTTTCAAATCCCACCTGGTAGGGATAACATAAAAAGAAAGAACGATTACATCTTCAAGCAGAGAACTGCTCCAGGCATAGCTGGTTTGGATTACGTCAATATATAACGGCTTATGATCAGGAACTATTAAAGCGGCTTCATTATAATCACTATAACGGCACACGAAATCCTGATCGGAAAAACCCACATAATAATCCGGCCAATAGGGGATGTTAGCGGTATTCCCATGTGAAACAACCCAAACGGTATCCCAGGGTTCGCCGGAAGCATAAAATTCAAAACCACTCATGAAAGGATTCCAGGAAGTTGTCACGCTCACCAGGGTGTCATTATCGGGAGTAATCCCACCAACCCATAAACCGGCCTGGGCAATGTGTTCTTCACCGCTGTTCGGAGGGTATTCACAATTGAATCGCCCGGAATAATACCCTCCTGTGGGAGAGAGTGTTCCGACGTTGGAAATCAATAACCGGACTTTTCCCACGTCATGACGCTTGTAATCGAAGACGGAGTCCTGAGCGACTAAGAAATTAGTGAACGTGATCAGGCCGATAAACCAAATCAAAATTATTCTAAGAACAAGCATCGAAACATTATCGCATTTATAAAACGGCTATAGGAAATACCCCCGTCCTATTTTACACCGATTTTGTGTAGTCAAAAATCGGGTGTATTTTTAACATGATTGAAATTGTAAAAAGCATGATCTACATACCCGGTGACCGGAGCGTTCCGGCCATGTAGAACATAGCTGCAATTTTCATCTTTTTCATCAATTTTCAAACAATAATCCGAACCAACGGGGATTTTATGAGAAAAAACAGTATTCTTGAGGACAAAACAGCATTAATCACCGGCGCCTCCAGCGGACTGGGTACTGATTTTGCCAGGGACCTGGCAAACTACGGCTGCAACCTGATTCTGGTGGCCCGCCGGGAGGACAGGTTGGCAGCTTTGAAACAGGAAATAGTCGATAAACATAACGTTGAAGTTGCCGTTATACCGATGGATTTACTTTCGCCGGACGCACCGCGGATTATGTATAATCAAATCCGGAAGGCGGGGAAAACCGTCGCCGTCCTGATAAATAACGCCGGATTCGGAATCTACGGTAAATTCATCGACACCCCTTGGGACAAAATAAAAAAACTAATCGATCTGGATATAGGAGTTTTGGTACAATTAACAAAATTATTCCTGGGTGACATGGTTAAAAACGACTTCGGTTACATTATGCAAATAGCCTCCATCGGGGCATTCCAACCAACCCCGATGTACGCCTGTTACGGGGCGGCAAAAAGTTTCGTTCTCAACTTCGGAGAGGCCCTGAATTATGAATTAAAAGATACCAACGTATCCTGCACCGTTGTGTCGCCGGGGCCAACCAAGACCGAGTTTCTCGAGGTCGCCGGACAAAAACCCAACCTTTATCAGCGCCTGACCATGATGTCCGGCGAAGAGGTCGCGCGAATCGGAATCACTGCCATGTTAGATAGAAGATCAAGCGTTGTTACCGGCAAGATGAACGCTTTTACCGTCTGGCTGAACCGGTGGGTCCCGCGCCGATTATCAACGGCATCGGCCTATGTGCTGACGAAATAAAAATGTGGGAATAGGATGAATTGGTAACTTCCGTCCACGCTGCGCTACGGCGGGTAAGCACCGGTTGTCGTCTCTAATTCGGTTTAAACTGACCTTCGTTGTCAGGCGGAGATGCTTGACGCACAAATTTTTCATATTCATCCATCGTGTCGCAATCAATGAATATTCCTTGCGAATCGACCGGCACCGGAACGGTATCCCGCTCATATTGTTGCAGCAATTTTCGCGCCCCCCGGTCCCCGTCCAGGTTGGCCAAATCGGCAAACAACCGCCTAGGAAACAGAACCGGGTGGCCTCGTCTTCCATCCTTAACCGGAAAAACAATTTTATCCCCGCCCTCACTTTCAAAAACGGTTCTTAATTTCACCACGGTTGACTCTCCGATGAAAGGCATATCTCCCAAGGCAATGAGAACGCCGCTCGTTGCTTGCGGCAACGCCTCAATACCGCGTTTGACGGAAGCCGACATGCCTTCACGCCACTCGGGATTGAAGGCGAAAACCGCTTCCGTGTCTTTCAAAACGCGACGGATATTCGCTTCATCAAAACCGGTAACCACAATAACCGGTCGACAACCACCGGATAGGACCGTTTCATACACAATCCTGACCAGGGGGTGACCGGACAAAGGCAACAGGAGTTTATTCTTTTGGGGGATTCGGGCTGATTCTCCCGCCGCCAGAATAATGGCCGCGATTCCCATGCCTGACGACCTCATGATCGCTGATTATAGCGGGGAATTGAACATGCGTCGGACAATATCGTAATTCCATTCCCGGTTGAAAATTTTCGTTTCCCGGGAAAATCCCTATCCTGCGGTAAACGAGCGGATACAAGGCACAAAAAGTATCCCTTTCGGCATCGAATCATGATCAGTGCAATTTGTATTTGCTCCCCCCGATAAATTCCCTGAGAAGGGAATCCGGGGGAATCAATGATTCATCATCGAATTGATCAATTTCGGAAAGCAGATCATAGATTCTCCTGGCTCGCAAATAAGCGTCACTATGCTTAGGATCCTTTTCCCACAGTTCCAAAAAGCCCGGGAAAAAATGGTAGGCATATTTCTTCAGGATGGGAAGTTCATACGGCAAAGCTCCGTTGAGGAGATAATCCGCGTTGCCGATAAACGGAATAATATGTTTCATTTCACTGCGACGCACATAATGCCAGTGCCCGATCGTACGAACAGGATCGTATCCGCGCTGGGATTGATCCCGCACCATGCGACGTAACAGGCGAATATCGGTCCAACGGATGAATTTATCGTTCCCGGTCCGAAGTTGGGAAATGGTTTCAATATAAACTTTAAATTTCCTGTCCCCCTCGATACTGCGGGTCATGGGTTCATACAAACCATGTAACGAGTCAATTAACAGCATCTGGCCATCCCTGACGACAACTTCCGTAACATTGTCAAAACGTTTACCTTGCTTAAAATCGTAATATGGCATTTTAATGGTTTCACCGTCAATCAAAGCCCGCAGATGTCGATCAATCAACGTGATATCAAGGGCTTCCGGAGCTTCGAAATCGTAATCGCCGTGCTCATCCTTAGGATGCATTTCCAGATCGAAAAAATAATGGTCGAGGTTCAGGGGAAAGGTATCGATGCCCAACCGATTCAGACGCCGGGCCAGTTTGGCGGTCGTGGTGGTTTTCCCGGAAGAGGAAGGGCCTGCCACAATGATGAGTTTGATCCGGTTTTTCTCTCTTCGGATGGCCTGAGCGACACGGTCGATGCTATCATCAAAGGCCCGGTCCGCCGCCTGTACCAGATCCTTCAATTTCCCGGACCGGATTATTTGATTCAGTTTTTCCACGGTATCGCAGCCATGAAACAGATTCCAGACCAGGGTTTCATACATTATCCTATAAGGCAATCGGGTTTGTTTCCCGGCCTGTGACGCTTCCCGCTCCCGGCGGCGGTAATCGCGATAAAGAATAAACGCTTTGGCTGTTCGGACGTGCCCGTTTCCGATCAATACCCTTTCGACCATGTCCTGTATTTCTTCCACCAGGGGCATATCGGGCGGCCGGAAACATTCGTTCAACATGGCAACCACTTGATCGGAGAGTTCCTCACTTAAAGGACGATTATGCCCACCGACCGAAGCGGCGGCACGATAAATTGCCTCTGTTATTTTATCCTGATCAAAAGGAACAACACGTCCGTCCCGTTTGACGATGCTTTCAATTTTATTCATTATCGTGACCATATCTCCCGGACTAACCAAACGCTCCGGGATGATACCGTTTCCCTGAGATTACCATTCTCACTCGCACGCGCACATCAGGAACATAAGATTTGAACATGTTCGATTCAAGCCAAAACGTATCGAAAGAAAGTCCCCGGCACTTTGAAAGTGCCGGGGACTTTACCGGACTTTTCTTTGTGTTTGTGACGGTCAATTATTGGTACGTTTATTGTTCCGTGATGACCAGGTGGTTATCCTGAACCCGTACCCGGGCCTTTATGGCTTCCGGATGTTCGAGCATGAACTTTGACAACGATGCCAATATTTCGCGCCGGATCATCCGTTTTATGGGACGGGCGCCATATTCCGGACTATAACCGTGTTTCGTCAGGTAATCATGAACCTCGGGATCAATGATCAATTCCATATTTTGTTGCTCCAGGACCTTTTTTACCTGCGTCAACTGGAGATCCACTATTTTGCGAATTACGGACTCGTCCAGATCGTTAAACGTCATGATTTCATCGATCCGATTTAAAAATTCCGGCCGCATATATTTCTTTAACTGGTCAAAGGGCATATTCGAAGTCATAATAATAATCGTGTTTTTAAAATTGACCGTACGCCCCTTGGTATCGGTCAGTCGGCCGTCATCCAGTATCTGCAATAATATATTTAACACATTCGGATGGGCTTTTTCTATCTCATCGAATAAAATCACGGAGTAAGGTCGGCGACGGATTTTCTCTGTTAATTGTCCGCCTTCATCGTAACCAATATACCCCGGCGGACTCCCGATAAGTTTGGCCACCGAATGTTGTTCCATGTATTCACTCATGTCGATCCGCACCAGGGCCTTTTCGTCGTCGAACAGAACTTCCGCCAGGGCTTTTGCCAGTTCCGTTTTACCCACACCCGTATTCCCGGTAAACAGGAAAGACCCCAATGGTCGGGCCTGGTCCGAAACCCCCATTTTGGACATGCGAATAACATCGGCAACCCGCTCGATTGCCGCGTCCTGGCCAATAACCCGTTTCCGCAACTGATCTTCCAGATGAAGTAATTTTTCCTTCTCGCCGGCGAGCATTTTCGTAACGGGAATCCCGGTCCATTTCGACACAATTTCGGCAATGTCCTCCGTATCCACTTCCAGTTTCAAAAAGCGGTTATTTTCCAAAGCGGTATTTTCCGCCTCGATCTGTTTTTCGATTTCGGGGATATCACTATACAGTATTTTCGCCGAAGTCTGGTAGTCTCCTTCCCGTTGGGCTCGTTCGGACTGGATTGTCAATTCTTCCACCTTTTCCTTTAAAGCCTGAATCCTGGCCACCCGCGCTTTTTCCTGTTCCCAAATTGTGTTCAGTTCTTTCAATTTGGATTTCAGAGCATGAATCTCTTTCTTGACCACTTCCAGCCGATCCTTGGACCGTTGATCTTTTTCTTTTTTAAGGGCTTCACGTTCCACTTCCAGTTGCAGCAATCGACGACGGGCGTCATCAATCACGGCCGGCGCGGAATTCATTTCCATTCGTATCTTGGCGGCCGCTTCGTCAACCAGGTCCACCGCTTTATCCGGTAAAAACCGATCGGAAATATAGCGGTCGGAAAGCGTCGCGGCGGCGATTAAAGCCGAGTCTTTGATCCGTAAACCATGATGCAATTCATACTTGTCCTTGATTCCCCTTAAAATTGTAATGGTGTCTTCCACACTGGGTTCATCAATAAAAACCTGCTGGAAACGCCGTTCCAGGGCCGCGTCTTTTTCGATATATTTCTGATATTCACTCAGCGTGGTGGCGCCAATCACCTTCATCCGGCCGCGAGCCAGCTCCGGTTTGATCATGTTGGACACATCCATCTGACCTTCGGCGTTTCCGGCGCCGACAATCATGTGCAACTCATCAATGAAAACAATAATTTCGCCATCACTGGCGACAACCTGTTTAATAAAATTCTTTAACCGCTCCTCGAATTGTCCCCGGTACATGGCCCCGGCCACCATAGCGCTCAGGTCCAGGGTAATCAGTTGTTTGTTCTTGATATTTTCAGGGACATCTCCCTCCACAATCCGTCGGGCCAATCCTTCCACAACGGTGGTTTTCCCCGTCCCCGGTTCTCCGATCAGAACCGGATTGTTTTTCGTACGGCGGGATAAAATCTGGATAATCCGACGGATCTCCTCTTCCCGTCCGATAACGGGATCAATTTTCCCCTCCTGGGCTAACCTGGTTAAGTTAATCCCATACTTCTCAATAGCATTGACACCTTCTTCAGGATTGAATTGTTGTGCTGTTTGATTCATAATACTCCTCTCATTTTGCCCTCCCGTCCCTGCAGATAGGGTGCCAACAAACTTATTACGTCATATATCCAGAGATCATTGTCAAGATGACAACTGACTCTGACAATATCCCTCACAAGGTGTTGTTAAAGAAAGATAAAGGAAGCCGCCCGAATACCGTTTTTACTCCGGCCGGCACATAACCATCCGATTTACGTCGCTATTTGCGGTTTGGATTCCCGTTGCAGTAATCCAACGGACGATTTAGGTCCATAACATGCGTCAGTTCTTTATATCGGAAGTTTTTCCCTCGATGAATCCGCTTTCCCGGCATATTTGAAAAACATCGTGAATTCAGTGCCGACACCCTTTTTGCTTTTAACCTTTATTGAGACATGATTCATATCAAGGTACTGTTTGACTAAGGCCAAACCAAGACCCACGCCCTGGAATCTCTTGGTATACCCCGTGCTTTCCTGAGAAAAAATCGTGAATATTTGTTTCAGATATTCCTTCGACATGCCAATACCCGTATCCCGGACCGAAAGCGCCAATTGCTCACCTTTACTTTTCAATGAAATTTCTACCCCGCCTTTTTCTGTATATTTTATGGCATTGTCCACGATATTGGAAACGGCCTGGGTGATACAATAGGCATCGGCTTTGATCATTGGGTTCTTTGCTGTTGCCTTAAAAGTCAATTTAAGACCTTTATTTTCAGCCAGGCTGTGCATTTCGGTGATCACATTTTTTACCACTTGTTCCAGATTCAAGAGCCTGGGTTTTAATTCCATCGTTCCGGTCTCAATCTGGGACATATCAAGGATTTCATGCACGGTGCGCATCAACCGGTTACCGCTGTTTCTGATTATTTCAAAGAAACTTCTTTCCTCGGGACCGACATCAGGTCCTATTCTCTGTTCCAGCAAATCCGTGAATCCCAGTATGGCGTTGAGAGGGGTTCGTATTTCATGCGACATGTTCGCTAAAAACAGCGATTTTACCTTTTCCGCCTGTTGCGCCTTAACCAATGCCTGTTTCAGCTCCCGATTAATTCTTTTGCTTTCGGTTACATCACGAATTATTCCCTGATATCCGATTATTTTCCCCCTGGCTCCTCGACGAACAACGGCCGATATCAGGCAAACCATGTCGGTCCCGTCTTTTTTACGCAACACGGCTTCAAAATCTTCAACATATCCCACCGTATCAATCTCTTTAATGAATCGCTTGCGTTCAGCGGGATTCGCATAAAGATGCGCAACATGTAATCCGATCATTTCATCCCGGGAATAACCAAAGAGATTAAGGCCCGCCCGGTTCATTTCCACAATGGTCCCCTTCTTTTCCGAAATATAGATCGCATCCCGTGACTCTTCAAACAGGGTGCGAAATTTTTCCTCCGCTTGTTTGCGTTCGATCAGCTCCCGTTGGACCTCACTGTATAAACGTGTGTTCTGGATAGCGATTGCCGACACACTTGCCATTCCGCTCAATAAGGAAACATCTCCCGCCGAGTAAGCATTCGGTTGTTTACTTTGGACCTGCAATATACCGATTACTTTTTTCGCTATTTTCATGGGGACCAAAACAGCGGAATTCGTCGTATCGGTTCTTTCTTTTACCGGCGGAAGCCCCCGTTTTACCGTTCCATCGTTCCCGATGTTGTAAACCGTTTTTACTCTTTCGACCGCTTTGCGCCAATCGGTGCAATTCATCGGTTCCCCGGTACGAATAACCTCACTCTGAATACCGTAACCTTCTTTTTCGAGGGGAATCGGAGGAAAATTTTCCGCCTTTCGCACTTTACCATCAATAACCACGAAACCCGCCCTGATTAACTTTTCTTTCGAATCATAGTAGGAAATAATAAAAGCGCCGATATCCAATAACCGACTTACATGTTTATAGATAATCCTGTAAATCTTTTCAAGGTCATGCTGCACTTCACCCAAAGCCAGTGCCAATTGGTTAATCGCCACCTGTTGTTCTAATAATTTTTTCTCCTTTTCTTCGGCTTTTTTACGGTCGGTGATATCATGGATCGTACCGACCATCCCGGTCAGGCCACCCTGCCCGTCCTTAATGACTGCTATGGAGAATAACGCCGGGAATATCGTACCGTTTTTCCTTTTAAAATAAAAATCATCCCTTATCAGATACCCTTTCTCGAACAATTCACTAAAATGAGAAGCCTTGTCGTTCTCGGTATACATTTGTTCCGGTATTATTATTGAACAACTTTTTCCAACCAGTTCATCGGGAGTAAAACCCAGCACCCTGGCAGTTGATTCATTACAGGACACGATCCTGTAATCCATATCCACAATGACGATTGCGTCAAGGATCGTATTCAGTGTTGTTGTAAGCAGCTTATTGGATTTACTCAGGGATTCCTCAGCCTGCTTTGCTTCCGTTATATCCAACAGGGTTCCCACGATAGCCGGTTTTCCCCGGTAAACCGTCCGGGAACCATAGACTTCAACAATAATCGTTTGCTTATCTTTGGTTATTCCCCGGAATTGATAACGAATAGCCTCGACCTTTCCCGTTATCCGTTTCTTCATGTATTTTTCCACCATGGGCCAATCCTCGGGCAGGGTCAGATCCCGGGGACCTTTCCGATCAATTAATTCATTGGTGGAATAGCCAAACAACTCGGCCACTTTTGGATTCACATATTTAAATATTCCATCCTGGATCAGATAAATACCCACCAACGATTTTTCGGCAATTCCCCTGAATTTACTCTCCGATTCACGAATTGCCGTTTCGGCCTTTTTTCGTTCCGTAATATCACGGATAATGGCTCTGGCCCCAACGATCTTATCATCTTCAATCTGGGGGGAGGCGCTTACTTCAACATCGATCCGGACTCCCTGCTTGGTTCTCAGGGCGGTTTCATAGGCCTTAACCTTTTTACCACTTAATACTTTTTTGAACATTTCAGACGTTATTAAACGATAATCGGGGTGAACAATATCAACTAACGGTTTTCCGACAATTTCCCTTTTTTTATACCCCAGAGTTTTTAATTCCGCCGGATTTGCGTCGACTATCCTGCCGTTCATATCCACTATGTGGATCATATCGGTTACTTCATTGAAAAGACTTCGATACTTTTCCTTACTTCTTCTTAAGGCATCCTCGGTCTTTTCCAACCAGACAATGCGTTTCCGGAGTTGAAGAAGTTGTTCCTGCAACTCTTCTCTCGTATTATGGATACGTTCCAATTTCACCCTCCCTTCCTAAACACCAAACCACGGTATACGACTAAATCTCTTTGTTCCACCGAACAATCACTTCTCCATTCCTTCAATCCGTTATGCGAATTATACAGTTCCCCCGGAAAACCGGGTTGGAATATTGAGAAGTTAATTGTTTTTATACGTTCTGTACTCCCCTCAACTTTTAAGTATGAAAATAATTAAATTTTCTAACCCGGACATTTCAGTTGTAATGGAATGGAATAATCAGGTCAAACAGCGTAAAATATGAACAAATTAATTTACATGTTTAGCGGTCATTTCCGCACTAATTAATAACCCCGCGCTTATGTTTTTCCACTTTACCAATATTATCCGTCGGTTTGTACCGTGTTGGTTTTGTTTCTTTAAGAGGTTTGAGTTGGGAAGAATTCGGGTTGCGATGTTGAAAGGAACATTTATGATATCCAATATTCAGATCTTTACTCTGCTTAACTTGGATATTATCCTCATGGGTGTCCTCCCGAAAAATCATGTTAACTTATAAGATTATGCCGATTGTTCCCCATCGCTCGTGAGTATTTTTTATTTTCAATAACCTTGCGTTCTTTGCGTCTTTGCGGTGGTAATCAGGCTGAATGCGCTTATCTGGGATTTGTATGGAGGTCAATTTTCTTTTTCAAATCGGCTAATTGTTGCTGCAACTGCTCATTTTCCTCTTTCAGTTCGGCCATTCTCAGTTCGCGCCCTACGGTTAGTTTATACCACTGTTCCAATTCTTCCAACCTCTCAATCGCCGCCTTTTCCGCTTGTTCGCGATCCAGTATTTCCCGACTTAGCCGCTTATTTGCCTGCAATAATTCTTTTGTCCTTTCACGGACCTTTTTTTCCAATAAAAGGTTCCGTTGATCAAGGAGCTTCATCCTCCCTTTCACTGCCCCCCAAATAAGCAATAAGATTGTTGTAATCAGAATCAATTTTGCCCACCAGGTTCCCCACCACGGTTCCAGTATCCGAAAGGATAACGACACGGGAGTTTCACTCCAAACTCCGCGGGAGCCTCTTGACTGCAACAGAAACGTGTATTTCCCGTATGGCAGGTGTGGATATGTCACGTATGTTTCCTTGACGGGCAAGCTCCAACCACTGTCAATATTCATTAATTTATATCGATAGCGCACACTTTCGGGATTCCCCAGGTCAATCCCGATAAATTTGATCGTTACGTCATTATGTCGGTAATCGAAAACCAGATTGCTAAAATCGCTGATCGTCTTGCCGTTGTTTTGTATAGACAGGATGTATGTTTCCGGCCGGATTTGCGAGGGGAAACTTTTTTGCTTTCGATATTTTACCAATCCACCGATCCCTCCGAACCAAAGATTTCCTTCTCGATCCTGATAAAAGGAAGATATATTAAATTCGGAAGTAACCAGGCCCGTTCGCATATTAAATACCTTAACCTGATTATCCCGCCTTTGAAATAATCCGTGGCTGGTTCCGAACCAGATTCCATCCTCCTTGGTCGGCAATATTTCCCAAACCGTATGACGCTTGGTGAAGACGGGGATAATCTTTTCTCCGTCCCACTTATAGGCGCCTTTCGAGGAAGCAAAATAGATATTCCCTTCCCCGTCTCTTGAAATACCGAAAAATTTCTCAGGGAAATTGGGCGAAGGCGGATCCAATTTGACCCACTTGCCGTTTTCTAAATACCAAAGTCCCTGACCATTTGTGGCTAACCACAATAACCCGTTTGTATCTTTTTCCAGGGCCCAGAAAGAATATTTTCGATCTTTTAAATTATAGGTTATTTCCGTCACGCTATCGCCGACAACCCGGTAGAGATTTTGATAGGCGGTGATATAAATATCCTTATCTCTCGTCAGCGTAATTCTCCTCAGGGTTTTGTCATCCAATTGATTGCTGATTTCATTTCTCAGAGGGATGCCATTATTCAAAATAATCAACCCCTTCGACGTCGCGCCCCATATTTGATCCTGAATAACCTGGATATGTTTGATCCCCATGTACTTTTCCAGCAGTGGCGAACGGATTGGAATAAATCGGTTTCTTTTAAGCTGGTATATTCCTTTGCTTTGGGTACCGACCCAAATTGTGCCGTCACTTGTTTGACAAACACCGGTGATATAAGGATCAACCAGTCCGTCACTTTTCGAAAAATTCACAAATTGACGTTGGGTTATTCTGGATAAGCCGTTGGCGGTGCCGATAAAAATAGTCCCATACTCATCGATGAAAGTACAGGTTGCTCTGAAGGAAGGAAGCCCGGAATCGTAATCCAATATCTCGACCACTTTGCGGTTTTTTACATGGATTAATCCCCCGCCATTATTGGCCGTACTGACCCAAACATTATTTTCGTCTTCTTCCAAAATATGAAATACAAATCGTTCTTCACCCGGGGTATTCAGCAGCGTGGTATCTTTTTCACCGCCAAGAATAAATATACCCTTTTTGGTACCAATCCAAATTTCACCATTTGAACGTGGTAATATGTAACGGACATAGTTGGCCGGCAAACCGTCGTCAACCGTAAAAACAATTCCCGGAACATTGTCCCTGATTTTCTGAACACCGTTCCTGTAAGTTCCGACCCAGATATTTCCCCCGGTATCGATTGCTCCGGAAATAACCTCTTCCGACACCAACCCGTCGGCAAGTCCCAGATTTGTTATCGTTGTATCCTCAAATATATAAAGACCACCCGGTTCCGCCCCCAGGAGCACCCGACCATCTTTCCCCTGATAAAGGAAGTTAATATTTGCGCGCGGGTAACGTTCATCGAATATGATCCTGGACGTGCTGTCGCCTTTTAATTCCCACAATCCTTCGGTCGCTTCCGCAATCCAGAGAACACCCGGTTCTTTCTCGATGATTCCCCTGACCAGGGAAAACGGGAATCCCTCGTATGAGGTATAAGGACGAATATTAGCCCCATCATAGCGGGCCAGCCCGCCAAGCGTACCCAACCACAGAAATCCCTTCGAGTCCTTTAAAATAGCGGAAATGGTACTTTGGGGCAATCCATCGTCAACGGTCAGGGATTTGAATGGGTATGTGACCCCGAATAAGATGTTTGCCATTAACAAACACAACAACATTATTTTGTGTTTTGTGAATGACCACGGTCTATTGCTAAGGTACTGTGTGAGATTTCTCATTCGAATTAAATGGGGATAATGGAATCGATACCCGGGAATTCCGTTGACGGTTTTCCGTCATGAGTCCTTGTATCATTTAATGCAAACGTTTGCATACACCAAATGTATTCAATCACTATTAAAAGCACAACAATCAATTATTATATGCTAATAGCGAAGAAGAGTCAATTCAATGGGAATGTTCCATCAACAATAAGTCGCAGCGATGGGGGCCGAATTTGAAGAGCCAATCCGTCGGCTGACGGAAAACGAAGCGAAATCACGACGGATGGACGGATGGCAGGAAACCAATCCGTCAGTTAACCGAAAAGCCGGTCTAAGGAGAAAATAAGAAAAATATAATTTATCGATTATCATCCCGCGGCGGGTTAGTTTTCATCGCTCGTCTTTCGTCTCTTGTCTCCTGAACCCAAAATGTCCATTGAAAAAAACATTTTATTGAAGGCCGAATATAACCGGGGCATTACCGTTTACAAATACCATATAAAGAAAAACGCCTCTTAAAAAAGAGACGTTATTTTTCATAAACCGCTTAATAGTGGTCCGGTTATTTAAACATCCCGATCGTGAAAAAACACTATTTTCAGGTTTCCAATGCTGTTAACAATTTTTGTGCTTTTTCGATAGCTCCTATTTTTCCGAACAACCCCGCCAAACGCTTTAAAACTTCGGTGTTCCCGGGCATTTGGGCATGGATTTCCTCGTAGGCCGCGATTGCTTTTCGATAATTCTTCTGTTTAATTGCCACCACCCCAAGCATCTCAACATACTTAAGATCACCACTCGTGAGCTGAATAAGCTTACTCAAATATTTTTCCGCCTCATCAAACGCGCCGGTTTGCATACATATTTCGGTTAACTGTTCCAATAGCGGGATATTTCGCGGTTTCTTGCGATACACTTTTGTCAGACAGGTCAAAGCATCTTCCGGTTTGTCGAGTTGTTGATATACCCCACCCAGGGTAAATAAGATCTTTTCTTCTTCAATTACCACATCCGTGGAGATTGTTTTTTCTTTCCGTTTTAAGGCTCGTGTCTTCACGAGCAGTTCTTCTAGCCAGGAAGCCGCCTCCTCATATTTTCTTTCCGCGAAAGATATTTTATACAATAAATAATATCCTCCGGCCTGGAGGGGTTTGGTTCCGATTGATTTATGCGCCTTGCGTCTTGCCTCTTCCAGGCGATTCAGTTTCAACAAGGCTTCGGCCCAGGTATTCAACAAGGATACGCTCATTGCCGGATCAAATTGTTTCAAATTGAAAGCTGTCCGATAATGATTCAGGGCCTTTCGCGGATTTCCCGTCAAAACGTAATGTTGTGCCAGGGTATAATGGGCATAAGCGCTGTCGGGAGCTTCTTTTACCATTCTTTTCAATAGATTCCGATTCCTTCGATTCTTCCTCTCCGCCTTTTCTCCCGCAAAACTGTAACCGAGATGATAAAGAAAAACCCGCGATTGTCTTTCCTCCCCCTTGAGTCTGGCCGCGCTTGGTGAAACCTGTTCATGAATCCTTCCCGTAAAAAATATGCCTTTGTGATTCGTAAACAGTCGATGCGCGCTTGACAGGGTGTACGTTTCCTCGTCTTTCTTAATATTTTTAATGGTAACCTTATAAATAACGGGACGGTTTTCGGACTTCAATACACTTTTCAATGCAGGTATTGATTCCGGCAATAAACGTTCATCGGCGTCCATCCATAATATCCAGTCACCCGTGGCATATTTGATTGATTCATTTCTCGCTGCTGAAAAGTCATCACACCAGTCAAAATAATGAACTTCGGCGCCGAACTGTCTTGCAATTTTTACCGTGTCGTCCGTTGAACCGGTATCCACAATAATTATTTGGTCAACCACATCCCTGACACTCTCCAGGCAATCATGCAGATATCGGTCTTCATTTTTAACAATCATGCATAAGGACAAGGTACAGTAATTCTTTGCCATTCCTGTCAAACGCCTTTTACCATCACCTGTTTTAACATACCATCAATGAAATTCAATAAGTCGGGACGGAATTCGTTTAAATAGGTAAATACGGAACGAATATTAAGGTCCTGTTTTTCAGCCAGCGCCTGGATATTCACGATTGTCTTCAATAATTCATCGCCGGATTCCCTTTGATGCAATATCTCCAACAGCAGACACACCGGTTCCACGAAACACTCGTAAAATGAAAACGAATCCCAGGCGGGAATAAGGGCCAGCATAATCGCTTCCTGTAATAAATAGATCGCTTCCTTATCGCGATCCACTTTTTGTAACAGTTTCGCCAGGGCGAGTTTGAAACGAATATCCGGCGCGAGCGCGTTCTGAAGCTGAACCAATGAATTGATCGTATTTTTATCAATTAAATTATTACGCAGCAGGTCTTCGGCAAAAAACCCGAATAACCCGGTTGCACCGGATATTGTCAACATTGTATCCGCGCTTTTCTCCGTCAGAACCTGGATTCCATTCTGGGTGGCAATCCGTGAATCGTTTTCCTGCCCTAACCTGCGATACAACAATGCCAGGCGGTAATAAAGTTCAACATCATGGGGATCGGTGTCCAACGCCGCCTTTATCGCCGCTACGGTATTCCTCATTTGCTTATTTCTTAATTCCTTAACATGATGATAAAGAACAACCTCCCGCAGAAGACCTATCTTAGAATCCCTGTTTTCAATAACATCGGTCTGTTTACCAAAAAGGATTGGGCCTTCGTCAATCACCGGATTGAATTCCAACCCCGACATTTTGCGGTACAAACAGGGCTTATAATAGAAATCATCAGGATTCTCAAGGGAGTATTCCTTCAAATAATACGCCTGAAAGTGATTGGTTGACAGATGCCGGTGTATTTGGCGGATATTATTACCAACCAATTCATGGCCGGGATCTAACTGTAAAATCCAATCCCCATGGGCTTGATCGTAAGCCCGCTTCCGGGCTTCGGCATAATTCACGTTATTACCGTCTATCACCGTTGCGTCAAATTCCCTTGCTATCCGCTGGGTCCCGTCAACCGAGCCCAAATCGATGACGATAATTTCGTTAATCAGGGGATAAACCGTACTCAACGTTATCGGCAAATGTTCCGCATTGTTACCGGTAACTATGCATAACGAAATATTGGCGGTATTCTTCATCCGGTATTACAACTCATAAAGAATGTCAGATATAAAAGGTCCGGTGGTTTTGTCACGCCAGTTTCCTTTCGATTTTCTCAAACATTTCCCGCGTCTTACCCAATCCCAATTTCAAATTCAACAGTTCCCGATCGACTTCGTAATACTTATCTTCATTCGCATCCAACCGCTTCACCAGAATTCCTTTTCGGACCAGGGTTTTTAGCTCATGGCTGAATTCATCCAGGGACTTTTTCAGATCCGATTTACACCGTTCCTCAAAATATTTAATGTTCAGATCGGAAGCTGTCGCCTGTTCATTCATTAATTTATCAATAAATTTCAATATCTGAAGCTCTTTTGGTGATCGCTCCTCAAACTCCGGGGAAATTTCTTTCCCCCAACGCACCAGGAATTTCTCTTTGCAGAACTCGGAAAAATTGTTGAATTCCTTTAAATCATCGGTGGTAAACAGTCGTCCTTTTTCATAATTAATTTCACCTCTTGCCAGGGGAGTCAGTGATAGTTTATTCATCACTTTAACCACCTGTTCAATCGGGGTATTCAATAAAAAAGCGATAGTTTCGGCCGAATCCTGCCAGGGGATGGATACCCGGTCATGATTATCCGGTGTTTCGTTGGCCAGTAAAATTGAAAGTAAAAAGACAATTTGCTTCGCCACATCTTCAGGCGTCAGGGTGTTTTGTTTTTTATTAGCCTCCCTCAGTCGTTCGACTAAAATCGCGTAGAACGATTGCATCCACAGCGGTGTTTCCTCCAACTTTTTATCAAACAACAGGCGATTAATCTCCAGGCATGTCACTTCCGTCAAAGCAGTAACGGTTGCTGAGCGGGGACGATTATCCACCAGTGACATCTCGCCGAAGATCGAGCCTTTTCCGAGAATGGCCAATACTACTTTTTGCTTCTTGTTTATCGTGGAAACTTCCACTTTGCCGGATTGAATGATAAACATCGAGGAGCCGGGGTCATCCTCGTGAAAAATGACTTCTCCCGCTTTTATGTTTTTAACAATTTGTTTTTCGATGAAACTCACTTTTCCTCCTCAGGACTTATGAACCCTTTTGAGCAGGGGCTCGAGACCTTTGATCACTTGTTCAACCGTTATTCCGGTCTGGCACTTGACTTCATTGGGACAGGGGTCTTTGGGGTGCACCGAAACAGCGTTATTTTCCCGGTAACAGGGTGAACATGTTTCCGCCGTCCAAAGATTTACGGCGGAAGGATAACCGGATCCGACCGGGCTGGTGCTTCCGAAAAGGACCACCGCCGGTTTTGCCAAAGCGCCGGCAACATGGTTTGGAAAACTATCGATTCCGACAAATATATCGGTTTCGCTGACGCAGGCCGCGGCCAGCCGAATATTCATTATACCCACCATCGAAACCGCGTTCTTCAGCGGCGGTTCGTTTTTAGCACCGATCTGGATAAACACCAGTCGGCCGAAAAAGTGGTCGACCAACCGTTGCCAGTTATCAAAAGACCATTCCTTGTAGGGAGACCACCCGGCGCGAATATGAATGGTGGCCGTGGGAAGTCCGTTAAACTTCCTTATTATACTCCTTGCATAACTCAGTTCATCATCGGTAAAACGGATTATTCCCCGCACCGATTCCAATTCAATACCGCAGCATTCCGCAAATTCGTGAGCGATATGCCTTTCCAGTGGCATATCCGGATATCCTTTGGCCAGCGGGTACTCAAAATACACTTTTTTATCAGCCGGGTGATTCACGGGGGAAATCTCATCAATATCCGGATTATTCAGCAACAGGTCCGGGTTCAATGTAACATATCGAATATGTGCTTCCGGATACCGTTTCCGCAACGCCCTCACTGCCGGTGTTGTCATTAAAACATCCCCGATAGCCCCAGCCCGGCAACATTCAATCGTATACCGTTTCCCAGCCATAATCAATATCCGTTTAAGTCAAATCCATGTATGACGCAATCCATGCCCTCACCGATAACCAAAACGCTTCATCGCTTCCCCGACGGTGTTTAACACGAATTCATTGTCCGCGGGGCTGAAGGCTTCCCTATACGCATGGACTTTTCCCTTCCCCGGTTTGATTACATTATCGCGCCGGCCGGGCCTGCGGGGCATAATAACCGGGCGCCCAAGGAAAGCGCCGATCTGTTTG
>Ga0256830_1000355_pt1 | contig 38244 bp, 30 predicted proteins | sample 128326metaG_FD_190537 | JGI IMG/M metagenome (GOLD analysis project Ga0256830, IMG submission 190537) | Hydrothermal vent microbial communities from Lau Basin, Pacific Ocean - 128-326 | ecosystem: Environmental > Aquatic > Marine > Hydrothermal vents | place: Pacific Ocean: Lau Basin | collected...
CTTCCCCTTCGAAGAATAAGCATGAGCAATGCCTTTTAGAGCAAAATTATTCGACTCGGTACCAGATGATGTAAAGATCAGCTCTTCTGGTGTGGAGTTGATCAACATGGCTATATCATTGCGTGCTTCGTTCATGGCCATCTTTGACTTCCAACCGGGTTCATGATCGCTCTGCGGGTTGCCATAGATCTCACTGAAGTACGGCAGTACCGCCTTTGTCACTTCAGGGAGACACGGTGTCGAAGCGATATAGTCCAGGTAAACATCCATAATGATTTCACCCCCAGAAAGTTTTCCAGAATAAAATAATACGGTACATCTACATACACAATAATATACTCTAGCAATTTAGTCAAGTACTCTTGACAAGCCCATGAATTTTCCAGTGACTTGAAGATTTAGAGCCCTTTCTATTATCTTTAACTTTGGGACATCTTGGGATTTATGTTTAAGGCTTAAGAATAATAAAGGACTGTTGGAACCGGGATGCAGAAGCACAACTTTTTTATGAACCATCTGAAACAAGGTTCTTCCGGGTTGACACTAGCAGTTTTAATAGGAGTCTTAAGTTATGGGATCAGGGTATTAACAAAAGCTTCTTTTGCCGATCCATTACTGGTGGCAATGGTTATCGGAATAGTGGTCAGAACAACAGGAAGCAGGGCCAACCTTAAGCCAGGTTTTACACTTGCCCCTATAATATTTATTCCGGCAGGCATTGTTTTTTATGCAGCCAACAATCTGAATTTTATAAAATTAGCAGAAGTCGAAACAAGTATGATAGCTCTTTTAATGGTTATCATGCTTGTTTACTTTGCAACCGTACTACTTCTTGGCAGACTGCTTGGACAGAGAAAGCAGATAACTTATTTAACCGCCACAGGCTCTGCCATATGTGGAGCATCTGCCATAGCCATAACCTCGCCGGCAGTAGAAGCCGAACCGGATGATATATCAATTTCACTATTGTCTGTGGCCTTGGCAGCGCTGGTCGGTTTATTCATAATACTCCCGTTTCTGGGCACATTGTTCGATATAACAGACAGGAGTTACGCTCTGCTTTCAGGGTCGGTTATGCAGTTTACCGGCTTTGTGAAAGTCGCCGCTCTTAAAATCCCCTTCTTGAGAAAAGAAATACCGGGAGAGGACCTGGTGTTTCTTGCTCTGTCTGTAAAAGCGGTAAGATACCTTGGTTTACTGATAGCCATTCCGCTTTTTGCCAGTTTAACAAGAAAAAGACTCTATTTTTCATGGATACTATGGATTTTTCTTGGAGCCGGGTTATTGGGGACGTGGTGTTCTGTAGCTCATGAAAGTTTTTACAGAAACTCTATAATCCCCTTTTTAAAGCCGGTTTACAACATCTCCTGGTCGATAGCCATGGCAGCAGTGGGCTTGAATGCAAATGTGAAGAAATTGCTGAGTGACAATGGAACCAAAGCCCTTTTAATGGCTTTTGCGGGATTCTTCACAGCGACCGCAGCATTTTTTGCAGGGTTATACGTCATACAGGTGTTTTGAGCAATTAAGAAGCAGTAAAACACGATGACATACAAAATCAAACATCCTAAATCAAGCCTGAGAAACAATATTATGGTGATCTTTTTCCTGATCATAGTAATTTGGGGAACAATTATCACCGGTCTTTTTCAATTTATACTCCAGGATATATTGACTAAAGAGGGGTTGAACGAAACCGTTGTTGATAGCATCGCCAGGCACTTTACGCTTATCAGTACGGGACTTACAATTGTTGGTATCTTTTTTGTTTTATTCATAGGATTTATTTTATCAAAAACCATAACAGGACCTGTAGAGAAGTTGACTAAGGGGGTAATGGAGATAGCCCAGGGCAGGCTGAATGTAAAGATAGATATTGACAGCAAAGATGAGCTGGGGCAGTTAGCCGAAGGATTCAACTTCATGACAAGCCAGGTTCGGGATTCCTTACAAAAAATCGCGTCGGCTAAAGAATATACAGATAATATCGTGGCAACAGTGCCTTCGATTCTGGTTGTCTTAAACAACCGGTTGGAAGTGCTTAGCGCCAATGTAACGCCTGAAAAACTGCCCTACCCCATCGTACTCGAAGAATTTGTAACATTGCTGAAAACCGAAATAAAAACATGCATGGAAACAGGAAGGTCACTAAACAAAGAAATAGTTCTTGGCGTAAAAGGCACGGCAGAAGCAGTCAGCCCGGCTTTCTCAGTTGTGGTGTCTCAGATAAAAATTTCAGAAAATAACGGGGTCCTTCTGACAATAACCGATATCACAGAGAGTAAACAGGCGGAACTGCAAAGCCGACGATATCGTATTGGACTGGAAAAGCTGGACTGGTGGGTACGCAGACTATTGCTGGTAACGACTGATGAACAGTATTTTTATGAAGCTGTGGCAAAAGCAGCACTGAATCTTGTAAATGCCGACCTCGCTATGCTGGCTATGACCGACAGGTCCGGAACTCACTTTATCTATAAATCAGCAGCCGGAAGTAAAACGCATACAGCATTGGACGTCATGGATTTGCAAAGTGGAAAAACCTGTGAATGGGTGCCTGAAAACGGTGATCCGATGTTAATCACGGACCTGTCATCCAATAGTCCGGATGTCTTAAAGGAATTGGCCGGAAAATTTGACGTAAATACGGCTGTGTTGAGTCCCATTTGTCCAGGCGACAGAGTAATTGGTTGTCTGGCCGCTTTTCGTAAAGGTCCCTCCTTCGACAAGGTGGATGAACAGGTCCTATCTCTTTTCAGCCAGAGGATATTAATAATTCTTGACAATCTCCGACTTCTTCTTACTCTGGAAGAGCGGGTTATAGAACGCACCGCAGAACTCAAAAGTGCAAATAAAGAGCTGAAAAGTTTTGCGTACGTAGTCTCGCATGACCTTAAAGCTCCATTACGGGCAATAAGCCAGCTGGCGGGTTGGATATCTGAAGATTACTCTGAAGAGTTAGATGACGAAGGCAAAAACAAAATAAAACTGCTTTTAAGTAAAGTCAAGCGGATGTACAGTCTTATAGATGGAATTCTGGACTATTCAAAAATAGGACGTGTGCAAGAGGAAAAAATGCAGGTTGACCTGAATCAGCTTGTACGGGATGTTACTGAGGCGATTGCACCGGCAGATAATATCAGGGTTACAATCAGCAACACATTGCCTGTAATTGTTTGTGAGAAAACCCGCATGGAACAGGTGTTTCAGAACCTGCTCGGCAATGCTGTAAAACATATGGATAAAACCAGTGGAGAGATAAAAATATCATGTATCGATGATGACGGGTACTGGAGGTTCAGCATAGCTGATAACGGGCCTGGAATCGAAGAGAAGTATTTTGAAAAAATATTCCAGCTGTTTCAACAGGCTACGCTTAAGGCTAAACCGGCTCTGCCGGATAATAGATATGAAAGCACGGGCCTGGGCTTAACTATTGTAAAAAAAATTGTTGAACTTTATGGTGGTGAAATTTGGGTGGAATCAGAAGTAGGAAAAGGCAGTACATTCTTTTTTACACTGTCCAAAGCTGAAACAGCATAGGAAAAAATATAGTTTCCTGCCTATAATAGCTCCCAACTCAATACGGAACCGCCAAGATAAAAAACTAAAAGAAGCTTATCTTTAAGGCATATTTAATCCGTATTTTTGTCCTGAGTTGCGCATTGATGCCTGAAAACATATGACTACAGAAACCTGCCACTTGCACAAAACGAGATAAATGTAATATTATTCTATGTTTTGCTCAAATTAAAACGCCTGTTTTTCTAAGGAGGATATAATATGCCTAAGATCAAGACACACAGGGGGGCTGCTAAGCGATTTTCACTTACCGGGTCGGGAAAGGTAAGGAGAAACCGGACCAATAAACGGCACCTGATGACCGGAAAACCATCCAAGCGAACCAGAAGACTAAGAGTTTCCACAATTACGGACAGTGCCAACAGGAACATAAAAAGGCTTATTCCCTACATGTAATGGGATCTAATACTTGCATAAGACTTTTGTATAAAATTTCAGACTGAAACCGCTTATTGAATAAGCGTTCAAGCGTTGGAGGAAAAATAGCATGCCGAGAACAAAAGGTGGAATAAAAACTAGAAAAAGGCACAAAAAGGTTCTTAAGGCCGCCAAAGGATTTATAGGCGGACGGAGCAGACTTTACCGCCAGGCAAAGGAGACTCTTGATCGTGCGGGAGTGTTTGCTTACCGGGACCGCAGGGTGAAAAAACGAACCTTTCGCAGGTTATGGATTCTTAGAATCAATGCTGCAACCAGGTCCATGGGCCTTACTTACAGCCAGTTCATGAACGGCCTTAAGAAAGCTAATGTGGAGTTAGACAGAAAAGTCATGGCCGACCTGGCAGTAAACGACTCCAAAAGTTTCAGCGAGCTTGTGGAAACTGCTAAAAAAGGCCTTGCCGCCTGACACTGCCGGGCCGATCATAATGAAGGACGAGGTCCGGGAAATCTGTGACAGGGCGTTTGAGGAACTGTCATATCTTAAAAGCCTAGAAAACCGAAAGGACCAAAAGAATCAAAAAAACCTCCAGGATCTTCGGGTAAAATATCTCGGAAAAAAAGGACTTCTTACCGTACTCCTGAAGTCCCTCGGTAAACTGCCACGTGAAGATCGGCCTGCAGCAGGAAAAATCATTAACGAGGCCAAGGCACGGTTAGAATCAGCTATAGAGGATACAGGCAGGAGCGTTAAAGCACTCCAAGAGAAACGCGTAATCGAAAGCCGGCGGATAGATGTAACTCTGCCCGGCTTTTTTATTCCACAAGGCAGGCAGCATCCGATTAACCAGGTTCTGGACGAGGTATGCGAAGTTTTTACCTCTATGGGTTTTAGAGTTGAAGAAGGACCGGAAGTCGAAGACAATTATCATAACTTCGAGGCTCTGAATATCCCTAATGAACATCCTGCCCGTGATATGCAAGACACTTTCTACGTGGCAGGAGGCTTTGTTCTTCGCACACACACATCGCCGGTCCAGGTGAGGGTCATGGAACGTGAAAAACCTCCGGTTCGTGTTGTTGCGCCGGGCAAGGTCTACCGTTGCGACTCGGACCAGACTCATACCCCCATGTTTCACCAGGTCGAAGGTCTTTTGGTGGATCGCAATATCTCAATGGCCGACCTTAAGGGCGTTCTTGAAGCCTTTGTTCACTCAATTTTCGGTTCTAAAACTCCGGTCAGGCTCAGACCGAGTTATTTCCCTTTTACCGAACCTTCAGCCGAAATCGATATCGGTTGCGTAATATGTGGAGGAGCTGGTTGTGGGGTCTGCAAAAAAACAGGGTGGATAGAAATCTTGGGCGCAGGAATGGTAAATCCGAAAGTATTTGAATTTTCCGGTTACGACCCTGAAGAGTATACCGGTTTTGCCTTTGGTTTGGGCATAGAGAGGGTTGCGATGCTTAAGTACGGAATTGACGATCTTCGCCTCTTTTTCGAAAACGATATTCGTTTTTTGGAGCAGTTTTAATATAACTAAATATTGAGATCTAACTCGAAGGCAGGATAGCTTTCAACTCGGGTATAATAAATTCTCTTCAAAAGCAATCTTCGCATTATGTTTTTTAAGTCGTTCTCGAAAACAACATTAATTTTATGGAGAAAATATAAATCGTGCTTGTTTCTGTCGCTTGGTTAAAAGATTTTATAGACACCGGTCTTTCCGTGGATAAGCTATGTCATGCGCTCACCATGGCAGGTCTTGAAGTCGAAGGTCTTGAGAGCGAGAAAGAAGGTGCTAAAGATACTGTTATCGAAATAAACGTAACACCTAACAGGCCGGATTGGTTAAGCGTGTTTGGAGTAGCCAGGGAGCTTGCCGCGATATTGGGGGCAAAACCTCTTACTGTGCCTGCCGCCGATATTCGTGAGTCTGAGAAACCGGCCGAAGTTCTGGTTGAAGTAGCAGTTCCAGACCTCTGCCCACGCTACGCAGCCAGAGTTATCAGAAATGTCAAGGTAACGCCCTCTCCCGAATGGCTTGCCAACAGGCTGAAAACTGTTGGCATCCGGCCTATAAACAACGTGGTGGACATAACCAACTATGTGCTTATGGAATTCGGGCATCCTCTGCACGCATTTGATCTTTCTAAAATTTCTAAAAGCCGCATACTGGTGGATCTTGCCCGTGAAGGAGAAGTGTTTACCACACTTGACGGAATTGAGCGGAGCCTTTCGGCTCAGATGCTTACGATCAGGGATGCTGCAGGACCTGTTGCACTGGCAGGAATTATGGGAGGACTTGATTCCGAAGTTACAGGGGATACAGTAGATGTTTTTCTTGAATCAGCATACTTTGACCCTGCCTTAATACGAAAGACATCGAAACTCCTTGGTTTGCGGTCGGAATCATCCTATCGCTTTGAACGTGGTACGGATATAGAGGGGCTGATACAAGCTCTCGATCGGGCTGCATCGCTTATAGTTCAAGAAGCCGGCGGCGAAATATGCGGCGGCAGAATTGATGTTTATCCTACAATCAATAAATATACACCTTCGGAGATAAAACTGACTACTGAAAAAACAAACCGAATACTAGGCATTAATCTATCTACAGCGGACATAGAGTCTATTATAAAAAGGTTGAACTTCGATGTTTGCATGAAGGGGGATGATTTGGTCGTCACCCCTCCAACATACAGGCGTGATGTCATGCACGACATTGATCTTATTGAAGATATCGCACGCCTGTACGGCTACAACAATATACCGGTAAAACTGCCTGAAGGTACTATGCCTGCCGGACGTATCAATAAACGCCGTAATCTGATCCAGAGAATAAAAACCTTGCTAAGGAAAAACGGTTTTTCTGAAGCCATAAATTACAGTTTCATGAACACAGTCCACCTGGATGTCCTTGGAATAGGTGAAAGTGATTATCGCAGAACGGCTGTAATAAATCTTCTAAATCCGCTCAGGGCGGAAGAGGCGGTTCTGCGCACCACCCTGGTCCCGGCTCTTCTGGAGAATCTGGGCAGGAACCTAAACAGGGGAACTAGTGGCCTAAAACTTTTCGAGCTCTCCAAAGTGTTTGTCCGCAGCCAGGGTAAGCAACTTGCAGATGAGCGGCTGCATCTTGCTGCTGTACTGTCTCCGGAAACGGCAAAGACGCTTTACCAGCCGCAGGTAAACGGATTTTACGAATTAAAAGGCGCCCTGGAAACTATTTTTCATGACTTAAAAATAACCGGCACTTCATTTAACGCCTCTGATTCAGAGAATTTTTTACAGGTTGGCCAAGCAGCTGAAATACGCATTGCAGACAAAACAATCGGCTTTATCGGCAGGATAATTCCGGATGTTTTAGAGCACTTTGGAACTCAGGCTGGAGAGGCTTATGTTTTTGAGCTCGATGCTGATGGTTTGCTCGGCAGTATAAGCCTGGAAAAAGTCTGTTTCAGGCGCCTGCCGCGTTTTCCGCATGTAGACAGGGACATGGCACTGCTGGCACCGGTAAGCCTTCCTTCGGATAAAGTTATAAAAGCTGTAGAGGAATTTTCGAATGACCTGATAACTCATGTACGTATTTTCGATATGTACCAGGGTAAGGGTATCCCGGAGGGAAAGAAAAACCTGGCATATTCAGTACGCTACCAGTCAGCAGAGAGAACCCTGACTGTCGCCGAAGTAGACTCCATACACGTTTCTCTTATAGAGCATATCAAAAAGACTCTGGGCGTGGAGTTAAGAGAATAAAAAGCTTAGTTTAGAGCGTATTCATCAACCATGTTGATTAGATTAGGCAGGTCCGGTTTTGTGATAATATCTTCCGCCCCGATATCTTTCCACTTCATCTTATTATCTTCGCTGGCCATTGAGGAGAAGATCAGAACCGGCAAAGTCTTTAGAGCGGCGTCTTCTTTTATGCGTACTGTAAGGTGAAGCCCATCCATTCTGGGCATCTCCACATCAGTAATGACAAGTGTCACAAAATCCTCAAGTTTTTTATTCTGATTTTCCGCCTGCTGCTTTATATCAACCAGAAGATCCAAGGCTTCTTGGCCGTCAAAAGCTTCGAGCACTTGATAACCGGAGTCAGACAAGGATGCCTTGATGTTTTTGCGGATAAAGCCTGAGTCATCAGCTACAAGTATGGTATTGGTTGAACGCCGGCTTTTGAGTTCCTCATGCCCGTTACCGGAAGGCATTTTTAACGAAGTTTCCGGACATATCTGCGCAATGATTTTTTCAAAATCAAGAATCATGATAATTTTGCCATCCATTTTTACAAGGCTTGTCACCAAGCCGTCGTCAATCATATTTACGGGCGGCTCCACTTTGGTCCAGGAAATCCGATGTATGCGGGAAACGGAATGAACCATGAATCCGACCTGTATATTATTGAATTCCATGACAATGACCTTTGAGGGCTTGAGATCACCGGTGTTTTTCTCAAGAAAACGTGCTATGTCAACTATTGTTATTACTTTGTCACGCAAAGTCGTAATACCGGCCACAGCATATTGACTTTCAGGAACCGCGGTAAGCTTCGGGATGTTGATGATCTCCCTTACCTTTCCGACATTTACACCATAGTAACAGGGCTTGATGTTCTCGGACGGGCCTAATTCGTCAATACGGAACTCTACAATTTCTAGTTCGTTTGTTCCGCTTGCAAGAAGAATGTCTGATTCCATAATCTCAGTATCGGAACAATAATCTCCAAACTTTAAGAGTTTGGAAAAAATGCACGTCAAGCTTTATGATAGAACCCATAATGATAAAGCAAGACAATCTTGAAGGTCCTATTTTTGTTGTAGGAAACAGCCGCAGCGGCACTACTATGATGGGCAATATATTAAGGAATCATCCGATGATTTTTACCCTGCATCACGAAATACATTTCTTCGAACAGCTATGTGAATCAAAGAATTTCAGCTGCTATTTATCTATTGACAAAGCAGTGAATTTAATGGCAAGGCTTTTATGCATTAACCATGACAGTTATTGGACACAGGGAGATCCCTCCCGTTTTATACAGGAGGCTGCAACAGTTGTTGGTTCAATGGAGAGCAAGGCAGTTAGTCCGGCAGGAGTATTTGAACAGTTTCTTCGTTATACAGCCATGAAAAACGGTAAAACAGTTCCATGCGATCAGACACCGCGGTATGTTCTTTATATAGATGAGATACTTAAACTGTACCCTGGCTCACGTGTTATCAACATGGTTCGCGATCCACGCGCTGTTTTACTGTCTCAAAAAAACAAGTGGAAAAGGCGATGGATGGGATACAGTAATTTTCCTTTGAAAGAATCCATTCGTACTAAAATAAACTACCATCCTATCACTATAAGCATGATCTGGAACGCCTCTGTGCGTGCTGTCAGCCGCTTTGCCGATCATCCCAGGGTTTTGCTGGTGAAGTACGAAGATATAATTACCAATTCCGAATCGGAAGTGAGAAAAGTTTGTAGTTTTCTAGGTGTACAATTTCATAAAGAAATGCTTGACATTCCACAAGCCGGCTCTTCGTTAACCAGGTTTTCATCAACTGGAAAAGGCATAGACAGTAGTAAAGCAGAGACATGGCGAAAAGGTGGGCTTAACCCTACTGAAATATATATCTGTCAGAAGATTACAGGAGCCTTAATGAAACTTTACGGGTATCAACCCATACATGTCCGTACGAACCCTTTAATGCTCATATGGTATCTCCTATTATTCCCTCTAAAGTCAGCCATGTCGCTCCTTTTAAATCTTAAAAGGATGAAAAACATCGCAGAAGCCATTAAAAGAAGACTTTAGTTTCGATTCCCGGACTAAGATTAACTGCTTATTCCTCCGAGTCTTTTTGTTGTAAAGCTTCTGACCTCACTTTCAGTCTGCTGCCCACGTCCGTCTGACGCCACGACTTTCCAGTAATATGTAGTATCAGGCTGAAGACCGGTTGCAGTATAAGAAATTGAACTTTCTGTATTTATAATAGTAGTTTTATCAGTGCCTGTTTTGTCTACACCGGTACTTCCCTTGTCCCCTCCCCCGCACTGAGTAAGAAATAAAGAGCCGGTTATCAGAAGAGCTATCAGGAGTGCATCCCTTTTTCTCTTGGGGAGCGTTCCTACAACAGCAAACCCCAGCAGAAGCATTGTGCCTGGCAGCACACCAAATGCTTTGACGTATGCGGCATTGCTGGTGGAAGTGTTATTGGAAGCTGAAGAGGCTATATCAATTACTTGAGTGTCTTCTCCCTGAAAGTCTAGACTCGTTCCATAGTACAACCTGTAATTTACTTTATCTCCGTCTTTATCTTTGGATCTCTTCCAGATAAAGTCCACGGTTGTGGCAAGATCCCTGGAGTTGGCATCAGGGCTTACAAGAAGAGGCTTTGAGGGAGGACTGTTTTCGGGAGATATGGTCATAAAACTCCAGTTGTAGTCGGCCGCAAGAGGATTTCCGGCTAAATCCCGTACTTCCGTGGTTATGGAAGCGGTACATTTAGTGCCGGCAATCAAGCCGGTATGGTTGAAGGTCACAGACGTTCCCTGGTAATTAATATCAAAGGGGATATCACTTTCATCACAGCTCAGCATTAATGTTGAAGTAGTTAAAGTGTCCGGATCCATCGGCTCTGAAAAATCAGCAACAATTGGTACGTCAAGAGGCACACTAGCATTACCTGCTACAGGAATTACAGAAACAACTGTAGGATATATCTCGTCAGTTGCTGTTCCTGTCCTGAAACTCCATGAGTAATTGTTTGCCATAGCATTGCCGGCCGGGTCGCTTACTCCGGCTGATACCAGGACCAGGTAATCCTGGTTGAACTCGAAATCGTCAGATGGCGTAAATGTGGCGGTTTTGCCGCTGTAGGTCACTGTGCCCGGCAGATTATGTCCATCAGCGCTTATTCTGAATGTGCTGGTAGTAATAGTTGAGTCATCAATCTCTTCCGAGAACGTAACACTTACCGATGTGTCTATTGCCACACCGCTTGCATCAGGAAGCGGACTGGTAATTGTCACTACAGGCGCGGTTGTATCAAGAGTATCTACAGACACCGTTGATTTGGCAGACTCATTGCCAAGTGCGTCGTAAGCTGACACCTGGTATAAATAAGTAGTCTTGGCGTTCAGGCCGCTATCCGAATAACTTGTGCTTGTGGAAGTGCCTACGAGTTCTTCGTCACGAAAAATTTTGTACCCTGCCACAGCAACATTACCTTTTGGGGGCTCCCATGTGAGCTCCACGCCTGTTTCTGATACATACAAAACAATAATTAGGCCGACAGGTGCTGGCGGAGTGCCATCCGAAGATGGAGCACTTGTTGAAAAGCTCCAGCCATAGCTAGATGCCATTGGATTGCCTGCTAAGTCCTGGACGGCTGAAGATATTATGGCTAGATAGCTTTGGCCGCTTACCAGGCTCTCAGATGGCGTAAATGTGGCGGTTTTGCCGCTATAGGTTACTGTGCCCGGCAGATCACTGCTGTTGACACTTAAGGTAAATGTAGCCGTTGTAATGGTTGAAGCATCCATCGGTTCTGAAAAAGTGACTGTTACTTCTTTATCTAATGCCACTGCACCTGAACCCGGTAAAGGACTTGTGTTGGTAACCAGAGGTGCGGTCGTGTCAAGAGTCTGTACCGGCAATGATGACGATCTGCTTGATTCATTATTGGCTGCGTCGTAGGCTGATACCTGATAGTTGTAAGTAGTTTTGGCGTTAAGGCCGGTGTCGGAGTAGGTTGTGGATGTTGTTGTGGCCACATATTCTCCATTGCGAAATACCTTATATCCTGTTACACCTACATTGTCTGTTGGGGCAACCCATGAAAGATCGATTTCCGTCTCTGAAATAGCTGTGCCGCTTAGTTTTTTCACAGTCTTAGGAGCTTCAGTATCGGCTTCGGTTGTAAAGCTCCAGGAATCGGAGGATGTTTTCGCGTTGCCTTCAAGGTCACTTATGCCTGCTGTGACTGTAGCTGTATAAGTGGTACTGTAATCAAGGCTTACGTTTGGTGTAAGTACCGCTCCGGTCTCGAAGCAGTTTATGGTTCCGGAAACACCACTTATGTAGAAAGTGCTTGAGTTTACTGTTCCACAGTTCAGGATTTCAGAGAAGCTCACACTTACGGTGGTATTGACCAAAACACCTGTGGCGGAATCAGCAGGAACAGTGGAAGACACCGAAGGAGGCGTGACGTCCGGCGGCGGGAGCGCAGCAACAGTTGTGAAACTCCAAGAATAATCTGATGCGATCGCGTTTCCTGCAGTGTCTTTTACTCCTGTTGTAACAGTGGCGGTGTATATAGTGTTGTTATTGAGTCCTCCGGAAGGTGAATAGCTTGCAGTACGGGAGTTGGAGTCATAAGTCACGGTACCTGTGGCTCCGTTATCCAGCATAAATGTTGATGCGGCAATGGAAGATGCATCCATCGCCTCACTAAAGACAACTGTGATAGGTGTATCGATAGCAACATCAGTACTGCCATTGGCCGGATTCACAGAGGTCACTGTTGGCGCTGTTGTGTCAGAACTGCCTGTACCAGTGCTCACCACGTTTGAGTAGCCGCTCTCCAGGGTCCCCTTGTATGCCGTAACTGCAAAATAGTATACAGGTCCATCAGGTAATCCGGTTATACTGAATGTTGTTACATTCTTAACATCAATGGGTGAAGGGCCCTGGTCTGCGCCTGTGCCGTTAAATGGAGGTCCTGCGGTATCAGCCTGGTAGTAAATCTTATATCCATCCACTGCTTCGGCATTGGGATCCCATTCAATAGTCACATTAAGGGCCTCACTGCTGTTGGCTATGCATAGTAGTAGAAGAGCCGAGCACAACCATATAAAACTTTTGATTTTGACCGAAAAGGTTTTCATCCGGCAACCTCCATAGTTACTACATTTGCTATTTCAGTGTTATTGTTCACCAATCAATAATAATATCTAAAATTCAAACAAAAAGCCGCCAGAAGCATGTTACCTCTGGCGGCTCGGCGAACATAGGGCAAAATAAATCTTGTTTTCAGCCCCTTAGTCCCGTTGCTCTGCGTCACAGGGTTTCCCCTGTTTTGCTCTGAGCAGAAGAGTCTCTGTTATGATCCATTTATCGGCAGACAACAGGTAAAACTTTAATTGCCGCACTGCTAGAGACAATAATAATCTTGATGATATCAAACTAGCCGCAAAGATTCAAGGCAACAGGCAAGTTGAGTTAGTAAAATCACCCCAAACCTGCCTCATAATTAGAAGGACCAAAACCAAAAAATCTAATCATATGATAATATATCCGATTGTTTTGGCTTATGAGCCTTTTGTGGAGTCAGAAAATAAGGAGGTTTGTGAAAAATGGGAAGAACCTATAATATTGCTGTCGTTCCAGGTGACGGCACAGGGCCGGAGGTTGTAACGGAAGGGCTTAAGGCTCTTGATTCCGCCTCGAATAAATTCGGCTTTAAGCTGGATCTTCATAGACTGGACATAGGAGGGGACAGATATCTTAAAACCGGTGAGGTTCTGCCGAAAGGAGCTGTGGATGAACTACGGCAGTATGATGCCATATATTTAGGCGCAATCGGCCACCCGGACGTAAAACCGGGAATTCTAGAAAAAGGAATACTGCTCAAACTCCGATTCGAACTCGACCAGTATATTAACCTAAGACCCGTTAAACTCTATCCAGGAGTGGAATGTCCTCTTAAGGACAAGCAGCCCGAAGATATAGATTTTGTGGTTATTCGTGAAAACACTGAGGGACTTTACGCTGGCGCAGGCGGATTTCTTAAAAAAGAAACGCCGGACGAAGTGGCGATACAGGAATCTATAAATACCCGAAAAGGCGTGGACAGGTGCCTGCATTACGCTTTTGATTATACAAAAAAACGTAACAGGAAAAAAAACCTCACTTTATGCGGAAAAACCAATGTGCTCACCTTCGCATTTGACTTGTGGGAACGGGCATTTCGCGAAATGTCTCTAAAATATCCGGAAATCAAGGCTGACTACGCCCATGTTGATGCTATAACCATGTGGTTTGTAAAAAATCCGGAATGGTTTGATGTAATCGTCACAGACAATATGTTTGGCGATATCATTACCGACCTCGGTGCAATGATTCAGGGAGGAATGGGAATAGCCGCTGGTGGAAACATAAACCCAGAGGGTGTCTCCATGTTTGAACCTATAGGAGGATCTGCTCCCAAGTACAAGGGACAAAACCTTATCAACCCGTTGGCGGCGATCTGTGCTGCCGGTATGATGCTTGATCATCTCGGAGAAGAAACCGCCGGACGAAAAATTGAACAGGCTGTCATGGATGTTACAAAAAACAGGATAAAAAGCCTTGCGGCCGGAGCAATGGGCTGTTCTACCACGGAAGTCGGCGATATGGTTGCTGAACTAGTGGCAAAGTAAAAGGTCAATGGCTGAAACCTGAGAATCATATAAAAATTCACTTTAGCAACGGAGTCTGCTTATGCTCAAAAAGAAAAACAACTATGTGGTGGCTGTGGTAGGGGCCACAGGCGCTGTAGGAAACGAAATGATAGCGACGCTTGAATCACGTGAATTCCCTGTGAAGGAACTCAAGCTGTTTGCATCAAAAAAGTCAGAAGGAAAAGAGTATGAATTCCATGGAAAAACAGTAATCGTAAAAGAGCTGAATGAGGATGTATTTGACGGTATTGATATAGCCCTCTTCTCTGCAGGTGGGGAAAGGTCGAAAATATTTGCTCCTGCAGCGGCTCGTGCCGGCTGCGTGGTTATAGATAACTCGTCCCAGTGGAGAATGGACCCGGAAGTGCCCCTGGTGGTCCCTGAAGTGAACCCTCAGGACCTTAAGCGGCACAAGGGGATCATAGCAAACCCAAACTGCTCGACCATCCAGATGGTCGTGGTGCTCAAACCTGTTCACGACGCCGCCGGCATCAAGCGGGTGGTTGTGACCACTTTTCAATCGGTATCCGGCACCGGCAAAAAAGCGATGGACGAACTCTTTAACCAGACAGCCGATATTCTAAACATGAAAACGGTTAATACAAACGTATACCCGCACCAGATCGCATTTAACTGTCTTCCTCATATAGACGTTTTCCAGCCGGACGGCTACACCAAGGAAGAAATCAAGATGATAAAAGAAACAAAAAAAATACTGGGTGATGATTCCATAAAAATTACTGCTACTACGGTAAGAGTCCCGGTATTCAGATGTCACTCGGAAAGCCTCAATATCGAGACCCGAAAAAGAATCCACCCTGATGAGGTTCGCGCAATCCTGTCAGAAGCTCCCGGCATTATCGTCTTTGACGCTCCGGAGAAAAACGTCTATCCTTTGGCCGTGGACGTGGCGGGCAAGGATGAAACCTACGTAGGGAGAATAAGACATGACGATTCCATCGAAAACGGAATCAACATGTGGATAGTTGCCGATAACCTGCGTAAAGGCGCGGCGCTTAACGCCGTGCAGATTGCTGAAAAGCTGGTGGAGATGGCAGGTTAACCCAAACCAAAGCCGGTCGGCTTTCTTTATTACTCTACCCGGTAACCATTGACAGAAGTACAGTTATTGATAGTTCATGTAACTTCTTGCAGGTCAAGACTGTATCCTTCTGGCTCGGACGTGCTAACTAGGCCGTTTACATTTTCAGAGGAATCCTCCAGCCTAAACCAAGATACTATTGTCATCAACTCATTGGCAACACCTGCAAGATCAGTGGTCGCTATATTGATCTGAGAGACCGCTTCTCGAGATGTTCTGAACGTGTTCGAGACATTTTCCATGCTTGTAGAAACTTCGTCAACAGCCGTCGACTGCTGCTCCGTAGCAGTTGCAATAGATTGAACCATATCCAGACATCTCTGAGAGGCTTCAACGATTTTATCAAGTGAGGCTCTGGACTGTTTCACCAGTTTTACGCCCTCTTCCGCTTCTTCTCTGTTTTTATTCATACTCTGGACTGATGAAGCCGTATCCTGTTGTATTTTTTTAACCATCTCAGTGATCTCTCCTGTTGCACCGCTTGTTTTTTCCGCAAGTTTTCTTACCTCGTCAGCCACAACAGCAAACCCTCTCCCCTGTTCTCCAGCGCGGGCCGCTTCTATTGCGGCATTAAGAGCAAGGAGATTAGTCTGACCGGCAATGTCATTAATTACATCGATAATATCTCCTATCTGCTTACTGCTTACTCCAAGTTTCTCTATAATGCCTGATGATTTTTCGATTGATTCGGATATATTCATCATACTTGTAACAGTCCGGTCGACAATTGTTTTTCCCTCATTGGCGATTTCGGCGGATGTAGTGGCGGAATTTGACGCCTCGGCAGTATTTTGTGCAACATCTACAATAGTCTGAGAAACCTCTGTAGCCGCTGTTGCAGACTGTTCAATCTGCTCGGCTTGTTCATTAATCCCTGTACTTATCTCGCCTGATGTTGCAGATAACTCCTCGGAGCTACTTGCTACTGTCATTGAATGTTTGCTTACCTTGTCTATGATTTCCCTTAAATTTTTGACCATCTTTTTTGTTGATGCATATACACCGACATCATGTTTTTTATCCGATGTGAATTCCACAGACAGGTTGCCGTCCGCAATTTTTTCAGCTATATTCGCAAGGATAGACGGTTCAGCTCCTAACTGTTTCAAGATTATGCGGATTAAATAAAAAGCCCACAATGCAGTTATAAGTGTAATACTTATCACTAACGCTAAAAACACAACTACTTGCCCTGTGGCTTTACTGTTTATAGTTTTTGTTTCTAATTTCAAGTTAGATGACAGGCTGTCTTCAATCTCTTTTAAGAGATTGATCTTTCCTGTCTGCATATTGAACCAATACGTAGGTTCAACTCCAAAATCACTCTGATTGATAAGGTTGCCCTTCTCAAGAGCGATACTCCTGAGTCTTTTTGTTTCATCAACAAACTTTCCTGACATTTTTTCATGATAAAATTTTACCTGATCAGGCATAGCAAGCGATAAAAACACCTTTAGGTAAGTATCCTGTGCGCTTATCAAATAAAGCAGTTTATTATACATCCCCGGAGAAAACCGGTTTTGTGCAAAGGTGTTACTTAAAACAGCCCTCTCTATTCCAGCTCTTTCTTTGCTTTGTAAAAAAGCGACATATGCGGATGTTCTATTTGCAAGTTCTGCAGTAGCGTTTAGTTTAGACATATAGGAGATTGTTTCGAGAAATTTTGCATTCATTTTAGTGTAATAACCAAGAGCTTCAGACGAAGACATATTCAAAGAGCTTATGGATTCTCTTTGGCTGTTAATCTTGTCAATATCTCTGAGTGCGCTGTCTAGAAGATTCTTAAATTCTTTCCCGATATTTTCACTGTCGAAGTCATTTAGGAATTCATCCAACTGTTCCTTCTTTTTGTCAGTTTTGATCCTCTGCATCGGAAGTTCCGAAGCAAACTTGATTCCTTTGCTGCCCAAAAATCCGGCCGTCATCCCCCTTTCTTTTTGTGATTCATGGACCAAAGAACTTATTTTACTTGCAAGCACAGAAAGCTGAAAGCTACTTTCCGCCTTGCTTGACAAAATGAGCTTCTCTCTCATACCGTTAATGGAAAGAGCAAGAAGACCCAGAAGAGGCACTAGAACCAAGCATAGCAACATAGTTTTTAACTTCATGTTTTCTATCAGTTTCATAACATTTCCTCGCAACTTATAATTTTTTACCCCGCATTCGAGTTACCATAGGGGGAATTCAAGGCTAATAACGGTTAAAACCCTAAGAGCGCAAGTCGCCTTACTTATCTGTTGCAAGAGTTTAAAACTTTAATTTTAACTATTCAGCTACTCATCTTCCCTTTTGCAAGGGGGAGATGTCTGAGCACTTACAATTATTTTTCGGAAAGAAATAAAGAAATAAAGAATGGGTAGGGCTTAACCTGTTATGAGGCTACAAAAAGTATTTTGTTTTTTTGGGAGTCTGTTCTTGCTGCGGCTTATCCTAAAAAGTCTGGAAAAGTTTTTTGTCAGTTCAGTGAAAACAGAAAATCCGGTTCTTTCAAGTAATTTTAGATATGCTATCTATGGGTTTACGTTTCCACTGAACTGACTATTTCCTACAAGTCCATCAGGTTATTTTTTAGAAGATCAGCCTATACACCGGCTAAGGCATCCACTTCACATTCGACAAAGATGGGTTCACCGTCAACAAGTTCCAACCTTATTTTGGATGTTTCTTTGAAACGACCGGAAAGTATTTCATCCGAAAGCGGATCTTCTATAGTTTTTTGAATAGCCCGTCTCATCGGTCTGGCGCCGTAAGTGGGTTGGTAAAACTTCTCAAGTATCCATTCCTTGCACTCATCCGACAACTCAACATTCAATTCCTGATCTATAAGCCTGTCGTTAAGCTCGGAAACAAGCAGGTCGATAATGTCTATCAGGTGTTCCCGCTCAAGAGGTTGAAAGACCACTACATCGTCCACCCTGTTTAAAAACTCAGGGTTGAATGTCTTTTTCAGCTCTGAAAGAACATTTTCCTTAATCTGGTCGTATACTGTTTCTTCAGAGGGTTTTTGGAAACCAAGCGGGGCATTCTTATCTATAACACGAGCTCCGAGGTTCGAAGTCATTATGATAACCGTATTTCTGAAGTTGACCTTTCTGCCAAAGCTGTCTGTAAGCTGTCCTTCGTCAAGAACCTGAAGCAGGATATTGAAAACGTCCTGGTGTGCCTTTTCAATTTCATCGAGCAAGACAACGGAGTAAGGCCGTCTGCGCACCTTCTCCGTCAACTGGCCTCCTTCTTCATAGCCAACGTAGCCTGGCGGTGCACCGATCAGCTTGGAGACATTAAACTTCTCCATAAACTCCGACATATCCACTTTAATAATGGCATTTTCATCGTTGAACAAAAACTCTGCAAGCGCCTTGGCAAGCTCTGTCTTACCGACACCGGTGGGGCCCAGGAAAAAGAAAGAACCTATCGGCCTGCTTCGCGATTTAAGCCCTGCTCTTGACCTGCGTACGGCTTTTGAAATGGCTGTAATAGCCTCATCCTGGGCAACTATTCTTTTATGTAGTTCTTCCTCCATGCGAATGAGTTTTTCCGATTCCTTTTCTTCAATTCTAAAGAGAGGAATACCGGTCATTTTAGAAACAGTGTAGGCAACATCTTCCTGCCCTAGAACAGGAATCTCTTTTTCCTGGTTTTCCCGCCACCTCTTTTCTATGTCATCACGGATCTGCCTGACTTTCCTCTCCTCCGTCCGGATTGAAGCAGCTTTTTCAAAGTCATGAAGTTTAATGTATAGGCTTTTCTCTTTTTCAAAGCGTTTCAGCTCCTTGTCCAGCTCACGCAGTTCAGAAGGTGCCATATATCGCTTTAGTTTGATCCTAGCCCCTGTTTCGTCAATAACATCAATAGCCTTGTCCGGTAAAAATCTGTCCGTAACATATCTGTCAGCGTACCTGGCAGCTATTTCCAGGGCCTCTTCATTGATTCTAAGCTTGTGATATGCCTCGTATTTACTGCGGATGCCACGTAGTATTTCTACCGTCTCTTCAACCGTGGGAGGTTGCAGGTATATGGACTGGAAGCGCCTTTCAAGAGCTCCGTCCTTCTCTATGTATTTTCTGAACCCTCCGGGTGTGGTTGCACCTATACACTGAATTTCACCTCTCGAAAGAGCCGGCTTCAACATGTTGGAGGCGTCTACAGAGCCTTCTGCGGCCCCGGCCCCTACAAGGGTGTGTAACTCGTCAATGAACAGGATTACGTTATCCGACTTGGTAATCTCTTTCATCACCAGTTTCAACCTCTCTTCAAACTGACCGCGATATTTTGTTCCGGCGATAAGAGAACCCAGGTCAAGAGCCACAATACGATGGTTTAAAAGCCCCTCAGGCACCTCTCCCAGCACTATTTTCCGGGCAAGCCCCTCTACAATCGCAGTTTTGCCCACTCCCGGTTCGCCAATAATCGCCGGGTTATTCTTTATCCTTCTGGATAAAACCTGCAAGACCCTCTCTATTTCGCTATCACGTCCGATAACAGGATCGAGTTTATTTTCCCGGGCCAGGCGTGTAAGATCCCTACCGAACTCATCAAGAGCCGGTGTCTGGCTTTTTCTTTCCTTTGTTGCCCGCGATTGGCCTCTTAGCGAAAGATTAATGGCTAACTGACGAGCACCGAGCAGGTTGGCGCCGAGACTTCTTAGTATTTTGCCTGCAATACCATCGTCTTCACGTATGATTCCCAAGAGGAGGTGTTCGCTGCCAATATAACTGTGTCCTAACAGTCTTGCCTCTTCCACAGCAAGTTCCAGTACTTTTTTGGCTCTGGGAGTAAATGGGATGTCGCCAAAAGTGAGAATATTAGAGCCAGTGGGCAGATTACGTTCCACCTCAACCTTAACCTCGTCAACAGAAATACCCATTTTTTTCAATATGGCCACCGGAAGAGCCTCGCCGTCTCTTAAAAGAGCAAGCAACAGGTGCTCAGAGCCGAGATAGTCGTTCTGTCTTCTCTCTGCTTCTTCCCGCGCGTAGACAATGACTTTACGGCCTCTTTCCGTGAATCGTTCAAACATCGCAAACTCCCATTGTGAATTATTACAAAAAAGGATTATAAACTATCTAAATTTTATGTTTAGGCAGAGTCGATTGTCAAGCCTCGTTAACGTAATATTATTGAATTTTAAACGAAAACCCTTCACAATACTCCTTCCGAAGATGTTCTTGATATAGATATGAAACAATCTGTTATGATAAACACCTGTAACTATGGGCAGATAGACTGAATAAGGATACCGCGCAACACAGGCGCTTGCGCAGTGTAAGGCTGCCAGAAAAAATTTTTCAAAAAAAATAAAAAAAAGAAGGATTAGTTTTAATACGATATACATTAGAATCAGTTTTTAACCTAAATACCTAAATATAATTATTAATCGGCACTATTGGAGTTAGAATGAAACTTGGTGTAAATATTGATCATGTAGCGACACTGCGTGAGGCCAGAAAAGGTGTTGAGCCTGAGCCTGTAGCAGGGGCTGTTTTAGCACTGCTTGGTGGTGCTGACGGCATTACGGCACACTTAAGGGAGGATCGCCGCCATATTAACGATAGGGATCTTACTCTTTTACGTAAGGTTGTTCATACGGAGCTAAACCTGGAAATGGCAGCCACGGCAGAGATGATTCGTATAGCCAAAAAAATAAAACCCGACATGGTGACTCTTGTGCCTGAAAAGAGACAGGAGCTGACCACGGAGGGAGGGCTCAACCTAAAAAAGAATTTCAAACAGATCTCAGGAGCGGTAAAAAAACTCAAAACATCAGGACTGTATGTAAGTCTGTTCATTAATTCCGAAGAGAAAGATATTACTCTTTCAGCTGACACAGGAGCTGATGCGGTAGAGATTCATACAGGCGGCTACGCCAACGCGCGTGGGCGCAATCAGGCCAGGCAGTACAAACGTGTGGCATCGGCTGTGGAGACAGCCTTAAAACTTGGTCTGGATGTAAACGCCGGCCACGGCCTCAACTATGAGAACGTAAAAAAAATAGCATCGATTACAACAATACGTGGTCTATATATCGGGCATAGTATCGTCTCTCGCGCAGTACTGGTCGGTATGGAACGCGCAGTGCGCGAGATGCGGCAGCTTATCCGGGATGCAGCAGATGATAATCGGAACAGGAATTGATATTGTTCATCTGCCTCGATTCGAGAAAATAGTAAAAAAATGGGAAAACCATTTTCTGGACAGGATTTTTACACCAGGCGAAAAACAGTACTGCTATAGAAAGCGCGATCCATATACTCCACTGGCGGCCAGGTTTGCTGCGAAAGAGGCGTTTTTCAAAGCATCAGAGCTTAAAACTCCTCCTCCTTGGCATGATGTTGAAGTCATCAATGAGCCCAGCGGCAGGCCGGTTTTCAGGCTTTACGGAAACTCCGCCGCAACACATGCCAAAGATCGTATATTCCTTAGCCTAAGCCACGACGGAGACCACGCTGTAGCACAGGTGGTTATCGATAGGGAACCATGAAGATCTGTACAGCAGCCCAGATGCAGTCTATCGACCAAAGGACCATTCAAGAGTATGGCATTGCCGGAATGATCCTTATGGAGCGTGCAGGTTTGGCTGTATGCAGGGCGATTCTCTCTCACACTCCACCCCCGGAGAGCGCCGTTATCGTGGCAGGCACGGGAAACAACGGCGGGGACGGCTTTGTTGTCGCCCGGGAACTCCTGAACCAAGGGCTGACAGTACGTGTTTATATCCTTGGTGACCCGAAAAAGCTGAAAGGTGACGCCCTCTCTAATTTCGAAATTCTGCGCAGGTTGGCAATAAGTATCCGTGTAGTGCGCTCTGCCGCCTCCATACGCCTCCAGGCGCTGCCGGAGCGAGCCATTATCGTTGATGCCATATTCGGTACAGGACTGCATCGCGAGGTCATAGGGTTGCACCGGCAGGTGATCGGAAAGATTAACCGCTCGGGCCGCGCCGTGGTATCTGTGGATATTCCCTCCGGCCTTTCCTCCGACACCGGTCATATTCTTGGGGAAGCGGTAAGGGCTGAGAAAACAGTTACGTTTGCTCTTCCAAAGCGAGGGCACTTTCTATATCCGGGGGCGCTGTATTGCGGCCATCTCAGCATAGCCGACATCGGTTTTCCCCGAAAAGCAATAGATAGCGAAAATATCACTCTCCAGACGATCGAGCCTAATGCTGTAGCAAAAAAACTTACGGAACGTCCCTCAAACGGACATAAAGGAACATTCGGGCATCTTCTTGCCATTGCCGGATCCAGGGGTAAAATAGGGGCCGCCTCACTTGTCGGCCTTGCTGCACTCAGATCTGGCTGCGGGCTGGTAACCCTGGCAGTACCTGAAAGTTTGAGCTCGTCAATATCAAGAAAGTTTCCAGAGGCTATGACGTATCCACTGCCGGAAACCACGCAAGGCACTATATCGGCAGCGGCTGTATCAGAACTCATACGTTTTTCCAAAGGAAAGGTGTCAGCAGTTGCTATCGGGCCCGGAATTTCTGTAAATAGAGACACGATGGAACTTGTGCGGGAGCTTCTTAGCGGACTTCAAAAACCAACAATAATTGACGCTGATGCAATAAACACGCTTATGGGTGATGCGGAATTTTTAAAACGCCTTAAACGTCAGATCATCCTGACTCCACACCCTGCCGAGTTCGGCCGCCTGATAGACCGTGAAACCATAAAGGTTCAATCGGACCGTATCAGTGTGGCGGAAAGTTTTGCAAGAAAATACGGACATGTGCTTGTGCTTAAAGGTGCAAATACTATTGTGGCGGAGCCAAAAGGAGAAGTGTTTATGAATCTGACGGGAAACTCGGGAATGGCTACTGCTGGAAGCGGCGATGCATTGACCGGCATTATCGGAGCAATGCTGGCTGCGGGCATGCCTCTTTTGCCGGCAGCGCTGGCAGGTGTCAGTATCCACGGAACTGCAGGAGATATCGCGGCCGGGAAGAAAACGGAGCGCTCAATGACGGCATCAGACATTATTAACGCTCTTCCAAGCGCGTTTCAAAAAGTGCAACAGGTAGATTCAACCAAACACTCAGGTGCATAGACTGAGGATTGCGGCATGAGTAAAAAACGCCTTATCTGGCGACTTTTCCCCTCCTACCTTTTAATCACATTGACAGCTTTGTTGATTGTTACCTGGTATGCTTCAAAGATCACACGACAATATTATATCCAACAAAAAGCCGCTGACCTGCAACAAATAGCCCGTGTTATAGAAAATCAGATAGTTCATGGCATACTCTCGTCCGATTTCGGCTCTATCGATTCCCTTTGCAAAAGCCTGGGCAAAAAATCTGAAACCCGTATCACCGTGATTCTTCCTGGTGGTGAAGTAATCGGAGACACAGAAAAAGATGTCTGGAAGATGGACAACCAGATGGGGCGCCCGGAAATAATCGAAGCCCTTAAAGGAAAGGCCGGGGTTTCCATAAGGTACAGCAGCACAGTACATAAAAATATGTTGTATGTTGCCTTGCCTGAATATGAGACTGAAAATGACAACAGCAAGCTGATAGGTTTTTTGAGACTTTCAGTTCCAATCACCTTTATTGAAAGTTTCGTTAACTCTATTCGTTGGAAAATAGGCCTTGCCGGTCTTCTGATAGCCTTATCAGCAGCATTTATCAGCCTCTTGGTTTCATGGCGAATAAGCCGGCCGCTGGAAACAATGAAACGCGGAGTGGAAAAATTTGCAGCAGGCGATCTTTCTTTTCGTTTATCACTTCCACATACTGACGAGATGAGCCGGTTGGCCGAGGCACTTAACCACATGGCAAGCCAGTTGGATGAAAAAATAAGAACCATAATCAGGCAGCGCAATGAACAGCAGGCTGTTTTTGAAAGCATGTCCGAAGGTGTGATTGCGGTTGATAAGGAAGAACGTCTTATCAGTATCAACAAGGCGGCGGAAAAACTATTTAATATCGAAACAACACGGGCCGCAGGCCGCAGTATTCAGGAGGTAATAAGAAACACAGAGCTGCAACAACTTATCCTAACCGTACTGGAGGGCAATAAATCTATCGAAAAAGAAATTACTCTTTGGAGCAAAGGCGAGTGTTTTTTGCAGGTTGACGGCACGGTTCTAAAAGACACGCAAGGCGAAACAATCGGTGTCTTGGTGGTTATTAACGACATAACACGTTTACGACAGCTTGAAAACCACCGGCGTGATTTCGTGGCGAATGTCTCGCATGAACTACGAACCCCGTTAACATCAATCAAGGGGTATGTGGAAACTCTACTGGATGGGGCGATAGACGACAAAAAAGCAGCAAGGCCTTTTCTTGAGGTTATTGCCAAGCAGGCGGAAAATTTAAGAGCTATTGTTGAGGATCTGCTTAGCTTGGCCAGGCTGGAACAAGAGGAGGATAAAACACCGGTAATACTGGAGGAAGCTTTACTTAAAAACGTGCTAAACTCAGCAATACAGGTCTGTTTACCCGAAGCGGCTGAAAAAAACATTAAAATAACCCTAAGCTGCAAAAAAGATGTTAAAGCAAAATTCAACTTTCAATTACTGGAAGAAGCGCTTGTAAACCTTATTGATAATGCTGTCAAGTACAGCGACCCGGAAACGCATATTCATGTTATGGCCGAGAAAACCGGCTCCGAGGTTATCATAACCGTTCAGGACCAGGGACGTGGTATTAAAAGAGATCACCTTCCAAGAATTTTTGAAAGGTTTTACCGGGTGGACAAAGCAAGGAGCCGAAAACTGGGAGGAACAGGGTTGGGCCTGGCAATAGTCAAACACATAGCCCAGGTTCATCACGGGAATGTTACGGTTGAAAGCGAAATAGGAAAGGGGAGTAGATTCAGTATTAACCTTCCGGGCCAGGTATTTTCAGGAGACCAGTAATGGGGAAAAAACTCCGCCGTATTTTTATAGCAGTACTGGTTGTAGTCGTGGCAGTGGGGCTGGTGCGTTATTTTACACGAAAAAAACCTGTCCCTGTAGTCCTGGAGAAGGTGGAATACGGACGGGTGGAGTCTATTGTTTCCAACACCAGGGCCGGTACGGTAAAGGCATGCCGCCGTGCGCGGCTGGCGCCTGCCACAGGTGGACAGATTGCGCGCCTGGCTGTAAGCGAAGGTGACAAAGTAAAGGCCGGCAAAGTTCTGATGGAACTCTGGAACGAAGATCTTTCCGCCCAGGTTAAGCTTGCAAAAAGCGAGGCTGCCGCTGCCATGGCAAAAGCCGAAGAGGCCTGCCTGCTGGCCGAAGTTGCAGAACGTGAAGCCGAGCGCCTGGTCGAACTGCTTAGTAAAGGAATTGCCGCAGATGACAGTGTTGACCGATCCGTTACAAACGCAAAGGCACAGAAGGCCTCATGCCGGGCCGCCCGGGAAGGAGCTAAAGTCAGCGCCGCACGTATTGACGTGGCAGAAGCTGCACTGGAACGCACAATCTTGAGAGCACCGTTTGATGGAAGCGTTGCCGAGGTAAACGGAGAAGTTGGTGAATTCGTCACTCCCTCGCCGCCCGGAATTCCCACTCCGCCCGCTGTAGATCTAATTGATACAAGCTGCCTGTTTATATCAGCTCCTATCGACGAAGTTGACGCCTTGTCCATCAAAGCCGGTATGCAGGTGCGCATCAGCCTGGATGCCCTTCCGGGCAAGCAGTTCCAGGGAAAAGTAACCCGCATCGCTCCATACGTGCTCGAGATTGAAAAACAGGCGCGCACAGTAGATGTGGAAGCGGCCTTTAAAAATCCTGAGGAATATGAAAACTTAATTCCTGGTTACAGCGCTGATCTCGAAATAATTCTCGAGGTTCACGGCAATGTGCTTCGTTTGCCAACAGAAGCCGTGCTTGAAGGTAACCGCGTTTTTGTTTACCAGTCTGCCGACAGCCTGCTCGAAGAGAGATCCATTAAGACCGGGCTTTCAAACTGGAAATTCACAGAGGTGACTTCAGGGCTGACTGCCGGTGAACAGATTGTAGTCTCAGTAGAGCGCGAAGGAGTAGAGGCCGGTTCGTATGCCCACCCGGAAGACTCCCCTGTTGCTGTTGCAAAGACTTACGACTGATGATAGATATCAAAGGAGCGGTCTGCTTTTCGGTTTTACCGTGCAGAACGAATTCCTTGTGGAATATGGCCTTGATTACGACAATAAGTTCAGAAACCTGCCTTATATATCAGTCTTCAAGAAAAGCGGTTGATATAGGCGCAGACTGTCGGATTCACCCTGGTGTGTCCAGGCTTTTTTGCGAAAAAATATGCAATTAAGGTAATCTAGCAAACCATGATTGATTTTCATACACATACTATATGGAGTGATGGTGACCTAATACCTGCCGAGCTGGTTCACCGGGCCTTTGTTATAGGATACCGGGCAATAGCTCTTACTGACCACGTCGACGCATCAAACATTGAACATGTGGTGCCTGGTCTCGTGAGGGCGGCAGTCTCTCTTCGGGGATCCTATGATATTACAGTGCTGCCTGGGGCGGAATTAACTTATGTGCCGCCGGCTCTAATTCCCGAAATGATTCAACAAGCCAGAAACCTGGGAGCACGCATAGTGGTGGTTCACGGAGAATCCCCGGTCGAGCCCGTACCGCGTGGCACAAATGCCGCTGCGATAAAAGGCGGCTGCGATATTCTGGCGCATCCTGGTCTAATTACAGAAGAAGATGCTGCAGAATCAGCCGAGAAAGACGTTTGCCTCGAAATCTCAGCCAGAAAAGGCCATAGTCTTACAAACGGACATGTAGCAGCAATGGCGCTAAAAACCGGCGCAAAGTTGATATTGAACACTGACACACATAGCCCATCCGATCTTATAACCAGGAAAACAGCGGAGCAGATACTGCTTGGCGTTGGACTGGATGCCCTGGCGGTTGCCAATACCTTTAAAAATTCAGAGCATTTACTGTATGAATATGAAAAAAGTCTAAAAGAGAGTTTAAAAGAAGGAGATTAGTGATGCCTAAAACCATCAAGAAAAAAGTCCGCAAGAAAGATGTGGATGTTAGTGATATAGAAGAGATTCAGTCCATATTCTCAAAGGTTTTTGAGGAGCGCCGCAAGGCAGTGCTTTATGCCGTAGGTTTAATTGCCATGATTGGAATTATCGGTGTCGGTTTAACAATATACAGCACTAAGCAGGCAGAAAAAGCCTTGTTTCTTGAAGGCCAGGCGGTTGAATCATTTTATGCTGCCGCTTCAGCTTCGGATGAAGAGGAAGGCTATGCAAAAGCTCTTGAACTTTTTCAGCAAGCAAACAATATAAAAAAGTCAGAAACATCTCTTTTTTATATCGCAGAGTCGTACTTAAAAATGGGAGAACAAGATAAAGCCATTGAGACATACCGGAAGTTCATAAACGACTACGGACGTTCTACACTGGCCTCGGCCGTTCGTGCCAAGATAGCCAATATACGCATGAAAAACAAAGACTATACAGGCGCTCTTGCTGAGATTGAAAATATTAAGGATGATATCATCTGGAGCGATACAGCTCTTATAGACATAGCCGATATCTACGATAGAATGGGTAAAGCCGACGAGGCAAAACAAGCGCTTAATGAACTTACAACATCTTTTCCTGATTCACCGTGGGTGCTGGAAGCAAAAAACAGAATAGGTGAAGAAAAGGAGGCATCGGAATCCACTTCCGACGAGACGACAAATTCTGCAGAGCCGCAGTCAAATTCTGCAGAGCCGGAACCAATATCAAATTAGAACTGAATCAGCTATGATCATTGGAAGCAACCTTCCTCCAGCTATTTTTTTCTTTTCAAGTCTACGCTTTTAATAACAACAAACAAACAAGGGGTGAAAAAAAGCACATGGATGGCGGATGTGAGCATTCCACCCATGGTCGGCACAGCCATGGGCTTCATTATCTCCATACCCTGACCGCTGGAGAGCATCACGGGAAGAAGCGAAAGTATGGATGTAGAAACGGTCATGAGCTTTGGCCTCAACCGTAGGACTGCTCCATCAACAGCTGCTGTTTCAATTGCTTCCAAGCCTGTTTCTCCCTGCTCCAACCTTTCCTTAAGGGAACGATTCAAAAAGAGCACCATAATAATTCCCGTCTGGGCCGCTACTCCGTAAAGGGCGATATAGCCTATTTGCACGGCGGTGGTCAATGGATATCCCATGAGCATTTGCAGCCAGATACCACCCACAAGGGCAAAGGGTATGGATACCATAATCAAAACAGCTTCCCAGAAAGACCTGAAAGTCATTGCCAGTAGAATAACAATAGTTATCATCACAAGCGGGATAATAATAAGAAGCCTTTTCCAAACCCGGACCTGGTACATAAATTGCCCGCTCCACTCGATGTGATAACCTTCAGGTAAGGATAGTTTCTCAGTTAGAAAACCCGAGGCTTTTTCCACATATATGGAGTCACTGACCGAGGCGGTATCAATATAAATATATCCGGTGAGCTCTCCGTTTTCATTTCGAATCATTTCAGGTATTTTTACTGTTTCGACAGAAGCCAAATCTGAAAGAGAAACCACTTTGCCTCCTGAGGTTACTATCATAAGGTTTTTTACTTTTTCGACCGTATCGATATAATCCACTGTGTACTGAATGTTAAGTGGTACCGGTCCGGCACTGGTATTTAAGATGCTCACGTTCTCTCCTCCAAGAGCGTACTTAAGATAAAGCACGGCATCACTAACCGGTATACCATGCTCGGCCAGACGGTCATAATCAAACTTGACATCAATAAAATACCCATCAGATATCCGTTCCGCGATAATACTTTCGGTTCCTGGAAAATCTTTGAGCAAAAACTCAATCTCTTTAGATATATCCTCTATAATCTTCAGGTCTTTACCCATCACCTTAATGCCCACAGGAGACTGAATGCCTGTTGTCTGCATATCCACTCTGGCTCTTATAGGCTGGGTCCAGGCGTTTATAAAGCCGGTCAGTTTCATCTCCTCATTCATTGCATCTATCAATTTATCCTTGGTCATTCCAGGACGCCACTGCTCCATGGGATGTAAGAGGATTGTGGTTTCCACCATTGTAAACGGTGCAGGGTCAGTAGCTGTATCGGCTCTTCCCAATTTACCAAAAACTCTCTTGACTTCAGGAAACTTCTTCAGCTTTTTATCCATCCGGGTCAGAATCCAGCCGGCTTCTTTAGCCGGAAGCCCTGGAAGAGTAGTCGGCATATACAGAAGTGAGCCCTCTTCGAATTCCGGCATGAACGCCTTATCGAACTTCCAAAAAAAAGGAAGCGATGCCGTCATAATAAGAATGTTCACAAAAATAAAAATATATTTATGCTTAAGCGCAGCCTTAAGAAGAGGTTTGTAGATACGAATCATAAAATAATATATTCTTCCCGGTCCTGGAAGAGGTTTGGTTCCAGATAAACTTAAGACCAATCCTGGAAGAAAGAAAAATGTAAGAACTGTAGAGAAAAACATGGCAAACGTTTTGGATAAGGCCAGAGGGTCAAACAATCGCCCCTCCTGCGCCTCTAGAAAAAATACCGGCAGGAATGAAACCATGATAATTAAAAGTGAGTAAAATAGAGGTCTGCCCATTCCGGCGGCGGCTTTTATAATAATTTTTACTCTTTTTCTTTTTTCGTTTATCTTTCCGGCTATATTCATCTCCGCAAGGCAATTTTCCGTCATGACAATTGCGGCGTCAGCCATTTCCCCCATGGCGAGAAACAGGCCTGCCAGAGAAAAAAGATTCAGTGTGCGTCCGGAGATGTAGACCGGAATAGAGGTAAAAACGGTTCCGAGTAAAAGTATGAGTACTGACGGCGCAGCGCTTCTTACACTGTTTAAGAAAACGCTCATAACCAGTACTACTATTAGAAGTTCATAAGCCAGAGTCTTAAAAAAAGATGATAAAGTTTTTTGTAAAAGGCCGGAGCGATCATAAACCGTTACCAGTTCTATTCCTTCCGGAAGATTATTACTCACCTGCGCCAGTTTTCTCTTGACCTTGCCCAGAAGTTCCAGAACGTTTTCATCTTGTCCGGCAATGAGAATGCCGCCAACCACTTCCCCGTTTCCGTCTAAATCCGCTATTCCCCTTCGCAGGTCATAACCTACCTGAATATAACCTATATCTCTTATCCGAACAGGTTTACCTTCCTTGGAGTAGCCCACAAACATGGACTCCACCTGGTCAACCGATTCAAAAGAGGCTACCCCTCTTATCTGATAATCCCGGTTGGTAATCTCCAGTATTCTTCCGCCCACTTCATGAAAAGCCGCTTTTAATGCATCCACAACTTTATCCAGGGAAATGCCTGTTTCAGCCAGCAAAGGAGGATAGAGCTTTAATTGATATTGCTTTACAAGACCTCCAATGGTTGCCACTTCGGCAACACCACGCACAGACTCCAGGGCTGGTTTGATAGTGTTTTCCTGAATCAAACGTAATTCGCGTAAATCATAAAGTCTGTCTTTATCCGACAATGCGTATTGAAAAATCCATCCCATGGCTCCCGCATCAGGCGCTACTTCAATTTCCGCGTCTGCCGGAAGCTTGTTGCGTATGGCGCTTAAGTTATCCATAACACTGCGGCGCACGGACTTTAAATCGCTTTTGTTCTCAATAATCACATAAACAAATGAATACCCCAGGTATGATACGCCTCTTACTGTTCTGACTCCGGCCAATCCCCTCAGAGAACTGATAATGGGAGAGGTTATTTGCGATTCAAGCAGCTGCGGGCTTCTCTGCCACTTGGAATAAATAATGATCTGCGGATCGGAAATGTCCGGGACGGCATCCAGGGGAGAACGTACAATAGAGTAAAGGCTAAGGCCGATAGCAAGAAAAATTATTATAATAACGGCTTTGCGCTGCTGAATAGAAAAGTTAATTACTGACTCGATCATTGTAAATCCGGCGACTGAACCTGTTGTTTCTGGAGCTTATATTGCGCATCCAGAAAAAAACTTCCAAATGTGACTACCTCATCTCCTAAATAGATTCCATCTATTACTCTGGTGTAAAGTTCTCCACGCATGCCTGTGGAAATCGTTACAGGAATATATTCGTAATCATCATTTCCCGTGACATATACAACACTGCCGGAGTCTTCCTCGATAATAGCTTCGTTAGGAATAGATGGATAATTCCCCATATCAACTATAATTTCCATAATGTAATAATCAGATCCCTCGTACCATGGGTCTGATATGTCTGTTTTCACGGTAGTCATACCTTTTCCCGGAATCAAACCTATAACCTTACCTTGCAGCACCGGCTCTCTTCCAACCAGTGGGAAGACACGAACCTGTTGACCAAGCTTTATCAATTCAGCATTCTTCCCATAAACTTTCCCATGCACTTGTTTACTGAAAGGATCTATTGCACCTGCTGTCCTTATCCATTTTTCTATTTTTTCGATCGAAACCTTTGCCTTGGTGAGAGTTATTTCATCCGCCTGTTTTTCCGAAAGCCTGACAACACCTTTTTTTGCAGAAATTTTTTTCACAAGATCCATGCCGCAAACAGGACAATCTCCCATGGTTTTAGAAACGTAGTTCGGATGCATAGGACATATATACTCCGCCGCTTTAATATCTTTTCCGTTTTTTTTGGAAGCCGACTCTTGCTCTACATATAAGAGCAAAATTAAGGCGGCAAAAACAGTCAGCCCTATAACAACCATCACTCTTTTAATAAAAATATTCATAAAATCACTCGTCTGTCTTCTTTACATTTTAATAAAACAGGTTCCTGCAGGATGGGCAGGATAAAGCGAGTTCGTATTCCACCCATCCTGCCGGATTTATTCCGCCAACTAGTGACAGTAGTTATCCCTGCCTTCAAGCACAAAAGATCCCCAGGGATATAGACCGACGTCAGCAACACGTTCAAATTCATTTGTTTTGCCGTCAATAATGTAAAGTGAGTGATCCGTGGCGCTGGTTAAATACATCTTCTCTCCGTCTGCGCTTGTAGCCGCGGTTTGCAGCTCCAGGTTGGTTCCGATCTTAATCCGTCCTGCCGGTTTAAGTTTCTTTAGATCATACACATAAACAAAACTGCTGGAATTACTGATAACAAAAGCCTTGTTATGAGAGAAATTTACTCCGACCATATCAGGTCCTGCTTCTAACGTGGCAACGACTTTATTTTTCTTGATGTCAATAATAGATATGGTTTCATCTCCGTTATTGGGTACAACCATTTTAGTTCCATCCGAACTTGGATAAGCCCGCCAGGGATCAGCTCCCACCTTAATAACCTTAACAATCTTATCCTCTCTGGTATCAATTACGCCTACAACACCTAAATCTCCGTCTGCGGCATAAAGATATCTTCCATCCCTTGTGATAGAAGCATTGGATATGCCCCTTATATCACTCAAGTATTTTTTGGGATCGAGTTTACTGACGCCAGGCACTGCTCTTATTCTTATTTTCTTTAATAATTCATGCCTTTTAACATCTATCACACCCACCCAGTGAGCTCCGTAGTTTGCAACATAGGCTTTTGAACCGTCAGGCAGAAAAGTAATATTTAACGGCTCAGCAAATCCTCTTAAATTTTTTATGAGTTTTAAGGAAACCAGGTCAATAATCGAAACAGAATCACCATCAGGGTTGCCCTGGTAGTAAAAGCGGCTGTCAGGTGTAACGGCCAGATGTTCCGGTGCAATATCAACAGGTATTGTTTTAATCAGTTTCATAGTTGCCACATCAATAATGTAAGCCTTATTTGCCCTTGTTCCTCCTGTTACCACCCGACGTCCATCAGGAGTCATTGCGGCCATATGCGGATTAACCCACTTACCCAAAAACACCCTTCCAACTATCTTCTTGGTCTTTAAATCCATAAAACTGATATCGTTGGAATCACGATTAACAATCACACATACGGACCTTGGATCTTTTATTACAACTTCTTCTCCAAAAGATTTCTTTAAAGGCTGACAAAAAAATAAAACAGTAAACAGAAACAGAACAACCTTCTTCATTTCAATCCTCCTTAATTGATAAATTTCATCAGTTATAGTTTTATTTAAACAACACAAGTAGGTAAAAAATTAAAAATCAACCTGCACCCTAAGCCCCGGAAGAACGTAGCTCTTCCTTGCACCACCGACATTAGAGTCAGCCAGGTACTGCAGATGAAACGAAGTCTTCAAGTTATCGGTAAGGAAGAGATTATAATATCCTTCTAAAAGTGTTTCATCTTCGCCTGATGCCATATCCGTAGACTGGAAACCTATTGCCCATGCATCCTGAAGGCCTATAACATAAGGGGTTTTAAACTGGACACCTCCACTATAAAAATAGTCATCCCGTTTGAAATCTTTTGAAGTAAATTGTTGCCCGAATCTGCCAAACAATGTTATTGAGGGGGTTAACTTCTGATCAATACTCGTGCCCCAGGCCATGTTTTCACGCTTTGTGTTTTCGTTAAACCTGTACCATATTCTGTAATGCCCTTCAGGCAGGCCTCCAAAATGCGACAGGTAGTCGATTTCGACGACGGAATAATTCTTTTCCGTCATATTGTTTTCCGCGTTTTCTCCGCGTTGTATACCTGCTTTAAATACTATTCCTACCTTGGGATCGAAAACCGCTGTCAACCCGGCCCCATTATTGGCAGGCGCCGCTAGGAGCGGGTTATTGACAAGCGTATCTGTAATAAACTGTGTTGTTTCATCATTTGCAACCGTGTTGGAATCAAAATAGTTGGTAAGATCAAGGATACCGCCGGTAACAGTCAAACGTTGACCGAGCAGCTCTGTACTCAACCAAGCTTCGCGTAAATTCATCTCCCTGCCATCTATGTCTCTTGCATCCTTTCGCCTCGCGTTGTCACTGTTTAGTCCGGAAATGTTATCTATCAGCTTATCCGGCGAGTATCCTCCTATAGCTTCTATGTCTATAAAAAACATCGTATAAAGTGCAGGTTTTGCGATAAAGAAAACATCCATGGATCCTACACCGAACAGGTCACCATCAGCCTCATTGCTGTTTCCTTTTAATCGCACGGCTTCCTGAGCCGTCGCTGTTCCGCTGACACCTATGCTAACCCCTTTTTTTGCTTCACCTGCCAGGACCTCCTCAATCTTTTCACTGATTGTCTGTCTCCTGTATACTTTCTCCCTCTGATACGTAAAACTCTTTACCAGGGGCAGTCCGTCCAGCGGACACTTCCCTTCACGTGCTCCGTCATATTCATGACCGTTATCACAGACCGATATCTCTTTTTGCTTGACAAGCAGTTCCGGCTCGGAAAGAACCGCTCTGGATTCCAGTTCACGTAACCGCTCATCCAAATCCCTGGTCTTTTCCTCCAACAAAAGAAATTTACTGTCATCTTTACTGCCCTCCTTGCCACCACCTTCAGCAAAAACTAAAGATGGAAACAAAAAACAGAATATAAACAAAGCAGGTAGACAGCGTGTAACAAATGGCGCAATCATTTTTCTCTCCTTTATATTAGATTAAAAATTAAGGAGATAATATCTCCTTTCTTATCTGTTTATCACAAAAAAATCCCCGGACCTTACTTGAGAGGTTCGGGGATTCCGTTTTTATCCACGATTCAAATATACCCTCCTCCTTTATCCACGAAGAGTTGTTGAGCCTAAAAAAGCTCATTTTGGGTTTATACACTTGCAGGCAGGTCTTCTGGCTTCCGGATCATTCTACTTGCCGCGCCTTCCCGTCCAAACATAGGACAGTGGGTTTTCTACTTGCGGTTTTCGTCCCCGGTTACAGCGGCGGGTCCGCAACGGTTTTTCACCGTTTTCCCTTTTTAACAAGCCTTTTGGGGCTTCCTGCAGATGAGTTTTATATACTTCTAATTCTTATTTATGCTTAGAGTCTTTCTCATATCTTCTTTAAATATTCTTTAAATTCTTTGAAAAAGAAATCCAAAAAAAACCGAAAATCAAACCAAGAAGAATACTCAAGAGAAAACCCTGTAAATGCTGACTGCCTTCCATATGGTATCTATCCGGCTTTAAAATATGTAATAACAAGCCTCCAGTAAAAAATAAAAACCAGATACCAACAGACACGGTTATCGACTGAGCCATAATTGGTTGAAACGGAAGTTTATTTTTGGATGCTTCCAGAAATGCACCAAGTAAAAGACCAAAACCAGCTCCGCCTACAATAAAGACGAAAATATCATTGAAAAAACTAAAGTCAAAAGCAAAAAGTTGCGTAAATGAAGAGATAATTAAAACTAAAACCCCCCATATCATGCCTGACATGGTTCCCACGAAAATACCTCTAAGTAAATTAGTCGACCTTTGGCTCACTTTATTATCCTCACATTGCAAAATAAGCTGTCTCCCCTGATAGGACAAGCCTGGGGAGACAGATGATTATTAGTGGCATTGAATGCCGATTGAATGTCTAAAATCATGAAACATATCGTGTACACCAGGCATTGCGGCATCAACCCCATAAACTACGATTATCATAAAAACTGTCATAAAAATCGCAATCATCAAACCAGTAACAGCAAGTAACGAGTCGGTCTTACCTGAATTTCCTGTCATTAAAGCTTCTTCTTGCATTTGGTTTCACCTCCTTTTCGCTTGTTTTGTCCACAAAAAAATCCCCAAACTCAGACCATGAGCTTGGGGATTGTCCCTTTTTTTAATCCACAAACGTTTTTAGCAATCTTGGTTCCACGAAGATCGCAACAATTCTAATATCTACAGGCAGGTCTTCTGGTTTTCAGATCAATCTACTTGCCACGCCTTCCCACCCAGTTTTAACTGAATAGTGACTTTTTGCGGCTTTCGTCCCTGATTACAGCGGCGGGCCCACTCCAGATTTTCACTGGATTCCCTATTATTCTTTTGCAAGAACCTGTGATTTTTAAAGTATAGTTGCCCGTTGATAAAAATGTCAATAGCCCCGCCATGTTATACACTGAATGCTTGACTTTACATATTGAAATGGTATCCTTTAATTATGTGGGGGATAATATTTTTGCTCCTGCGGTTTACTTCGCGATTTTTAGGCCAAGGAGATTAATACCTAATGAATATAAATGAAGAGGATAGAAAATCTTGTAAGATGTGCGGAAAAAGGCTCATAGAAAAAGAAATGTTCGGAAAAATTGAAAACGAAGGCAAAATTTACTATGCCTGTTGTCAAATATGTTATGAGCTGCTTACCGGAAAACCTTTTAGTGGTAATCCTGAAATTAAGTTCAAATAACCCCGCCTAAAAAATCTATCGCTATATTTTAAAGTAAGGACCGGTCCCAAAATAACTTGTTTTCAAAAGTACATTTTGGAGAAGAGTGAAACTGCATTTTAAAAGGAGAATACTATGCAAGGAACAAATATTAAAGGACTCAAGCTCACTAAAGTAATTGACGGTGATACTGTCAAGGTCGAAATCAATGGTGAAGTTGAATCACTCCGTCTTGCCTCCCTTGATACTGAGGAAAGCTGGGCCGGCGGCTCAAAGCCGGTAACAAATGCAGGTAAACTTGCATCCGCTTGGGCTAAGAACTACTTTGGAGTGGAAAAAGACGGTTTTCCGGCTGCAGGCGCCGAAATTAAAGTGGATATAGAATTTGATACAAATGATCCGGTTAATGTTTGCCTGCAAAAGCACAGAGGAAACTATGGAAGGTTGATCTGCTACGTATATAAAGATGGAGCGAACTATAATCTTGAAGCAGTGAAGACCGGATGGAGCCCATATTTTGTAAAGTACGGCCGTTCCCGCCTTTATCATAACGAATTCATGTCTGCTGAAGCAGCTGCACAGGCCAAAGCTGCTGCGATCTGGAATTCTGAGACAAACGCCGGGGGCAAAACCCGTAACTATGAGGAGCTGGTGCCATGGTGGCACCTTCGGGAAAGCATTGTGCAGGACTTCAGAAAGTTTGGACTCCAGTCAGGAGTTCAATCCGTTAGGCTTGATTATGAAAACATAGTCGAGGCAGCAAAAAACGGCAATAAAATAACTGTCTTCTGTGACCTGCAGGGTGGAATAAACAAACGGCCTGGCAGTGGAGCCTTAATTTATGCAGGCTCGATCAAACATAAGTTCAATCTCTGGATTCCAGATCGCGAGTCGGCGCCTTCCCAACACATTCTGAGCCTTATAGAAAAGCGGTACTCTGGCAAAGGCCGCGGATATGTTTATGTTACGGGCAAGGCAAGTCTCTACCCTCAAAACGAAAACGGCAAACCGCAGATCGTACTTACTGATGCCGCACAACTTTCAGACCTGCCGCCTGGCATGTAATACAACGCCTAAAGTCAGAAATGTCCTGGGGCTGGTTCTACTTGGACATCTTATAGAACTAGCCCTTAAAAAGGCGGAGCGATCGTTACCAGTATCCGCATGTCTGTTTCTGCTTTTACGCCATGTGGCTCATTAATTTCGGAAACTAAAATATCTCCAGCTTCGGCTGGTATTGCAAGACTTTTTTCTCCCAGGAACTCTCCTTTTCCATCTATTACATGAATACTTACCTGGCCGTCTGTAGGATGAGAATGAACAGGAAAAATCTGTCCGGCTTTAAGGTTGAAATTCAGTATTCTGAAGTATGGGGAATCATGCAGCAGAAAACGTTTGAACGCCTTGTCATCAAATGTTTTTGTTTCTCTTAAATTAATCGTTTTCATTTTACCTCTCTCTAATTAATGGATGCATTTTCCTGCCTTTTGCCTCCACATAAATAACATTACTGAGACAATGAACAGAGGGATGGAAAGCCATTGCCCCATGGTTAGACCTGATTGTAATGTTTGATACTCTTTAAAAAACTCTACCATAAAACGTG
>Ga0256830_1000356_pt1 | contig 38139 bp, 36 predicted proteins | sample 128326metaG_FD_190537 | JGI IMG/M metagenome (GOLD analysis project Ga0256830, IMG submission 190537) | Hydrothermal vent microbial communities from Lau Basin, Pacific Ocean - 128-326 | ecosystem: Environmental > Aquatic > Marine > Hydrothermal vents | place: Pacific Ocean: Lau Basin | collected...
AGGGGCTCAGGCGACTCTGACCACTATAGGAACGGCTACTTACAACTCATCGGACTACAGTCTCATCTACGATGACGACCTGGGGGTCGTGTGGCTGGACTTTACCCAATCTCCGAATTACTGGCAGAACCAGTTTAATTGGGCCGCTGGATTAAACAGCTCCGGTGTATTGACCTACAACCTGAACCCCGGTATCACCGTGTCATGGACAGGGGACTGGCGTCTGCATCAAGTGATTGACATTGGCAACGATGGCTGCAACTGGAGCTACTCGGGCACAGACTGTGGTTATAATGTGGATACCTCTACTGGTGAGATGGCGCACCTATTTTACGATGAGCTGGGCAATCTGGCGCGTTATGATGCCAGTGGTAACTCTCAGCCAGGCTGGGGGCTTAACAACACCGGCCCCTTTACTAACCTACAGTACGGTTCCTACTGGTCTGGCACGGAGTTTTCCGGCTATGAACTCACCACCGCGTGGCTCTTCGGCCTCGGCTACGGCAATCAGAACGGGGACAACAAGAACTATGCCCGCTACGCCATTGCCGTGCGCCCCGTGGATGTATCCACCGGGAGCGGCGGTCCTTCCCCCGTCCCCGAACCCTCCACCCTCCTTCTCCTTGGAAGTGGCCTTGCAGGGGTTGCGGGGTTGAGGAGGAGGTTCAAAAACTGAGAAGTTGCTGGCAGGAGTGACCCGAAAGACACGACCACCCACCGCTCCGTCAAGGATAGGTGGGTGGTTTTTTATTGCAAGACATCCTTTTCCCATTACCCTCTGGCATGTTGCCGCTGGACTTTCGATCCTTTCGAAAAGTGTAAAAAAATCCGACACCATGCTCGTCCGGTCTCAGCTCCCTCTTTTTTCAAAAGCATGTTCGGCGGGTGGCGCATCTGCTGGCAGGGGGAGAAGTAGTGCCCGCAGACCGTCGGCGTCCGAGGCCTTTCTTGACAATACGGCTGAATTCAAGTACCTTAAAATCTTGAAGGTATTAAAACCCCACGACCACTTGGGAAAGGTAAAGTGTCAAGGTTCCTGAGATATCTTTCGGCTGTCTTAGTCCTCCTTCCTGTCTTCCTTTCCATCACCCCGCTCAGCGCTGCTACGGCGGAGAGCGCGGCTTCAGAAAAGGAGATAGACGCCAAGGCGCTCTACCGCCACTGGTGCAGCCAGTGCCACGGCCTCGAAGGAAGGGGTGACGGCGTGAACTCCACCCCCGACATGTCGATAAACCCCAGGGACCACACGGACGCCTCGTTCATGTCCACAAGGTCCGACGAGCAGTTCGAGGACGTCATAAGGGGCGGCGGCACGCGCGTGGCCAAGAGCCCGCTCATGCCTCCGTGGGGTGCCACGCTTACGGACGAGGAGATAAAGGCGCTGGTCGGGTATCTCAGGGAACTCTGTAACTGCGAATACGAGGGGATTGTGTCGCACAAGAGGCTTAGGAGCGTGGATCCGGGTTTCAAATGATCAGGAGTTGCGTCAGCACCGTGAGGGCCGTTGGATTGGCATGCGGCATCGTGATTTCACTCGGCGCCCTTTTGTACGTGGCCTCCATGCCCGTATCGGCCCGGGCCGAGACCTGCGTGGGCTGCCACACGAGGCCCAAGTACAAGAAGGAGGATGCGTCGAGGCTCAAGGAATGCCTGAGATGCCACGGAGCGGCGGGCCATCCGCTCAAGCCTGCTGCCGGAGGATGGGCTATAGAGGGCACCGCCGAGGCTGCGGCCGATACCTCGCAGCCGCACAAGGGATTCGACGGCCCTGAAAGGCACCCAAAGCCCGACCTCGAAGGCATGGTCCTCATACCTGCGGGGGAGTTCCTCATGGGCACGGACGACAGGCTCAGGGATGAGAAGCCCGCGCTTACGAGCTACATCGGTGCGTTTTACATAGACAAATACGAGGTGACGAACCGCGACTACAAGGAGTTCGTCGACGCGACAGGCCATGCGCCGCCCGACGACTGGACCGGTACGGACTATCCGCCGGGCAAGGGGAATCACCCGGTGATATACGTGAGCTGGTATGATGCAGACGCCTACTGCAGGTGGCGGGGCAAGAGGCTTCCGAGGGAGGCCGAGTGGGAGAAGGCCGCAAGGGGCACCGACGGACGCATATACCCCTGGGGCGACGAGTGGGACCTGAACAAGTCGAACAACCCCCTCAGGGGCCACGAGGGTACCATGCCCGTGGGCTCCTTCGAGGCCGGTAAAAGCCCCTACGGGCTCTACGACATGAGCGGCAACGTCTGGGAGTGGGTCGATGACGAGTACCTGCCGCATGCGGGCTCGGATTACGTGAGCCCTGAGTTCGGGAGCAAGTACAAGATCCTGAAGGGCGGCTCTTGGTGGGACTGCATGTTCTACGGCTGCGGCATATCGGCGCCCACCTACAACCGTTCCTTCTTCGACCCGAATACAAAGAACGACAGCTTCGGCTTCCGCTGCGCGGCCGATGCGCCATGAGACGGACGTCGTGATGAAAGGTACCGCCGGTTTGATTTTAATCACGCTGCTTGTTGCGGCATTCGCGGCCTTTTCGTGTTCAAAGGGCGGGTCGGCCCCGCAAAGGGAGGGGATGGTCTACATACCGCCGGGGGAGTTCATAATGGGAAGCGACTCTTCCGACGCAGAGGGGCTCGGCAAGGAGTTCGGCCTGAGGAAGGGGCGCTTCTACGAGGACGAGTCACCGAAGCGGAGGGTCTTCATCAAGGGTTTTTATATCGACAGGTACGAGGTCACGAACGCCCGGTACAAGGAGTTCGTGGACAGGGCCCCGCACAGGCCGCCTGTGACGTGGACCAATGGTACATACCCCGAGGGCACGGGTGATCACCCGGTGACGAACGTCTCCTGGTTTGATGCCCGTGCCTACTGCGAGTGGGCCGGTAAAAGGCTCCCCACCGAGGCCGAGTGGGAGAAGGCCGCAAGGGGGCCGGACGGGAACATCTACCCCTGGGGCGACGACTTCGACATAAAAAAGGCCAACTTCAGCTCCCCCGGACCGGTCGCCGTGGGGAGCTACCCCACGGACAGGAGCCCCTACGGCGTATACGACATGGCCGGGAACGTCATGGAGTGGGTCGAGGACTGGTACGAGCCCTACCCGGGCAACACCTCGAAGAACAAGGACTTCGGAAGGAAGTACAAGGTCCTCAGGGGCGACGCCAGCGGCGAGGGCGGCCATTACATGTTAAACAGTATATCTGCGCGCGGCTCGAACCGCAGCTACTACATGCCTTGGGCCGCGGGATACGACGGCGGCTTCAGGTGCGCCGCCGACTCGCAATAAGGAAAGGAACGGCGATGAAGAGGATTGCTGATGTGTTCTTTTTTATGGTTGCGGCCGCTGTGCTGCTTTCATGCTCTAAGGACAGGGCCCCGCGCATCGAGGGGATGGTCTACATCCCCCCCGGCGAGTTCATAATGGGCAGCGAGGAGGTCGATACAGAGGGGCTCGGCAAGGAGTTCGGCCTGAGAAAGGAGAGGTACTACGAGGACGAGACCCCAATGAGGAGGGTCTTCCTCGAAGGCTTTTACATCGATACCTACGAGGTGACGAACGCGCAGTACAAGAAGTACCTTGACGAGACCGGCTACACCCCTCCGCCCACGTGGGAGAACGGCACCTTTCCGCACGGCGAGGCCGACCATCCCGTGACCTATGTGACATGGTACGAGGCCCACGCATACTGCAAGTGGGCCGGTAAAAGGCTCCCCACCGAGGCCGAGTGGGAGAAGGCCGCAAGGGGCCCGGACGGCAACATCTACCCCTGGGGCAATGAATACGACGAGAAGAAGGCAAACCTCAATACCGGCGAGGTCAAGCCGGTGGGGAGCTACCCCACGGACAGGAGCCCCTACGGCGTGTACGACATGGCCGGGAACGTCATGGAGTGGGTCGAGGACTGGTACGAGCCCTACCCGGGCAACACCTCGAAGAACAAGGACTTCGGAAAGAAGTACAAGGTCCTTAGAGGCGGCCTCGGGGGCATGAGCGGACACTACATAATGAACAAGATATTCGCACGCGGGGCCAACCGGAACTATTACCTGCCCGACGGCGCGGGCGATGACGGGGGGTTCAGGTGCGCAAGGTCCGCAGAAGTTGAACCGGAGAGGTGAGGCGTGTCGATCCTTAAGCTGAGAAGTCTCTTCTACATACTCGTTGTGCTGGCGGTTGCGGCCTGTTCCAGGGGGGTGCCCGAAGACATGGTGCTTGTTCCGGCCGGGGAGTTCATAATGGGCGCCGGGGGCACCGAAAAGGTCTTCCTTAAGGCCTTCTACATGGACAGGTACGAGGTCACAAACGCACGGTACAGGGAGTTCGTCGCCGAAACCGGCCGCAAGGAGCCCAGGGACTGGATCGTCTACGGTTACAGCGAGGAGAAAAAGAAACACCCGGTGGTCTTCGTAAGCTATGACGACGCCCGCGCCTACTGCGAGTGGGCCGGTAAAAGGCTCCCCACCGAGGCCGAGTGGGAGAAGGCCGCAAGGGGCACGGACGGACGGCGTTATCCCTGGGGTGATGAGTTCAGCGGAGACAGGGCCAACACGAGCCTTTCCGGCATAGTAGGGACGACCCCGGTCGGCAGGTACGAAACGGGCAAGAGCCCTTACGGCATATACGACATGGCCGGGAACGTATGGGAGTGGACATCCTCGGACTTCGACGAAAAGACCAAGGTCGTGAGGGGAGGCTCCTGGGGGCTCACCCACCGCTTCGCCCAGACATTCTTCAGGGTGGGGTACAGCCCGAGGACCACAATCAACAACCTCGGCTTCAGGTGCGCAAAGGATGCATGACCTTTACCGGTGACATGGCCGGACTGTCTTAAAACCCGCGTTACCCCATCACGCATCCAACCGTAAATCTCATCCACAGACGTTTCCTGCATCACCGCTCACGACCCTTTCCCGCGCGGGTTGTTGCATTCGCATCCTTGACACGACAGGACAGTCGCATCCCCCGCTGCCTGCGCCTCCACGGCAGGATCGTGCAACTGACATATGTCAACACCCGCCTGAGATAAGTCATGGCGGCACCGGGACGGTCGTGCTATATCTGGGGACAAAGTACATTCCACTCTTCTCTTATCCTTAACAATCACATAGAAGGAGGCGTTGTTATGACCAAGGCTTCTGCAAGAAACATGTTCATCGGGGCATCGGTGATCGTGTGGGCCGTGCTTTTGGTGCTCACGTACCTGTCCCATGTCTCTTTTCCGGAGAGGACGCACCCGGAGAAGATAACCGCACAGGTCGCATACGGCAAGAAGGTCTGGGAGAGACACGCCTGCATCGACTGTCACACACTCTTCGGCGAGGGCGCATACTACGCCCCTGAGCTCGGAAATGTCATCGAAAGGCGCGGTGAGGAGTTCGTGAGGACCGTGCTCGAGACCGCGGCGGTACAGGGATGGGGCACGACGAGGAAGATGCCAAGGTTCGACCTTTCCAGGGAGGACATCGACGCACTCGTCGAGTTCTTCAAGTGGCTCGGAGAGGTCGACACCGCCGGGTGGCCGCCGAACATAGAGGGATAGCTGCGGCCGGTCCACAACCAACATCAACCGCAAGGAGAGATGGATTATGAAGTACCAGTACGAATCACAGCGTATCGCATATCCGTACTTTGTAGTGGCAATGATACTCTTCGGGCTGCAGATACTCTTCGGGCTCATAATAGGCTCGCAGTACCTGTGGCCTGACCTGCTCTTTCCGGCCATCCCGTTCAACATCGGGCGCATGATCCACATAAACCTCCTCGTAGTCTGGATACTCTTCGGTTTCATGGGCTCGGCCTACTACATGATGCCAGAGGAGGTCGAGGGCGAGATATTCAGCATAAAGATAGCCTGGGTGCAGTTCTGGCTCTTCCTGATAGGCGGGGTTACGGCTATCGTGGGCTATCTCTTCAGGATACACGACGGAAGGGAGTTTCTGGAGCAGCCCGACAGCGTGAAGGTCGGCATAGTCATAGTGGCGCTGCTCTTCCTTTTCAACATGCTCATGACGATACTCAAGGGCAGGAAGAGGAGCACCATATCAATAGTGTTCTTCGGCGGATTCCTGGGCCTTGCGCTCTTCTATCTCTTCGCCTTCTTCAAGCCGGCCAACATGACCGTTGACAAGTACTACTGGTGGTGGGTCGTACACCTCTGGGTCGAGGGGGTCTGGGAGCTCATAATGGCCGCCTTGCTGTCGTTTCTCCTGATAAAGCTCACTGGCATAGACAGGGAGGTTGCAGAGAAGTGGCTGTACCTCATCATAGGGCTCACCTTTGTCACCGGCATCATCGGCACCGGACACCATTACTACTGGATAGGCACGCCAGAGTTCTGGCAGACATGGGGGGCGTGGTTCTCGGCCTTGGAGCCGCTTCCGTTCGTGGCAATGGTTGCCTTTTCGTTCAAGATGGTGTCTAAGAGGACCAGGAGCCATCCCAACCGCGCGGCGGTGCTCTGGACAGCCGGCGCAGCGGTGATGTCGTTCCTGGGTGCCGGCGTGTGGGGCTTCATGCACACGCTGCCGCAGATAAACTACTACACACACGGCACGCAGGTTACGGCCAGCCACGGCCACCTGGCGTTCTTCGGGGCGTACGCCATGATAGTGCTTGCGATGGCCTCGTACGCCGTGCCCAACCTGAGGAAGGTGACGGAGATAACGCACCAGAAGGCCGAGGTCTTCGCCTTCTGGACGATGGTCGTATCCATGATGTTCATAGCGCTCTCGCTCACAGGGGCGGGCATAGTGCAGACCTATCTGCAGAGGGTCCTTGCCATGCCATACATGGAGACCCAGGGCTACATGCGGCTCTTCTACGGGTTGAGGCTTATTTTCGGCTTCATCTTCGCCCTGGGGCTTGCGGTGTACCTGTATGACTTCTTCACCCCGGGCAAGGGTAGAAGGGAGGTATAAATGGAAGCAACCAAGGGGCTTAGGGAAGGGCCGGTGGGCTATGGTACCTCGGACGGGACGGCGCCGTTTTATCTGCCCGTAGGCCCGGAGGTCGAGGTCTTCGAGGCGGCCTTCAGGAGCAGGATGCCGGTGCTCCTTAAGGGGCCGACGGGTTGCGGCAAGACGCGTTTCGTGGTGCATATGGCCCACCGTCTGGGGCTTGCGGTCCACACGGTCTCATGCCATGACGACCTTACCGCCTCGGACCTGGTGGGAAGGTTCCTCATAAAGGGCAGGGAGACCGTTTGGGTGGACGGTCCCCTTACCAGGGCCGTGAGGGAAGGCGGGATATGCTACCTCGACGAGATCGTCGAGGCCCGCAAGGACACGACGGTCGTGATACACCCCCTTGCCGATGACAGGAGGATCCTTGCCGTCGAGAAGACCGGCGAGGAGCTCAAGGCCCCGGAGAGCTTCATGCTCGTCGTATCCTACAACCCCGGCTACCAGCACATACTGAAGGACTTGAAGCCCAGCACGCGCCAGAGGTTCGTGACCATCGAGTTCGACTATCCCCCTGAGGAGATGGAGGCGGAGATAGTCGAAAGGGAAGGCGGCGTGGACAGGGATCTCGCCCGTAGGCTCGTCGGGCTCGGTAGAAAGATCCGTGGGCTTGCGGACTCGGGGCTTGATACGCCTCCCGGCACCAGGCTGCTTGTCCATGCGGCGGGTCTCATCGGGGGCGGGCTGCCGCCACGGACGGCCTGCACCGTCGCCATCGTGAACACGCTCACCGACGACAGGGACCTGCAAAAGGCGGTAACAGACATGGTGGAGGCAATATTCTGAAAAATCGACAGGGGGCGTATGATAGAAGAGCTTGCGGGAAAGGGTGTCGACAGGGTCATAAGGCTCGTAAACAACCGCCGTATCAAAAGGTGGGAGCCGGAAAGGGCCCCGTTCCACACGAGGGAACACCTCAGGCGCTTCGCGCTCCTTGCCTCCATGGTCGCTGGCAGGGAGGTCAGGGTCGTGGACCTGAAGGGTGATCCCCGGCCCTGCCCGTACCGTCCGGTGCTGCACAGGATGGCGCATCCGTCCGTCCTGCCTGAGTACGGCTACGGCTGGTGCGACGGCCGTACGATTTATCTTCCGGTCAGTCTCGTTGATATGCCGGACCGGGGGCAACAGGAGGGGCTTGCAAGGCTCCTTGTATTCTTCCTTTCGGCGCAGGCGAGGTGGGGCACCCTCAATGCGGCCGCATTAAACCGCGGGCTGCTCGAAAGGGACAGGCTCCTTGCCGACATTTTCTGGATAACGGAGAACACGAGGCTTTTCTTTCTCATCAGGAGGGAATTCCCCGGGGTGCTGCGCGGCTGGGAGCGGATGGCCGAGCACCTTGTAACGAGGAGGCCTGCATCGAAGTACCTCGGCACAGCCGAGCGAAGGGTGGAGTCGTATCTCATGGAGTCCATTGCTGCCACCTTTACGGACGGTTCTGCGGCCGCACCGGCCGGCTCCCCATGGGAGAGCCTTGCTATTGCCGGAAGGATCAGGGAAGAGTGGCTCGGCGAGGGGGTCAAGCTCGGAGACTACAGGGCCATGGTGCCTTTTCCCGCCTGGGGCAGGCTCGTTCCGCAAAGGCTTGAGTGCGACAGCGGCGTGGAGGCCGTGCGTAAGGATCCCGAGAGGGGCGGGGGCGGCGGGGACGGGGAAAAGGGGCCGGATGAACGCAGCCGTTACATCGCGCACAGGCGGGAGGTGGACGAGGAGGCCAACGAGCAGGGGTTGATGCTCAACATATACGAAAAGGTGCTTTCGTGGGCCGAGTTCATAAACGTCAGGCGTCCCTTTGACGACGAAAGGGACGACGACAGCGCAAAGAAGGCCGACCAGATGGAGGAGCTCACGGTCGCCGAGGTCGAGAGGAGTACGAACGCCTCGTTCGACGCGGATCTGGAAGTGGACCGGGGGCCGGCGGAGGGCGTCGAAGAAGAAGGGGTCGCAACGGGAAAGGCGTTTCTCTATCATGAATGGGACTACAGGAGCCTTTCCTTCAGGGACGGTTTTTCAACGGTCAGGGAAGTGGACGTCGATGGCCTCGACGGTGACTTCGTCGATGCGGTCCTCAAGGAGAACAGCGGCATCGTAAGGGAGGTGAAGCGCAGGTTCGAATCCATCACCCCTGCCGCCATGTTCGTAAGGCGCCAGTGGGACGGTGATTCCATAGACATAGACTCCGCGGTGGAGGCTGTGGCCGACATGGAAGCCGGCAGGCAGCCGGACGAGAGGCTCTATACTTCTTACAGGAGGATCGACAGGGACATATCCGTCCTCTTTCTTGTCGACCTCAGCATGTCCACCGATGCGTGGGTAAGGGACAGGCGGGTCATAGACCACGAAAAGGAGGCGCTCGTGATCTTCTGCGAGGCCACCGAGGGGCTCCTGGACAGGCATGCCATATACGGTTTTTCCGGCAGGACGAGAAGGGACTGCAGGCTCTATCGGATCAAGGGGTTTTCCGAGCGGTACTGTAGGAGTATAAAGGAACGCATAGGTGGGCTCATTCCGTACCATTACACGAGGATGGGGCCCGCCGTAAGGCATGCCACCGTCCTTTTGAAAGGCGAGTCTTCGAGGGTTAGGCTTCTCTTCATCCTCTCCGACGGGAAGCCCAATGACCTCGACATCTACGAGGGCAGGTACGGGATAGAGGATACAAGGATGGCGGTGAAGGAGGCCGAGAGGGAGGGGATAGTGCCCTTCTGTCTCACCGTCGACACAAGCGCGCACGAATACCTGCCGCGCCTTTTCGGAAGGGGTAACTACGCCGTGGTGTCCGGGATCGACAGGCTCGCCATGAGGCTTCCGGAGCTGTATGCAAGGATGGTCAGGAGGCTTTAGCTCCCGGCCTACTCGAGCTCCTTTTTCCTGCGCTCTATCTCTTCCGAGTCGCAGCACGAAAGGGGCCTGGACCTCAGCGCATCGAGCTCGTTCTCCTCTGTATAACGTATCCAGCCCCTCCTGATCCTCTCCCTGAGGCTGTCATCGAGGACGAACCCCGCCTCGGTCATCCAGCGCTCTATATCCTCTTCCCTGCACTTGAGAAGATCGTACTCGACCGAGACCTCGCGGTGGTCCGCGTCTATCTTTGCGTCGATCACACCGTCGATCTTCTTGAGCTCTGCCTCGAGCTCGGCCGGATCCATTTCAGGCCGTTCAACAAACCTTATCTTGTGGTGCTTTATATCGGACACGGGTCACCTCCTCTGTGAGCGGGTTGATAGTGTAACCAACACCCCTCCGTTATGCATCCGGGACTGCTCGTCATCTGTTTCCATCCACACCTTTTCATGAGCTCTTACGCCGCAATCCGAGTACATATTGCCTTGCGGCGAGCGCCGCCTTTGCACCTTCGCCGGATGCTATGATGATTCGTTTTCCGAAGGCGTTTGTGACATCCCCTGCAGCGAATATCCCCCGGCGGGAGGTGGAACAGTCGGGCTCTATTACGATCTCACCCCTTTCGTTGATCTCTACAAGGTGAGAGACGAGCGAGGAGTTGGGATGCAGCCCTATGGCAATGAAGACACCCTTGACAGGGATGTGCAGCTCATCCTTTTCCGCCTTTTTCCTTACCGTGATGCCGGAGAGTGTCGCGTCACCCTTGAACTCGACCACGTTGTATCCGGTATATTCGTGGAAGTTCCTGAAGCCACGTACCCTTTCAATTACAGCAGGATCTGCCGTGAGCTGCGTGGTGCTGACAAGGTGTATCTTCCTGGCGACGGTATGCAGGTTTTCAACGATTTGCAGCGCAGAGTTTCCGCCTCCAACGACCGCCACGTCCTCTCCCTGAACGAAGCTTACATCCTGGATGTTTCCGTAGAAGACCCCCTTTCTCTGGAACTTCTCCTCGCCGGGTACGCCCAGCCTCCTCCTGGACATGCCGGTGGCTATGATAAGTGTCCTGGCGAAGTACTTCTTGAACTCGGAGGTCGTGATAAGGAATCCGCCGTCAGCGGATTCGATCCTCTCAACCTCGCTCATCAGGTGGTTCAGATAATACGAGTGGATCAACTGGTACTTGAACTTTTCTATGAGCTCGGGTCCGGTTATGAAGTCGTAACCCATGTAATTCTCTATCTTTGTACTGTCAATGGCCTGGCCGCCGAGGTCTTTTGTTATGAGCAGGGCGTCCATCTTGAGGGTGGCCGCGTATACCCCGGCGGTCATACCGGCCGGACCGCCTCCGATGATTATGAGGTCATAGGATGTTCGCGGGAGTTTGCATGCCTTTGTCCTGAGAAATACATCCCTGCAGCCTTCGGAACAGAAGTAATACACCCTGCCGTCACATTCCGTTGAGAGGGCCTCGTCTTCATCCACGGACATTTTGCATACAGGATCCTTCTTCATCGTATCCATCTCTCGCTCGAAGGGTAACGGTATGACCGCCACCTGGTTAGGCTACCATTGATCAGGAGTCAGAAGATACCCGCGTCCTTCTGAAGGCGCCTTAGGTAGTATATGATAAGGCGCGTCTTTTCCATGTCCAGCCCTTTTATCTTTGGCATGTCGCCGAAGTTCCAGTGGTGGGCCTTGACGCCTCTCGTGACCGCCATGTGAAAGCTGATGTTCGAGTGGTGGCTCGGGTGATATATCCTGTGTACAAGCGGCGGCCCCTTGTCTGTGCCCGCGGCCTTCTCGCCGTGGCAGCGTGAGCAGTGCCTGTTATAGAGTGCTTCGCCCCTTGACATGTGGGTCTCGGCGTTTGCATCTGCTGCGAGGTGATAAAGGACCGTCACCACGCTGAATAGAAGAACAATAACACGCTTCTTCATTGTCCGGCCTCGCTTTCCTTTTGTCGGTTGTTGTCCAAGGATTAACGTACCGTCCTGCCGCGGACCATACGTTGCCTGCAGCGCCGCAACCATACACAGGAAGGCGCCTCAGCATCCTTCGTCCCGTGTCTTCCCCGCACCTGTCTGATCAATGTGTTAGGGGCTTGCATGCCGCATCGGTCGCATCCGGTGCGCACCTTTTGCCCGGCCAATCAGTCCTTGCCGACTGGACTTTCTTCCTTCATGAGCTCGCAGAAGGGTCCGGCTATCGAAGGGTCGAAGTGAGACCCGCAGGATCTACGCACCTCTTCTATGGCCTCGTCCCGGTCCAGGGCCTTTTTGTACGGCCTTTCGGTGGTCAGTGCGTCATAGGCGTCGGCGACCGCTATTATCTTGGCCTGGAGTGGGATTTCGTCTCCCTTCAGCCCCTCGGGGTAGCCCGTTCCGTCGAACCTTTCGTGATGGTAGAGTACGCCGGGTATGACACCGTGCATCTCCTCGACGAACCCCAGGATCCTCGCCCCTATCTCGGGGTGCATCCTCATAAGGGCCTCCTCCCGTTCGGATAGAAGCCCTCCCTTTCTCAATATCGCGTCGTCTATTCCGATCTTTCCTACGTCGTGCAGGATCGCCGCAAGCTTCAGATCCTCCTCTTCCTCCGGGGACAGGCCTAGTGAGGAGGAGAGCTTTTGTGAGTATTCCACGACCCGTCTGGTATGGCCGCCGGTGTAGGGGTCCCTGCTCGTGATGGCCTCGGCAAGGGCCTCGGCCGTATGGAGAAAGGCATCGTGCAGCTTCCTGTACAGTTTTCCGTTCTCGATACCCACGGCCGACTGGCTGGCGATGGAGCAGAGTATCTCCAGCTCCACCTTCGACAGTCTCCGTCTGGCGGCCTCTATGCCGAGCAGGCCCCGGGCCCTGCCGCCCGTCTCCAGGGGAGCGAAGACCATACCGTCAAGCACGGGCATGATGGCTGCAATCCTGCTGTAATAGCCACGGGGAAGGATTTCCTTCAGGGTGATGACGCTTCCCTTGTGCACTATGCAGTGGTCGAAGGAGCCCACGTTGTAGAAGCGCGTGGCCCTGAGCTCCCCTTCGGAAAAACCTGCGGAACCTCGGACGTACAGGGTGTTATCTTCGCTGTCGAGGAGCAGCAGGAGCACCTTGTCGGTACCCATCATTGCCGATGTCTTTTCCAGGATCGTCTCTACTACCATGTCTACGTCCAGGGTGGAGCTTATGGCCTTCGAGAAGTCATGTAGTATCCTCAAGGCACCGATGGTTCCCTCTTTCATGGCGGTTATCCTTCCTTTTTATAGGACCGGGCCGTATTCCGCGTGCTTCCGGATGCCGGTCCATGCGCTTCCAAGCGGGCTACTGCATCTATGTTACAGGCGGCTTGAACCACCTGAGCCTTAGGGCGTTTGTTACAACGCTCACCGAGCTCAGTCCCATGGCTGCGGCGGCGAATATCGGGTTTAGGAGTATCCCGAAGAAGGGATACAGGACGCCCGCCGCGATCGGGATGAGCGATGAGTTGTAGAAGAAGGCCCAGAAGAGGTTCTGCTTGATGTTTCTTATCGTGGCCCTGCTGAGCGCTATGGCGGTGACGATACCCCTCAGGTCCCCGCTTATGAGCGTTATGTCCGATGCCTCCATGGCCACGTCCGCACCGGTTCCTATCGCTATGCCCACGTCCGCCTGCGCCAGCGCGGGCGCGTCGTTTATACCGTCGCCCACCATTGCGACAACCTTGCCCTCTGCCTGGAGCTTTTTCACCTCATTGGCCTTGTCTTCGGGCAACACCTCCGCCAGCACCCTGTCGATGCCCACGGCCTTTGCTATGGCCTCTGCGGTCCGCCTGTTGTCGCCGGTGAGGATCGCCACCTCGAGGCCGAGGTTGTGAAGGGCCTTGACCGCCTCTTTCGAATACTCCTTTAGCGTGTCGGCGACGGCTATAAGACCTGCCGCCACGCCGTCAACAGCGATGTACATGGGGGTCTTGCCTTCATCGGAGAGCCTTTCGGCCTCGCCTTCAAGCCCCCGGGTATCCACCCCCTTGTCCTGCATGAGTTTGATGTTGCCAAGTAGCACCTTCCTTCCGCTGACCACGGCCTCTATGCCGTGGCCGGGTATAGCGTTGAAACCTTCGGGTGTCGCCGCATCGATGCCGCGCTCCTTGGCGCCGTTTATGATGGCCTCGCCGAGCGGGTGCTCCGAGCCCTTTTCAGCAGATGCCGCATAGAAGAGTATCTCGTCCTCTTTGAAGTCCTCTCCATGGGGCCTTACCACGTCTGTCAGCGAGGGCTCGCCCTTTGTAAGTGTGCCGGTCTTGTCGAGGATTATAGCCGTGAGTTTGTGGGCCGTCTCGAGTGACTCGCCGCCCCTTATGAGTATCCCGTTCTCTGCACCCTTGCCGGTTCCGACCATTATGGAGGTAGGGGTTGCGAGCCCGAGTGCGCAGGGACAGGCGATTATGAGGACGGCCACGAAGTTAAGGAGCCCGTAGGTGAAGGATGGTTCCGGGCCGAAGAGGTACCATACAATAAAAGTGATGATCGCTATGCCTATGACGGCCGGCACGAAGTAGCTCGCTATGAGGTCCGCCATCCTGGCTATCGGAGGCTTGGTTGTCTGGGCCTCCTCGACCATCTTTATTATCTGCGCAAGTGCGGTCTCCTTGCCCACCCGTGTGGCCCTGAACCTGAAGGAGCCGGTCTTGTTGATAGTCGCCCCTATGACCTCGTCACCCGCCTTTTTCTCAACGGGCATGCTCTCGCCGCTTATCATGGACTCGTCGACCGAAGAGTATCCTTCGACTACCACCCCGTCCACGGGTATCTTTTCGCCGGGCCTCACGATGACGATGTCACCGACCTGGACATCCTCCACGGGGATGTCCACCTCCCTGCCGTCCCTTATAACGCGAGCTGTCTTGGCCTGCATGCCGATCAGCTTCTTTATCGCCTCCGAGGTCTGGCCCTTGGCCCTTGCCTCGAGGAGACGTCCGAGTAGTATGAGGACTATTATGGCCGCTGCCGTGTCGAAGTATACCTCCGCCTCGAAACCCCTTGCCTCGAAGAAGCCGGGGAAGAAGGTGGCTGCGAGGCTGTAGAGGTAGGCGGCGGATGTTCCGACGGCTATGAGTGTGTTCATGTCGGTGGTCCTGTGCCGGGCAGCGGCCCAGGCCCCGCTGTAGAACTGCCTTCCGCACCAGAACTGGACAGGGGATGCGAGCACGAACATGAGAATGAAGTATGTACGCCTTGAAAAGCCGAAGATGGCGCTCAGGCCGAAAAGATCGGGGTAGGTCAAAAGAAAGATGGGTACTGTAAGCACGGCGCCGGCTATGACCTTGGTCTTGAGCCTTCTGAAGGCCTCTTTTTTCGCCCGTTCCTCCCTTTCGAGGATGTCTTCTTCCTTCCTTACCTCTACAACGTCGTAGCCTATACCCCTTACCGCCTTCACCATCTCCTCGGTGCCGACGGCGATGGGGATATAGTTCACGGTCGCCTTTTCGGTCGCGAAGTTCACGGAGGCGCTTACGACCCCGACGAGGCCGTTGAGCGCCTTCTCGATCTTCTCCACGCAGGAAGCACAGCTCATGCCCTGGATGGGCAGCGTTACGGTCTCCACGCCGGCGTCGTAGCCGAGCTCCTTTATGGTCTTTATGAAGTCGGTGAGGTGGACCTCGGAGGGGTCATACGTTATGGAGACCTTCTCGGTCGCGAAGTTCACACTCGCCTTGACTATGCCGCTGAGCCCGGCGAGCCCCTTTTCTATCTTGGCCGCGCATGAGGCGCAGCTCATGCCGGTTATGGGCAGGTCTATCTTCTTGAGCCCTGCGGTCCGCTCAGGGCCTTTTTTTGCAGGAGCGGAGGGTTCCTTTGCCGGTGCCAGCACGGCCTCCGGGTCGCCGTCGAAGCTGTCCTTGCAGCTCGAGCTGCAGAAGTAATATGTCTTGCCCTTGTAGACGGTCCTGCCGGCTGCTTCCTTCGGATCTACATCCATGCCGCATACCGGGTCTTTTGCCATCTTTTCTCCATCCTCCTGAAAGCTTGCGTAAAGGGTGCGCTCGGGCGGTGCCCTGAGGGTCACAGTTCCGATGACCCTTAGGGCAACCTAATCGTCTGCGGAAGATCGCCTGCCTGTGCGCCGCATGCATGCAGGCGATCGCTGTGCATTTTCAGTGGCAGCCGCCCTTGTCGCCGGGCCCGTGCTCCTCTTCCTTATGTTTGGACCTTTTTCCGGATCCCGGGCCGTGAGCATGTCCGTGCCCTCCACCGCAACACCCGCCCCTTTTCATCATGAGGTAGAAGAGCACCCCTATGATGATAAACCACAAAACAGTACCTGTCGTCATCCGTATTCCCTCCCATCGGCCGTGCAGGGCGGTGAGTGTCTTCACCTTGACGGTCAAAGCGCTTCCGTTCCGCAAAACCACGGTCCCGCCCTGTATGGTCCGTGGAGCGGCGGACCATACAGGCTTGTAACGTTCCGCGGGGCCGGGACAGGCGCCTTTCCGTGCATTTCAAGACCCGTATGGTATCACTAAGGGGCAGTTTAACGTCATGCCCGGGACGCGGTACTGTGTCCTTCGTCGCAGTGGGCGACCCTCGGTACAAGAAAACGTCTCCTCATATCCATCCCCTCCTTTCCGCGATAGTATGTACGTCAAGCATCAAGTATATCCTCGTTTTTCCTGGTGATATCCTCCAGCCGCTGAAGCATTTGCGTAAGCCTCTTTTCGTGGGGAGTCAGGTGCGGTCCGGAAGAGTCCCTCACTATGGAGAGCAGCTCCTTCATCATCTCGGCAAGCTCGTGCACCATCCGGTACTGAGCCACCACGATTCCTGCCAAGTGCAGCTTCGATATACTCATGGTACTTCCCTCAGCCAATGCATAGTCAATGTTCGTATGGCACCGCGTGCACATGGCCTTCGCCGTGACGGTGGTACTCTGTCCCGTCCGTGACCGGCGCATTTTTTACTCTTCTTTCATTCCGTGGCGGTGGCCATAGTCCCGATCCACCGGCACGGCCTCCACCGAGACACCGCGCCTGTAGACCATGAGCCCTCCATGTCCGCGCCGAAGCCCATGGCGGTGACCATGATGAAGGCGACGGCGGGATGCGCCGTCTGGGCATTGGGGGAGAATCTGGCACTCACTATGCTTCTCCACCCGCAGAGTACCGCACCAAGTGCGAGCACGACAAGCCCCATGTTTCTGTGGCTCTGCATGACTGCATGGACATCGCCGGCATGGGCGACCGTGCCGGGGCACGGAGCCCCGTTGCAACCGTACCGATGGCCCCGAGCGTGCCCAGGTAAAGGAGCCACGCGGCCGCATCCCGGAGCTCTTTTTTCTTGAACACCACCACTATAAGCTCCGTGGGGAAAAAGGCGCTGTAAAGGGCTATGGGGAAGTGCACCAGCAGCGGGTGGATATTGGCCATCCCGCCGAGTCCGGGCAGCAAAGCGCGGGTCGACCCCGTCATCGTATGAACCGGGCTCCTGGTCAGGGTTTCTGTTGTTTCTCTCCTTTCGCTGCCGAGACGCGGTATCTCATGGCCGTGTCGACCGATTCAAAGTAAAGGGCCTCTCCTCTTGTCCCCTCGATGATTACGGCCTTTGCCTTGTCCACCCTTCGGCCGGTGAGGGGATCCGTTGCGAAACGCAGATTGACGTCGTTCTTCAGACGTCTCTTGCATCCCTGGCAGCAGCCGTAGTACACCTTGCCGTCCACCTCGACGGGTATCTGCGGCCTGCCCATGACCCGGTCGGTCACCATGCAGACCTCGTTCGATTTGACCGGCATGATCGTCGGGGTCTGCTCGGAGTGGGCATGGCCCCGGATGAGAATCATCATCGCCACGAACAACCCCGTAAGGAGCGCGGCCTTCGTGCACATGACTCCGAACCGTGTCGATGTGCGATGCAACACCTTGGTTTCCATATGCTGTACCTCTTAATATTATAGCCTGTTGTTTTGGAACTGTACGACCTAAACTGAAACACCTCTGCGTTGAACACTTACATCTTCGACTTTCCGCCGCCTTTTCCCTTCATCATCTTTTTGTGCATCTCCATTATCTCATCCATGCGCTTGATCATTTCATCCAGCCTCTTTTTCTGTGCCGGGGTTGGGGCGCCGGAAAGGTCCCTCACTATGGCCATGGTCTCCTTGAGCATGCCCATCATGTCGCGCATCATGGCGTGGTGTTTCTTCTTCGCACCCTTCATCATCATTCCATGGTCCATCATGCCGTGCCCCTTCATCTCCATCTTGTCCGCGGCCACGGCTGGTGCGGCCAGGAGCGAGACGGCAAGTAAGAGCCCTACAAGCAGCTTCGATATACTAATTATCCTCATTTCATCCTCCTTTCTTCGTTTTTTTGCGGTTTGGGTCCGGTTGCAGAGCCGAGGTCCCTTCCTCACCCCTGTTCACCCTGCGGTCCGGGAAGCAGCGCGCCTTCGCCCCACTCGCCGGTCCTTATCTTTACGGCGTGCTCTATATTGGAGACGAATATGGCGCCGTCACCCCTGTGACCCGTGTATGCGGTCTTCTGTATGACATCGACCAGCCTTACCACGTCCCCGTCCCTGCAGACGATCTCAATCTTCGTGATCGGGCAGATTTTTTCTCCGTAGTCTATGGAGTAGCGGGCCTTTTCAGGGGCGATATCCGGCCCGGTCCGCTTGACCTCTATCGCGGTCACCCCAGGCACCCCTGCCTCCTCGAGCGCGTGTATCACATCTTCAGCCTTTAACTCCCGTATGTACGCCTTTATCTCCTTCATACAGACCTCCCGTTCACTTCTTTTCCGGTTCCGTCTTTTTTCTCAGTCCACGGCCCTTCCACAGGGCGTAGATCGCGGGTATGACTACGAGCGTGAGCACCGTGGCCGATAACATTCCGCCGACCATGGGTGCCGCGATACGCTTCATGACCTGCGAGCCCGTACCCGTACCCCACATTATGGGTACGAGTCCGCCGATTATGGCGAGAACCGTCATCATCTTGGGGCGGACCCTCTCGGCCGCGCCTTCAACTATCGCTGCATGCAGGTCTTCGATGGTGTTCATCCTGCCGCTGTAGTAGCGCTTCTCGTACGCGTGGTCGAGGTATATGAGCATGACCACACCGGTCTCCGCGGCGACCCCCGCGAGGGCTATGAATCCCACGCCGACGGCGACGCTCATATTGTAGCCCAGGAGGTACATGAGCCACACCCCGCCGACTAGCGCGAAGGGAAGGGAAAGCATGATGATAGCACTCTCCACGATGCTCGAGAAGTTGAAGTACAGGAGCAGGAAGATGATCGCCAGGGTGAGGGGCACCACGAGCTTGAGCCTCTCTTTGGCCCTCTCCATGTACTCGTACTGGCCGCTCCACGTTATCGAGTACCCGGCCGGTATGGTTATTTTTTCAGCCAGTACCGCCTTGGCGTTCTTTACATAGGTGCCAACGTCTATGTCCTTTATGTCCACGTATATCCAGGCGTTCAGCCTTGCGTTCTCGCTCTTTATGGACGGGGGACCCTTTTTTATGCTTATACGTGCGACCTGTGTGATCGGTATCTGCGCGCCGCTGGGCGTGGGTATCAGTATGCGCTTGAGCTTCGACAGATCGTCCCTGAGCTCCCTTCCGTACCTCAGGTTGACCGGATACCTCTCTAGCCCCTCTATCGTGGTGGTGATGTTCATTCCTCCTATGGCCGACTGTATTATGTCCTGCACGTCTCCCACCGTAAGGCCGTACCTTGCGGCCTCAAGCCTGTCTATCTCGTAGTCGAGGTAGTTCCCGCCGACGACCCTCTCGGCGTAGACCGAGAGGGTGCCGGGGATATCCCTTACGACCGCCTCTATCTTTTTGCCGAGTTCTTCGAGGGTTTCAAGGTCATCGCCGGCGACCTTTATGCCCACCGGCGTCTTGATGCCGGTTGAGAGCATGTCGACCCTCGTCTTAATGGGCATGGTCCATGCGTTCGTGACCCCCGGAAACTTTATGGCCCTGTCCATCTCCTCTGTGAGCTTTTCTATGGTCATGCCCTCGCGCCACTCCTCCTTTGGCTTGAGCATTATGGTTGTTTCGAGCATGGAGAGAGGCGCCGGGTCCGTGGCGGTCTCGGCCCTTCCGATCTTGCCGAAGACATGGTGGACCTCGGGGAAGGTCTTGAGGATCTTGTCGGTCTGCTGTAGTATCTCCCTCGCCTTGGTTATGGATATGCCCGGCATGGTCGTGGGCATGTAGAGTAGGTCGCCCTCGTTCAGGGGCGGCATGAATTCGCCGCCGAGCTTCTTGAAGGGTATGAGAGTGGCTACCAGCACGAGCACCGCAACGACCAGAACGCTTTTTTTGAACTTCAAGACGAAATGGACTATAGGGCGGTATACGAAAAGTAGGAACCGGTTGACGGGGTTACGCGCCTCGGGAAGTATTTTACCCCTTATGAAGTATCCCATCAGCACCGGTACCACGGTCAAGGACAGTATGGCCGAGGCTGCCATTGCATAGGTCTTGGTGTATGCAAGTGGGCTGAAGAGCCTGCCCTCCTGGGCCTGGAGCGTGAAGACCGGCACGAAGGATACCGTTATTATAAGGAGCGAGAAGAAGAGCGCGGGCCCCACCTCCTTGGATGCATCCAGTATGATCCGCCAGTGGTCCTTGTCTCCCCCGTTTTCCTTTTCGTGCTCGATGTGCTTGTGGGCGTTCTCTATCATTACAATGGCGGCGTCTATCATGGCGCCTATTGCTATGGCTATACCGCCGAGGCTCATGATGTTTGCGTTTATGCCCTGGTAGTACATTACGATGAAGGCCATGAGGATGCCCACCGGAAGGGTGAATATGGCGACAAGCGAGCTTCTGAAGTGCAGGAGGAAGATTATGCAGATTATGGAGACGACGATGCTCTCCTCGATGAGCTTCTCCTTGAGCGTCTCGATGGCCCTGTGTATGAGCCCGGAGCGGTCGTAGACCGTCACTATCTCAACGCCTTCGGGGAGTCCCTTCTTGAGGTCCTCGAGCTTTTCCTTTACGTTCTCTATGACCTTGAGCGCGTTCTCGCCGTAACGCATGATCACGATGCCGCCTGCAACCTCTCCCTCGCCGTTGAGCTCGACAATGCCCCTTCGTAGCTCCGGACCGAGGTGCACGTGGGCTACGTCCTTCACGGTGATCGGCGTGCCGTCGGAGTCTGTGCCTATGGCGATGTTTTCTATGTCTTCTATGGACTTTATGTAGCCCAGTCCCCGGACCATGAACTCGGTCTCGGCCATCTCAACGAGCCTTCCGCCCACGTCATTGTTAGAGCGCATTATGGCGTGCTTGACCTTGCCGAGCGGTATGTTGTAGGCAAGGAGCTTGTTGGGGTCGACCTCTACCTGGTACTGCTTCACGTACCCGCCGATGCTTGCGACCTCGGAGACACCGGGCACCGTCTGTAGTTCGTAGCGCAAGTACCAGTCCTGCAAGCTCCTCAGTTCCGAGAGATCGTGCTTGCCGGTCTTGTCGACGAGCGCGTACTCGTACACCCAGCCGACGCCCGTGGCGTCCGGACCGAGGCTCGGTGTCACACCCTGGGGGAGCCTTCCTGCGACGAAGTTCAGGTACTCGAGGACCCTGCTCCTGGCCCAGTATATGTCCGTGCCGTCCTCGAAGATTATGTACACAAAGGAGAATCCGAAGAACGAATAGCCCCTTACCACCTTTGCATAGGGCACGCTGAGCATCGCCGTGGTGAGCGGGTAGGTTATCTGGTCTTCGACCACCTGCGGTGCCTGGCCGGGGTATTCCGTGTAGATTATGACCTGCACGTCGGACAGGTCCGGGATGGCGTCAAGGGGGGTCTTCTTCATCGCCATTATCCCCCAGCCTATGATGAAGACTATGAAGAGTATCACCAGGAAGCGGTTGTTTATCGAAAGTTCAATTATCTTTTTGAGCATGTGAAAACCTTGTGGTGAATATGCCCAGCGAGCGCATTTGCGCAGCTTGCTGTGGATTGACAGGTGAATATCATCTGGCACGCATCACGTGAATCCCGTCCGCCGTCCCTGTGGCCTGCTACGGGGAACTTCGTTTGGTGTTTTCCCCTGTGTGGCCGTAAACCGACCGTTCGTTCAGCGGCTGTCTTACTTGTGCATCATGCCTTCCATGTTGCCGTGGTCCATACGGTCCATCTTCTCCATGCCCTCGTGGTCCATGTTGCCGTGGTCCATATGGTCCATCTTCTCCATGCCCTCGTGGTCCATGTTGCCGTGGTCCATACGGTCCATCTTCTCCATGCCCTCGTGGTCCATGTTGCCGTGGTCCATACGGTTCATCTTCTCCATGCCCTCATGGTCCATGTTGCCGTGGTCCATACGGTTCATCTTCTCCATGCCCTCGTGGTCCATGTTGCCGTGGTCCATACGGTCCATCTTCTCCATGCCCTCATGATCCATACCCCCGTGTTCCATCGCTCCGTGGTCCTTGGACTCTTCAGGTTTTTTGGTCTCAAGCATCTTTCCGATGGCCTCCTTAAGCTTGCTCTCGGAGTCTATGAGGAACTGTGCTGACGTGACGACCACATCCCCTTCGTCGAGCCCCTCTATGACCTCGTAGTAGCCTTCGGCCTCGGCGCCGAGCGTTATCTCGCGCGGGCTGAACTTGCCGTCTCCCCTGCTGAGTATCACTATGTTCCTCTCACCGGACCTTATGACCGCCTCCGTGGGCACGGCCACGGCGTCTTTGCTTATGACCGGTTTGAGCGTCACGTTCGCGTACATATCCGGCTTGAGCCTGAAGCCAGGGTTGTCCACCTCAAGCCTCACCCGGACGGTGCGTGTCTTGGGCTCCATGAACGGATATACGAAGTCCACCTTTCCCTTGAAGACCTCTCCCGGGAAGGATAGTAGCGTCATCTCCGCCTCCTGGCCGGCCTTTATCCATGGTATCTCGTATTCGTAGACGTCGGCATAGACCCAAACCCTCGATATGTCGGCCACAGTGTAGAGGTCCGTGCCTGGCTTGACGTACATCCCCTCTGTAACGGGTTTTTCGACGATTACCCCTGTTGTGGGTGAGACTATCTGGAGGGTCTTCATGATACTGCCCCTTTTTTCAAGCTCCCTTATCTGCCGCTCCGGCACATCCCAGAGCTCGAGCCTACGCCTGCTCAGGCCTACAATGGACTCCCTTCCGATCTCCTTCATGCGGTCGGCGTACTTCCGCGCCAGAAGGTACTCCTCCTGGGCGGAGACGAGCGTGGGGCTGTAGATCTCAAGTAGCCTCTGCCCTTTCCTGACCATCTGTCCGGTGAAGTCCGCGTAGAGCTTTTCTATCCACCCGTCCACCTTCGTGTGCAGGCGGTAGATCTTCTTTTCGTTGTAGTCGACCCTTCCTATGGTCCTTATGGTCTTCTTAAGCTCCATCCGCCTTACCGGTGCGGTCCTCACCCCTATGGTCTGCACGGTGACAGGGTCTATCTTCACCGTGCCCGGCTCCGTCACTTCCTCCTCACCCTCGTATACCGGTATGAGGTCCATGCCCATGGGTGACTTGCCTGGTTTGTCGGATATGTAGGTCGGGTCCATTGGCGCCCGCCAGTAGAGTATCTTCTTCCCTTTCTTCGCCGCGGCGGGTTGTGTCGCCTCTTCGGCCCCCTTTCCGGACGTGATGTATCCTGACGCAAGGTACATGCCGATGGAGCCGACGATGATACCCGCTATTACTGCTATGGTTGCTGCTGTACGTTTTGACATGACCAGTAATCCTCCGGGTCGATTATGGCTGTTGATAAAGCTCCTTTGCGGTGAGCCTTTCGAGCTCCGCCACGCTCTTCAGATAGTCGGCGAGCGCCCTGTAGTAGACCATGCGGAAGCTGATCGACAGGCTCTGTGTTTCAAGGATCCTGCCGAGCATCTCCTTTCCGGTCTTGTACCTGGCCTCCGCGAACTCGAGCGCCTCCTTTGCCTCGGGCACGAGGGATTCGCCGTATAGCTTGACGAGCCGTTCGGCCCGGGCCAGGTTGTAGTAGACCCGTCTGACTTCGTTCTGTATCTCGTTTGTGACGGCCTGTTTTTCTATGACGGTCCTTGCACGGTCTATATCAGACTGCCTTACGGCGGCCCTATTTTTGCCGAACCAGATGGGTATCGTTATGCCGAGTGTTGCGCTCACTGCGTCCCTGCCTCCGTCCTCGACCGCCATGGCCGGACTGCCTATTTCGGAATAGTTCAGCCCGATCCGGAAGTTCGGAAGGTAGCTGTAGCGCGAGAGCCTCGAGCTGAGCTCGTTCTTTTCCACCCTGAGGCCTGCGATCTTGAGCGCCTCGTAGTTCTTGGCGGCCCAACTGTAGAGCTCCTCGGGCGAGTGGGTGAGGGGTTTGAACACTGGCTCCTCTACCTTCGGGATGGTATACGCTGGATCGCGGTTCAGGAGGATGTTGAGCCTTGATACCGCGCCCTCACGCATGTCCTTAAGCACTATGAGGTCGAACGAGGCCTGTGCTGCAAGCTTCTCGGCCCGCACCAGTTCGTCGAGCTCGGATACGTCCAGCCCGTAGTTGGCCTTGCTTACCTCGAAGAAGTAGTCGAGCACGGCCTTGTTCTCTTCGGCGAGCTCTGTGGCCCGGTCTATGTAATAGATCTCGTAGTAGGCCTTCTTTACCTCGGCGATGAGATCCCGCCTGAGCTTTTCATACTCCGTCCTGGCGATGGCTATTTCCCTTTTGACGATCTCGCCCCTGAGCGTGAGCTTTCCGGGAAACGGTATCTTCTGGCTCAGGCCGACCGTGCGCTCCTGCGGGCCGAGGCGCGTCTCTATCTTTTCTATGGGATGCGTGTAGGAGAGCACCGGGTCATCGTAAGAGGTGGCCTGCGGGTACTCTTCTATCTTGCTCTTCCACTTGAGCCTGGCGGCCTTGAGCCTCGGGTTGTTCTCCAGGGCGTAAGCAATGAGCCCGTTGAGCGTTACGGTCTGCTGCGCCGCCCCGTTGTCTTTTGCAGCCGCCGAGGCTGATGCCAGCGATGAAGTGACAGCAGCACCCTGCAACACCACAGCGGTCGAGACCACCAGGATACATGCCTTGATAAGCGCTTGGGCTTTGGTGAGTACTTTGGTTTTGTTCATCATAATATCATATCATATAGTATCGTCTTGTCATCATCTCACCATCTTATTCTACGCAGCGTAGAATAAGATGACAAAAAAATACCTCTATTTGTTGCCGCAGCGCCCGGTGCAGCAGGAACCTGCCTGTTTTTCGACCGCCCCCGATGCCATGGAGCAGCTGGCCATGTTGTTGCAGTCGCCCTTACCCGGCGTGCCGGATGCGAATATGGGGAGCGACACGCTGAGTAGTAGAAGTATTGCTATCGTAACGCTTGAGGCAACAAGCCTTGCCGACACTGGCCGTGATCCACTTTTATGTTTGCATTCCTCGTCGTCTACAAGCCGCCTTATCCTGTCCTCGATCGAACCGCTTCCCTTTCCCTTTATGGATGCGGACAACGCGGTTATTTCAACGGGTGTTGCGCGCGCCACCTTCAGAAGCGCGCTCGCAAGCCCGAGCGTGTCCCCGGTGCGGCTTACGACACTGTCATCAGCGGCCTTTTCCTTGCGCTCCATGAATTCGTTGGCGAACCAGCCGGCGAGAGGGAGGTAGAAGACGAGGTCCCTTAAAAATGACATGAAAAAAAAGCGGAGCGGATCCCTGTACCTTCTGTGGTGTACCTCGTGTAAAAGGACCGCCCTCAGCTCGTCCCTCGAAAGTCCCTTTATGAGGCCCGTGGAGAGGTATATCCTGGGTCGCAGCAGCCCGTGCGTGAAAGCCACCTTGAGGTTGTCATCCTTTATCAGGGATACGCCGAGCCCCCTGTCCACGAGCGGAAGCCTTCTGAGCGCCATGCGTGCGCGCACAAGCCCCGCAGCCCCTTTAAAGAGCGCGTACAGAACGCCGCCGCCGACAATAAGCGTGCCAGACCAAAGAAAACCTGCCTTTATTACGGACGCGTAGGGAAGGCACAAAAGCATGATGCTCCGGCACCATGCCAGCAGCCTGGCCGTAAGGTCAACAAGGTGCGGCAGACCGAGAACGAGCCCCGCCATGCTGCCCGTTACAAACAAGAGGATGAACGCCAAGGGGTATGCCATCTCTGTCTTTTAATCCTTCCTGAGTTCCTGCTTCTTCGCCTCGATTAGCCTGGCGAGCCTGTCAAGCTCACCCGGGTCCTTATCCGCCAGGATGTCGACGAAAGACGCCGCGGCATAGGTGCTGGAGAGGTCGATAACCCCCTTCAACACCTCCTCGGAGACCGTGCCGTAAAACTCTTCCTTCGTATGGGCCGGACTGAATAGGTAGCCGCCATTCTCCTTCCTCTTGTGGACAAGCCCCTTCCTGGCGAGCCTTTCCAGAACAGTAAGGACCGTTGTGTAGGCTATCTTCCGCCTCTTCTGTATCTCTCTCAATACCTCTTTGCCGCAGCTCTCGCCCCTTTTCCACAGGGCACACATCACTTCCTCTTCAAGGCGCCCCAGCACCTTGCCCAGGCCCTTGCCGCCGGTCTTGAATGTCTTTGCGATCTTCTTATTATTCATGGCAGTACTCATCGTGTTGAATCAAATTGTATTCTACATGAAGTAGAATGTCAAGGTGTTTTTATAACCCGCAATGAGCCGTCTCTTCTCATGCCTTATTTTCATTCCTTTCCAGTTCCTTCCTGATATTTTCGAGGAACTCACCGTAGATGCACGATACAAGTCGGGATGCAAGGGGTGAGGCGATGCGTTCCAGTATCGAGTCCGTCAGGTGGTATTCCATCTCGAAGCTTACGTGCGTGCCCTCGGCGGTGGGCTCGAGCGTGTAGCTTCCCCTGTTGAAGGTGCCGCGTACAGAGCGCCATGCAAACCTCTTCGGCCTTACGGATTCGGTCACCTCGGCCTCCCAGTCGAGTCGCATACCCATGAGATCGACCTTCCACTGGTATGTGCCGGAGGCCGTTTGTCTGACCTCGTCGATAAAGCTCGAGTACCTCGGGAAGGCCTCAACATCCTCTATGATGGTGAAGACCTTTTCCGGAGGCGCCTTGATGTCTATTTCGTACCTGACGGAGCCCATATTGCCTTATCCTTCCTGTGTGAAAGGCTACAATGAAAGGTTCCTGTCGTCAAGGCCGGGGGCAAAAACAGGCCGGAGCCGGAGAATTCCTTGACAAGACACCGGTGATTTACTTACAATATTCTAATCAGGTGTTTCCAGCGCGATCCCTGAGCGAAGTGCATCGGGCCCATAGCTCAGTTGGAAGAGCCACCGGCTCATAACCGGTTGGTCCCTGGTTCGAGTCCAGGTGGGCCCACCAAAAGATACAAGGGGGACTGCTGAATGGTCCTCGCCACAAGCCGGAGGAGAGATTGCCGAATTCCATCAAGTTGCTCTGTGAGATACAGAAGATAGACCTTGAGCTCGACGCAATAGACAAGGAAGAGGAACGATACCGCAGGGAACTCGAAAGCGCAGGAAAGGAACTCGAAAGGATCGGTGAGGAGGCCGGGGCCTTGAGGGGCGAGGTGGAGGCGCTCTCCAACGAAAAGAAGGACAAGGAAGATGTCTTAAGGCAGAAACGTGAGAAGATAGAAAAGGACAAGCAGAGGCTTTCCGAGATAACCAACGACAGGCAGTACAAGGCCGTCACCAAGGAGATAACGAGCGCTGAAAAGGCGGCAAGGCTCGTCAGCATGGAGCTGGATGCGCTCAACGAAAAGATAGAAGAGAGGGGAAAGGAGCTGGCCGAAAAGGAAAAGGAACTGGAGGATAAGGCCGGGGAGCTCAAGGCCCTCAAGGACGGCCTCGGGGACAAGGAGGCGGAGTGGGAGAGGGCAAGGCAGGACAAGGCATTACGGAGAGAGGCGGTTTCAAAGGAGCTGAAGCCGCATCTTCTTAAGAACTATGAGAGGATAAAGTCGAGACGCGGAGGGGTGGGGATAGTAAACGTCAGGGATGAGACCTGTCTCGGCTGTTACATACAGATCCCCCCCCAGGTGTATATACAGCTCAGGCGCGGTCCTGACGAGATAATAACCTGCCCGCACTGCCACCGCATCCTCTACTTCGAGGATGCCGGTCAAAAAGGCGAAGCATCAGACACCCCCGGGGTTGCCTGACACATGACCTCCCGTAGAGACGAGAGCTCGCGCCTCCTTAAAGGGTTTCTCGAAGAGCTCCGTAAGACCCTCGATCTGAGGGAGACGATAAAAAAACTTGACATAACGGAAGAGGCTGCAAGGGAGCTGCTCGATGCGGCCGTCTCCGGGCTCTTCGGCGAGACCGTCGTGCTGAACCTCTACGTCGACGGTGCGGCAAGGGGAAATCCCGGTCAGGCCGGGATAGGCGCCGTCATAAAGGATGCAAACGGCAGGACGGTCAAGAGTGTCAAAAAAAGGATAGGTGTCACGACGAACAACGTGGCCGAGTACACGGCGCTCGTAACCGCACTCGAGGAGGCGTTGGCGCTCGGGGGCAGAAAGGTACATGTATTCGCCGATTCGGAGCTCATCGTAAGGCAGATAAACGGTCAGTACAGGGTTAAGAACGAGCGGCTCAAGCCGCTTTACAGAGAGGCCCGCGGGCTCATAGAAAGGTTCGATGAATTCAGGATAACCCACATAGCGAGGGAAAGGAACGCCGAGGCCGACAGGCTTGCAAACGAGGCCATAGACGGCGTATAGACGACAATTATTTATTAATTAAGACGCAAATGGGACGCAATGCCCGGAGGTTCGCCAGCCGCTGCGTCGATGGCCCCTATAACGCGAGGCAGGAGGCGTTTCACCAGGTTGTTTGATCCAGGGTTGACAGAGCCGATAAGAACAGAGCCGGATAACGAAACGGAGGATGCAGGGTGGCCGCTGCCGTTTTCTGGCTGGTACCGAGGTCGTCTCCCGGGGCCTTCCTTTGAATAAGGGGGCTTCCCGAGGAGATTACCGCATGTGCCAGCCGTGGGACGGTGGAGGAAAGTCCGGACACCACAGGGCAGGGAGGTCGCTAACGGCGACCGGGGGCGACCCCAGGGAAAGGGCCACAGAGAACAGACCGCCCGGCGCCCGCAGCGGTGCCGGGTAAGGGTGAAACGGTGGGGTAAGAGCCCACCAGCATGCCGGGCAACCGGCATGGCTCGGCAACCCCCTCCCGGTGCAAGGCCGAATAGGTTCCGCTTCAAGGGTGGCCCGCCCTTTGGCCCGGAAGGGCAGGCGGAACGGGTTGGCCGCTTGAGGCCGGTGGCAACACCGGTCCCAGATGAATGGTCACCGTCCTGCACCATAGCGGTGGTGCAGGATTACAGAATCCGGCTTATTGCATCCTCCGTATCCGCTTTGGCTTGTGGGGTTCCTCCTGTCCGCGCGGTTTCGTTCCGCCGGGGCCGTCAAGTGTATTGTGTGTCGTGATGTAGTCGAAGCTCTCTGATTGGTCTATATAATATATAATAAATGGTTGGTACGGTCTGATCTCCTCTAATCCGCGCTCAATCCAGGTTTTCGACCCCTTTCACAGCCGTTACAGCAGCTGGACCTCTGACCACATGCAGTAGACACGGTTCCAGCCCCTGTTCCGTATCTGTTTTCAGGGCGGCACGTACATCGCCAGGGAGGCGTGCAAGATCGCTCCCTGCCCGAGATGCCGTAACGATGGTGTGCCCAAGAAACCCCTGTCGAGACGAGAAACGAAGGCTTCGGCATGGGGCCTTGCGCGGTATCACGGGGGCATCGTCAAGGACGGATCTACCGCCCGTGTGATAGCCGGAGCGAGCCACGCATGCAGGCAGGGCCGGGTCCATGAACATGCATCGCGAGCGTATCCCCTGCAGCAAGCTGCGGGGTCAGCGAGCGAAATATGGTCGGGTAATTCCTTAGATGAGAAGATTCCCTGAGCCCGCTACAGGGATCTTCAATCCTGCGGAGTTCTCCGGGGCTCAGCCCGCGGTGACGCCGCCGGAGCCTTCAGGGCTTTCCTGTGATTGATCGGATGTTTTTTTGCGGAACACGGCTTTATGCAGTATCCAGCACGGGGATCAGCATGTCGAGAGGCAAGGGGGCCGCAGTTATCCACAGCTTTTCAACTTATCCGCATTTGTCCTCAGAAACCCAGAAATTCCTTGACAAAAAGCCTTATCAAGACTATAGTTAGCCATTAAGTGGAATATAGTGGTATAAAGTGTTATGGATATCTTCCGATATAGTACCAAACCGTAGAAAAATCAAGGGTTCGGAAGGGAAGGTTCCCCATGTTCAGGGGCCGATTCGAGCATACTATCGACTCAAAGGGAAGGTTGAGCATACCCGCGAAGTACAGGGAGGTGCTCAACGAGAGGTACGACAACCGCCTTGTGGTAACCACATACGACGGTTGTCTCATTGCATATCCCTATGAGGAGTGGGGCATACTCGAGGAGAGGATCGCGGGACTTCCGGAGTTCAAGAAGGATACAAGGGCCTTCCTGCGGTTCTTTTATTCGAGCGCCGCGGACTGCACGATCGACAGGCTTGGAAGGATCCTCATCCCTCAGGCGCTCAGGGAGTACGCGAAGCTCGAAAAGGAGGTAGTCTTGGTCGGCGCCTTCAAGCAGTTCGAGATATGGAGCAAGGCCACGTGGGATGCCGCTGAGGCCATGGTATCCAAAGAGGAGATAGGTAACATGCTCGAACGTCTGGGACTGTAGGTATGGGCACTGTGCATCTGCCGGTGATGCCCGCTGAGGTTGTAAGGTTCCTCGGTTGCAGACCGGGGGGGGTGTACGTGGATTGCACCCTCGGCGGCGGCGGTCATGCGCTGGAGATGCTGAAGGCCTCGTCGCCGGACGGCAGGGTCATAGGACTGGACGTTGATGAGGATGCGCTTGAAGAGGCGCGGCGCCTTCTTGAGCCGTTCGGTGCCAGGGTCATTATTCTTAGGGAAAACTACAGGGATGTAAAGGCCGTTCTCGAACGGCTCGGCGTGGGGGAGGTAGACGGGATGGTTCTGGATGTGGGGGTCTCATCTTACCAGCTCGAAAGAGCCGAAAGAGGGTTCAGCTTCATGCACGATTCCCGGCTTGACATGAGGATGGACAGGCGCATCAAGACCTCGGCATATGATCTGGTAAACGGCCTCCCCGCCGAAGAGCTGGAAAGGATATTCCGCACCTACGGAGAAGAAAGACGGGCCGGAACTATAGCAAAGGCGATTGTCAGGTCAAGGGAGAAGGGGCCCGTTGAGACGACCGGACAGTTGGCCCGGATCGTTCTCATGAGCCTCCCGCCAAGGTACAGGCACGGAAAGATTCACCCTGCGACCAGGGTCTTCCAGGCATTGAGGATAGCGGTAAACAACGAGCTGGAAAACCTTGAAGCCGGGCTCAGGCAGGGGGTCTGTTGCCTGAGGCCCGGGGGAAGAATGGTCGTCATATCCTTCCATTCCCTCGAGGACAGGATAGTAAAGAACACCTTCAGAGAGATGTCTTCAGGGTGCATCTGCCCCAGGGACGTGCCCCGTTGTGTCTGCGGCAGGCATCCGCTGGTCAGAATCCTGACGAAGAAGGTCGTGGTGCCGGGCAGGGACGAGGTGGAGTCGAACCCCAGGGCAAGGAGCGCCAAGTTGAGGGCTGTAGAAAGGGTTGTTCATTAAGAGGGGAGCGCATGGCTCGAGCGGCTGTGAAGACAGGCTCCGGATACTTGTTGAAGGAGCAGGATGTAAGGTCGAGAAGGGACCTCAAGGACATGGGGTTTCTGTACTTCTCGATCTCCGCGGTGGTCATCATCGTTGCCGTGATATTCCTCTATCTCTGGTGCAGGCTAACGGTTGTAAACCTCGGCTACGAGATATCAGCGCTGAACGAGGCCAGGGCCGTTGAGACGGAAAGGAACAAGCGGCTCAGGGTCGAGCTCATGAGACTCAAGTCGCCCGAGAGGATTGAGAGGATAGCCGTAGAGGAGCTTGGGCTCGTATACGCCTCCGGCGATCGGATCGTACGTATTAAATGAAGAAGAATACGGACGGATGGCTGAAGTTCAGGATAGTGCTGGTCCTGGCGGTTCTGGTTTCATTCTACGGTGTTGTGTTCTTCAGGGCGTTTCACCTTCAGGTCATCGAAGGCAAGGCCCTCGAGCAGAGGGCGAGGCTTCAGCATCAGAGAACGGTCAAGATACCGTCCAGGAGGGGCCGGGTCTTTGACAGAAATCTCGAAGAGCTCGCTGTGAGCATAGAGGTCGACTCGGTGTACGCACAACCGAACAGGATAGAGGATTCGTCGAAGGTCTCCAGCGCCCTTGCACCGCTTCTCGCCGTCGACAGACGCGTGTTAAGGAGGCGCCTGGCCTCGTCGAAAAAGAGGCACTTTATCTGGCTGAAAAGGCAGGTCGACCTCGGCTCCGAACAGAGGGAGCTCATAAGGACACTCGGTGGAGTCGATACCGTCAAGGAAAGCCGCAGATTCTACCCCCACCGCTCCCTGGCGGCGAACCTGATAGGGTTTACAGGGATAGACTCCGACGGGCTAGAGGGCGTCGAGCTCTACTACGACAAGTACCTCAGGGGCTCGACCATGACGGTCAAGGCGGAGAAGGACGCCACCGGTAAGCTCCTCCTTTTCGAGGACGTGGAGGACGGGGTTCGCGGTATGGACGTCGTCCTTACCATAGACAGGACCATACAGTACATAGCCGAGAAGGCCCTCAGGAAGGCGGTGGCCGAGCACGGTGCAAAGGGGGGCACCGTCGTTGTAATGGAGCCGCACACCGGCGAGATACTGGCCATGGCGAACGCTCCCACCTATGACCCGAACGATATCAGGAGCTTCCGCCCCCACCAGTGGCGTAACCGTGCGGTAACCGACATGTTCGAGCCAGGCTCGATACTCAAGGTGTTTTTACTCGCCGCCGTGCTTGAAGAGGGCATCCTCGATCCCAACGACATATTCTTCTGTGAGAACGGCAAATACAGGGTGGCGGATGCGGTCTTTCACGACACAAAGAAGTTCGGCTGGCTCTCGGTAAAGAACATCATCAAGCACTCGAGCAACATAGGGGCGGTCAAGATAGGCGAAAGGCTCGGGAAGCGGAGCTTCTACAGATACCTCAAGGCCTTCGGCTTCGGCGAAAAGACCGGGGTGGACCTGCCCGGGGAGTCTGCAGGTTCGCTCAGGCATTACACCAGGTGGTCCGACGTGGCCCTTGGCACGATATCCTTCGGTCAGGGCATATCGGCCACCTCCTTACAGCTTGTAGGCGCCATCTCGGCCATTGCGAACGGCGGGTTCCTGATGAAACCCCGTGTGGTAAAGTACATAAGAAACTCGGACGGGGTGGTGGTGGAGGAGTTCACACCCGTGATACTGAGACGGGTATTGTCCGAGGATACGTCCAGAGAGGTGGCGAGGGTATTGACGAGCGTTACAGCCCCGGGCGGCACCGGGGAGCTTGCCTCGCTCGACGGAGGCTTCAAGGTGGCCGGTAAGACCGGAACGGCACAGAAGCCCGACCCTGAAAGAAAGGGTTATGCGCCCGGCAAGTACGTTTCGTCCTTCATAGGTTTTGTTCCGGCCGAAGAACCGAGGCTTTCGATCCTCGTGACACTCGACGAGCCGCAGGGATCATTCGCCGGCGGTTTAGTCGCGGCGCCCGTCTTCAAGGAGATAGCAAAGGAGAGTCTGGCATACCTGGGCGTGTTCCCGGAAGGCCCCTCTCCGGAGGGCCCGCCCCCGGGCAGGGTCGTTGAGGCGCGTTTAAGCAACAAGGCGTCGGTACGGCACGTCGATACGGTGGATCATCCCGAGAGGATACCGGACTTCAGGGGTAAGACCATACGTTCGGTGCTCAGGATAGCCGGTGAGAGGTCCCTCGAGGTGGACATAAGGGGAAGCGGAAGGGCCGTTTCCCAGAGCCCTTCGCCGGGCGGACCTATACCGGAGAAGGGCGGTGTTACGGTGGTCTTCCAATGAGGCCGGTCCGGTTTTTCCGGAGGTAAGATGAAACTGAGAGAGCTTTTGGAGTGCATAGAATACGTCCGCACCTCTGAAGGCGGCATCCCGGATGTCGAGGTGACCGGTATAACAGTGGACTCGAGGAAGGTCGAAGCCCGCTCCCTCTTTGTGGCCTTACGGGGGGAGGTTGCCGACGGCCGGGACTTCATAAGGGACGCAGCCCGGAGGGGGGCGGTCTGCGCCGTCACGGAGGAAATGGTGAACGATGCCGGCTGTGCACAGGTTGTGGTCAGGGATTCGAGGAGCGCCCTTGCCCGCCTGTCCGACGCCTTCTTCGGCGCACCCTCCTCAGCGCTCAGGATGGTCGGCGTTACCGGGACCAACGGAAAGACAACGGTGGCGTACCTCATTGAATCCATATTCAAGGCGGCGGGCCTTCGGAGCGGGCTCGTCGGCACGGTGAATTACAGGTACGGCTCGGTATCAGTTCCGGCCCCTCTGACAACGCCGCAGGCCCCGGAGCTCCAGGCGCTGCTCAGAGAGATGGTGGATACAGGTACGACCCACTGTGTCATGGAGGTCTCTTCACATGCGCTCGTGCAGAAGAGGGTCGAGTGTTGCCGCTTCGACGTAAAGATATTCACCAACCTTTCGCCCGAACACCTCGACTACCACGGAACCACGGAGGAGTACTTCCAGGCCAAGTCCTTGCTCTTCAACCCAGGGGCTTACGGTGAGGGGATATCCGTAATAAACACGGATGACGAACGGGGCGGGGCGCTTGCAAAGAGGGTAAAGGACTTCTTCGGCTACTCGCTTAAAGGGAAGGCGGAGATACATCCGGTGGACTGTGACATCTCGGCCGAGGGAATAGAGGCAGTACTGAACACACCGGCGGGCGCGGTCAAGGTCTCTTCACCACTCGTCGGAGAGTTCAACATGTACAACATCATGGCTGCGGTGGGTGGAGCGTGTGCGCTGGGGCTCGCCCCGGATGCCATTGAGAGAGGGATCAGGGCGCTCCATTGCGTGCCCGGAAGGCTTCAAAGGATATGCCCGCAGAGTGCCATCCGTGCCTACGTTGATTACGCCCATACCCCCGATGCTCTGGAAAGGGCCCTGAAGGTCCTTTCGGGCCTCAAGGGGCGGGGAAGGTTGATAACCGTGTTCGGATGCGGCGGCAACAGGGACAGGGCCAAGAGACCGCTTATGGGCAGTATCGCCACCAAGATTTCGGATGTAACGATAATAACCTCGGACAACCCCAGGGATGAAGACCCGCTCGAGATCATAGCCCATATCGAGAGGGGCATATGCGGTGTAAGGAGGTTAGACGGACGCGTGGGTACGGAGGACAAGGGTTACCTTGTGATACCCGACAGGGGCGAGGCTATAGCCACGGCGGTCGAGACCGCGCGGGCCGGTGATACGGTGCTCGTCGCAGGAAAGGGGCACGAGGATTACCAGATAGTAAGGGGGACCAGGCGGTACTTCGATGACCGCAAGGTGTTGGAGGAGCTTATCGGGAAGGGTGTAACGGGCCGGGACCGCTTCGCTTATAGGGGATGAAGACCCCCTGGATGAACCTTGTGGCCGCTTGACAGATAGCAAAGGCAGGCCCTGAAAGAGCCAAAAGATCGGGGTTGTCGTTGCGTGGTGTGGCGAAGCGGTCTGTTTGATGAAATCGATCGAATGGTCGGAATCCGTTGCGGCGCGGCCCCACTCGCTCATTACTGGCTTCGTCCGCTCTCGCAAAGAGATCAAAAAGGCGGTTTTCCAGAGGTCCACTGATACGTGCCGGTAGCTGTATGATTTTTGCAAAGGAAAGATCGCAAGGCCGAGACATGGCGCTCACCCTTGGAGATATCGTGGCCGCAACCGGCGGAAGGCTCCTCAAGGGCTCGGCGGAGCACGAGGTCCGTGGCATATCCACGGATTCGAGGTCCGTCAGGTCCGGGGATCTCTTCTTCGCCATAAGGGGTAAAAAGCACGACGGACACCGTTTCGTCTCGGCGGCCCTCGACAACGGCGCATGCGGGGCGGTCGTAGAGGTCTTCATCGATGACGTGTACCGTGACATATACAGGGAACAGGCCGGTCGGGATCAGGCCGTCGGGGGTGACAGAAGGCGCGGGTCCAATATCGTGGTCGTGGGCGACACCCTGAGGGCCCTTGGAGACCTGGCGTCATTCATAAGGAAGAGACACGGGGTGCCGCTTGTGGCCGTCGGCGGCAGCAGCGGCAAGACCACGACAAAGGAGATGATAGCCTCGATACTGTCGCGCTCCATGGACGTTTTGAAGACCCCGGGCAACATGAACAACCTGGTCGGCCTTCCCCTTACTCTCGCTGCGCTCAAGAGCTCGCACGAGGTATGCGTGGTGGAGCTTGGGATAAGCGAGCCGGGCGAGATGAAACGTCTTGCGGCCATCTGCAGGCCGGATATAGCGGTCATCACCAACATAGGCACAGCCCACTTGGAGGGGTTCGGCTCGGTGGAGCGCATCAGGAGTGAAAAGATGGAGCTTTATTCCTCGCTAAGGCCGGGCGGGGTGCGGGTTGTGAACATCGACGAGCCGTGGGTTTCCGTCCTAATGGACGATGAGGGGATTGAAAGTGTGACGTTCGGCCGGACCGGCGGCGCGGACGTGGTGATAAAGGATTTTTCCACGGAAGAAACCGATGGAATATCTGTGGACTACGAGGTCAGGGGCAGGCGGATTCGTGTGAGGTTTCGCTCCCCGCTCTTTTCCAATACATACAACGGTGCGGCCTCGATCGCCGCGGTCCTTCCCCTCGAAGCCGATATCGTGGATATCCGGGAGGGGTTGGAGGCCTTCTCACCTCCGGGCGGGAGGATGGAGGTCATAAGGGCTGGAGAATGGACCATCCTCGATGACACATACAATGCAAACCCGGACTCCGTCGTGGCGGCGCTCAAGACACTCGGGGCCGCGAAGGGGAGGAAGGTGGCCGTTCTGGGGGATATGCTCGAGCTCGGCGAGTTGACGCTCGATGCCCACAGGGACATCGGAGAGTTCGCAGCCGGAAGCGGCATCGACCTGTTGATCGCAGTGGGCAGGTGGGCGGAGGTGGTAGGGGACGGGGCCGTTACAGCGGGGATGGGTAAGGACCGCGTGTATTCGTTTGAAGGCAACGAGGAAACACTCGATGCATTGAGGTCTCTCCTCAAGGAAGGGGATACCGTGCTCGTCAAGGGCTCAAGGTCAACCCGTATGGAAGAGGTCGTAGAAGGGCTCATACGGTCTAAAAGGAGGCGTTAAGGGGCAAGTGCTGTTTCATTTCCTATATCCGCTGGCCAAATACCATACGGTATTCAACGTATTTCAGTACATAACCTTCAGGACCATCTATGCGACGGTCACGGCCCTGGTCATAAGTTTCGTTATAGGCCCCTACCTCATAAGGAGACTCAAGGTGATGCAGGTCGGTGAGGTTATAAGGGAGGACGGCCCGCCCACCCACAAGCTGAAGGCCGGCACCCCCACCATGGGCGGGGCGATCATACTCACGGCTGTGATCGGTTCCGTCGCACTGTGGACGAACCTCAAGAACCATTATGTATGGCTTCTCTCGTTCGTGACACTCGGTATGGGTGCGATAGGGTTCATAGACGACTACCGAAAGGTGATATTGAAGGACCCCAAGGGGCTGAGCGCAGGATGGAAGTTTCTTGCCCAGACGGTCGTGGCCCTTGCGGCGGCGATACTTCTCTACATAAGCGAGTTCGATACGGCGATCACGATCCCGTTCTTCAAGGGGGTGTACATAGACCTGGGAATCGGCTATATACCCTTCGCTGCGCTTGTGATCACCGGGGCGTCCAACGCGGTCAACCTGACCGACGGCCTCGACGGCCTTGCCATAGGTCCGGTGCTCATAGCGTCGGCCACCTACATGCTCTTCGCCTATATTACGGGACACGTGAAGATCGCCAACTACCTTCAGATAATGTACGTCTCCGGCGTGGGAGAGCTTGCGGTCTTCGCCGGCGCCATGGTCGGGGCGAGCATGGGTTTTTTGTGGTTCAACGCCTACCCGGCACAGGTCTTCATGGGTGACATAGGCGCCCTTTCACTGGGAGGCGGGCTCGGCACGCTCGCGATCCTTACGAAGAACGAGATACTGCTTTTGCTCGTAGGCGGGGTTTTTGTGGTGGAAACACTCAGTGTCATCTGCCAGGTGGTCTCCTTCAAGTTGACCGGCAGGAGGATATTCGCAATGGCCCCCATACACCACCACTTCGAGCTGAAAGGATGGGCGGAGCCCAAGATTATCGTGAGGTTCTGGATAATATCCATAATACTTGCGCTGGTTGCTATAAGCACACTGAAGCTGAGATGATCCCGAAGGAGTTGAATAAGGCGGACTGTGGCTGGCTCTCCGGCAGGAGGGCCCTGGTCGTGGGCCTGGGCAGGACCGGGGTTGCG
>Ga0256830_1000357_pt1:2500-38118 | contig 38118 bp, 25 predicted proteins | sample 128326metaG_FD_190537 | JGI IMG/M metagenome (GOLD analysis project Ga0256830, IMG submission 190537) | Hydrothermal vent microbial communities from Lau Basin, Pacific Ocean - 128-326 | ecosystem: Environmental > Aquatic > Marine > Hydrothermal vents | place: Pacific Ocean: Lau Basin...
TCTCTAGTATCTAGTCTCTAGATCCGCAGCTTCGGTACCGTGCTTGAGCCCCGTTACATCTTCGGCGCAGGGCCACTCGACCAGTGAGCTATTACGCTTTCTTTAAAGGATGGCTGCTTCTAAGCCAACCTCCTGGCTGTCTGGGCAGCCCCACATCCTTTCCCACTTAGCACGGATTTCGGGACCTTAGCTGGCGGTCTGGGCTCTTTCCCTCTCGACCACGGAGCTTATCCCCCGCAGTCTGACTCCCGCAGTTCCACCGCCGGTATTCGGAGTTTGGTTAGGTTTGGTACCCTGGTGGGGGCCCTAGCCCATCCAGTGCTCTACCCCCGGCGGCTACCGTGCGAGGCTATACCTCAATATATTTCGGGGAGAACCAGCTATCACCGGGTTTGATTGGCCTTTCACCCCTATCCACACCTCATCCCTGGGGTTTTCAACCCCCTAGGGTTCGGGCCTCCACTGGGTCTTACCCCAGCTTTACCCTGGACATGGATAGATCACCCGGTTTCGGGTCTACACCTGGCAACTCCTGCGCCCTGTTCAGACTCGGTTTCCCTACGGCTCCGCCTCTCCCGGCTTAACCTCGCTGCCAAGCGTAACTCGCTGACTCATTATGCAAAAGGCACGCGGTCACCCCTTGTCCCCTCAGGGACCATAGGGCTCCCACAGGCTGTAGGCACATGGTTTCAGGTCCTTTTCACTCCCCTCTACGGGGTCCTTTTCACCTTTCCCTCACGGTACTCGTTCTCTATCGGTCACCAGCTCGTATTTAGCCTTGGAAGATGGTCCTCCCAGATTCCCACGGGGTTCCACGTGCCCCGTGGTACTCGGGTGGAGCACCCAGGAAGTGCCATCGGTTTCGCCTACGGGGCTCTCACCCTCTGTGGCGCGCCTTCCCAGACGCTTCGGCTACCCATGGCATTTCTCACTTCCCGAAGGCTCCGCAGCGCCCTCCGGTGCTCCCCCACAACCCCGTCCCTGCAACGCCTGCGGGCTGTCACGCAAAGACGGTTTGGGCTCCTCCCCGTTCGCTCGCCGCTACTGAGGGAATCTCGGTTGATTTCTTCTCCTGCGGGTACTGAGATGTTTCACTTCCCCGCGTTCGCCTCCCATGCCTATGCATTCAGCATGGGATGACAGGGGTTCGCCCCTGCCGGGTTTCCCCATTCGGACATCCCCGGATCACGGCCTGCTAGCGGCTCCCCGAGACTTTTCGCAGCTAGCCACGTCCTTCTTCGCCGGCTGGTGCCAAGGCATCCACCATGCGCCCTTCGTAGCTTGACCGCCGTTTCCGGATTGCTCCTTCACGGACGCGTGCTCGAAGTCCTTCGACGCATACCTTCTTGACTCAGCGTTTCGTGGCTTTCCTGTGTCCCTTACCGTATGAAGTTGTCAAAGAACGTAGAAACCAGAGACGGGAAACGAAAGACTAGACAACGGCAAACCCGCTGCCGCTTCTCTTCGTCCCCACCTCCCCAGCTCCATATCTATACACCAGAGACCAGAAAATTCTAGTTTCCAGTTTCTAGCCTCTAGTTTCTAGACTGGTGGAGGCGAACGGGCTCGAACCGATGACCTCCGGCTTGCAAAGCCGGCGCTCTCCCAACTGAGCTACGCCCCCATCTAGATACTAGAAACTAGAGACTAGAGACTAGAAGACCCCACATACCTCGTGGCCCCGGTGGGGCGCGCCGAAACCGGCGTTCCCGCCGCTTCCCGCCCTTCGCCTCTAGTCCCTAGTTCCGTGCCGCCTCGCCTCACCTCCCCCCCCAACCCACGAGACGGCTCTCGAAGAGACCAGAGACCAGAAACGCCCTCCCTCGCCTCTAGTTTCTAGCCTCTAGTCTCTAGTTTCTAGATGGTGGGCCTAGGTAGATTTGAACTACCGACCTCACGCTTATCAGGCGTGCGCTCTAACCAACTGAGCTATAGGCCCGCTCGTTTGTCCACGTCTGCTCGGTGTCAAAGATCCCAAAGCCCCCTTCCCAGGGGGCCTCTCAATCCCTCAAAACCAAACAGCGAAGGGTCGCCGGCCGTGCCTCGCTCCCTCCCGCACGCTCGCGTGCGAGTCTTCTTCCTTGCTTCCGTCGGCCCGAAGACCAACGCTCTTCCTTAGAAAGGAGGTGATCCAGCCGCTGCTTCCGCAACGGCTACCTTGTTACGACTTCACCCCAATCACCACTCATACCTTGGTACGCTGCCTCCCTCGCGGGTTGGCCCACGCACTTCTGGTACAAGCGGCTCTCATGGTGTGACGGGCGGTGTGTACAAGGCCCGGGTACACATTCACCGCGGCATGCTGATCCGCGATTACTAGCGATTCCGCCTTCATGGAGTCGAGTTGCAGACTCCAATCCGAACTGGGACCGGCTTTCTGGGATTCGCTCCCCCTCGCGGGTTCGCTGCCCTTTGTACCGACCATTGTAGTACGTGTGTAGCCCTGGGCATAAGGGCCATGATGACTTGACGTCATCCCCACCTTCCTCCGGCTTGACGCCGGCAGTCTCCCAAGAGTGCCCGGCTTCACCCGTTGGCAACATGGGACAGGGGTTGCGCTCGTTGCGGGACTTAACCCAACATCTCACGACACGAGCTGACGACAGCCATGCAGCACCTGTCTCCGCGTCCCCGAAGGGAACTCCCTGTTTCCAGAGATCGCGCGGGATGTCAAACCCAGGTAAGGTTCTTCGCGTTGCATCGAATTAAACCACATACTCCACCGCTTGTGCGGGCCCCCGTCAATTCCTTTGAGTTTTAGTCTTGCGACCGTACTCCCCAGGCGGGGTGCTTATCGCGTTAGCTCCGGCACAGAGGTCCGATACGACCCCCACACCAAGCACCCATCGTTTACGGCGTGGACTACCAGGGTCTCTAATCCTGTTTGCTCCCCACGCTTTCGCGCCTCAGCGTCAGTCTCGTCCCAGAGGGCCGCCTTCGCCACTGGTTTTCCTCCCGATATCTACGGATTTCACCCCTACACCGGGAATTCTGCCCTCCTCTTCCGGACTCAAGCCTGGCAGTTTCCGATGCACTTCCGGGGTTGAGCCCCGGGCTTTCACATCAGACTTGCCAGGCCGCCTACGCGCCCTTTACGCCCAGTAATTCCGAACAACGCTCGCACCCTCCGTGTTACCGCGGCTGCTGGCACGGAGTTAGCCGGTGCTTCCTCTGGTGGTACCGTCAGCTGCACCCGAAGTGCAGGGTTCTTCCCACCTGACAGGGCTTTACGACCCGAAGGCCTTCATCACCCACGCGGCGTCGCTGCGTCAGGGTTTCCCCCATTGCGCAATATTCCCCACTGCTGCCTCCCGTAGGAGTCTGGTCCGTGTCTCAGTACCAGTGTGGCTGATCACCCTCTCAGACCAGCTACCGATCGTCGCCTAGGTGGGCCCTTACCCCACCTACTAGCTAATCGGCCGCGGGCCCCTCCCCGGGCGGCCCCGAAGGACCTTTGACCCAACTCCCCCAGAAGTCGGGCCCCATGCGGTATTAGCCACCCTTTCGAGTGGTTATCCCCCACCCAGGGGCAGGTTACCCACGTGTTACTCACCCGTCTGCCGCTCTACTCACCCGCCCGAAGGCAAGCTTTCGCGCTCGACTTGCATGTGTTAGGCACGCCGCCAGCGTTCGTTCTGAGCCAGGATCAAACTCTCCAGTTCAATCCCTTCGGCTCGCACCCGCTCTCGTGCGTTCGGTCGCTCGACACAACCGGCTGTGAGCCCCTTCGCTATTCGGTTTTCAAAGATCGAAGCGCCCCGGTCCGGCCGGGGCAAGCGCTAACTCTATCCCATCCCCCCCACCCTGTCAATGCCCTTTTTCCTCCCCCCAACTCCCCCGCGACCCCTCCCCCCCGCCGCGAGAGCGCGCTTTATACCCCCCCACGGCTTCGAGTGTCAACGGATTTTCACCCCCCTCGAACTTTATTCTCGACCTGACAGCTGACACAGGCTCACACTTGGTGGAAATCATTGTATTTCCACAACCTCCACCCGGTGGGGCTTGAGCCGGATCAGCTCCGTGCCCTCGAACCGAATCAAGCCCCCGCGGCCCGGGCCGGCCCGCTCACCACCATCGGGGTGGTGGACTTGCCCGCGCCGTTCGCCCCGAGGGGCGAGACAATCTCCCCCTCTCCACCCGGAGTTCGCCCCATACAGGGCCCTGATATTCCCGTACCGGACCCTGAGGTCCTGAATCTCCAGGAGTGGGGCCATGACGCCCTCCTAAATGTCATAAAAAGGGGTCAACCTCGCGGTGCACTGCAAAAGTGAGCGTGCCCGACTGATGCGCACCCTTCTGAAGGCTCGGCACGGGCTGCTGAAAATGTGCGCTTGCCCCGATCTGACGCACACTCGACGGTTTCGCGACGAACGCTCATGAATAATGCGGGTTAGGATCACGACCACGGACACCACCGCCGACTCCCAGGAGCTGAACGACTGGGGCGATATGATCGTCATCTTGATGGCATAGAGGGCTCCGGCCATGCCGGTCCACGCCGCCCTCACCACGAACGCTAGCAGCCGGTACCGCCCCTGGGGATTCCACTCTCCTCGGCCGCCACCGGGTCGTCCCGCAGGTAGTTGGGGGTCCAGCCGAACCGGGAGTGCTGGAGCCGGCGGAGCACGAAACCTCGTTGACCAACGCGATCCGCAGGATCTTGCCCACCCCTGACAAGGTGGAGTCAAACTCGGGTAAGGGGACAGAAGGGTTAGGACTGAGTCGGGTTACTGCTCGCCCAGGTAGGCCTTGCGCACCCGCTCGTCGTGGGCCAGGTCTCGGGACGGGCCGCTCAGGGTGACCCGGCCCGTCTCCAGCACATAGGCCCGGTCGGAGACCCCCAGGGCCAGGTTGGCGTTCTGCTCCACCAGCAGGATGGCCGTGCCGTCGCGGTTGATCTGCTGGATGATCCCGAAGATCTTCTCCACCACGATGGGGGCGAGTCCCAGGGAGGGCTCGTCCAGCAGGAGCAGCCGCGGCCGCCCCATCAGGGCCCTCCCGATGGCGAGCATCTGCTGCTCGCCCCCGGACAACGTGCCCCCCTGCTGCCGCCGCCGCTCCGCCAGCACCGGGAACAGCTCGTACACCTTCTCCAGGTCCTGCCGGATCCCCTCCCGGTCCCGGCGCAGGAACGCGCCCATCTCCAGGTTGTCGGCCACCGACAGCCGCGGCAGGATCCGCCTTCCCTCGGGCACCTGGCAGATCCCCAGCCCCACGATCCGGTCCGCCGGGCTATGAGTGATATCCTGGCCCTTGAACAGCACCCGTCCCCGGGCCGGGTGCAGCACCCCGCTGATGGTCATCAGGGTCGTGGACTTCCCGGCCCCGTTGGAGCCGATCAGGCATACGATCTCGCCTTCGTGGATCTCGAGGGACACGCCCTTGAGGGCGTGGATGTGGTCGTAGTAGGTGTGAATCTCCTCGACCTTAAGCATTCCCTTCCTCTTCAGCGAACGCCTCCCTGGCGTGGAGCTCGAGCCGCCGCCGCCGGGCCGGGATCAGCCCCTCGGGCCGATACACCATCATCAGGGTCATGGCTCCCCCGAAGGCGAGCATCCGGTACAGCTCCAGATCCCGGAACACCTCGGGGAGCACGATGATGGCCGCTGCAGCCAGAATGATGCCCGGGATCGATCCCATTCCCCCGAGCACCACGATGCACAGGACCAGGGCCGACTCCAGAAACACGAACGAGCTCGGGTTTACGTAACGGACCTTGGCAGCATAGAAGGCCCCGGCCAGGCCCGCGAAGACAGCCCCCAGCATGTAGGCCAAGAGCTTCATCCGCAGCGTGTCGATGCCGGTGAGCTCGGCCGCGGTCTCGTCCTCCCGGATCGAGACCCAGGCCCGGCCCACGCGCGAGTGGTCGAGCCGGTTCACCCCGACGATGGTGAGCACGGCGATCACCAGGGCGATGTAGTACAGCCAGGTCAGGTGCTTGATGTACACGTGGCCGAGGGTCAGCCCCGCCTCACTCAGCTTCGGGTAGTACAGGCCCGGGGCCTTGATGCCCAGGATGCCGTTGGGCCCTTCGGTCACCCGGTCCCAGTTGTTCAGCACGATCCGAATGATCTCCCCGAACCCCAGAGTGACGATGGCCAGGTAGTCGCCCCGCATCCTCAGGGTGGGGTACCCGATGAACGCCCCCGCAGCGGCGCTGATCACGCACCCGATCGGCAGGGCCAGCCAGAACGGGACCCCGAAGTGGGTGTTGAGCAGGGCGTAGGTGTAGGCCCCCACAGCGTAGAATGCGATGTAGCCCAGGTCGAGCAGCCCTGCCAGCCCCACCACGATGTTCAGGCCCAAGCCCAGGGCCACGTAGATCAGCACGTTGATGGCCACGTCCCGGGCGTAGTTGTCGGCAAACCAGGGGAACACCAGGGCCACGGCCGCCAGGATTCCCCACCCCCACAGGGGGGGTACCCGCTCGGCCAGCCCGGGGCCGGCCTGGCGGTGGCTCCGCTTCCGGTGCGCCGACAGGGCTCGCTGCGCAGCCAGCGCGCCGTAGGCCACGGCCACGAGCCCCATCACCCGCACCAGCCGGCCCCACTCGAAGGTGAAGGTCTCGAAACCGATCTGGGCCCCGAGCATGGGAAAGAGGAGCCCGAAGGCCCAGAGCATCACCACCGCGAACTTCACGAGCTCTTTGCGCATGACCGCTCTACACCCTGGTGTCGTCCACCTGCTCGCCCATGATCCCGGTGGGTCGGAAGTACAGGACCAGGATCAGGATGATGAACGCGAACACGTCCTTGTACTCGCTGGCCAGGTAGCCGGCCGCGAACACCTCGACTATACCGATGATCATCCCGCCCAGCACCGCACCCGTGAGGTTGCCGATGCCCCCCAGCACGGCCGCTGCAAACGCCTTGATGCCCGGGATGAAGCCCATATCAAACCGCACCGAGCCGTAGTACAGGCCCACCATCACCCCGGCGGCGGCAGCCAGCACCGAGCCGATCACGAAGGTGATCGTGATCGTCCGGTTGGCGTTGATCCCGAGCAAAGCGCTCATCACCTTGTCCTGGGCTGTGGCCCGCATGGCCTTGCCCAGCCGTGTACGGTTCACGAACAGGTTGAGCCCGGTCATCAGGATCAAGGCGCCCACAAAGATGTACACCTGGATGTAGCTCACCACGGCGCCGCCCACGGTGAACTGGCCGGTGGAGTAGAGCTGAATCGGGTACGCCTTGTCGTACACCCCTTGGCATAGCATCATCCCGTTGGAAAAGAAGATCGACATGCCCAGGGCCGACAGGAGCAGCGACAGGCGTGAGGCCTCCCGTAGGGGTCGGTAGGCCATGCGCTCAAGGGCCACGGCCAGGAACGCGCAGTAGACCATGGCAAGGGCGAACGCCAGCACGAGTCCCAGGGTCGGGTGGGCCTCCAGGACCCCGCGGGACTGGAGGAACGACAGGGTGATCACCCCGATGTAGCCGCCCGCGGCAAAGATCTCGCCGTGGGCGAAGTTGATCAGCTGGATGATGCCGTAGACCATGGTGTAGCCGAGGGCGATCAGGGCATACACGGCTCCCAGCGTCAGCCCGTTGACCATCTGCTGCAGAAAGGTTTCCATGCGTCGTCCTGTGGCTCCCCGGCCCTGCCGGGCCGGATGGGGCTCCCGATGCCTCGCGTCAGGGCCGGAGCAACCCCGGGGTTGCCCCGGCCCTGACGCCGCGTCCGATCAGTACAGCTTGCCGGTGTCGGGGTCCCAGTAAGGCACGAACTTCCCGTCCCGGACCACCATCACCTTGTAGGTGGAGCCCGAGTCGCCCTTCTCATCGAACTGGATGAACTTGGAGGCCCCCTGCATCTGGGTCGCCCGGATCGCCTCGGCCAGCTTGGCTGGGTCGTCCGCACCCACCTTGGCCACGGCGCCCAGGAGGACGTTGGCCGCATCGTAGGCGTAGGCTGAGTAGGAGCCGGGCTGGCCGTACTTGGCCGAGTAGGCCTTGATGAAGGCAGCCACCTCGGGGATGTCCTCGGAGGGGGGCTGGCCGTAGGTCAGGAAGGTGCCCTCGGCGGCCTTCTTCGCGATCTTGAGGTAGTTGGGGTGGTACACCGCGTCCTCGGTCATGAGGGTGGCCTTGAGCCCCAGCCGCCGGGCCTGGATGGCCATCAGGTTGCCCTCGGGGTTATACAGACTCATGTAGAGCACGTCCGGCTTGGTGGCTTTGATCTTGGTGAGCACGCCGCTGAAGTCCTTGTCGCCCTGGTTCACGTGCTCGTGGGCGACCACCTTGATCCCGGTCCCCTTCAGGAACTTCTTGATGTTCTTCGCCAGGCCCGCGGTGTAGGTGGTCTTGTCGTCGACCAACGCGATGCTCTTCACCTTCAGCTGCTGGCTCAGGAACTTGGCCACCACCTTGGCCTGGTCGTCGTCGCGGCCGCACACGCGGAACATGTACTTGAACCCACGCTCGGTGACCTTCTCGTTCGTTGAGGCCGGGGTGAGCATGGGAACATTGGCCTCGTTGAGCACGTCGGAGGCCGGGATCGTGGCTGAGGAGCAGTACGCCCCCACCACGCCGATCACCCCCAGGTTCACCAGCTTGTTGGCCGCGCTCACGGCCTGCTTGCCGTCACAGGCCGAGTCCTGGGGGTAGTACTCAATCTTGTCGTACCCGGGCACGCCGCCCTTGGCCTCCCACAGAGCGATGGCAGTCTCGACCCCGTGCCGGATGTCGTTGCCGTCCGCGGCATAGGGCCCGGTCAGGGGGCTCAACGACCCGATCTTGAGGGTCTTGGCCGCGGACAGGCCCGGCGCCGACACGAGGGCCGCGGTGAGCAGGGCTGTGAGCGTGCGGTGGATGGTCTTCATGTCTGTTTCCTCCTCTTCTTTCGGGTTGCCCGGAACGAAGGGGTTCAGCCCTCCGGCCGGCGGGCGGCCCCGCCGGCCGACATGCCTCCCAGGTACGCCTTGATCACCCGGGGGTCATTCTGGATCTCGGCCGGCTTGCCCTCGGCGATCTTCCGGCCCGAGTCGAGCACGACGATGCGGTGGCTGATCCCCATGATCACGCCCATGTCGTGCTCCACCAGTAGGATGTTGATCCCCCGATCCAGGATCGTCTGGATCAGATCCATGAGCTCCCGGCTCTCCTGGGGGTTCATACCCGCGGCCGGCTCGTCGAGCAGTAGGGTCCTGGGCTCGGTGGCCAGGGCCCGGGCGATCTCGAGCCGACGTTGCAGGCCGTAGGGCAGGTTGCCCGCCAGCTCGTGGCGCTTGTCGTGGAGCCCAACGAACCGGAGAATCTCCTCGGCCCTCGCGACCGAGGCCTGCTCCTCCCGGCGCTGGGCGCGGGTGCGCAGGAGAGCCCCGACCACCCCCACCCGGGTGCGGCTATGGCGGCCGGCCAGCACGTTCTCCAGGGCGGTCATGGCCTTGAACAGGCGGATGTTCTGGAACGTCCGCACGATCCCGGACTGCACGATCTGGTGGGGGAGCAGCTTCAGGAGGGACCGGCCCTGGTAGGTCATCCGCCCCCCGGTGGGCCTGTAGACCCCGGTGATCAGGTTGAACACCGTGGTCTTGCCCGCACCGTTCGGGCCGATCAGCCCCAGGATCTCGCCCGGGTTCAGGGACAGGCTGAGGCCGTCCACCGCCTTCAGGCCTCCAAACCGCACGCTGACGTCTTGAAGGACAAGCTCAGACACCGCTACTCCCCGTCGAAAGGGCGCATGCCGCGGCCCGCAGGTAGATGCCGGGCACAGCCTTCGGCTCGTACGCCGCCGGGCCCGCCGCAAGATCGGTCCGACGCAGGCGCTTCACCTTAATAAAACCGCGTGTCCAAAGGCAAACAAAAAACAAACTTTTTTTGATTTCCCCAAATCCACCTCAGCCCCCGGCCACCGGGGGAAACACAGTGACCACGTCCCCATCGGCCAGGGGGACGGCCGGGTCCGCCCGTCGTCCGTTGAGCAGCACCACCCGCTCCACCGTGTCGGGCAGACCCAGGCGGGCCAGGGCCAGGGCCAGCTCGGTCCCGGGCTCCAGATCCAGATCGAACGCCTCAGCCCCCCCCGGAGCGTAGCGCCGCAACACCGAGTACACCCGCACGTGCACCCTCACGGTGCGGTTCCTTCCCCACCCAGCCCCAGCTCGGCGAGCTTGTCGGGGGTGGGCACCCCGTCGGGGGTCCACCCCCGCACCCGGTAGTACGCGTCGAGCATCTCGTCGAGGTGACACACCATGCCCCGGGCCGGTCCGTCGGGCAGGGGCTCCCGGAGCAGCCGGGGGGGCAGGCTGTCGTCCTTGCGCCTGAACCCGGCCCGCACCAGGAACAGGCGCTCGGCGTTGACGATGCGCTCGCCGGCCCGGACCAGCTCCTCCAGTGTGTAGCCGGCCCCGGTCACCGCGTTCAGGTAGGCCAGGATGCCCGTGGGCGGGCAGTCGAGCCGGGGCTCCACCAGGTAGCGCACCGTGAAAAACACGCACAGGCCCGCCGAGTCGATGACAGCGAACAGGTCCTGCCAGTCCTTCACCAGGGGTGCCTTGTCCTCGTACGAAAGCGGGTCCACGGTGGTGGGGACCCCCAGGAGCTCGAAGTAGGCCGGATCCCCGCGCATGTGGGAGGCGCCGATGGGCGAGGTGGCGTAGGCGAGCCCCATGCCCTGGGACCCCCGGGGCTCGTACCCGGCGAACTCCTGCCCCTTCGACACCATGGCCAGCTCCGGGTGGCCGTACCGGGTGGCCAGGCGCAGACTCCCCTCGGCCAGGGTGTCTCCGAAGCCCTCCCTGAGGCCGGTCATCCGGGTCAGCTCGACCAGGGCACGGCCGTCCCCCCACCGCAGCGGGCGCCCCACGTCCGCCTCGGGCAGGTGCCCGCGGTCGGCCAGCTCCATGGCACAGGCCAGGGTGGCCCCCATGGTGATGGTGTCGAGGCCCAGCTCGTTGCACAGGTAGTTGGCCTTGGTGATCGCGGCCAGGTCGTCGATCATGCAGTTCGAGCCCATGGCGTACACGGTCTCGTACTCGGGGCCCTCCCCCTCGCCCTCGTACCCGGGCACGTCCACCCGGGTGCGGCGGCCGCATGCGATCGGGCAGCTGAAGCACGCGCTCTGTCGGACCAGGAACCGCTCCGTCAGGGTCTCGCCGTGAATCCCCCTCCACCCCTCGAACGTCCCCTGCTGCCAGTTTTTGGTGGGCAGGACGCCGTAGGACTGGGTGGCCATCACCGTGACCGCCGTGCCGTGGACGCGCAGGGCCGGGGGCTGCTCCCTGCTGGCCTCCAGGAACCGCCCCAGGACCCGCCGGTGCACCTCGTCGAACGCGCCGGCGTCGGCCACGGGCACCGGCCTGGTGCCCCGCACCGCCACGGCCTTGAGGTTCTTGGACCCCATGACCGCGCCCACCCCGGAGCGGCCCGCGGCCCGGTGCCGGTCGTTCATGATCGAGGCGAACCGCACCAGCCGCTCCCCGGCCGGGCCGATGCAGGCCACCCGCGCACGCTCATGGGTCTCCGCCCGGACCGCCGCGTCGGTCTCCGGGACGGTGCGGCCCCACAGGTGGCCGGCCGGCCGGAGCTCGGCCCGGCCGTCGTCGATCCACAGGTACACGGGCTCCGGGGACCGGCCCGAGACCAAGATCGCGTCGATCCCGGCCTTCTTGAGCTCGGCCGGGAACCGGCCTCCTGCATTGGAGCAGGTGATGGCTCCGGTCAGAGGCGACCTCGTGGTCACCGTGTACCGGGCTCCGGTGGGGGTCCGGGTGCCGGTGAGGGGGCCGGTGGCCATGACCATCAGGTTGGCCGGGCCCAGGGGGTCGCAGTGGGGATCCACCTCCCGGAGCAGGTGGTGGATCCCGAGGCCCCGGCCGCCGATGAACTCCCGGGCCGCCGCCGGGTCCAGGGGCTCCGGGGTCACGACGCCCCGGCCCAGGTCCACCCGTAGAACCGTACCCGCCCATCCGTGCATGGCTCCCTCCATCGCCCCGCCCCCCCGCCACGGGGCCCAACGTCCGGTCACACCAAGCCGGACTCGCTCAGGGGCCGGCCCTCGATCACCCTCTCGGGGCCGAAGCAGTCCAGATCCATGAACGGCGGCCTTCCGAGAATCCTCTCGGCCAGGTACCGCCCCACCGCCGGGGCCTGCTGCAGGCCGTGGCCCGAGAACCCGTTGGCCAGGTAAAAGCCGGCCAGCTCCGGCCACTCTCCGAGCACCGCGTTGCCGTCTAGGCGGTTGACGGCGTACAGGCCGGCCCACCCCCGGGACAGCCGCAGGGTGTCGAAGGCCGGAACCACCTCGGCCAGCTCGGGCCACAGCACCTCGAGGAACCGGCGGTGGTCGTACGTGAAGTCGAACCCTTCCGGATCGTCGGGGAACGAGCGCCCCACCAACACCTGGCCGCTCGACTCCGACCGGAAGTACAGCCCCGAGGGGGCGATCACCAGGGGCCAGGGCCTGTCCGAGACCACCGCCGGCCGGAACGAGAACACCTGCCGCTTGACCGGCACCACGGGCAGGTCCACCCCTGCCGTGCGGGCGACCTCGCCGGCCCACGCACCGGCCGCGTTCACGACCACACCGGCGGTCAGCCGCTCGCCCGAGGCCAGGATCACCCCAGCCACCCGCCTCCCCTCGCGGCGCACCTGGACCACCTCGCCGGCCACGTACTCGGCGCCCAGGGACCGGGCCTTGGCCCGGTACGCCATGAGCACCGAGTAGGGGTCCAGGTGGCCGTCGCGGGGACCGAACGTGCCCCCGGCCAGACCCTCGACCGCGATGAGAGGGAACTCCTCCCGGATCCGCTCCGGCGACCACCACTCCACCGCCGCGCCCAGACCCTGCTGGAGCTCCAGGGCCTGCTCGGCCCGCTCCAGGCCCGCCCGGTTCACCAGGAACAGGTAACCGTCCCGCCGGTACGAGATGGCCGGCCGCTCGCCGTCCACGGCCATCTCGTCCTCGAAGCGCTCGAGCACCTCCTGGGCGTAGAGGGAGATCCGCACGTTCTCGGCCAGGCTGAACTGCGCCCGCACCCCCCCCACCGACAGTGTGGTCGACGCGCGCGCGTAAGTGCGGTCACGCTCCACGACCCGCACCCGGATCCCTGGCTCGAGCGCCACCAGGTGGTAGGCCACCGAGGAACCGATCACCCCCCCGCCCACGATCACCACGTCGACCGGTGCCCGGGCGGGCCGGGCAGTCGAAGATCCTTGCAACGGTCCGACTCCCTAGCAACTTTGGTCTTCGGTCCCCAGTCGTCGATCGAAAACCCGTGAATCCCCGGAGCTCCCGGCAGGGCCATGGGCAGGCTACCGTTGAAGCACGGGGCCCGGAGCACCAGGTGCCAGAATTCAGCGGCCAGAAGACAGATTCCGCCCTCTGATACCTGAATTCTGAGTTCCAGCACCCACCTGGGGTCCCTGCGCTCTCGATCGGACGGATCCGAGGGGTGCTGCACCCCCAGCGCTACCGGGATGAGATCTCTAGCCTTTTCTACTTCTCTGGTCTCCCGTTTCCGGTCACCATACGGCCGCCGGAGGCTCGTGGGAGCTCCCGATCGACCTTGGATGGACGGTGCGATGGTCTCTCAGGCGGCGTCCTCGGGCACCATCCGGATCGCCCCTCTCGGGCAGAACGCGGCGCAGATGCCGCACCCCTTGCAGTAGGCCAGGTCGATCCGGATCCGGCCGGTGGCGGGGTCCCGGGTGATCGCCAGGTCCGGGCACAGCAGGCGGCACACGTCGCACGCCCCGCACGATGCGGTGGCCAGGCACCGCCCGGCATCCGGGTCGGCGCCGGCCCCGGCCCGGTCGGGCCGGCACTCACGGCTGATCCGCGCCACGGGTCTCCTCCAGGTGCTCCAGGATCCTCCGGGCGGCCGCCCGGCCCGACGCCATGGCCTCGGTCACGAACGACGGCCCCACCACCCCGTCTCCGGCCCCGAACACCCACGGCATCCCCTGGACCCGGCCGTCCGGGTCCAGGCGCAGCCGGCCGTCCTCGTGCACCGACGCCCCCCCCACGCACCCGTGATCGGGGCGCTGCCCCACGGCGGCCAGGACCCACTCGGCCTTCAGCCTCCAGGCAGCGCCTTCGACGGCGACCGGCTGGGGGCGGCCCGACCCGTCCGCCGGGCCCGGCCGGGTCTCCACCCCGACCAGGGCCGAGACCCGGCCGGCGTCGAGCTCGATCCGGGTCGGCAGGCACCGGAGCCGGAGCACCACCCCCTCGGCCTCGGCCTCGGCCACCTCCTGGGGATCGGCGGGCATGTCGGCCCGGCCCCTCCGGTACACCAGCCGTACGCTCGCGGCCCCGCACCGGGCCGCGGCCCGGGCCGCGTCCAGGGCCACGTTGCCGCCTCCCACCACGACGACGTCCCCCTCCAGCCGGCCCGCAGCCCCCCGCCTGTACCGCCGCAGGAACTCCAGGGCGTCGAGGCAGCGCTCCCCGCCCCACCCCGGCACCGGCAGGGGTAACCCCACGGCCGCCCCCAGCGCCAGGAGCACCGCTTCGTGTCCCTCGGCCCCCAGGGCGGCCAGGCCGGCCGGCCCCTCCAGCCGGCACCCCGTGCGGACCTCCCAGCCCAGGGTCCCGAGGTCGGCCAGGTCCGCCTCGAGGGCCTCCGGGGGCAGGCGGAACTCCGGAATCGCCGTACGGAGCATCCCCCCCAGCGCGTCTTCGGCCTCCACCAGGGTCACCCGGCAGCCCGCCCGCGACAGCTCCCAGGCCGCGGTGAGACCCGCGGGCCCCGAGCCCACCACCGCCACCCGGGGCCCGGCCCCCCCGCCCGGCGCGGGAGGCGGTCCCGCCCCCTCCCACGCCGCCCGGAGCTTGAGGGCCCGGACCGCCACGGCGCCGTCCAGCCCCCCCCGAACGCACGCGGCTTCGCACGGCCGGTGGCACAGGTACCCGGTGACCCGGGGCAGGGGGTTGTCGCGAAGGATCGCCCCGAGGGCTTCCCCGGGCCGGCCCCGGGCCAGAAGGTCCACGTACTCGCGCACGGCCTGGCCCAGGGGGCACGCGGCCTCGCACGGGGCCCTTCCGCGTCCGGGCAGGGCGAGGCGGGCCACGGCCGACCTCACGGTGCCGGCCTCATCGGCCAGCCCGGGCAGGTGCCGGGCCGGGCACGCCCCTTCGCACACCCCGCAGGTCTCGCACCGCTCGGGGTCCAGGACGGGCCGGAAGGTTCTCGTGACGCTCACGGGGCCGCCTCCCCGGGCCCGGCGGGCCCGGCCTCCCAGATCCTCGGCCGGCCCCCCCGCAGTTCCTCGCCCAGGGCCAGGCCCAGGTCCACCGCCCTGCGGTTCAGCGGGAGCACAGGGGCGGGCAGTGCCTCCTCCAGGGCGGCCCGGAGGTCGTCGGGGTCGATCAGGCCGGTCAGGGACACGACCGCCGCCAGCATCACGACGTTGGCCGGCTGGGGGCTCCCCAGTTCGGACATGGCCGCGGCCGTGGCCGGCACCCCCACGTGGGGGGGCGCCTCGGCGGGCCGGGGCACCACCCGGGGCCGGTCGAACACCACGAGCCCGCCGGGGGCGACCTCGGGAAGGAACCGCTCGTACGCCTCCTGGGAGAAGGCCACGAGCAGGTCGGCCCGGGTCACGTGGGGGAACACCACCGGCTCCCGGCCCAGCACCACCTCGGACCGGCACGCCGAGCCCCGGGCCTGGGCCCCGTACGAGTTGGATCCGGCCACCCAGTACCCCCCCCGGGCCGCGGCGCGGCCGAGGAGGGCCCCCGCCAGCACGACCCCCTGTCCGCCGAACCCGCACAGCCGCACCTGGACGATCTCAGCCACCGACGAACTCCCCGTACACGATCCGGTCCCGGAGGGCCTCCGCCCCCAGGCCCCGGGCGTCCTCCAGGCTCACCAGCGCCTCCTTCAGCCCCGCGAGGCACGCGGCCGGGTCCCCCAGGCCGTTGCGCCGGCCGAACTGGGTGGGGCAGGGGGACAGGGCCTCCACGAACGCGAACCCGGGGGTCCGGAGCCCCCGCTCGATCGCCCGCTGCAGGAGCAGGGGCTGCACCACGGCGTACCGGGCCACGTACGAGGCCCCGGCGGCCTCCACCAGCCGGCACAGGTCGAAGGGCCGGCCGTCGTTGCCTTCCGGGGTGGTGGCGCTCGCCGCCCCCAGGGGTGTGGTGGGGGCCACCTGCCCGCCGGTCATGCCGTAGATCTGGTTGTTGGCGCACACCACGGTGAGGTCCAGGTCCCTGCGGGCCGCGTGGATCAGGTGGTTTCCCCCGATGGAGGCCAGGTCCCCGTCCCCGCTCACCACGAGCACCGTCAGGTCGGGGTTGTACAGCTTGGCCCCCGCGGCGAACGGCAGCGCCCGGCCGTGGAGGGTGTGCAGGGTGTCGGCCCGGAAGTGGGGCGAGGGGATCCAGGCCGCGCACCCGATGCCCGACACGAACAGGGTCCGGCTCATGTCGAGCCCCAGGGCGTCGACCGCCCGGAGCACGGCCCCCATCAGGATGCCGTGCCCGCAGCCCGGGCAGAACGGGGTGGTCTCCACCCCGTCCCGCAGGTGCCGCTCCAGGTCCCGGGCCATCATGCCGCCTCCAGGGCCCACGAGACCAGGGCGTCCGGGTGGATCACCCGACCGTCCACCTGGTGGTAGGCCGCCACGGGGCAGCCGGCCGCCTTGCGGACCTCGCCCTCCACCTGGCCCAGGTTCATCTCGGGAACCAGGATGCGGCCGACCCGCCGGCCCAGGTCCGCCACCGCCTCGCCGGGAAACGGCCACAGGGTCTGAAGCCGCAGGAGCCCCACCCTGCGCCCCCCGGCCCGGAGCTCCCGGACGGCCTGCAGGGCGCTGCGGGCCGTGAACCCGTAGGCCACGAACGCGGCCTCGGCGTCCTCGAGCAGGTGGGCCTCGGTGCGGCAGATCTCGGTGCGGCGGGCCAGGATCTTGCGGCTCAGGCGCTCCACCAGGCGTCGGTGCACGTCGGGGTCCTCGGTGCGGCGGAACCCCCGGGGGTCGTGGGTCGATCCGGTCACCAGGAGCCGGGCGCCGTCCCCGAACGCGGGCATGGGGGGCACGCCGTCGGGCTCCTCGGTGCCGAAGGGCGCGGCGCGGGGATCCCGCTCCCGGCGCACGACCCGGGTGGAGGGGGGCACCTCGATCCGCTCGTACAGGTGCCCCACCGCCTCCTCGGCCAGCACGATCACCGGAACCCGGTACCGCTCGGCCAGGTTGAAGGCCTCGGCCCCCATGGCGTACATCTCCTGGACCGACCAGGGGCTGAGGGCCACCGGCTGGTAGTCGCCGTGGGATCCCCACTTGGCCTGCATCACGTCGCCCGCACCGACGCGGGTGGCCTGGCCCGTGCACGGCCCCGCCCTCTGGACGTCCACGATCACCATGGGGGTCTCGGTGAAGGCCGCGTAGCCCAGGGCCTCCATCATCAGGCTGAAGCCGGGCCCCGACGTGGCCGTCATGGCCCGCGCCCCGGCCCAGGAGGCCCCGATCACGGCGCACACCGACGCGATCTCGTCCTCCATCTGGGCGAACCGCCGCCCCAGCTCCGGGAGCCGCCGGGCCATGCGCTCCATGATCTCGCTCGACGGGGTGATGGGGTAGCCGGCGTAGAAGTCGCACCCTGCAGCCAGGGCCCCCTCGGCAGCGGCCTCGTTCCCCGACATGTAGTGGGTGCCCGGGGTGAGCAGGCTCTCGACGGTCTCGGTCGGCATCGGCTCCGCTTCGTTGGAACGGGTGGGTACGCTTCCAGGGCCCCGGTGCGCGGTTGCCCGCGGCCCGCGCGTCGTCCCGGGACGGGGACGGCCCGTCGGCAGCCCGGAGGCTCAGAACACGATCGTGCTCTTCTCCTCCAGGTTGCGCCGGATGTCGTCGATCACGTGGTCGCGCACGCTCCGGATGTGGCTCTCCATGGCCTCGCGGGCCCCTTCCAGGTCCCGGGCCAGCACCCGGTCCAGGATGACCCGGTGCTCTGCCTCGGCCGTCTCCATGGGGCGGTAGAACAGGATCTCCGCCTTGTACTTCAGGTACAGCCGGTCGAACAGCTGCCGCAGCATCCACCGGGCCAGGGGCCGGCCCGCAACCGTGGCGAACGCCAGGTGCAGCTCCATGTCGGCCAGGAGCCGGCGCTTGAGGTACCGCTCGCGGGTCGCGGCCGCGTGGCACTCGAACGCCTTTTGGAGCTTGTCGGCCCCGCCGCCGTCGAGCCCCGCGATCACGTCGGGCAGGAGCCCCACCTCCAGGCACTCCCGCAGGTCGTACACCTCGCGCACCTCCTCGAGGCGCACGGGCTCCAGGTAGTAGCCGCGGTTCGGCTCGTGGCGCACGAGACCCTGAAACTCCAGCAGCTTCAGGGCCTGCGCCACCGGCGTCGGGCTCATTCCCAGGCGCTCGGCCAGGTCGCGGTAGTGAAGCTTCTGACCCGGCGTGATCTCGTTGAAGAACAGCATCTGGCGGATGCCCTGGTAGGCCCGCCCGGTGTGGTCCTGGGATGACCGCGAAGCGTCCCGCCCCGGGGACCGTCGGCTCTTCGCCACCCTACCCTCCTGGTACTGGGCCGCCGGACGAATCGGCCGGCCAGGGTTTCTTAGCACGCCACCGGGGGGCCGGGTCAAGAAAAAAAATTCTTTTTGACATTCCATATGCAATCACGAAAACCGCACTCTCCCGAACCGTCCCCCACCCTCCATCCTGGCGACGCGGGCTCCCCCTCCCCTGCGTCCCCAGGAGGGTACGAACCGAGGGAGGGATCGGTTGAGTGGGAGGTCGGAAGCTTGACACCTCAGAGTACAGGAGTTCCGCGAGTTCTCGATCCGGATGCCGAGCCAGGCTCCCACTCCGCTGGAAATCGTTTCCCTTTCCCCAACCGCCTCACCACCGGGCACCCAGGTAGGCCCGCTGGATCGCCGGGCCCTCGAGCAGCCGGTCCGCGGGGCCCCAACCCGAGCACGTACCCCCAGTGGGCCAGCCGGAGAGCGGTTCAGCGTTCTGCTCCACCAGGAGGATCGTCACCCCAGCCCGGTTGATCTACTTGATGGTCCGGAAGACCGACTTCACCGAGAACGACGCTTCGGGCCTGGGGGGCCACAGGCAGCCCAAGCCCTGTGTCAAGCCTCGTCCATGTGGGGGTATTCGAAGCGGGCGGGCGGGCAGAAGTTCTCCTTAATTGTCCGCTGGGACACCCATCGCAGCAGGTTCAGAAGGCTTCCGGCCTTGTCGTTGGTTCCCGAGGCCCTGCCGCCCCCGAAAGGCTGCTGTCCCACGACCGCACCGGTGGGCTTGTCGTTGATGTAGAAGTTGCCTGCCGCGTCCCGCAGAGCAGCGGTCATCCGGCCCACGGCTCTACGGTCTTCGGCGAAGATCGCCCCGGTCAGGCCGTAGGGGGAGGTGCGGTCACACAACTCCAGCGCCTCGTCGAGACGGGCGTCGGGGTACACCCACACGGTCAGCACGGGCCCGAAGATCTCCTCCTCCATCAACCGGTTGCGAGGGTCCTCGGTCTGCACCACCGTGGGAGCCACGAAGTATCCCACCGAGTCGTCGTACGTGCCGCCGCCGAGGACCGTGGTCTCCGGTGCGTGCTTCGCATACTCCAGGTACCCCCGGATCTTCTCGAAGGCATCCCGATCGATCACGGCCCCCATGAAGTTGCGGAAGTCGCGCACGTCTCCCATTGGGATCCGGGCCACGTCGTCCAGAAGCTGCTCCTTCACCGCGCCCCACAGGCTCTCGGGGATGTAGGCCCGCGATGCGGCCGAGCACTTCTGGCCCTGGTACTCGAAGGCGCCCCGCACGAGGGCCGTGACCAGGGCGTCCACGTCGGCCGACGCATGGGCGAACACGAAGTCCTTGCCCCCGGTCTCTCCGACGATCCGAGGGTAGGTCCGGTACCGCCCGATGTTCTGCCCCACGGCCCGCCACATCCCCTGGAACACTGCCGTGGACCCGGTGAAGTGGACGCCGGCGAGCTCGGGGTGGGCCAAGGCAGCCTCCCCCACCACAGGACCGGGACCGGGCACCAAGTTGATCACCCCCGGCGGGAGCCCAGCCGCTTCCAAGAGTTTCATCACGAAGTACGCGGAGTACACCGCGCTCGAGGCCGGCTTCCACACCACGGTATTGCCCAGCAGGGCCGGCGCCGTGGGCAGGTTTCCCGCGATCGAGGTGAAGTTGAACGGGGTCACGGCGAACACGAACCCCTCCAGAGGCCGGTACTCCACCCGATCCCAGATGCCGGGCGCCGACAGGGGCTGGTCCTCGAACATCCGCCGTACGAAGTAGGCGTTGAACCGCCAGAAATCCACGAGCTCGCAGGCCGCATCGATCTCGGCCTGAAAGGGGGTCTTACTCTGGGCCAGCATGGTCGCCCCGTTCAAAGTGGCCCGCCAGGGCCCCGCCAGGAGCTCCGCCGCCTTCAGAAAAATGGCGACCCGGTCGTGCCAGTCCATCGAGGCCCATCCGGCCCGGGCGTCCAGGGCGGCCCGGATGGCGTCCTGGACCTCTTCGGGTCTGGCTCGATGATAGCGTCCCAGAAGGTGCCCGTGGGCGTGAGGCATGCGGCACTCCCCCATGTCTCCCGTCCGGATCTCCCGTCCCCCGACAATCAGCGGGATCTCCACCTCCTGCCCGGAAAGTTCGGACAGCTTGGCCTTCAGCACCCTGCGTTCGACCGTACCTGGAGCGTAATCCAAGGTGGGTTCGTTTCTCGGTTCGGGAACAGACACGACAGCGTTGGACACGAGGCTTCCTCCTAATCGAAACGGGCGGTTGAGGAACGGCGCCGGGGCCGGTCTCGACCCCGGCGGCTCCGCAGGTCCGTGCGAACGGCCCGTGGGGCTCAGCTCATCGTCCCCTGAGCACGAGGTTGCTCAGGACATAGGTCATCAGGCTCGGGTTGAGCAGGAGCCGGCGCTTGAGGTACCGGGTGGCGTGGCTCCAGTCGTCGCAGTACGGCACGTACAGGCGCATCCTCACCCCCTGCCGGGCATACTTGTCGTACATCCGTGTTACGGGGACGCCCAGGAGCCATTGGATCTCGAACCGATCCTTGGGCACGCGCCTCCGCTCCGCCTCTGCCAAGATCCGGTCGAGCAGGGCCTCGTCGTGGGTGGCGAGCTCGACGTAGTACCCTAGCTCCAGCATGCGCAACGCGAGCTCGTAGAGGGCCTCCTTCATCCGGGGTTTGGAGGTATGGGCCACCTCGGAGGGCTCTGGATAGGCCCCCAGGCAAATCCGGAAGCGACCTCCCACGTCCGACAGGCGCTCGACGTCGTCGCGGGTGCGCAGCAGCTTGCTCTGGAGCACCGTTCCCACGTTGTCGTACCGCGTCCTGAGGATCCGGTAGATCTCCAGAGTCGCGTCCACCGTGGAGCGGTCCTCCATGTCGATCGTCACCCCCCGGCCGATCTCCCGGGCCCGGCGAACCACCGCCTCGATGTTCTTCAGGGTGGGATTCACCCCCTGTTTCAGGCCCATGGACGTGGGTTTGAGGGACACGGTGCAATGGGGGCGCTCGCGGATGTGCTCCAGGATCTCGAGATACCGATCCCGGCACCGCCGTGCATCCTCTGCCGTCTCGATCGACTCTCCGAGCATGTCGATGGTGGAGAGGAGACCCTGCTCCCGGTGCACCCGGTCGGCCGCGGCCACAGCCGCCTCGATGCTGTCACCGCTCACATAGGGGGCTGCAAACAGCCGGACCAGGGGGGCTGGAATCGCGTCTATGAGGATCTTCTTGAGGCCCATGGATGTCTCCGGCACGGAGGGTTCCGGGGGGATGGGGCTGATTCGCAAGGTGGGTGTTACTAGAGCAAGCCCCGTGCCGGTTGGGGTGGAGGGAGTCCAAAAGAGCAGCCTGGCGTCCAACGTCCCGTTTCTCCGCGGCGGCGAGCACGGGAATCGAGAACAGGGGGCCCTCAGCCGGGCGGGCACGGATGTCGAGATTCTGGAATCCCGTCACCGTAGGTGTCAGCTTTTCGACACCTGTCGCCGGGCCAACGGCACCCCGAGAGCCTTCGCCTTGGAGTACAGGGTGCTCCTGGGGATGCCCAGGAGCCTCGCGGCCCGGGCCACGTTGTGCTCCGTCTGCTCCAAGGCCTTCACGATGAGGTCCCGCTCGGTCTGGTGGGTCAGGTGCGCGAGCAGCGAGGTCTGGCGGCCGGGATGGGCCCGGGCCATGGCGTGGAGGGTTTCCGGAAGGTGGTCGGGCCCCACCACCCCGCCCTCGGACAGGACCACGAGCCGCTCCACCACGTTGCGAAGCTCCCGGACGTTGCCCGGCCACTCGTGGCGAAGGAGCGCCGACAGAACCTCCGGGGCCAGCTCCGCCACATTGCGGTTGTGCACCCGGGCGAACTCCTGGAGAAAAGCGTACACCAGCTCCGGGATGTCGTCCCTGCGATCCCGCAGGGACGGGAGCTCCAGCGACACGACGTTGAGCCGGTAGAACAGGTCCTGGCGGAACCGTCCGGCCTGGACCATGGCATCCAGGTCCCGGTTCGTGGCCGCCAAAACCCGCACGTCTGCCCGGATCGGCTCGCCCCCGCCGATGCGGTAGAACGCGCGCTTTTCCAACACGCGCAGGAGCTTCACCTGAAGATCCGGCTGAAGCTCCCCCACCTCGTCCAAAAACACGGTGCCCCCGTGGGCGAGCTCGAACTTGCCCTGCCGCCCCCTACGGTCGGCTCCGGTAAACGAACCGGGCTGGTACCCGAACAGCTCGCTCTCAAACAAGGTTGGGGGGACTGCGCCGCAGTGGATCACGACGAAAGGACCCGCGGCCCGGGGACTCGCCCGGTGAATCGCTTCGGCAAAGAGCTCTTTGCCCGTACCGCTCTCGCCCCGGATCAGGACGGAGGCATCGGTGGCTGCCACCCGACGCGCCAGTTCGATCACACGCCGTAGCCGCCAGTTGTGGCCCAGGATCCGGCGGAAGGGCCCCCGCTCCTCCTCGGTCATCTGAGTACGCCGTTCCAGCGCTCTCATCTGCTCGTTCACCCTGGAGAGCTCTTCGTGCAGACGCACCAGCTCCGTGATGTCCCGTTCCGCCGCCACCCCCCCCAGGAGCCGGTCACCGGATTCCATGGGCCGGGCGTTGATCAGCACATAAGTCTCCTCGGCGGAACGCTGGTAGGCGCCCCGCACTTCCCGGCGTTCCTCCATGACACGGGTGACCATAAGATTGTGGAACTCCGACACGGTTCGGATCGGCCGGCCCAGGATGTCAGAGGCGCAGATGCCATAGAGTTCGGCGGCCTGCCGGCTCCATCCCACCACCACCTCATTCTCATCCACGAGGGTCACGGCCTCCCCGACCGTCTCCAGGACCGCCTCCAGACGCGTGCGAAGCCGGTCCAGCTGGGCAAAAAGCCCCTGGAGGGCTCTTGTTTCATCTACCACTCCCACCGGCCCCGCATCGTCCACGAGCACGAGGGGGCTCCCCGCAACCGCCACGAGAAGAGACACGGCTTCGGACACGGACGTGTCCGAGGGCACGGTCCGGGCTGGATGTCGCCGGGCTACGCTGCCGAGCTCCTCGGCAGGGGGCAAGGACTCCAAGACCTCCCGGGTGAATGCCCCGATCGGGGCTCCCCCATCCGAAACCACAACCACGGCTTCGAACCCCCGCCGGCGCGCCAACTCTAGAGCCGCCGACGCGACCCAAGCCCGCGGCACAGACTCCACCGGAGCCGCTGCCAAACACCGGGCTGTCCACCCTTCCAACAACCGCTCGTTCATGGACCGCTCCTAAGCGAGGGGATCCGCGCCCGCGCAGGAGGACACCCCCAACCGGAGCCCCCCCCTGCGGACCGCGTCCATGGGGCCCCTTGCTCCCCACCCGGGCCGGGCGCACACGCCGCGGGCTCCGGCGATCGAAGGAGCCGCCCCCATCTCCCCCGCAGGCCCCCTGCCCCAAGCGCCGGGTGTCCCATGCGTCCGGCTGAAGGTGGCTCACTTAGGCTCGCGTGTGCCGCAGGGAAGCCCCACCTCCTTTGGAAGCCAAGGCACAGATGGGCGGAGGGCTCGGCAGGACGCCGGGTCAACGGGAAACTCCCAAGATCCGGGCGAGGGCCCGCCCGGTATGGGACCCGGGGCAGGCCGCCACCCCCTCGGGGGTGCCCCGGGCCACGAGGCGCCCTCCCTCGTCGCCTCCTTCGGGGCCCAGGTCGATCACGTGGTCGGCCGTTTTGACGACCTCCAGGTTGTGCTCGATCACCAGAACCGTGTTGCCGTGATCCACGAGTCGGTGGAGCACCTCGAGGAGCTTTCGCACGTCCTCGAAGTGGAGGCCGGTGGTGGGCTCATCCAGGATGTAGAGGGTGCGGCCGGTGGCCCGGCGGGAGAGCTCCCTGGCGAGCTTTACCCGCTGGGCCTCCCCGCCGGACAGGGTGGTGGACGACTGGCCGAGCCGGATGTAACCCAGCCCCACGTCCTCCAGGGTCTGGAGCTTCTCCCGGATGCCGGGGACGTTCCGGAACAGGTCCCGGGCCTGGGTCACGGTCATCTCCAACACGTCAGCGATCGACGCGCCTTTGTAGCGGACCTCCAGGGTCTCCCGGTTGTAGCGCCGGCCGCCGCACTCCTCGCAGGTGACGTAGACGTCGGGGAGGAAGTGCATTTCGATCTTCAGCATCCCGTCGCCTTTGCATGCCTCGCACCGGCCCCCCTTCACGTTGAACGAGAACCGGCCCTTGCCGTAGCCCCGCACCTGGGCCTCGGGCAGTTGGGCGAACAGGTCCCGGATGGGGGTGAACACACCCGTGTAGGTGGCCGGGTTCGACCGGGGGGTGCGGCCGATGGGGGACTGGTCCACGTCCACCACCTTGTCCACGTGCTCGATGCCCTCGACGCCGTCGTGGGGAAGGGGCCGCGCCTTGGCCCCGTGGAGTGCTGCCGCCAGGGCCGGGTAGAGGGTGTCCACCACCAGGGTGGACTTGCCCGATCCGGACACCCCGGTCACGCAGGTGAAGGTGCCCAAGGGAACCTCCACGTCGATCCCCTTCAGGTTGTTCCCCCGGGCGGCCCGCACCCGGAGCACCCCGCGGCCGGGCTTGCGCCGGGCCGGCACGGGGATCCGCCTTCGGCCCGCCAGGTACGCTCCGGTCAGGCTGGCCGGGTGGGCCTCAATCTCGTCCGGCGCGCCCTGGGCCACCACCTGCCCCCCGAGCTCCCCGGCGCCAGGCCCCATGTCCACCACGTGGTCGGCCGCCCGGATCGTGTCCTCGTCGTGCTCCACCACGATCACGGTGTTCCCCAGATCCCGGAGCTCGAAGAGCGTGCGAAGCAGCCGGCCGTTGTCCCGGGGGTGGAGCCCGATCGTGGGCTCGTCGAGGATATAGAGCACGCCGGTGAGCCGGGAGCCCACCTGGGTGGCCAGCCGGATCCGCTGGCTCTCGCCCCCCGACAGGGTGGTGGCCGGCCGGTCCAGGGTGAGGTAGCCCAGGCCCACGTCCTGCAGGAACCGGAGCCGCTCCCGGATCTCCTTGAGGATCCGCTCGGCGATCGAGGCCTCCCGGTCCGGCAGATGAAGGTTCTCGAAAAAGGCGGTGGCGTCCTCCACGCTCAGGCCGCACACCTGGTGGATGCCCCGGCCGCCCACGGTCACCGCCCGGCTCTCGGGCCGCAGCCGCGCGCCGTCGCAGGCCGGGCAAGGCCGCACCTCCAGGAACTCGGCCAGGTCCTCCAGGTCGCCTTCGTCCTTGGCCTCGCGCACGCGGCGCTCGAGCCTGGGGATCACCCCCTCGAACGGCTTGCGGAACCGATAGGTGGAGTCCTTGCCCTCGAACCGGAAGTCCACGGCCTGGTCCCCGGTGCCCCACAGCACCGCCCGGCGGACCGGCTCGGGCAGGTCCTGCCACGGGGTGTCCAGGTCCAGGCCTAGATGGTCCTGGAGGGCCCGGAGCATCTGGCGAAAGAAGGCGCCGTTGCGGCCCGACCAGGGGGCCACCGCGCCCTGCGAGAGGGTCTTGGTGGGATCGGGCACCACCCGCTCCGGCACCACGGTGAGCCGCGAGCCCAGCCCGTCGCACCGGGGGCACGCCCCGTGGGGGGAGTTGAACGAGAACGAGCGGGGGCTCAGCTCGGGCAGCGACACCCCGCAGTCGGGGCAGGCGAACCGCTCGGAGAACCAGTACCGCTCGGACGGCCCCTGCCGGGGCCGGGTCTCCACCACGGCCACGCCATCGGCCCGGGCCAGGGCCAGCTCCAGGGCCTCGGCCAGACGGCTTCGGGCCTCGGGCTTCACCACCACGCGGTCCACCACCACCTCGAGGGTGTGCTTGCGGTTCCTCTCGAGGAGGATCTCCTCCTCCAGCTCTCGGAGCTCCCCGTCCACCCGGACCCGGAGGAAACCGGAGCGCCGGAGATCCTCCAGGAGCGCTTTGTGCTCGCCCTTTCGCCCCCGCACCACCGGCGCCAGTACCTCCACCCGGGTGCCCTCGCCCAGCGCCAGCACCCGGTCCACCATCTGGGTCACGGTCTGGCTGGCCACCTCCCGGCCGCAGGACGGGCAGTGGGGCACCCCCACCCGGGCGTAGAGCACCCGCAGGTAGTCGTAGACCTCGGTCACCGTGCCCACCGTGGACCGGGGGTTCTTGCTGGTGGTCTTCTGCTCGATGGAGATCGCCGGCGACAGCCCCTCGATGGAGTCCACGTCGGGCTTCTCCATCTGCTCCAGGAACTGCCGGGCGTAGGCGGAAAGGCTCTCCACGTACCGGCGCTGGCCCTCGGCGTACAGGGTGTCGAAGGCCAGGCTCGACTTGCCCGAGCCGGAGGGGCCGGTGATCACCACGAACCGCCCCCGGGGAAGCTCCAGGTGCAGGTTCTTCAGGTTGTGCTGGCGGGCGCCACGGATGCGGATGGTGTCCATGTCAGGGGTCAGAGGTCAGAATTCGGATGTCAGCTCCGGCAGGCCGCGAGGCGGGAGACTAGAGACTAGAAACCAGAGACTAGGAACCACAGACTCAGGAACTGTTGATGGCGGAGGCTTTTGGCCTTCCAGCTTTCCAGCCGATGAAACCGTGCCCCGCCACGGCGCTCATGGGCCGGAAGGCGCCGGCGCAGGGGGGGCGCTCTCCAGGACCCTCTCCACCAGACGGTGGCCGGCCTCGAGGAGGGCGGCCACGTCCTCCCGGCTCCGGGCCTCGGCATAGAGCCGGAGTTTCGGCTCGGTTCCAGAGGGCCGGACGAGGAGCCACGAGTCGTCGTCACGCTCGAACCGGAGCCCGTCGGTGCGGGACACCCGAAGCACGCGCCGGCCGGCCAGGTCCGCCGGCTCGGCCAACGCCTCCAAGTTCGCGCGCACCGCGGGCGCCCGGCCCGGAGCGAGGGGCAGGTCCACCCGCCGGTAGGCGAAGTACCCGGTGTCCCGGAACACCTCGTCCAGGGCCCTTCGGATCCCGTGACCCCGGCCCGCCACGATCTCCACCAGGAGGAGGGCGTTCAGCAGGCCGTCCCGTTCCGGCCCGAACGCGGGGATGCCGATCCCCCCGCTCTCCTCCCCCCCGATCAGGGTACCGGGCTCCAGCAACACCTCGCCGATGAACTTGAACCCGATGGGGGTCTCCACCACGCCGAGCCCCCGCCGCCGGGCCATCAGGTCGGCCATGACCGTGCCCGAGGCGGAGCGGACCACCCGGCCCCGGAGGCCCTTGGTCTCCAGCAGATGGTGGAGGATCACGGCGAAGATCCGCTGAGTCGAGAAGTAACGGCCCCGCTCGTCCACCGCTCCGATCCGGTCGGCGTCGCCGTCGTTGGCCAGCCCCACGGCCAGTCCGGCCTCCCGGACCCGGGCCGCCAGCCCGGCCAGGTGCTCCTCCAGGGGCTCGGGGGGCACGCCGCCGAACCCCGGGTTGTCGTCGGCCCGCATGGCCTCCACCCGGCAGCCGGCCTCGTCGAGCAGCCGCAGGAGCCACGGCGCGGCGCACCCGTGCATGGCGTCCACCCCCACGGCCAGCCCGGCCCGCCGGATCCGATCCCGGTCCACGAACTCCCAGAGGGCCTGGCGGTACTCGTCCCACACGTCCAGGGCGGCCCACAGCCCCCGACGACGGGCCTCGGTCGGCCCCAGACAGGCGACCGTTTCCGGGACCCCAGCCAGCAGCTCCTCGAGCCGGGCGCTGGTGGCGGTCCGGGCGGCGCACCCCAGGTGCTCCTTGAACTTCACCCCGTTCCACTCGGGGGGGTTGTGGCTCGCCGTGATCATCACGCCGCCGCCCAGCCCCAGCCGCCGCACGGCCCACGACACCACCGGCGTGGGGACCGCCTCGGCAGCCACCCACACGCGGATGCCCCGGGCCGCGAGCACGCCCGCGGCCTCGGCCGCGAACTCCCGGGAGAGGAACCGTCGGTCGAACCCCATGGCCACCCCCTGGCCCGCCCGCCCGGTCTCCTCCAAGAACCCGGCCACGGCCGCGGCCACCCGCCTCACGTTGTCGAACGTGAAGTCCCGGGCGATCACCCCCCGCCAGCCGTCGGTGCCGAACCGAATCTGCATCTCATCCGCCCTTGGTTGGAACCACCCACTCCTCCTCCGTGGTTTCTACCCACGTCTCCGCCGCGCGATCTCGGCGGCCGTGCGCAGGGCCGCCCGGAAGCTCGTGGGGCTCGCCCGGCCCGTGCCGGCGATATCGAACGCGGTTCCGTGGTCCGGGCTGGTGCGCACGATGGGGAGGCCCAGGGTGACGTTCACGGCCTCGTCGAAGTGGAGCAGCTTGAGCGGCCCGAGCCCCTGGTCGTGGTACATGGCCACCACCACGTCGAACGCCCCGGCCGCCGCCCGGTGGAACAGGACGTCCGCCGGCACCGGCCCCTCGGCCCCGATCCCTTCGGCTCGGGCCTGCTCTACGGCCGGCGCGATCTCCCGGCCCTCCTCCTCGCCCAGCACCCCTCCCTCGCCCGCGTGGGGGTTCAAGGCCGCCACCCCGATGCGGGGGGCCGGGATGCCGAGATCGCGCCGCAGCCCCTGGTGGGCGCCCCAAACGGCGCGCAGGACCGCGGTCCGGGTGACGGCGGGCGGCACGCGGCACAGGGGCAGGTGAGTCGTCACCAGCACCACCCGCAGTCGGGGGCCCGCCAGCATCATGAGGGCCTCGCCCCCGCACAGCGCCTGCAGGAGCTCGGTGTGGCCGGGGTAGGGGTGGCCGGTCGCCCGCAGGCCCTCCTTGGTCAGGGGAGCCGTCACCACCGCGTCCACCCGCCCCGCCCGGACCAACTCCACGCCGGCCTCCACGGCCCGGACGGCCACCTGGGCCGACCGGAGCGTGGGCCGGCCCCAGCCCCAGTCCGGCTCGGCCGGCATCTCCACCGGATGGCACGGCCACCGGCCGGGGTCCACCCCGGCCACGGTCCCGGCCGCCGCCCACACCTCAGCGGGCCCCACGAGCACGGCGTCGGCGCCCGAGACCCCCTGGGCCAGGGCCTTCAACGCCACCTCGGCCCCGATCCCTGCGGGCTCGCCGCAGGTCACGGCGATCCGAACGTCTCCGGCCATGGCATTTCGTTCCCGGCACCTCGGTCAACGGACAACGGCCGTCGGTCGCTGGTCGCTGGTCGAAAGGTCATGAATCCCCACAGGGGTGAGGCGGCTCCCCTGACTTCGCCAAAGCTTCGGGGGCATGGGGTCTGCCGGAGAGCCGGGCGCGACCCCTCAGCTCGCCGCGCAGCGCCTCCGGCGTCCGGACCGCGAAAGGGTACCCGTGGCACGCAACCGGGATGGAACCAACTCCCGTGTCTTGTGCCTGCGCGGCGAATCTCAACGCTCGGCTTCGCGCCCGGCCGGAGGTAGACCCCATGCCCCTCCGCTGTCCATGACCCCTACCCCCCTCGCCGCTTCACCTCGATCCGGGCCTTCTCCCGCAGGGACTGGATCCAGGTGCGGTACAGCTCCTGCTCCCGGTCCTGGAAGTACCCCTCCCGGATCCGGTCGCGCACCTCCTCGAACGCCGGCACCCGGCCCTTCTTCCTCTCGACCACGTAGAACAGGTGGTAGCCGCCCCGCATCTCGAGCACCTGGGTGACCCCCCCGGGCTCCACCGGGTCCACGGCCCGGCGCACCGGGCCGGCCAGGCTGTCCACCGGCACGAACCCCATGTCCCCGCCCGACGCGGCCGCCGGCCCCGTCGACACCGCCCGGGCCACGTCCTCGAACGCCTCTCCCGCAAGCACCCGGGCGCGGGCGGCCTCGGCCTCCCCCTGGGTGCGGGCCTGCAGGTGCTGCAGCCGTACCATGTCCGGTTCCCGGAACCGGGCCACGTTCTTCAGGTAGTACTCGCGCAGGGACTCGTCGCTCACGTCCAGCTTGGCCCGGAGCACCCGGCCGGCCAGCTTCATCCTCTGGATCTGGGAGCGGATCTCCTGGACGTAGGCATCGTAATCCACGCCCTGGGCCTTGAGCACCTCGGGCAGCCTCTCGCGCTCCAGGCCGTTGCGGTCACAGATCTCGCAGATGGCCTTTTCCACCTCGTCGTCCGTCACCTGCACCCCGAGCCGCTCGGCCTCGGCCTCCACCAGGGTCTTCTCGATCAGGGAGTCCAGGGCCCGCTTGCGGGCTTCCTCGCCCCGGGCCTCACCGGTGCGCTCCTTGAAGACGGCCGCCTCGGCCACCTCGCTCTGGGTGATCACCCGCCCATTAACCACGGCCGCCACGCCGTCGATCACCACGGCACCCGCGGCCTGCGCCATCAGCAGAAGCACCGCGAGAGCGGCCCAGACGGTTTTGAGAATCGACACGTGACACCTCCTCATACAGCCGGGCCGTTCGTCGTCAGGGGACGCGGGGCGGATGGGCTCGGGCCCCCCTCCCGGAACCACAGCGGAGCGCCCAGCCGCTCCAGGAACTCCCGGGCCTCGGCGATGACCGCCGGGCCGCTCACATGACCCACCGCGTGGACCACCCGGTTGTCCGGCGTGATCCGGTATGCGCGGGGGTCCAGCTGGACCAGCCCCACGATCCGGTCCGGGTCCACCGCGGGCCGCTCGTCGAACGCCACCACCAGGTTGGCACCCGTATAATCCAACGAAACGGCCCGGAGCGCCAGCAGGCCCAGACGCAGCTTCATGATCTCGATCAGGTGGTCCACCGGCAGGGGCACCGGACCGAAACGGTCGACGATCTCGTAGCGAAGATCATCGATCTCGTCGGGGCCCCGCACCCGGGTCAGCCTCTCGTACAGCTCCAGGCGCTGGGCCGCATCCGGCACGTAGTCCGCCGGGAAGTGGGCCGGGACCTTGAGCCGGATCTCGGGCTCGGGGGGCCGCTCGGCCGGCTCGCCTTTCAACCGCCGCACCGCCTGGTCCAGGAGCTCGGAGTACAGCTCGAACCCGATCGCCGCGATGTGACCCGACTGGGCCTTGCCCAGCATCTCGCCGGCCCCCCGGATCTCCAGGTCGTGGGTGGCCACCCGGAACCCGGCCCCCAGCTCGCTGAACTCCTGGAGCACCTGGAGCCGCTTGCGAGCCTCGGGGGTGAGCTCGGCCTCGGCCGGAACGAGCAGGTAGCAGTAGGCCCGCAGGTTCGACCGACCCACCCGACCCCGAAGCTGGTACAGATCCGCCAGCCCGAACCGATCGGCCCGGTCGATGATGATGGTGTTCGCCCGGGGAATGTCAAGGCCCGATTCCACGATGGCCGTGCACACGAACACGTCCACCTCCCCGGCCACAAACGCCTCCATGGCCCGCTCGAGCTCGGCCTCCTTCATCTGACCGTGGCCCAGCCCTACCCGGGCCTCGGGAACGAGCTCCCGCACCCGCTCGACCACCTCGGCGATGGTCTGGACCCGGTTGTGCACGAAGTACACCTGCCCGCCCCGGGCCAGCTCCCGTCGGATCGCCTCGCGCACCAGGTCGTGGTCATCCCGGGCCACCACCGTGCGCACGGCCAGCCGGTCGGCCGGGGGGGTTTCGATCACGGACAGATCCCGCACCCCGGACAAGGACAGGTTCAAGGTCCTGGGAATCGGGGTGGCGGTGAGGGTGAGCACGTCCACTCGGGCCCGCAGCTTCTTGAGCCGCTCCTTCTGGGCCACCCCGAACCGGTGCTCCTCGTCCACCACCACCAGCCCCAGGTCCCGGAACCGCACGTCCCGCTGCAGGAGCCGGTGGGTTCCCACCACGATGTCCACCGAGCCCTGCTCCAGGCCCTGGAGCACCTTCTTCTGCTCGGTAGGCGACACGAACCGGCTCAGCATGGCCACGGTGATGGGATGTCCCTCGAACCGACGGCGAAACGTCTGGAAGTGCTGGGCCGCCAGCACGGTGGTGGGCACGAGGATCGCCACCTGGCGGCCGTCGTGCACGGCGCGGAACGCGGCCCGGATCGCCACCTCGGTCTTCCCGTACCCCACGTCACCGCACACCAGCCGATCCATGGGCCGGGGCCCCGACAGGTCGGCCATGACCGCGTCGATGGCGGCCTGCTGGTCCGGCGTCTCCTCGTAGGGGAAGGTGGACTCGAACTCCCGGTAAGCCAGGTCCGGGGGGGCGTACGGCGGCCGCTCGGCCAGCCGCCTGCGGGCGTAGATCTCCAGGAGCTCGTGGGCGACCCTCTCGATCCCCTCCTGGGCCTTGGCCCGGGCCTTCTGCCAGGCGGTGCCGCCCAGCTTGTCCAGCCGGATCGGCCCCTCCCCCGGCGCGCTGTAGCGCTGGACCAGCCCGATGCGGGTCACCGGTAAGTAGAGCCGGTCCCCGCCCGCGTACTCCAGGTGGAGGTAGTCGCCCTCCTCCCCACCCGCCTCCAGGTGGGCCAGTCCCCGGTAGAGCCCCACGCCGAAGTCCACGTGCACCACCGGATCGCCCGGCCGCAGGTCGGCCAGGGTCGAGCGGAACTCCCGGCGCCGGGACGGGCGCCGCCGCACCTTCTCGCCCAGGATCTCGGTATCGGTGACGAGCCACAACCCCTTGGCCGGAAACCGAAACCCCCGCTCCAGCTCGCCCACGGCCAGGTGCACGCCGCCGTCCGGTTGGGGCTCGGCCGGAAACGGCTCGGGATCGCCCACGATCACATCGTACCCCCCGAGCAGATCCGCGAGCCGCTGGGCCGAGCCCCGGGTGCGGGCCACGAGCCACACCGCCTGCCCCTTACCCCGGGCCTCGGCCACGGCCTCCGCCAGGGGCTGCAGCAGGTGCTCCCCCCGGCGACGCCGCAGCTCCGACACCAGGCCGTCGTTGGATCGGGTGCGAAACGGCACCGCCCGGCCCCCGGTCCCCTCCACCTCGAGCTCCTCCAGGTCGAGCCGGGTGCCCGAGGCCGAGAACGTCTCCCACTCCTCCGGCCCCACGAACACGTCGCCCACCCGGGGCACGGGCCGGCCCGTGTCCACGGCCCGGCGGTGGGCCGTCTCCGCGTCCTCCAGGGCGTCCCGGGCCCGGACGGCCACCTGGGCCGCTCCCTCCCGGACGAGGACGGCGTCCGTCGGCAGGTACTCCCACAGGGCCGCGGGCCGATCGTAGAGGTAGGCGAAGAACACCTCCCGGAGCACACCCCCGGCCTGGGTACGGAACGCCTCGAGGGCCTCGGCGGTCTCGGCCCGCGACAGGCCCAGCTCCCGGCAGCGGGCCCGCAGCCGGCGTGCCGCCTCGTCGAGGGAGGCCGGGCCGGCCAGGGCCTCCCGGGCGGGGAGCACGACCACCCGCTCCATCCGGCCCACCGACCGCTGGGTCTCGGGGTCGAAGGAGCGGACCGACTCCACCTCGTCACCGAAGAGCTCGATCCGAACCGGGCGCGGGTAGAAGGGGGGGAACAGGTCCACGATGCCGCCCCGGACGCTCACCTCGCCGCGCTCCGACACCTGTCCGACCCGGTGGTATCCGGCCGCGACCAGGTGCTCGACGAACCCGTCCCGGTCCAGCTCCCCGCCCACCTCCACCGTCCGGGAGGCCCGCCGAAGCACCCCCGGCGGGAGGGTGCGCTGGAGCGCGGCGGTCACCGGCGCCACGGCGATCAGCGGCCCTCCCCGGGCGATCCTCGCCAGGGCCGAGATCCTCCGGGCCGACACCTCGGGCAGGGGGGGGATCGCGTCGAACGGCGAGGTCTCCCAGGCGGGAAGCAGGGTGACCCGCTCCGCACCCGGGTGCTCTGGGTCGTCGGCCTCGCCGAGGAAGAACCGCACCTCCGAGGCCAGGCGCCGGGCCTCGGACAGGGTGGGGGTCAGGACCAGGTAGGTTCGGGGGAGCTCCCGCAGCAGGCGCGCGAGCACGAAGGCGCGGCTGGACCCGCGCAGCCCCTGGGCCCGGACCGGCTGGTCCGAGCCCAGGAGGGCCTGGATCAACGCCAAGAGGCCCGGGCCCCGGGAGGGGGCGCGAAGGACGGATTCCATGGGAGCTGCGGCCGGCACCGGCAGGGGGCGGGCCGCTTCAGTCCCGGCCCGCGGCAAGCATCCGCTCCAGGGCCGTGACGGCCCGGGCCCGCACGGGCTCGGGCACGGTGACCACGTTCTCCAGGGTCTCCAGGGCCTCGAGCACGTCCTCCAGGGAGGTGAGCTTCATGTTGGGGCAGATCATCGCGTCCGAAGGGGCCACAAAGGTCTTGCGGGGGCTGTCCTTCTGCAGCCGGTGGAACAGCCCGGTCTCGGTGCCCACGATCACGGTGTCGGCGTCCACCTCCCGGCACCACTCGATCATGCCCGAGGTGCTCTTGACCGCGTCGGCCAGGTCCAGCACCTCGGGCCGGCACTCCGGGTGGGCCACGAACGGCGCTCCGGGGTACCGGGCCTTGGTGCGCTCCACGTCCTCGGCCCGGAGGCGGTGGTGGGTGGGGCAGTACCCCTTCCAGTAGAGCACCTTCTGGTCGGTGTGCCGGGCCACCCACCGGGCCAGGTTCTGGTCGGGGGTCAGGTACACCGTGGGCGCGTCCACCGACCGGGTCACCTTGACCGCGTTGGCCGAGGTGCAGCAGATGTCGCTCTCCGCCTTCACCTCGGCCGACGAGTTCACGTAGGTCACGATCGGCACCCCCGGATGCTCCTCCCGGATCCGGCGCACGTCGTCGGCCGTGATCATGTCGGCCATGGGGCACCCCGCGTCCATGCGGGGCAGGATCACGGTCTTGTCGGGCGACAGGATCGCCGCGCTCTCGGCCATGAAGTGGACCCCGCAGAACACGATCACGTCCGCGTCGGTCTTGGCCGCCGCCATCGAGAGCCCCAGGCTGTCGCCGGAGATGTCAGCCACGTCCTGCACCTCGCCCCGCTGGTAGTTGTGGGCCAGGATCACGGCGTTGCGCTCCCGGGCCAGGGCCCGGATGTCCTGCTGCAGCTTCTGGATGTCCATCGCTGGGTCGTCCCTCTTTCTTCCCCGCGCCCCCGGCGCGGGGTTCCTCGAAATGGAAGCGGAAACAAGCATGCTACGAGCGATCCGTCCCCACGGTCAAGGAAGGGGTTCACTGGGGGTTGACACCGGACGCGGTGTGCGTATAATAGGCGCCACGTGTCGCGGGGTGGAGCAATTTGGTAGCTCGTCGGGCTCATAACCCGAAGGTTGCAGGTTCAAGTCCTGCCCCCGCTACCAGCCAAGAAAACGGGCACCCGGGATCGATCCCGGGTGCCCGTTTCTCGTTCCGGCCGGGCAGGTTCCTACTCGACGAAGTTGAACACTTGGTCGAGCTCCTCGTCGGGCACCATGAACACCGTGTTGTGGGGGGGCAGCGGCTCCCGGTACATCCAGTCCGGCAACCGGTCGTCCGCGCTTGTAAACCCGGCC
>Ga0256830_1000358_pt1 | contig 38117 bp, 49 predicted proteins | sample 128326metaG_FD_190537 | JGI IMG/M metagenome (GOLD analysis project Ga0256830, IMG submission 190537) | Hydrothermal vent microbial communities from Lau Basin, Pacific Ocean - 128-326 | ecosystem: Environmental > Aquatic > Marine > Hydrothermal vents | place: Pacific Ocean: Lau Basin | collected...
GCGACCAAGGCTATCGTGGTGCCCATCATCTGAGCAGTAAAAATAAAACCTGCGCCGGGTAATTAATTGCATGGAAGGCTGGATTAGGGTAAGGGCGCTGAAGGACGGCGCCGAGGCCTGGGACGAGGTAGCGCTGGAGCGCGACTTGCGGCTGGTGATTAACGGCAGAACCATAGCAAGTGTAAAGCTCTCCCCCGGCTATGAGCGCGAGTTTGCGCTGGGGTACTGCCTGGGCGAGGGCTTCGTCAAGAGCAGAGAGGCGGTAAAGAGCATAGAGGTAGCTGAGGACGAGATTCGCGTGCTCGCTGATGAGAGCGTACTCACTGCGTACGAGCGCTACATCTCCAGCGAGTGCCTCACCGGCTGGCGCACCAGGATAAAGGAGGAGAGTATTCGCGTGGCCTCGGAGGCGAGGTTCGGCGCTGGGGAGATTTTTGAGAACATGCGCAGGATGCAGAGGGAGAGCGAGCTCTGGAGGCGAACTGGCGGAGTGCACAGCGCCGCACTGGTTTGCGGGGGCACCTTCCTCCTGGTTGAGGACGTGAGCAGGCATGTGGCGATAGACAAGATAATAGGCCTGGCCGCAGAGCGCAGCATCGACTTTGAGCGCAGCTACATCCTGACCTCAGGGAGAATGCCCGGCGACATGGTGGTTAAGGCGGCGCGCATGGGGGTGCCCCTCATAGCCTCGCGCACAGCGCCCATATTCTCCGGCATCCTCGCAGCGGAGCGCACGGGCATGACGCTCGTCGGCTTTGTGCGCGGAAAAAGAATGAACATCTACACCCATGCCTGGCGGGTTGAGCGCTAAGAGGTGCGCTTCTTTATCTCCTTCAGAAGCTCCTCCTTACTCTTCCCGGTGGGGTCGATGTTCATGTCCCTGGCGATGTCCCTGAGCAGGTCCATCTCCTTCCGGGCTTCTTCAATCTCCCTCTCTACCTCTGAGAGTTCGCGCCTCGCTTCCTCCTCAAGCTCCCTGGCGGCACGCCTGTACTCCGCCACCGCCTTGCCCAGAGAGTGCGCAAGCTCTGGAAGCTTCTTAGGTCCGAAGAGCAGGAGAGCAAATATGAGGATTACCAGAATCTCGCTGTTGCCCAGCATTCGCCTCGCCTACTCCTTCTTCTCCTTCTCCTCCTTACCCTCCTCTTCTTCCTCCATCCCCTTCTTGAACTCCTTCTTCGCCTTGCCCAGGGAGCGTGCCAGCTCCGGCAGCTTGCTCCCGCCGAAGAGAAGAAGCACTATCAGCAGGATAATCAGCAGCTCCTGACCACCGAGCATTGGCATGCTAAAAATTATAGGCAAGGTTTTATATAAATTCGACGGTAGTAATAGACAGGTGGTAAGAATAGAGGAGTATGAAAAAAGCCTGAACCTTGAAGCAGAGCTTTTTGGAATTGGAAGAAAGGTCGCCCTGGATGTGCTTGGGAGGGCTGGTTTCAAGGTGTGGAACTTTCCGGCTTCGTGTGCAGAGGCAGACAGGATGCGCTCTGCTCTGGAAGATAGGCTGTTTTATGCTCTTCGGGATTATATGGAAAGTCTTCAGGAAGAAGAAACCCGCGAGCTGCCTGACCTGCTGGCGGAGAAGGACAATGTGCTTTATGTTATCAGTCTGGTGCTAAATCAGGACGTTCTCCCTGGACCGCGCATGCGGGTGCTGAGCAGAGCCAGGGACTTCAGACTTGTACCGGTGTTATTCCGCGCCGCGGTGGAGGTAAGTATCCCCTACTCTTCCCTGGAACTTCTGCAGAAGGAGTGACACACGCTCTGGTTGAGCTGAAGAGCAGGAGATGGTGCCAAGGTTTATATTGTGCAAGCGTTTAATAATAAGGAGGGAGGAGAGTTAAGGAGGTTTGATGATTGAGAATAGTGGGTTTGCTGGCTGCGGTTAGTTTGGTTCTTCTTATCCCTGGGGCCGGGCTGTCATATGCTCCCGGCTACGGAGGCTACTACAGTGGAGCGACAGCATATCCAAACAGCAGCTACCTTCAGGGATACCAGTGCCCTCACGAGTCCGGAGTGCAGAGCTATGGCGGTATGATGGGCAGCATGCCCATGGGCGGCTACGGGTACTATGGAGCGGGTTCTTCCGGCTGGTTCCCTGTACTGCTGCTCCTGATAGCGGCGGCGGTGCTTCTTGTTTACTACACCCGCGGAGGGGCTGAGCAGAGGGATGCGAAGGATATCCTGGACATGAGGCTCGCCAGAGGAGAAATAAGCCTGGAAGAGTATCAGAAGCTGAGGGAGGTAATAGAAAGATGAACAGGGGAATAGCACTAATAATCGCAGCCGTTCTTGTGTTTATCGCCGCGGGAATGTACTTCCAGTACTCCTCTCCGGTAGGAGCGCCCTATGGAGGGATGATGGGAGGCGGGGGTATGATGGGAGGTGGATATCAGACACAGCCCGGTTATACTCCACCCCAGGTGCGATTCTCCTCAAACGGGGAAATGATATACTACACCGGGGTCAACATGGAGGGGGAGCGGATATTGCCCAAGTACGGAGGCCCCATGTGGCTGTACAACCATGGTGGAAGCTGTGTATCCTGCCACGGCGAAGACGGCAGGGGTGGCAGGCCGGTGATGATGTGCTCAGAAGTGCCGGCTGACATACGGTACAGTGTTCTAACCGGAGAGATGGAGCATGAAGGCGGGGAAGAGCACCCGCCCTACAACGATACCACTATAAAGCGTGCTATAACCCGGGGGCTGAACTCCGTCGGCGAGGAGCTGGACCCGTGCATGCCCAGGTGGCAGATAAGCGAAAAAGACCTGAACGACCTGATTCTCTTCCTCAAAGAGCTTGACAGGAGGTGAGCAGAATGACAAAAAACGACAGGCTTGTTGCGGGTATTATACTGACGGTTATAGGTGTGCTTGGCCTGAGCTCTGGTGGGATGGGATACGCCGGTATGGGCGGCATGATGGGAGGTTACGGAATGATGGGTTACCCGGGCTTCGGCTTCTTCCCGCTGCTGTTAAGCGCCGTATTCCTGGGAATAACCCTCTTCGGAGTATACCTGATATACGAGGCGGTGAAGTGATTTGCAAAAGGCATTATCCTTTCTCTGCTGCTCTCACGCAGCTGCAGGACTTGACGTAGCTGCGGTGCTCATCTTCCCACCTTAACCTCCATGAAGCCAAAGCCGAGGGAGTTGCGCTCTCCGAAGCCTGCATCGATTGCAAAGCGCAGCAGCTCACGCTGCTCCCCGGTAAGATGCGAAAATCGGAACTCCCACAGTGAGCCAAACACACGTACCTCGCGGTTTTTAATCAGCAGGTGGTTGCACACCTGCTTCTTGAACAGAAACTCCTGAAATAGCGGTCGCAGCTGCCCCTCTTCAATCTCCTCACCATGAAAGCCCCTGTACTTCTTCACCAGGTTGTCCTCAAGCTGGCGCAGGAAGGCGTCAAAGGCCATGTCCGGACGCCAGTAAACATAGCTGTGTTCGCTGACGATGCCGTACCTCGGGTAGTTCCGCTTCGGAATGCGCACTATTATCGGGGTCCGCGTAACAAGCGTGACGGAGCGCCTGATTTTCGGGCGCACCACACGGATACCCCTGAGATAGAACCGCATGCTGCCTATGTTAATCTCTTCCCGTGTGAGCAGCGCCTGTGCAAAGGTGCCCACCAGCTTCTCATCCGGAGAGGACAGCACCAGCTGACGGCTCTCCCCCTGACGTGTATCGAAGGGCGGGTAGATGTTGGAAAAGCAGAAGTACTTGTAGCCCCTGAGATCGTGAAGGTGTTCATAGGGGGTGTGTCTCAGCAGAGAATATACAAACCCCTGGAGCTTCACGTGGTATCGCAGGTCATAGGCGTAGTCGCATGCACTTTCAAGACTCAGCACCAGGCGCATGCAGGTCCCCCTCCATTGCACTCCCCTCAGTAGCTCCTACCCATTAGCACAACCTTTTCTGCCCTTGCGGAGCAGCCTGTGCAGCTTCCGCTCGCCTCCTCATCCAGTATCCCGAGGATGTCCACATCCGCTCTATCCTCCATACTCTTGCCGCACTCTTCGCGCCCGCACCATGCTGTCCTGACCACACCTTTGCGCTCCACCACCAGGGAGCGTATTTCCTCCATGCTTCTCGCCTCGTGGACTCTGCTCTCCATCTCACGCCATGCGCGCTCTTTCAGGTTAGCGGCTATTTCCCTGAGCGCCTCGCCCACGCGCTCCTTAACCTCGGAGCGCGGCACTGAGAAGCGCTCGCCGGTGTCGCGGCGCACAAGCGTAACCTCACCCCGCTCAATATCCCGCGGTCCGAGTTCTACCCGGAGAGGAACGCCCCGGAGCTCCCAGTCGTAGTACTTTGCCCCCGGGCGAAGGTCGCGTGCATCCACATGTACCCTGAAGTCGCTCAGCTCGTCTTTAAGTTTCTCCATCTCTGCATCCACCATCTCCTTCCTGCCCTTGAACCATATAGGCACAATTACCACCTGAATCGGAGCCACCTCGGGCATCAGGCATAAGCCGGAGTCGTCGCCGTGCAGCGCAAGAAGCGCCGCTATGACGCGGTCGCTTATGCCGTAGCACGTCTGGTATGCGTACTCCTGCTCACCCTGCGGATTCTCAAAGGTTATCTCAAAGGTGCGCGCAAAGTTCTGCCCCAGGTTGTGCACCGTGGCAATCTGAAGTGTTCTTCCGTCAGGAAAGATGGTGTCGAAGGCGATGGTGTACTCCGCGCCGGGGAACCTGTCCCAGTCGGGGCGGCGAGAGATAATGTAAGGTATGCCCAGCGTGTCGAAGAACCTGCGGTAGCATTCTATTGCCTCGTGCACCTGGCGCTCAGCCTCTTCGGCACTCGCATGGGCGGTGTGCGCCTCTTTGAAGGTGGTAATCTCCCGCAGCCTGATGAGCGGTCGCGTGTGCTTTGTCTCATAGCGGAAGGTGTTCACGACCTGGTATATCTTCAGTGGCATATCCGCGTGGCTCCTAATCCAGAGAGCAAAAATTGGATACATGGCCGTCTCGCTGGTCGGACGAAGCGCAAGCTTCACCTTCAGCGGCTCAAGTCCGCCATGGGTTACCCAGTAAACTTCGTCCTCGAAGCCCGCGATGTGCTTCGCCTCCTTGGCAAACTCGTGCTCGGGTATAAGCAGAGGAAAAAGCGCCTCCTCATGACCCGTGCTGTCGAGAATGCGGCGGATAATTTCGACGACGCGGGCGCGAATCTTAAAGCCGTAGGGACGCCACACGTATACGCCCTTAACCGGATAGCGCACGTCCAGAATTTCCGCACGCTCGATTATCTCATTATACCACTCGCTGAAGCTGTGCCTCCACCTCTCGCGCATCATCTCACCTTTCTCAATCCGGGTCATGGTATGCCTTTTCGGTATTTAAAGGTTGCCTCCTTCGAGCGGCTCTCCCGAGCAGGCGCCGCCAACATAAGCTGCAAATTGGCGCTGGGTCATGTTTGACTGGTGATAAAAGCGCTGAGAGATAGCATTCCAGAGACAGGGGACGCTTCCGGTGATAGTACTGCTTCTCACCTATTTGTACCTTGCGGGCGTGCTGCAACCACGCGGGGTGCACGTTTGGCGGGGCACTACGAGTTATACCTGTGGCCTGTGCTCCCTTACCAGCACATACAGGTACTGCTGGGCGTATCCCTCATAGGGATGCCATTGCTCACGCGCGAACTGGCGTATCTTCCTCACGCCAGAAATTCCGTAGTAGGCGCGCATGGCACGGTGTATCCACACATCCACAGGAAAAGCTTCAAGATAGCCGAAGCCAAAGAGCAGCACACAGTCGGCTACCTTCTCTCCCACGCCAGGAAGCTTCATAAGTTCCTGTTTTGCTTCGTCGTAGCCCATTCTTCCTATCCTTCCGAAGTCCATGGACGACACTCTTGAAGCAGTCTCCCTCAAATACCTCTCCCTGAAGCCAAGTTTTGCGTGCGCAAGTTTCGCCCCGGCAAGCTCCTCCGGCCGGGGCATCTGTCCATTTCTGAGCAGACACTGCACATTCCTGCGTATCCTCGGAATGTTGTTGTTTATAGAGCAGATAAAGGCCACAAGCGTTTCCCAGGGGTCGTTCTTTGTTATTCTCAGTCCGCGGAAGCGCTGAACAGCTTCCGCAAGAACTGCATCCCCGGATAGAACCTCATATATCTCCTCCAGGCTGTCCTCCAGTCTGAGAAACTCGCGCACCTGGCGCTCATCGCAGCCGCTGAAGAAGAGCTCATCACCGCTCTGCCAGAGGTAGCATCGTCCGTGGCTGAAATCTCTCCAGTACTTTCCGCCCGTCTTATTCCAGAAGAACTCCGGCGGCTGGCCGCTTTCCATGGTGAGTCTGAGGTCTAAAAGGGCACGCATGAAAAAGATTATTAATACTCCGGTATATATACTCCTTGCGTGATAGCATGGTTGCGGTGCGGGAGATTGAGCTCAGGGGACACATTATCGACTCCTTTATCCTGCCCAGGGTGTTTGATACCATAATGGACATGGGTGGCGATTTTGAGGTGCTTCAGTTCGATATAGGAAAGCACAAGACAGACCCCAGCTATGCCAGGATACTGGTAAAGGCAAAGACCAGAAAGCAGCTGGACGAGATACTGGGGGAGCTGAGAAAAGCGGGTGCACGGGTTCCAGAAGTTGAGGAACTCAGACTTGTACCCGCTCCCAAGGACAGAACCCTGCCGGACGGCTTCTATTCCACCACCAATCACCCCACCTATGTTTTTGTAGAGGGAGAGTGGGTGGAGGTGGAGAACATCGAAATGGACACAGCCATTGTGGTGGAACCTGAAAAGAAGCGCGCCTACTGCAAACCCATAAGCGAGATTAAGAAAGGAGACCTCATTGTGGTTGGACAGAGTGGAATTCGCGTGGAGCCGCCCGAGAGACCAAGAGGATTCTCTGTTTTTGAGTTTATGCGCAGCAGTGTGAGCAGCGAAAAGCCGTCAGAGCCTCTAATAAGAAATATAGCGGAAGCGATACTCGATGTGAAGCGCTCCGGCAGGAAGGTGCTCGCCGTCGTGGGGCCAGCGGTTGTGCACACCAGCGCCGCACCAGCGCTGGCCAGGATGATACGCGATGGCTATATCGACGTGCTTTACGCGGGTAATGCGCTGGCTGTGCATGATATTGAAGCCCAGCTCTTCGGCACATCGCTTGGGATAAACATAAAAACTGGCAGGCCCGCAGAAGGCGGACACCGCCACCACCTGTATGCGATAAATGAGGTTATGAAGGCGGGAGGAATCGAAGAGCTCGTAAAGCAGGGAAAGCTTAAGGCCGGAATAATGTACGAGGTTATAAAGAGGAGGATACCCTATGTTCTCGCGGGCTCAATACGCGACGACGGCCCGCTGCCGGAGGTTATAACCGATGTGCTTGAGGCTCAGCGGGAAATGCGGCGTCACCTGAAGGGTGTGGGACTTGTACTTATGATGTGCACCATGCTGCACAGCATAGCTGTGGGCAACATCCTCCCGAGCAGTGTAAAAACCATATGTGTGGACATAAATCCCGCGACGGTTACAAAGCTTACAGACCGCGGTACTGCGCAGGCTCTGGGGATCGTCACGGATATAGGAGTATTCCTGCCAATGCTTGCAGACGAACTCCACAGATGCAGCAGATGAAAATAAGAGCGGGCCCGGCAAGACTGAGAGTCAGGTGCTCTTACCCTCACGGGTAGAACAGCCTTCCTCTCCCACGGAGCATCCTCAGAGAGGAGCCCGTGCCGGCGTTGCTGCCGAAGCAGCTTGGCCGAGTTCTTACCGAGCCCGCACTTTATTATAGGCCCTCATAGTATAAAACATTTTCTATTACCAGAGCTCAGCTTCCTGTGGAAACTAAAAGCTGTCGCCTTTTCTGAAGACGAAGAGCATGGGTCTTTCCTTATAAACCCTCCAGCCCCTCACAAAAAACTCGTAGCTTGCCACCCTGGCACCTTCACGAAGCTCTTTTTCCAGCATAGGACGGAGCACCTCGTGCATGTCGAAGTTTAGGTAGAGCGCCACAACGTCGGCGTTTCGCACGACTGTTCTTCCCTTACTCCCCCTGTGCGCCCAGAATCCGGGATCGAAGATGTCTCCGTGGATTATCTCCACCTGGCCGGTAAGCCCTCTGTTTTCAACCTCCTCTCTGGCCTGCTTCACCAGCTCTGCTTCCTTCTCGATCCCTATACATCTTGCTCCGAATTCCTCTGCACCCACTATCAGTATATTACCTCTGCCGCATCCCAGGTCAAAGAGCACCTCACCCTCACCCAGTTCCGCAAGGGAAAGGAGCTCTCTCGCCTTCTCAGGGGGTGTTGGATGATACGGTACGGAGGGTAGCTCAGTCATGCGCCGGCCTCCAATGTTTAACAGGTTAACTTGAGGTGGCTAACCTTAGTAAACAAAAGGTTAAGGAGGCGGAAGCATGCCACTGAGGGAGATAAACCGTATAGACAGTGATGATGAGATGTACATTAACTATACTATGAAAAACACCTACGACATTAAACCTGGAGATGTGCTGGTTTTTGAGGTTCGCCGGCATTTTGACCAGAATAAGAGGCTGATTCGCGAGATAAATGAGACGGTGGAGGTGAAGGTTGACAATCCCAGGTGGATAAATTTTCCCCGGGACCTTCCGGAGTTTTATGAAAAGTACAGAGTAAAATTTGAAGACTACCTGGAGGTGGTGTACACCCACCTTAAGCGTGGGGAAGAGGTAATCGAGATATTCCCGGGTGAGATGAGGGAGTACCTGGACTTCAATCCCGACGCTGAGGAGGATGAAGACTGAGTTTCTGTCCCCATCTCAGAAAAGCTACCTGTTTGGATTTCTGGACCCGGCCACCCTGAACACATCCTCCCTGACCCATATCCAGAAGAGGCTCTTAAGCCCCCGGGTAATGAGCTTCATGTCATCCAGGGTGCGTATTCCGAGGATTCGTCTCAGAATGTAGCGGGGCCTCGAGTAGAAGCGCCTGAAGGCTATTCTGCGCAGCTCTTCTATCTGCTCCTTCGTCATGGTACGGGGTATAAAGGCAGCCCCCTCGAAGGTGAAATCCTCGAGGCGGTGGGATGCATGACCCAGCTCTGAGGCGCGCTCATACAGCTCAGTGCCCGGAAAGGGCGTCATAGTGTGGAAGTTCACAAAATCCGGGTCAAGCTCAATTGCAAAGTCTATTGTCCTGAGCGCCTCCTCATAGGTTTCTCCGGGTATTCCGAAGATGAAGGCTGTGACCACTCTCAGACCCGCCTTTTTCGCTGCCCTGACGGCACGCCTCGTCTGCTCCAGGGTGATACCCTTCTTTATAGCATTAAGATTCTTCTGCACACCGCTCTCGGCACCGAAAAATATTGCCCAGCAGCCAGCGCTGCGAAAGGTACGCAGCAGTTCGTAGTCCACCTGATTTACCCTGGCCGAGACAAACCAGGTTACATCCAAACCCCGGCGCCGCATCTCCTGCGCAATACGCTTTGCCCTGGAATAGTCGCCGCAGAAGGTATCGTCCAGAAAACGTATTTCCCTGTATCCCTGCTCCACACACTCCTCAATCTCGGCCAGCACATTATCAACACTGCGGTAGCGTATTCTTCGCTCTCCTGTGAGCTGGTAGCAGTAGATGCAGCGCGCATTGCATCCCCGGGAAGTCATCACTATCGCCACTGGCTTCCTCCTGTAGGTTCCTGCGGGAGGTACGTACAGGTTCTTGTCCTCCAGCAGGTCCCTCGCCGGGAAGGGCAGTGAGTCCAGGTCCTCTATGGGCTTGCGGGGTGGATTTGAGACCACCCTTTCCCCATCCCTGTAAACAATACCCCGGACTCCTTCGAGAGTATGCCCCCGCTCCAGCCTCTCCAGTGCCCTGCACATGGTTATCTCGCCCTCCCCCACAACCAGTGCGTCGATATCTCCCTGCTTCTCCAGGGCTCTTCTGCCCATAGCACTGGGATAGGGTCCGCCCACAAAAACTGTGGCATCGCTGACCCGCTTTACATCCCGGGCAGTTTTCACAGCCTTTGGCCACAGTGGAGTGTTGGCATATATTCCCACAACCTCAGGTTTAAAGCCCCTGATTCTGTCTATAACCTCCCGGTGGTTCAAAAAAGAGCCGTCAAAGAACCTGACCTTATGTCCTGCCTCCCGCAATGCTGCAGCTACATATAGCACGCCCAGGGGTTGCCAGTAGTTAACCTGTGCCTTTGCCGTCTTCGTGGGGAATATATCCTCCGGTAGCCAGGAGGGCATAACAAGCGCTACCTTCACTACCTGACCTCCTCTATGTACTCCGCTGCGCAATTAACCTCGAGGAGGTTGTGCCTCTCGCCCATAAGATTCCTGGCAGCCTTTATACCGGTCTCCATCGCATGGTCCATGTTGTGGTACCTGAACATTCCCGTCCTTCCCACAAGCTGCAGGTTCTCAAAGCGGGACAGGTAGTCGAGTATAACTTCATAGTGCCTTCGGTATCCAACCTCAAGCAGTGGATATGCATTTGGGACCCTTACAACTCTGCTATCTATTACCTCATCCTCCCGAAGGAAGCCCAGAGACTCCAGATGCTCCACAGTGAGCTGCGCAAGCTCTCCGGCTGACATGCTCCACAGCCTCTCCCCAGAGAAGCAGAAGTATTCGGCAACCAGCGAGGTCTTACCCCTGGGGGACATGGACTCGCTCCAGTTGTTCGGCTCATGAACTCTACCGAAGGGAACCTTCTTTTCGGGCAGATAAATCCAGCTCAGTCTGGTAACTCTTGGTCGGTTCACCATTATTGCCACTATAACTGTATCCCTGAACCTGAGCCTTTCCGCCGCACGGAGCACCTCTTCAGGCGGAGGGGGCGATAGCATCTTCACAAGGCGGGGCAGGGGGATGCTTGAAATGTAGCTGTCTGCCTCAACTGTTATCTCACTGTCGCAGTTTCTCGCCGTTACGCTCTGAATTCTCCCGCCAGAATGCCGTATCCCACACACACTGAATCCGAGCAGAACCGGATTTGGTGAGACCTCCTCTGCCAGCCTCTCCGCAATTCTGCCGATTCCCTTCTCAGGGTACAGAAACTCCCTTATAAGAGTCGGTGGACGGTGCCTGCGGTTCAGTTTCAGCAGCGCATCCTTTATTGCGACGCTCAGTGAAAGCCCGCGGATGCGCTGTGCAACCCATTCGGCACTTATCCTGTCGCAGCTGATACCCCACACCTTCTCACTGTACTCCTTGAAGAATATGTTGAAAAGCTCCCGTCCAAAATTTGCCACCACCCAGTCTTCCAGAGAGACCGGATTCCGCCTGGGACGCAGTCTCTCCCGGGAGTAGTCGAGCAGTATCCTGGCGCTCTCACATACACCCAGACCAAGCAGAGCGTTCAGAGGACGCAGCGGGTAGTCGAAGTACCTGCCCTTCATGAAGATCTTGCTGTTTCTCCTGGCCAGAACAAGCTCGCCGTCCAGCAGCCGTGTCACCAGGTCCCCTATTTCCTGATTTTTAGTGAAGAACCTGTGACCCCCCAGGTCGAATCTGAAACCCCTGTGCACCACAGTTTTTGAAAGGCCGCCAACCCGGGGTTCCTTTTCTATTACCGCCACTCTTCTTCTCGACTTTGACAGGGTATAGGCTGCTGCAAGTCCTGCAAGTCCCGCACCAAGCACCACTGCATTGAATCTTCCACTCAATTTACCTGATACCTCCGGGATTCTGTGTGAAATATCTACCGGCAAACCTGCAGCGCCATTGATGAGTCCTTCCCCTGGCGCGGGAAGTCCTCTGACATAACCAGAAGATACACATCAATTAAAAATTTGCAATCTGCACAAGGGGCAAGTCATCAAAAAGAAAAGGGGTTTAGGAGGAGGTTCAGTTCTTCTTCATGAACCTCCTGCGCAGTGCATAGCCAGCGAGCGGAAGCGCCGCAAGAAGGGCAACGCTGGTGGGTCCGCAGACGCCCTTGCCCTCCGCCTTGGCGGCCTCGGCTATCTGCTTGGTCTCCTCCAGCTGCTTCTTGAGGTCGGCGACCTCCTTCTCCAGGGCTGCAACCTTCTCGGCATTGGCGTCAGAAGCTTCCTTCAGCTCCTGCAGCGGTGTCTTGGGGAAGTCCTTGTACACGTTGAAGCTATCCGGCTCCATGGGCAGGTAGAACTCGTTGGCCCACTCCCTCAGAGAGCCGTCGTAGTTCTTCACCTTCTCATAGCCGAGCAGCTCGCTGAGGATGAACCAGGTGGTCGAGGACCTCACGCCTGTGTTGCAGTACACTATTATCTCCTTGTCGCCGGTGATGCCCTTCTCCTCTGCCATCTTCTTCAGCTCTTCAACAGGCAGGAACTTGCCGTTCTTGGAAACCTCCTCAGGTGCAGACCACTGTATGGCTCCGGGTATATGGCCGCTCCTGACCCACTTGCTCACCGAGAACTTCTTGCCATCGTAGTACGCCTTGGGCCTGGTATCCACAAATATCACCTTGCCGGTCGCCAGGCCGCGCATCACGTCAAACTCCTTGACAGCGTATATCTTGCCATTTGGCGGATACTTCAGCGGGTAGTCGAGCGGCTCCACATCCGGCACCTCAGTGGTCAGCGGGCGACCCTCGGCTTTCCAGGCAGACTTGGTGCCGTCCATCACGCTTATCTTCTCAACATTCCAGAACTTCAGTGTCCAGTAGAAGCGTGTGGCCTGGGTCAGGCTGTCGCCGTATATTACTATATGAGTGTCCGGTGTCACACCCAGCTTCCTCATCACATACTTCATTGACGCATAATCCAGCACCATGCGGTTTGTGTACGGCAGAAAGACCTCGCTGCTCCACTTGACGTTCACAGCACCGGGGATATGTCCCTTCTTGTAGCTGTCGCTCTTGCTCACCTCAACCAGACGTATCTCCGTCTGTGTCGGGTCCTTTATTGTGTCCAGACGCTCCTGCACCCAGTCCATTGACACCAGCGGACCGGGATACTCCTCAGCGCTCACCAGGGAGGCACTGGCCAGAAACAGCACGCCCACAAGCAGCGCCATTAATCCTCTATTCATGCCCTCCACCTCCTTTTTTCAGCGGGTTGGCAGGTCTCCAACACTTTCACCTCCTCTTTTTGTTTAATTATTTTTTAATACCTCTGAAGTACATGTGTTTTTGCACTAATCATGCCGATTTATTAGGTATAGAAACATGTATTTAAATTTTTCGAAAGCTTTTGCAGACATGACGAAAATATGGAAGATGGTCTTACGCTAAATTCGAAACTACTGCAGCTCAACTCACGGCGCGGATGGTGTGAATTTTAAATTATCTTCACCTGACCGCAGCCGCCTCTGCTGTGAGATTGGCCCACAGGAGCACATCCCTGTAGTTTCCGCAGCACGCCTCGTCCCAGATGCCTATCCTGATTTCCAGATTCAGCGGCTCGTACCGGGTATAATTCCTGGGCAGAGCCGCAACTATCCTGAGGGGCGTACCCGGGGTTACATTGAGGGTCTCGAAATCTCTGATACCGAAAAGGTCGGGGGTAACATTCAGAATCTGCAGCGTCAGGTTACCTATCGACACCTCCACTCCTTCCCCCCAGATGCTCAGGTTTTCCAGAGCCACAGTCTCTATGAGCACCTCCCCCTCATTAACCCGGACCTGCGGCCTTTCAAGCCCCTCAAAGGTGGATACTGATGAGTTCAGCGTGTAGTTCCTGTATAGCATCTGCCTTATAAGCATTTCAAGAGTCTGCTTTTCCTGGAAGCCTGCCACCCTGATGAACTCCTGTCCCGAAGCATCAAAGAAGATAAAATAGGGCACACCTCTGACACCATAGGAGGCCACAAGCTCCTTCTCCCTGTCGAAATCTGCCAGAAAAAAGACAACCTCCGGAAACCTGTTCTTCAGCTCCTCCATTATTGGCTGCTGCTCTATGCACTTCCCGCACCATTCCGCGGCAATTTCAAGTACAACAGGAAAACCTCCGGCCAGAGCGCTCTGAAAGGCCTCCTGATTGTAGTTAAAGGGAAGCGTGTTCTCCGGTGGAGAGGCGCATCCTGTGAAACCTGCCAATATTATGAAAGCCGGCCACAAATACTTCATTAAAATTAGTGGGGTTTCATCTATACTTAAAAGTTTTTCCAAATCATGGCGTAACAGTGAATGTCAGGAATCAGGCCCTTTTAAACCTTCTCCCCAAAAGCACAAAAAGCCACAGGAAAAGCAGCGTGCCCAGAAGAACTGCTGTGCTCTGAGGAATATTGAGCAGACCGCTCAGAGTAAGCTCCCCGAATTCCGCCGGTTCAATAAAATTGTTCTTAATCCACGGGTAGGTCTCGCCAAATATCGCTATTCCCGTCAGCATTCCAATCAGCGCCACCAGAGATGTCACATATCCCTCCCCTATCCTGTAGAGTGTGCCGGAGGCGCACCCCCCTGCGAGCACCATGCCGATGCCAAATATGAGCCCACCTGCAGCTGTGAAAAGGCCCCCACTCTTGACATAGGGATAGGATTCAATCAGCCCGCCGGCATGGAATAGGAAGAAAGCAGGAGTGAGCACGGCCAGGTACAGCATCATGGCGCGGAGCAGGTGAGCATGCCTGAACAGAAAGAAGTCCCTGAAGGCAGAGGCCATGCAGAACTGTCCCCTCTCCAGCACAAACCCTATGCCGACGCCGAAAAGGAATCCCACCACCGCCTCCATTCACACCAGCCTCATCAGTATTTTACCTCCAATGTATGCACCCGCTGCAATAGCTGCAAAGGCTATAAAACTCGAAACTGCAAGCTGGGGTATGCCTGACATTATGTGTCCCACATTGCACCCCAGCGCCAGTCTGGCACCGTATCCCATGAGAAGACCGCCCACAAAAACCTGCAAAAAGCGCCATCTGATAGGAGGCATCCTGATTTTGAAGTCCCCTCCAAGGTATGCTCCAATAAAGGCTCCCGCAATAATCCCGAAGTTCAGCCACACCCGCCAGTTTAGCTCCGGCAAATATTTCTGGAAGTAGGCGCTGTTTCTCACATGTTCTGGCACAGCTATGTTCTCAATGTATGCAACCAGGTGGGTCTCCCCCGTGGTGATGCTCCAGGGGCGGTCGAGGGTTGCATACAGCAGCAGGTTCAGCAGTGCCAGAAGAAGTGCCGCCACCGCGGGTGAGAGGTAGCGCATACTACTTACCCTTCACAGTTATTGTTATTGTGAACTCGGCACCGTTCTCCTCGATGGTGTAACTGTGTCCCTGTGCATCCATCTCCATGGGAATACTCTTCTTGGCAGGAGGATGGTCGGATATAACCTTGAGAACTTCGCCAGCCTTCATCTTTTTTATTTCATTTACACATTTTACCAGGGGTACGGGACATATCTCACCTCTCACGTCCAGAACCCGCATATTACTCCACCTTCGTTATTGTGAGCTCATAGTTCTCCTCGCTTTCATTGAATCTGTACTCGGCGACAAACATCTCCCTGTTGAATATCTCCTCCAGAATTCCGCACAGCATTCCAGCCTCCAGGTTGTATACCGGAGGAAGAGATTTAACACCCAGGCCGGAAGGCGCATCCCTTATAATGGCCCTCATGCTCGGCAGCTCTGTGTCGAGCTCCAGTATCTCTATCTGACCGAACCCCGTATTTCTCAGGATTATGGAGCACAGCTCATAGATTCTGGTCTGCTCACTGACCTCGCTGAGCTCCGGATACTGCTTGAGCACAAGCTGGGCATATTTCTTTCCCATATCCCTTCCTATAAGGCGCAGAAGCATCTCGGAGCCCTCTCCTATTATTTTGTAGAGGCTCAGCCGCAGGGTGCTCAGCGTCTCGCTGAATATTATGGTACACCTCTCATTCATCATTATGGGATGGCCGGTCTCATCGTCCAGCCATATGTAGGGTATGTACTTTTTCGAATTCTGCTTCATTTAACCGCCTCTCACACGGTATTTTTGCAGAAGCTCAGTACCCTTTTTCACAAGATACGAATAGAAGTCGGCTATAACTGGATTCTCCAGGGATTTCTCAGTGGTTATTGCATATATCGGCCGCTCGTCGGTGAAGTCCCTTATCTCCTTTATCACCACAAGCCCTCCCTCCTCATACCGCTTGGAGAGCACATAGCTTGCTATCGCAGTGCCCAGACCGGAGGAGACGCCGTATATCTGGGAGAAGATGTCATTCACACTGCACTCAATTTTCTGCTCCTTTTCTATATTTTTTAGCTCTTTAAGAGTGTCCTCTATGGCCGTGCTGCTGTATCCCTTATTGAGCGTAACCATGGGGTATGACAGAACGTCTTCAACTGTAACCTCATCTTTGACCGCAAGCTCATGATTTGGAGGAACAATCAGAACAAAGCGGTCATATCCTATCTCCTCCACCCTGTATCCATCGTCCAGCTTTAGAGGTGCCGGATACCCCGCAAGCACAACACTCACCTCCCCGTGCTCCAGCAGCTCCAGACACGTGTACTCGCCGGTGAGCTTCACCCGCACGTCCACATCCGGCTGCACCCTCTTGTAACCCATCTGTATCTCTGCTATTATGGGCACGCCAACACAGCCTATAGCGATGTTGACTATCTTTGTGGTCAGGTTTTTTATCCCCTTTTTTGTCTTTTCAAGCAGTGTAAAAAGTTCCCGTATGCTGTTGTACGCTATTTCTCCCTCTCTGGTTAATTTTACACCGCTGACATTTCTCTCAAGAAGCCGCGCCTCGAAAAACTTCTCCACCGCATCGATGTGCAGACTTATTGTACTCACACTCATACCGAGGGTCTTTGAGGCCCCGAGAAAACTTCCCTCTTCAACAACCTCTTTAAAAGTGTTGAGGTAGTCCAGCCTCAGCTTCATTTAAGCACCTATTTTTGTTATTCTGATAACCACTTTAAGAGTTTTCGAAATTATCATAAAAGGGAAGTTATAAAATAGTTTGAGTTCTGCTAAAATTCTTTTTTTGTATTAAGGAATGGGCTTTCACGACTCCTGCAGGTATCCGCCCCTCATCCTCAGAATTCTGTCTGTCTGCGCGGCAAGCTCCCTGTTGTGGGTGACCAGCAGCACTGTTACCCCTTCTTTTCTGTTCATGCGGGTGAGCAGCTCCATCACCTGAGCTTCAGACTCCTCGTCCAGGTCGCCTGTTGGTTCATCCGCCAGAATTATCTCAGGCCGGTTGATGAATGCCCGCGCCACAGCCACTCTGCGCTGCTCTCCTCCGGAAAGCTGTGAGGGATACGCTCCGGCTATGTGCTCCAGGCCAAGGCGCTCCAGCAACTCCATGGCGCGTTCTTCATGGTGCCTCTCCACCCTGCCGGATAGCGCCACCGGAAGCAGGAGATTCGCCTTAACGTTAAGGGTGGGTATCAGGCTTGAGAACTGAAACATGAAACCAATTTTCTTATTTCTGAAGCGTGAAAGCTCCTCGTCGGCGAGGCTCCATATATCGGTTCCGTCTATAAGCACCCTTCCGTAGGACGGTCTTGTAAGTCCGCCTATCATCGAAAGCAGTGTGGTCTTTCCGCTTCCCGAGTGTCCCACAATTGAGACAAACTCACCTCTCTCCACGCTGAAATTCACGCCTCTCACAGCTTTCAGCTCCTGTCCTCCAATGCTGTATATTTTTGTAAGCCTCTCGGCCACTATCATCTTTCACCCAGCCTTATTGCATCGTAGGGCTCCAGCTCTGCGCTCCTGTACGCAGGATAGAAGCTTGCCACGGTGGCCAGAACCAGGGCCACATCAATGGTGGCGATGCTTATCAGAGCCACGTAGAGCTTGCTCGGAAGCAGGTAGGGCATCCTCAGGAACCCCACTATAAGCTCCTGGAAAACAGAAAGAAACAGGTAGCCCGTCAGCATGCCCAGAACGCTCCCGGCGGTTGCAAGCAAATAAGCCTCCACCACCACCTGTCCGAAGATAAAGCGCTTTGTAGCACCCAGGGCTCTGAGAATGCCGAACTCACGGCGCCGCTCATTCACACTCATGGATAGTATAACTGAAACGAGTATTACGGCCGTCAGCCAGGTTAGAGCGCTGAGCACCAGAAGGCTGCGCAGCAGAACCTGCATTTGCTTCTTAACATTGCTGAGCGCTTTCTCTGCCACAACTGCACGAAGCTCTGGAAACTGAAATTCTATGGCTCTCGCTATGCTCACCGGATCAGCATCAGGTTCCAGCTGCACCATCAGAGCCGAGACCTGCCCTGGCTTAAGGGACATATCTGCGATTTCCGGATACTCCCTGGAGCGCTCCGCCAGCCAGTACAGCCTGTCCACGGGGATAAAAACACCCCTGTCAAAGCTGGCCACACCGGTTGCAGGCATCCTCGCCACAACTGTGAAGGTAAACCCGTATAGCTGAATCTGGGAGCCCGGTATCCAGCCGTACCCTGAGCCAGCGATGGCCTCAAAGGCTCCCAGTGCCCCCACCTGCTTTTCCACCCACGGATTTACTATGAAGTCCCTGGCCGGGTCAAACCCCACTATGTACACCCCCTCCCGGAAGCAGCACCCCCTCCTTGTCTCCACCATGACAATGGGGGCCACTCCAGCAACGTCTTCCAGGGTGGCTATCCTGTCCGCATAACTCAGACTGAAATACCCTCCGGGGGAGGTGCCGAGGAGTATGGACCCCTCCGGCTCTGCGCCTCCCGGCAGCACCATAATATCAGCACCCAGCTGTGCCATCCCCAGCTCCAGGGTTGAGGACATGCTCTTCATGAGCATAATAGAGGAGAACAGGGCCGAGGAGGCAATGGCTATTGCCACCACTATCCCCAGGGTCCTGAACTTTCTCATCCTCAGATTCTGCAGGGCCAGATGCAGAAGACCCATTTTCATACTCTTAGGGTAGAGCCGTGCACAAGATAAATATTTTGTCCAGAGCTCCAGGGCATCAATTTCGCGTTCTGACGCGTTATTCTACTTTTTCCAGGATAAGCTGGAAGCTGTAATTCTTTTTTCTGACGATTTCAGGGATTAGATTTTTATATGTTTTCTATACTGTTAGCATCATGCGGCTACTGCTGCTACTGGTACTGCTCCTGCTCCTCACCGCTGGATGCGCCCAGAAGGGAGAGCGCATAGTTTCACCCACCCTTGAGCCGGTGCCGATTCCCGGGAAGGTGCGCTGTCCCGAGTGCGGAATGTTCGTCAGTGACTATGAGAACTGGGCGTGCCAGGCAATACTCAGCAGCAGAGAGGTGGTTTTCTTCGACGAGCCGGGGGATATGTTTCTGTACCGGCAAAAGCACAGCGGCAGTATTCTCAGAATTTACTGCAGAGACTATTACACCCAGAAATGGGTGTCTGCTTCGGAGGCGTACTTTGTTGTAAATTCAGTAATCTCCACCCCTATGGGTTTCGGCATTGCTGTATTCTCCAGCAGGGAGGACGCCGAGAACTTCCGCCGTGAGTACTCCATGGGCCCCGCAACAGAGGTACTCACCTTTGAGGAGGTCCTCCGGAGGGGTGTGAAGCCGCCATGAAACTAAGACCCTGGAAACTTGTGACCCTCCTTCTGCTTCTCCAGTTAATCACATTTGCACTTATGGCTGCATCACAGCCAGCAAGAACTGTGCTGGAAGAAAAGCGCAGCCTCTCGAAAGCCCTGGGACTGACCGACCTCTCCATAGCAACAGACTGTTACTCCACCCGCAACCCGAGCACAGTTGACTTTTCAGGCTGCTTCCGGGACCTTCCAGCACAGCTGTGCTATCATGCCTCCTGCACAGGCTTCGCATCACCATCCTTCAGGGGATTCGGGACCAGGATAGAGGTGGAGCGATGAGTCTCAGGAAGCACCTCAACATTCTGGACTACGCCGTGCACTTCATGCTGCGGCGCAGGGGGAAGAACATCGCAACAGTGCTTGTCTTCACCCTGGTGGTTTTCATGCTCGCCAGCGTTGTGATGATGATGGGCTCCCTCAGGGAAGAGGCGGAGAACACCCTGGCTCTCGCCCCGGATATAACTGTGCAGAAAATTGTCGCCGGCAGACAGGGGCTGGTGCCCCTAAGCTATGCCTCCAGGATTCAGGATATACGGGGTGTCAGCCGGGTTGAAGGCCGGATATGGGGATACTACTACGATGCACTTGAGGACGCCACCTACACCATAATCGGGGTTGAGCACCTGCCCTTCAGGGTGGTGGAAGGCAGAGCACCCCGGGGGCAGGAGGTCGTAGTGGGCGAGGCCATAGCAAAGCGGAAACGAATAATTCCGGGAGACAGGATAATCCTCCGCGACCACAGAGGAAACTACGTCAAATTTACTGTGGTGGGTGTTTTCTCCCCCAGGTCATCGCTCCAGAGTGCAGACATCATAGCAATGCCCGGGAGCATCGCCAGGGAGTTCTTTGGAATACCCGACGACAGTGCCAACGACCTTGCGGTGTACGTGGCAAACCCGGCGGAACTTACCAACATTGCCTACAAGATATCCCTGGCACTGCCAGATGCCCGTGTTCTCACAAGACAGCAAATACGCGAGACCTACGACGCCATCTTTGGCTGGCGTTCCGGCGTTTTTCTTGCCGCCATCTTTGGCGCAATTCTTGCCTTTGCCATTCTGGTATGGGATCGCGCCTCTGGGCTGACTGCAGAGGAGAAAAAGGAGATAGGCATCCTGAAAGCGCTGGGCTGGAGCACCGGGGATGTGCTGGAGATGCGCACCTGCGAAGGCGTGCTGCTGGCGCTTAACTCCTATCTGCTGGGAATAATACTCGCCTATATTCATGTCTTCTACCTGAACGCTCCGCTGCTCAGGCCTGTGCTCCTGGGCTGGTCCACCCTCTACCCGAGCTTTGAGCTTATGCCCGCGCTGTCGCTGGAAGACCTGCTCCTCATCTTCATGGTGAGCGTGGTTCCCTTCATGGCAGCCGTGATTGTACCCTCCTGGAGGGCCAGCACCATAGACCCTGATGAGGCCATGCGGGGTGTATAGGTGATACGCTGCGAAAAGACAACAAAGGTGTACAACAGGGGGAAGCCCAACGAGGTGGTGGCTGTCAGAGGGGTCAGTCTGGAAATCCGGGGAGGCGAGGTTGCTGTGCTCCGGGGACCCAGCGGCAGCGGCAAGACAACACTGCTAACCCTTATTGGCTGTGCCGCGAGGCCCACCTCCGGCAGGGTTTTTGTCCTCGGCAGGGAAGTTTCCAGACTGCCCGAAAGATTCCTCACACGGTTCCGGAGGGAGCATGTGGGCATAATCTTCCAGCAGTTTAACCTCATCCCGGAGCTCAGTGTGCTCCAGAATGTGGTGGTTCCCCTCGTGCCCACCCCCACCCGGCCCGAGGAGGCGGAGGAACGCGCCATGGAGCTGCTGGAGCGCCTTGGCCTGGAGCACAGACACCACTTCAGGGTCAGGGAGCTCAGCGGGGGTGAAATGCAGCGCGTTGCGATTGCCAGAGCGCTTGTCAACCAGCCAGAGGTTATCATAGCCGACGAGCCCACCGCCCACCTGGATTCGTCGCTTGCGGGGGACTTCCTCGAGATAATGCAGCAGCTGCAGAATGAGGGAAAGACAATAGTTATAGCCACCCACGACCCGCTGGTATATGAGCATGAGCTGGTTGATGTGGTGTTTGATATGCGGGACGGCAGGCTGGTAGAGGTAGAAAGGAGATGATACTCAACTTCTGGGTGCTCAGTCAGCTCCTCGGTCTTGCCGTTGTGCTCCTCCTGAGCATATACGCTGCACTGCAGGGAATTCGTATCCTGCTGCGCTGGCGACCTGGAAGTGCTACTGAGGAGCAGCTGGAGCTGGAGAAGCGCAGCTATCTGGTCTCGACGCTGGTGCAGTACGCCCTTGCGTTCCAGGTGCTCTCCCTTCTGCTTTTTGTGGCAACCGCGGACTATCTGGCAGGTTTCATCAGCGGAGCCATGTGCGCCTTTGGTTCGCTAAACGCCAACGACTACGGGTTCAGGGCGCTGGCTGTAAAGATAGCTGCCATTTTTGCCTACTCCTCATGGCTCGTGATAAACTATCTGGACTCCCGGGCGGTGGACTATCCCCTGGTAAAACAGAAGTATGCCCTTCTTCTGCTCCTCCTTCCACTGCTCATTGCAGACATCTACCTGGAAGTTCGCTTCTACACTGGGATAAAGGCGGACGTCATCACCTCATGCTGCGGCTCTGTACTGCGCAGCCTGGACAATCCCTACGGTTTTGTGGCCATGCGCTTTCCCGGCGAGCTCGCCATGCTCCTGTTTTTCGGCTCCGTCTCTGCCGCAGTTGTGCTGCATCTGGTCCATCTGCGCACCTCCCGCCTCGCCTTTCCTGCAGGACTTGCCAGCCTCGCCGCCTTTTTGACCTCCCTCCTCGCCATGTTCACCTTCCTGAGCCCCTACTTCAACGTGGTGCTCTTTGGCCTGCCAACGCAGCACCGGTGCCCCTTTGAGGTTCTGCGCAGTCCTGCGGTGGGCTACACCCTGTACGCACTCATCTTCACCGCGGGTGTGGCCGGCTCAATGGTGGCGCTGGCGGAGCTTCTCAAGAGGAAAAATTCACTGCGCGAGGACGCCACAAAGCTTCAGAGAACACTTGCCAGGTTAGCCCTTGCGGCCTCAGCGGGCTCTCTCATCCTGTCCCTCGCCTTTATGCTTTTCTTCTACTCTGTGGTGGGAACCATCTTCTACCACTGACAGCTCCTCCCGCCTGAACTTTCCGGAGTCTTCATCCCACACCCAGGATGCGGCCTCCCCCCTGAGGTTGATTATGACATAGCTTGCATCATGCCAGCTCGCCCTGGCCCGGTCAATACCAGAGGGCACAACTCCTCCGTGGGGATGGGAGTGGTAGAACCCCAGCACCTCAAGTGAGCGCTCCTCAATATCTGCAATCACCCTGACCAGCTCCTCCGGGTCAATGGTGTACTCAACCTCCGGCATGGGTGAAACGTTCCTGCAGTGATACACTGCCCTTACATACCGGCGGTCGCCCCTTCGTATGCCAGCAACCACTCCGCACGCTTCCCGGGGTGCACACCTGCGGGCATGCACAAGCATCTCCCTCAGCAGCTTTCTGGGAATCAGAAGCATGACTCCATCACTCTGGGACAAAGGCGTAAAGCACGCCCTCAAGACTTGGAATGTACACCCTGCCCCGGGCTACCGCCGGCGAGGAGTAGGTCATCCTGCCCAGGGAGGTGTTCCAGAGCACACTGCCATTCTGCACACTGAGGGCGTAGAATCTGCCATCCAGACCGCCGATGTATACCACATCTCCAGAAACTGCAGGTGAGCCTATAAACTCCGCTCCTATTTCGGTGCTCCACAGCTTTTCCCCGCTCCCGGCGTCCACCGCATAGACGAAGCCGTCGTAGCTGCCAAAGATGACCCTGTTGTGTGCTACGGCAGGGGTGGAGTCTATGGGAGCGCCGGTCTCAAACCTCCAGAGCTCCCTGCCGGTATTTAAATCCAGGCAGTAGAGGTAGGAATCCTTTGAGGGAATGTAAACCTTCCCCCCCTCCACCGCCGGAGAGGCGTGAATGAATCCGCCGGTATCAAAGGTCCACAGCACCTTCCCTGTCTGTGCATCCAGGGCATAGACCCTGTGCTCCTGATAAGAGGACGTGATAACTGTGCCGCCGGAGACAGCCGGCGATGAGTGCACCTGTCCGGAGGTCCTCTTCTCCCAGAGCTTCTTTCCATTGGCTGCATTCAGGGCTACAATGGAGCCATCAAAGGTGCCGAAATACACCCTGCCCTGAACCACTGCAGGTGAGCTTAGAATCTCTGCGCCTGCCCTGTATTTCCACAGCTTCTCACCGGTGGTCAGGTCGAGTGCATATAGATAACCGTCAAAGCTCCCGAAGAATACCACATCCCCTGCCACTGCAGCCGTGGTGTGCACCTCACCTCCGGTGGGAAACTTCCACACCAGCTCACCGGTGGTTGCATTGAAGGCATAGAGATGCCAGTCGGTGCCGCCTACAAGCACAAGTCCGTCCGCCACAACCGGAGAGGAGTATCCCACCAGTCCCTGAATCTGCGCCCTCCATAGCTGCTTAAGCGGAGGTCTGATATCCATCTCAGCCCTTCCGGTATGGGCTGGATCGTGCTGGAACATCACCCAGCCCTCACCGGTGCTGGAGAGCTCAGCCGAAGGTCCGCCTGCACCGGTGCATGCAGTGAAGACAGCCACAGATAACAAAAGCAGCAGAGGATGCCGCATGGTTTCAATGCTTTTTTCATGAGTATTAAATTTTTCGTTGCTTTTGAGGTTGTCGAAAAAAATATGAAAGTTACATTATGAGAGGTAGCTCCGCATTATGATTCATACCGGACAACAGGCGAAAAGTGAAAGAAGTTCATAAAAGGCGAGGTAATGCGGTTTATCATTCCCCGCCGGGTGGGGAAGCCTGCAGTTCTACCCCAGCACCTCCCTGATGAGCCAGTCTGCGCTGAACTCGATCAGGTCATCGTAGCTCTGCCCGGTGCCCAGGAACAGCACCGGTCTGCGAATCGCATGGGCGATGCTTATAGCCGAGCCGCCCTTCGCATCAGCATCCGCCTTAGTGAGAATTACCCCGTCTATTTCAACAGCGCCGTGGAAGCGCTCCGCCTGCTCCACTGCCGCGTTGCCGGTTAGTGCATCGCCCACAAAGAGCACCAGATCTGGCTTTGCCACGCGTGCTATCTTCTTCATCTCCTCCAGCAGATTGACGTTGGTCTCCATCCTGCCAGCGGTGTCTATGAGCACAACATCCTTGCCCCGGGCACGTGCGTGCTCAATTGCGTCGTACGCCACAGCCGCTGGGTCGGAGCCGCGGGCATGCTTTATCAGCTTCACCCCGAGCCTTGAAGCATGCCTTTCAAGCTGCTCTATCGCACCCGCCCTGTAGGTGTCTCCGGCTGCAATCACGCAGCTGAAGCCCCTGTCGAGAAGGCGCTTTGCGAGCTTTGCTATCGTCGTGGTCTTTCCCGTGCCGTTAACCCCGACGAAGAGGATTACAAAGGGTTTATCCTCCTTGCTTCGTATGGCCTCTTCCAGGTCAACACCCGGCATGTCGAGGATTTTCCTCAGGGTCATCTCCAGCGAAGCTCGAATCGCCTGCTCCAGCTCCGAGCGCCTGAACTTCTTCCCCAGGAGTCTGCGCTTTAAATCCGAGACGATTTCCTCAGCCACATCCAGCGCAACATCGCTCTCAAGCAGCGCAAGCTCAAACTCGCCAAGAATCTTCTCTATCTTCCTCTCATCCAGCACCACCTCCCCCCGAAGCAGCGCCATCGCCCTGTCGGTCATTCCGGGCCCGGCCTGCGTCTCCTCCCTGGAAAGCCTTCTGGTAAGCTCCCCTATCTTAGCCCTTAGGCTGGCGAACATCCTCTGCTCCACCTCTCTGGAGCTGTGCCTGCTGCATCGCCGCCACAATCTGCTCTACCACCGGCGCAATGGCTTCGAGGCCCTTGAGAACCTCCTGCAAACGTGATGAGTGCTCATCCCGCACCCTCTCCAGCTCCCTGACCCGCGCCTCCAGCTCCTGCCTGGCTTCGGCGGTGCTCCTGCGCGCAGCCACGTCGGCTCCCAGGCTAAGGATAACACTTCCCGTATCCTTCAGCTCGGCCCTGACGAAGGAGCCTGCACCCAGGGGCACGAGAATCTCATTCCCTTCCTTCAGCCTCTCCACCTTCTCAATAGCCTCGATGGTACGCCTGAATTCAGAGATATGCTGGTTCACCAGCTCCAGATTCTGCTGCAGCGCCTCCGCCTGGGTGCGCAGCACCTCATACTCTGCAAGCACCTTCTCCACAGGTATGCGCTTCTCCTCAGTCATGCTCCTCTACTCCGGCAAAAATTCTGATCTCGGGCTTCGTGGCCTCCTCCGGCGGGATCTCCTCCACCTTCTCGATTACTATGTTCCTGCGTTTTGTGCGGTGCTTGCTCCCGAACTCGGAGTAGACCTTCTCGTAGGCTTTGGTAACATCCACTGCACGGCACTCCCACACGAAGGGCTGCATCTGCCTGCCCATAAGGAACTTCCCCTTTATCCTGAAGGTCTTTACCTCCATGCTACCACCTCATAACAGGTCAAAAGCCTCCTGAATTCGCATTATCTCAGGACCGGTGGTGGCGCTCCCGAGAAGCGCACCCCTTGAGTTCACCACTATGCCTGTTTTGACAAAGCCGACACCCATGTTCACTGTGCCTATCTCCGCCCTGACACCAAGCGCCTCTTCCACAAGCTCAAGCTCCGCCTCACCCAGCGAGGGATGAAGCAGCGCACCCTTCTGCGTGGCCACGCCGATGCTCCCCGGGGTGCGAAACCTGCCCAGGGAGGCCACTTCCACAACGCGGCACCCCATCACCTCTTCAACAGCGCGCTTCGTGGCCTTCCTCAGCCCCCTGAACACAACTGCACCCTCGTCGCTGGCCAGCACCAGGTTGCCCAGGGCGTTGTGCCTCTCCTTCACCACAGCAACGCTTAACCCGGCGCTGCGAAGCGTCTCCACCTCTTCTCCGGTTGCAAGGTCGCTCACCACGGCGCCATGGTTGTTCATGGCAATCATCGCTCCAATAAGGGAGGTGCCGCAGATGCTGGTGCGCACCACCTCCACCTCGAGTGCCTCTCTTGCAGCTTTCACGAATTCTGCGGGAGCATCCCTCGGCACAATCGCCACGCTATCGTTGGCGGCAGCCAGGATTCCGATGTTGGGATTGCTGTTGTAGTCCACGCGGAGCAGCATGGCTACGACTCCAGGCTAACGACCACGCTTCCGTCGTCCTGCTTCTCCGCCCTTACCCTGAGCTTCGACGGAATTTTCTGAATCCCTCGCCTCCAGAGCGCCTGGTTCAGCCCCTCGTCTATGCGCACGCGCTCGCTCTTCATATGTCTGGCTATAAATCTGCGAAGATACCGCACTGCTTTAGCGGCACGCTTTGTGCGCGGCGTGCGCTTTATTTTGTGGAACCTCACTGTGTACACTCTCTCCATATTCAACACCTACACCTTAAGCTTGCTCCGCCTCCAGTATCTGCGCTTAGGATGGGTGCGCACTCTGCCGAGAGTCTTCGCCACCGCCCACACAGGCACGGGGCGGTTCTGCTTCATCGCCTTTGCCAGTCTGAGCTTTCGTCCCAGGGAAATCTTGCCCATTTTGCACCACCTTGAGTCCTATCACCCTGCTCTGTACATGCCGGGGAAATATTTTGTTAACGTCATAACCCTTATCTTTGAGATACGCCCTGACCTCCTTCTCATAGTCAGCGCTTCTCGACACCTCGCTTGGCGCATACTCGATGCTGAATAAGCTGGAGGTCAGGTGCTCTATACTCTTCTTTCCGAATCCGCGCAGCGGCGCAAGGTAGGCGACTCCGTAGCGCTGCTCGAGACTCTGCACCGCACTCAACGCCGGCACGGGGGAGCGGTCGTCTCTGCGTGTGCCGTCCGCTACGGCATCTGCTTCACCCGCAACCGCCTCGAGTGCTGCCAGATGCAGCAACTCCAGACCGTGCCTTGGAAAGCCATCGCTCGCTATAAGCTCGCAGGCGCTGTGCAGCAGCTCCAGGTCAAGTCTCTTTATCTCGTGCTCAAAGCCTATTGCCCGAGCGCTCTCCTTCGCATACTGCGCCGTGTCCGCGTAGCCGAAGGTTACTGTTACCAGCTTTACCCTGTACCCGAGCCTCGCAAGCATCCAGGCTGCGAGGGAGCTGTCCCTGCCTCCACTGTAGAGCAGACTAACATTCATCACAGCCTTCTTATCTTTATATCCCTTCTCTTCGCAGCAAGGCGTCGCAGTATCTCCTTGAGCTGCGCGTCGGTGATGCGCTGCCTCACCTGTCCCGCCTGAGCGAGCTGTATCAGCATGGCCTCAACCTGGGCGGCGAACTCCGGGCGCGCCATCTTTATGTTGGTGAGCCTGCTCCTCGCCTCCGGCGTGAGAATGCTCCTGAGCACCACTCTCTTCTGCTCCTCCACCTGGCGGAGCTGTTCCTGACGCAGCGCCTCCTCCTGAAGCTGGCGCTGAAGCTCGGCCAGCTTCCTGCGCTTCAGCTCCTCCAGGTCGTCCATACTCTCACCTGTACCTCTGCAGCTCGGGCATGCGGCGGATTATTTTCGCCGCCGTTCTGTCAAGAAGGCTCATCGCCTTGGGTGTTGCTCTGCGCCCCTCTTCGGTCTTCTCCACAAGCCCCGCGGCCTCGAGCTGCTTAAGAATGTTCCGTATCACTGAGCCGCTTCCCCTGCGCACCGCATCCGGAGCGCAGCCGCAGTTCTTGCGCCCGCCGTACCACCTGCGAAGGGTCTGAATGCCCACTGGGCCATGGATGTGAATCTTTCTGAGCACCGATGCTGCGCGGGTGTACCACCAGTCGCGCTGTGTGGGGGCCCGCTCACGATTCGCGCCGGTCTTAACAAAGGCCGCCCACGCGGGGGGCTTCACCTCCTTCATCTTCTTGAGCTCCGCAGAGAGTTCGCGGATGAGCTCAGAAGCGGGAACATCATAAACCGTTGCCATGCTAAACCTCCTTACGCCTTCTTCTCCTGAATAAGCCAAAGGTTCTGCCTTTAACCTCAACTACCTCAGCTTGAGTAGCGTCTGCAATCTCTTTTGCAATCTCCTCCACGCCCTCACCTGCGCTCCTGAGAACCCTGACCTTTATCAGCTCCTTATCCTCCAGCTGCCGCTCCACCTCGGGCAGTGCGCTGGCAGCACCCGCCTTGCCCACGATTACACTCGCCCTTCGGTGGTGCAGCTCTCTCTTAAACCTCTTCCTCTCCTTTGAGCTCAGCATTTTTCCTCGCCTTCTTCTCCCTTACGTAGGGTATTCGCTTAACCTGTCCGCACTCCAGGCACGTGAAGACCACCCGCTGCTTTGTGCAGCGCACCCGCAGGTTCACCCCGGGCACGAGAAAGCTCCCGCAGGCTTTGCAGAAGAACCTCTTCCATCCTGCGGGAAACCTAACGTTGTAACGCATTGCAATTCTGCGCGCAAGCTCCACGTAGCGCTTCGCCAGCGCTCTGTCGCGGGGAAAAACGTCTCTGGCGAGCTGCATGAGTATCTCAATCCGCTCCCTTGCTATGCGGCGCTCAAGTTTGAGGTTGCGCCTGCGCATTCTCGATGCACCTCCTGTATTGGCTCACCACCTCGCTCGCAGCACTCCATGCGGCAAGGGGCTCCTGAAAAATCGACACGCGCTCAAAGGGATACTCCCCCTTAAAATCTCCGTGGGGGAATCCGCCGATTAAAATGCACGCCTCGCCGTGTCTGGAGAGCTCCTCCGCAAGCTCCCAGCTCTCCATGCGCCTTCCCCTCTCGCTGAGCAGCACCACTCGTTTGGGGCTGAGCTGCTCCACCAGCTGGAGCAGCGACATGCGCCTGAGCTCGAGCAGAGTCTTATCGCCGGCTGCTATTCTGCGCTCGGCAAAGAGCTTTTCCATAAGACCGCGGAAGCGCTCACACGCGCGGGGCAGGCGTGTCTCTGGGTTTATGAAGACCACCTCGTCGTTGCGGGTGTGGAGGTAGCACCTCAGCAAACCCTGCCTGTTCAGCGGAGATTCGAGGAGCACGAGCAGGGTGTAGTGGGCTATATCAGGTCTGCCGCGCCTCGCTGCGTTGCTGAGGGAGCGCATCGCTGCGTGGTGCCTTGAAGCGTCCAGTAGCATCTGCGTCGCCCTCCTGCGCCTCCTTCTTGCTTCTCTCCTTATTACAGGGTGCCCGGCTATGCTCGCGGGCACTGGCTCAACCTCTGCCTCGGCTATTACGACGTGGAGCATCGCTGCATCCCCTTTAAATACTCTGAACACATCTTTTTATGTCTTTTTAATTGTTAGTGAAAACCCCCAGAATAACCCGTCTGGAAGAGGGAAGATGAAGATTGAAAGGAAGCTTATAGAAGAAATTGGAAGGCTGAGAAGACACCATATACCCTCCTACAGCCGTGGCCTGAAGAGGGTATTCAGAAGATATCTGGGAAAAACCGACAACTTCGACATCATTGTTCACGCAGCGCTCAGGATACCCGACAGCTACTACAGCGCAGAGGTTATCAGCTACATAGCGGCAAGGGGTGCCCTGGAGGGACTCTCCCACTGCAGAAACTACTTCCCGCTGGCATTGAAGAAGGTGGAAGAGGTCCCGCAGGAGTGGAGAAGGGCAGAACTGCTGGAGGAAATCGCCCGCAGAATCGGCAGAGCAGGTGGGGACCTGGATGAGCTCTTCAATCACACAGTGCGGCTCCAGGATGAGAGGCACTACTACAGGGTCATGAAGAGGGTGGCAGGGGCGTATATGTACAGTGGAATGCTGGAGAAGCTGATCGCACAAATAAGCAGGCTGAAAGGTAAACGCCGGAGGCAGGCGCTCAAAATCCTCGCATTGCACGCAGAGAAGATGAACATGCAGGAGAAGCTACTGCAGAGTCTGAGGAGTGGCGAGGACTCAGCCCTTGTGCGGGAGTATCTGAAGCGCCGGAAGAGAGCGCCCCGCAGAGGAAGCAGGCGCAGGCGCACGCAGGAGAGGGTGCCTGTATCCCCGGGAATACGTGGTATGGAGAGGTTCGCCCTGGGGCTTTACAACACCTACAGAGGTTCCATTAAGACAGCCCAGCTCAGAGCTGTGGCGAGGGCTGCCCCTCTGTGTCACGCGTACGGGATGAAGCTCGTCCTCCTGGGATTCCATACGGAAGACCCGGAAGAGCTGATAGAAAGGGTTTCTGTTGAGAGCCGCATAAGCGGCTGCGCCACCTATCTGAAACTTCTGAGGGAGGCGGGACATCTTCTTGTGTTTTCCCATCCCGGCGATGGTTTTCTACCAGGAGCCGGAGAGCTTGTTGCAGCCACACCGGAACCACAGGAGGGAAAGAGAATTTCCCTTGAGGAGCTGGTGCACCTGAAGGGGGATGTGTGCATCGTCATGGGGCTCGGCAGACGGGGTCTTCCCGGGCGATTTCTTGAGACTGTGGAGAGGCATGTGGAGCTCACCGGCCACGGGATTCCGCTGGAAACCTGCACAGTTATGGGGATAATCTGCGAGAGGCTGAGAAGTAATCTCGAGAGATGTTAGCGCACAGGTATGCTTACAATCTGAAGCTCCTCCATCCTGAGCTCACCTTTCCGGTATTCCTCCCTGGTCACCAGATAAAAGTCCACCGCCTCGACCCTCTCATCTGCAATGCTACCGACCAGCAGAGCATTTGCCTTCTCATCCGTCTCAAAGGAGACCTCCGCTATCCTGCGGAACCTGTCCCTGAACTCTTTTTCAGTGGCCTTAAGAAGTATCACCATCACCTCACCTCCGGCGAGCCCTCCGCCGGGAACACCAAGCTTCTCCCCAGCCACTATCTGAACCCTGAGCGGTACCATTCCCTGTTCAAGGAGGGCGTCCTCTACCCTCTTTTCCCTTATGTCCTTTTCAAACAGCTTCTCCACCCTCATCGGCAGCGGTTGCATCTCCTCATAGCTTTCTGCACCTCTTGGAGCATACACCAGCACCCGGGGTACAGAGTCCAGGCGAAGCATCGCCACGCCCTCCAGTTCGGGTGAGGCGTTGAGAACCACCTCCGCGGCATATTCGAAAACTGCACCACCCGCATCGCCGCCGCTCATCATGAGGAAGCCGACAGTAACCTCCGGGTCAGCATCAATATCCACATCCAGGGCCTTCTCAACCTCAGAGACCTTTGTGATGTAGTAGTCCTCCAGGATTATATTCTTCTTGAGAAGCTCATCCGCTATGACCTCCCGGGGGTCTTTCCCATAATTTTCAGCCTCCCCGGGTAAAATAAACCCGGCCGCCAGAACTGATGCCACAAAGAGTAATAGCACAGCCTTAACTCCGGTACTCATATTTCCAGGATAGCTCTGGGGGTATATAAAGCTGTTTATGAGTAGTACATCTCCTCCCTCTCTCTTGCAAAGCGCGTTGTGAGCTGCGCTGCGAGCATGTGCATCGCCTTCGAGAAGGGCAGGTAGGCGAGAAGCGCAAAGGCTGAGAGGAAGTGCACAAGCTTCGCATACACAAAGAGCATGCCCTTCGCCTCAAGAGGCATGGAATAGAGCTGAGCCGCAATGAGGCTTCCAGCAGGCGAGAAGGGGTCGTATGCGGAGAATATCGCCAGCCTTGCGCCCTCAACGGCAAAGCCGGAGAGGATTATTACCAGGAGAAGGAGCAGGAATACCGCGTCTTCGGGGATGGAATATACCTCCCGCCTGGCGAGCAGGTAGCGCCTTGCCATTGCGTACAGCACCCCTGCAAGAAGGAGGAGGCCCGCAACATCCAGCGTGAGGCTGAGGAGGTGGTAGCCGGTGCGGAGCTGCACGCCGAGGAGTGTCGAGCCGTAGCTCACCACACCACCGGCTACAATCAGGAGGAAGCTCCACACAACGAGCACCAGCACAAGACCGCGCAGCCTGCTCCTGGGGAACACCCTCCTCGCGAGCAGGCAGTCCGCTGAGAAAAGGGAGGTGAAGCTCATCCACAAAATCCTGGATATGGAAAGTCCTCCCTTCACTCTGGCGAGCAGGCTGAGCTTCAGCCAGATGCCGGCGGCAAAAATCATGAAAAAGCCGGTGGCGGCCAGGTAAAAGTACACCTCAAGCGCTGGCGGTATTACCATGTACTCCATGGCTCACCCCGGCGCCTCCATCCCCCTGAGGGAGCTCTCCCCCTTTTTCAGCTCTTCCACGAAGTCAGGGTAGAACCTGCAGAGCGGGTGCTCCTCTCCGGGGAGCTCGCCGGTTTCCTGGTAGATAAGCGTCGCCAGCATGGCGTTCACATTCGCAATCGCGGGGAATATCCAGGGCGCGCTTTCGATTGGTCCATAAAGCAGGAAGTCGTTCCAGAGCAGTGCTCCGAGCGCATGGGCGGCGCTGTCTATGCCCACGAAGCCCGGCCTGCCCCACCTCGCTTCGGCGTCCTTCTTTATCAGGTCGGTGCCATTCGAGGGGGCACAGCCCGCGGGCAGGCGGAGCTCTTCCTTCACCAGCCTGCTGCCCAGGAATGAGAAGGGCGCGGAGGGCACGCTCATAAGCGAGGTGTCCACCAGCACATTTTTAAATCCTGCCTTTTCAGCCCTCGGGAGGAGCACCTCCCTGAGAAGCTCAACTCTCCCCTCAGGCGTCGGGTTCTGCATGTTGAAGGCGACAAGGAGCACGTTCTTCAAGCCCAGCTTGCTGAGCTCGCTTACCTCATACTCGGGGTCCTTCGCCCAGGGTGCGAGGCTGTTGTACAGGTGGCGGTCCTCCAGGCCAACCTCGGCGATGTAGCGCGCCGCCTCCACCTTCGGCTTCTCCGTCCATATATCAGTAGCGAAGGGCATGTCAGTAACCTCCGCCACGAAGTCGATGTAGCGCCTTGCCTCCTCGCCGGAGGTGGCGACTATGTCCAGCATCGCGGGCATGCCCGTGGCGTCGCTGAGCTCCTCCTGCCGGTTTATGAGCTCCTCCGCACGAGCGCGGTCGAACTCCCCCTTCCTGCGGGAGCGCAGGATTTTGTGCCCGTTGTAGAACATGGTGCCTATAAGCACCGTGGGGTTCCCTCCCCCGAACTTCACGTTGCCTATCCTAACAGCTTTGCTCTTCAGGCTGAACAACTTACTCACCTGCTTGGTATCTTATCCAGAATGTGCTGTATGTGCGGGAACCTGTCCTTCATGTGCGGGAAGTACATGGCCTGCATGAACTCCGTCTGGAAGTCCGGGTCAACGGTGAGCTCGATGTACTTTATGCGCCTCGCCACGCGGTTTGCCTCCTCCCGCTTCCTGCGGTTCAGCAGTGCAATGCGAGCGCCGTCACCGGCGGCATTTCCAACCGCCACTACCCTGCTCAAATCGCAGTCCGGGAACATGCCTATGACCATGCTGGCCTCCTTATCTATGTAGCTGCCGAAGGCGCCCGCAAGCACCACCTTATCGACCTCGCTGACGCCGTAGCGCTTCATCAGAATCTTGCAGCCTGTGTAGAGCGCACCCTTCGCGAGCTGCACCGCCCGCACGTCGCTCTGCGTTACTGTGATATCCTTTCCTATCGCCGTCTCCTCCGCCCGGGCGAGCACATACTCGGGCTGACCCTTCTCCCCGCGGCGGATTCGCGGAGTTTCCAGCGATGTGTTGAAGGCGCCGCTGTTCTTTATTATGCCAGCCTTGAACATCTCCGCCACAGCTTCAATTATCCCGGAGCCGCATATCCCGCGCGCCTCGCTCTTGGCCTCGTCGCTCCACTCCTCCTTACCTATCACCTTGTACCTGGGCTCCTTTGTCTCTGCATCGATGCGCACCCGCTCTATTGCTCCTGGAGCGGCGCGCATCCCGTGGGTAATCTGCGCACCCTCGAAGGCTGGGCCAGTTGCGCAGCTGGTGGAGAGCAGCTTTTCTTTATTTCCCAGCACTATCTCGCCGTTGGTGCCTATGTCAATTATGAGGTGAACCTCATCCTTCTTCTCCGGCTCAAGAGCCACAACCACGCCCATGTTGTCAGCTCCGACGAAGCCCGCCTCTATGGGCAGGACGTGGACATTCGCTCCTGGAGCTGCGTTTATCCTCAAATCCCTCGCCTTTATGTCAATGCTCCTGTGCACCGCGGGCGTGAAGGGCGAAACTCCAAGGTACTCGGGGTAGATGTTGAGGTAGATGTGGTGCATCGCAGTATTACCTACAAGCACCAGCTCCAGAATCTCATCACTGCTCACCTTTGCCTTCTCGCAGAGGTTGGAGACTATCTTATTTATCCCGCCTATAATCGCCTCGTGCATCTTCCGCAGGCCGTCTTCGTGCTCCATCGCGTAGGTTATTCGCGCCATAACATCCTCGCCGAAGCTCACCTGCGGGTTCATCATCGAATCTACCGCGAGAACCTCGCCCGTGGCGATGTCTGTGAGGTAGCCCACCACAGTGGTGGTGCCCACGTCGAAGGCCACGCCCAGAGTGCGCTCATTGTAGCCGGGCTCAACGCTTATAATCTCGCGGCCCTGCCACACCGCAACAGTGACCTTCCACTTGCCCTCTCTCAGCACTTGCGGCAGCGCCTTAAGCGCGGGGTAGTCTATGCCCAGGTTCTCAAGGCCATGCTGCTCCTTAAGCGCGCGCAGCAGGCGCTCGAAGTCGCCCTCAGGGTCTTCCAGGCTTGGCAGGGGAAGCTCCACGTAGTACTTCCTCACCGCCGGGTCGAGCTCCACGCTTATTTCGCCGGCCGCCTTGCGCACCACCTGCCCGCCCACGCGGCTCTCCTCCGGCACGAAGACCAGCACATCTCCGTGAATTCGGGCAGCGCACGCCAGGCGGAAGCTGTTCTCCACCTCTCCGTCTTTTAAGTGCCTCACCTCTTCCTCGCTCATCGGCGAGAGGTTGCTCATGCTTGAGCGCACATCAAACTTGGCGAAGTAGCCCTCCTGAATCTGCACCTTGCACTTCCCGCACACGCCCTTGCCGCCGCACACCTGCTCTATGCCCACGCCCAGCTCAATCGCAGCCTCGCGCAGCGTCTTGCCGTCTTCCACCTCTCCCCTGCGCCCCGAGGGCTGGAAGATCACCCTGTGCTTCATGGCTATATCTCCTTCTTCCTCTTCATCTCCCTCAGCGAGGAGACCATCTTTATAGCCTCTTCAAGAGCGCTTGCGGCGTCTTTACCCGTGGCGTCTGCGCCGTACATCTCCACCGTCTTCTCGCTCACCGGAGCTCCGCCTATCATTATCTTAACGTTGGGGTTGCGCTCTCTTATCATCTCGATAACCTTCTTCATCCCCGGCATGGTGGTGGTCATCATCGCCGATAGGCACACCAGGTCAGCGTCGGTGCGCAGCTGCTCCTCCACGAACTTCTCAAGGGGCACATCCTTGCCCAGGTCGTGCACCTCAAAGCCGGCGACCTCGAACATCAGCTTCACCAGATTCTTGCCTATGTCGTGGACGTCGCCCTCAACGGTGCCTATTACCACCACACCCTTGGTCTCTGTCTTGTCCTCAGCCTTTATGTGGGGGCGCAGTATGTCCAGACCCGCGTAGAGCGCGTCGGCGCACATCAGCACCTCGGGCACAAAGTACTCGTTCTTTGCGAACAGTTCGCCCACCACCTCCATGCCTGCAGCTAAGCCCTCGAATATCGCCTCGTTGGCATCGTAGCCCAGCTCAACCCACTTATTTGCGAGCTCCTTCACGCGCTCCTCCTCGAACTCTATAACCGCCTTTCTCATCTGCTCCAGAAGCTGCTCCTTCTCCTCCATCTGCTCACCTCGCTCCGTATTTTTCAACTGCCTGCATGAGCGCGTGCATGTTCTCCTCCGGCACCTCGGGCCAGATGTCGCAGCCCGGCATTACCCCATCGACGCCGGCGTCTATCGCCTGCTTCACCGACTGCTCCACATCCGCAGGGCTGCCCTTCACTATTACACCATACGCGTCCAGATTGCCAAGAATCACAGCCTCCTCACCCAGCTTCTGCCTGGTCGCGGCCACGTCGTTCTTCTGCTCAACGCTTATCGCACTTGCCCCGCACTCGTGGAGCATTTCCACCAGCATGTTGGTGTCGCCGCACATGTGCAGAATCGTCGGAGCCTTAATCCTGGAGATGAGCTCCTTCAGATAGGGCTGCACCAGTGTTTTGAACATTCGCGGCGAGATCACGTCGCTGGGGGCGCCCATCTCCCGCACAGTTATATAATCCGCGCCGCTCTCGGCGTAGGCGCTGGCAATCTCGGCGAGGGGCTCCACCAGCTGCTCCAGCAGAGCTTTAACCTGCTCCGGCTTCTTGAAGGAGCTCTTCAGCAGGTCGTTCAGGTCTATAAGCTGCCCCGCAAGGGTGAAGGGCCCGAGCACGTAGCTGCCCACTGCAACCTCGCCGTTGAGCCTCTCCCCGCACAGCGAGATGGCCTCCTGCACCAGGGGAATCCTGCCCCTCTCCAGCAGGCCCTCCGGAATGCTCAGCTCCTCGCCAACACTGAGCACCTTGCTCCTTATGGTGGGATACAGGATGCTGCTCTTGCCCGCGTAGAAGTTTACCCCACATCCCAGAGCCTCTGCCTCAACGCACAGGTCGAAGGGCACTACCGCACATTCGAAGCCGAAGAGCTCATAGGTTGAGCACGCCAGCTTGGCCATGAGCCCGGCATCAGTATGCGAGGAGGCGAAGTCTATGCCGTGCTTCCGCATCCCTGCCACGGTGACGTTTCCCATGCCGCTGAACGCCGGCACGCGGTCAACCCGCCCCTTCTCCAGTGTGTTCATCACTCTCTCCTTAGGCGTCATTTCGCTACCCCACTTATCATATGCCTCATACAATATTTAAATTTTTCTTCTAATTCCAATACAATTTTCAATAGTTCATCATAATAATTAGATTTTTTCCTAATAACTGGCGTCCTGTACATGTGCAGTCCTCTTTGCATCCGTGTTTCTGCTCTTACTTCTGGCAAGTCTGAGCAAAATTGCAAGCCCGTGCTTGTTCAGCGCCCTCGCCTCCAGCCACTTCTCCCGGAGCATGTCGGCAATCATCCCCAGAGCCCGGGGGCTCCTTACAATTACTGTGGAATATCCCTCCGGTGAGCCGACTGCACCCACTGAGAAGTCTGCCCTCAGGCCGGTAAAGTCTGTGCACCGGGAGCATGCAGGTCTTGCGAATTTCAGCACCTCTTTAAGGGGAATCTTCACCACACCCGTGGGCAGGCCGACCCGCAGTTCTCTTCCCCTTATCGAAAACCTGCGCACATCTGTGAGAGAAAAGCCATACCTGGCCGAGAGCCTGAGGATACCATCGTAGTGCAGATTTGCCTTGCAGAAGAGCGCGATGTGCAGCACCACCGCCGAGCGGAGCTCCCTGCCCTTTTCACTCTCAGCAAGCCTCTCCATGGCCAGGGACTGGCATGGAAGAGCAACCACGCCAAGCCTGCGGAAACCCATTTCCACAGCCTCTCTTATCCCCGTAAGTGTGGGAGAGCTGGTATACTTTGTACCCGCTGCGGCGAACACCCCCTCCGCATCCACAGCCACGCGGGGCGATGGCTTCCAGGGTTCTGCACCACTGCCGGCCACCACGGCGGCGTCGATTATTCCGCGGCTGAGCGCATATCCGAGGATGGCGCTTACGACACCTCCATCCTGAGCCGAGGCCGCCCTCCTCATGCGGGTAGCTCTTGCCGCAAGCACTTTGAGGCACCTTCCCAGCGGCTCTTCGGAGGGAGTCCGGGGGTGCATCGGCGGACAGTGAACAACACACAGGCCGCAGTTTGTGCACTCTCCCACCACCTCAGGGTACTCCTCAACCTTCACAGCTCTATCCGGACACAC
>Ga0256830_1000359_pt1 | contig 38085 bp, 41 predicted proteins | sample 128326metaG_FD_190537 | JGI IMG/M metagenome (GOLD analysis project Ga0256830, IMG submission 190537) | Hydrothermal vent microbial communities from Lau Basin, Pacific Ocean - 128-326 | ecosystem: Environmental > Aquatic > Marine > Hydrothermal vents | place: Pacific Ocean: Lau Basin | collected...
GGTCGAGACCTTGCAGACGCGAAGCCGGTCGGCGTCGGGATGGGGCACCACCTCGACCACCTCGGCGGTTCGTACCCCCCGGAATTCGACGTCGAGGCGTTCGACGCCCTCCACTTCGTGACCGAGCGATGCGAACACGTCGGCGAGGACGTCGGGGTCGTCGGTGGGGAGGTCGATGAAGTCGGCCAGCCAGCGGAGGGAGACCTTCATGCGATCCCCCGGAACTGGCGCAACACCCGGATGTCGTTCTCGAACACGTGGCGGATCGGGGACAGGCCGTGGCGGACCTGGGCGAGGCGTTCCACCCCCATCCCGAAGGCGAATCCGGTCACCTCGCCGGGGTCGTATCCGACGGCTTCGAACACGTTCGGGTCGACCATGCCGCAGCCCATCAGCTCGATCCATCCGGAACCGCCGCACACCCGGCAGGCCGCGCCGGTGCCTTCACAGTGGAAGCAGGCGGCGTGCATCTCGGCGGACGGTTCGGTGAAGGGGAAGAAGTGGGGCAGCAGGCGGATGCGCTGGCGTGGCCCGAAGAACTCCCGGGCGAAATGGGCGAGGGTTCCTTTGAGGTCGGACATGGTGATGTCCGAGTCGACCGCCAGCCCTTCGATCTGGTGGAAGACGGGGGAATGGGTGGCGTCGGGTGTGTCGGCGCGGTACACCTTGCCGGGTACGACGACGTAGACCGGAGGGTCGTGCGCCTCCATGAACCGTGCCTGCATCGGCGAGGTGTGGGTGCGGAGCAGGACCTCGTCCGCCGGGTCGCCCCAGTCGAGGTAGAGGGTGTCGGATTCCAGTCGGCTCGGATGGGTGGGCGGGGTGTTGAGGGCGTCGAAGTTGTAGTAGCCGAGCTCGGCTTCGGGTCCGGCGGCGACCACGTAGCCCAGCCCGATGAAGATCTCACATACCTCGTCGATGGTCTGTTGGATGAGGTGCTCTCCTCCCCCGGGGAGGCGGAACGCGTCCAGGGTGACGTCGACCCGGTCCTCCTCCAACAGGAGGTTCTCCGCTTCCCGTTCGAGCTGGTGCCGCCGCCGGGCGATCAGGTCCTGCAGTTCAGCACGGGCCTCTTGGAGGGCCCGGCCCACCTCGGGCCGGCGTTCGGGCGGGAGGGAACCCATCCCGCGCTGGAGCTCGGCGATGACGGACCGTCGACCCAAGAGCCGGGCCTCCAGCTCGTCGAGTTCGGCGAGGCTGGAGACGGCGGCGACCTGTGCCGGTGCCTCCGCGACGATCTGAGCGAGCTGCTCCATGGGGCGGGGAGGTTAGTCCCCGGCGGCGGGGTTCCCGGCGCGGCTTCGCCATCGGCGGAGTTCGTAGGCGACGAGGGAGCCGGCGACGGCCGCGTTCAGGCTCTCCACCGACCGCTCCATCGGGATGGAGACGGTGACGTCGGCGGTGGCGACCAGTTCGGAGGCCAGTCCGTGGGCTTCGTCGCCGACGAGGATCGCCCAGCGACGGCGGGGATCGAGGAACTCGCCGAAGGTGTCGGGGGCGCGACCTCCACGTGGGACGGTGGCGATGCGACCCCACGAGGCAGGGATGCTGCGGCCGACGGCGACGCGAAAGTGGGCACCTGCGCCGGCCCGGAGGACCTTCGGCGACCAGGGGTCCACCGCGCCGTCGTCGACGGCGACGTCGAGCTCGAAGGCGGCGGCGGTGCGGATCAACGTCCCGGCGTTGCCGGGGTCACGTACGGCCACGGCCAGCAGGTCGCGACTGGGCGGCGAAGGGCGCGGGATCGGGATCACCGCCACCGGTCCCCGGGGGTGTTCGGTGGGAGCGAGGTGCCGGAGGACGGTCTCGGTCACCGGCACCCAGTCGGCGCCGCCGGCGGCGGCCAGGTCGGGGCCGTGGGGGTCGTCGGGAAGCCCGAACACCACCGAGACGGGGATCCCGGCGGCGACGGCGGCTTCGAGGAGGTGGGGACCTTCGAGGAGGGTCTCGCCTCGTCGACGTCGCATCCGAGTTCGGTGGAGCCCGGCCGCGGCGGCGACCCGGGTGTTGCGGACCGACCTGATCGGCTCCACCGGCTCAGGAGCCCTTGGCGACCTCCACCAGCTGGGCGAAGGCGCCCGGGTCGTTCACCGCCAGGTCGGCGAGCATCTTCCGGTCCACCTCGATCTGGGCGGCTTTGAGACCGGCGATGAGCTGCGAGTAGGTCACGCCGTGCTGGCGGGCGGCGGCGTTGATGCGGGTGATCCAGAGACGTCGGAACTCTCCTTTGCGGGCCCGCCGGTCCCGGTAGGCGTCCTGCATGGCCGCCATGACCTGCTCGTTGGCGGTCTTGAACCTTCGGCTCCGGGCTCCCCCATAGCCTTTGGCGCGGGAGAGGACCTTCTTGTGCGACTTCTTGGCGTGGACGGCGCGTTTGACTCGAGCCATGATGTTCTTCTCCTCTCAGAGGCCGAGCATCCGTTTGGCGACCTTCTCGTCGCCCTTCGCCAACCCGGAGTCGCGTTCGAGACGTCGAAACCGGTGCTTGCCCTTGGCCAGGCGGTAGTGGCCCCGGCCGGCACGTCGGCGCATCAGTTTGCCGGAGCCGGTGACCTTGATCCGTTTGGCGGTGGCCCGGTGGGTCTTCATCTTGGGCATGTCGCCCCTCCTAGGTCGTGTCGTCGTTCGGTGGGGAGGATTCCGGACGCTGCTCGTCGCGGCTCGCTTTCCGGCGGCGGATCGGGGCGAGGACCATCGTCATGCTCCGACCCTCCATCGAGGGAGCCTGCTCGATCACTCCCACCTCCTCCACCGTCTCGGCGAGTCGGTCCAACAGTCGACGTCCGTACTCCGGTCGTTCCTGTTCGCGGCCTCGGAAACGGACGGTGACCTTGACCTTGTCGCCTTGGCTGAGGAAGTCACGGACCTTCCGGACTTGGAGGTCGAAGTCGTGCTGGTCGATGCGAGGGCGCATCCGCAGCTCTTTGATGACCGTCCTGGTCTGCTTCTTGCGCGCTTCGCGGTCCCGTACGGACTGTTCGTACTTGTATTTCCCGTAGTCCATGAGACGGCACACGGGGGGTTTGGCGTCGGGCGCGACCTCGACCAGGTCGAGACCGAGCTGCTCGGCCAGCCACAGGGCTTCGGACAGTTTCTTCACTCCGATCTGGGTTCCATCCGGGGCGATGACCCGCACCTCGGGGGCCCGGATGTAGCCGTTCACGCGCGGTTCAGCGATTGGATTCCTCCTGGTCGTTTCATGAAAAGAGCAGGCACGAAGCCTGCTGCCCACTCGGGGCTCCGGAACGTCCGGCGCCCTGGTCGACCGCGGCTCGCCTCTGCGGCGGCCGGGTGGGAAGCAGCGAGCTTCCGCTTGCTCTCGGTTGTCGAAGCCGGGAGTGTAGCAGCACCCTCATCGCAGCCGGGAGTCGCGAATGGCGGCGAGGGCCCGGGCGGTGTGGACGGCCGCTTCGGCGGCTTCGGCCCCTTTGTTCCCGGGTCCGGGTCGGCTTCGCTCGACCGCGTGGGCGTATTCGCGGACCGTGAGCACGGCGTTGCCGACCGGGATCCCGGTCGCCACCGACACGTCCATCAATCCCCGGGCCGACTGGTCGGCCACGACCCGGTAGTGGTCGGTCTCCCCTTCGATCACCGCGCCGACGGCGACCACCGCTTCGCATCCGGCGGCGGCGAGGGCGGCGGCGACGACGGGAAGCTCGAGGGCGCCGGGCACTTCGACGAGCATCACCTCTTCGACCCCAAGACGTTCGAGGGCGTCGAGGGCACCGTCACGCAAGGGTCCGGTGATCGCCTCGTTGAAGGTGGCGACGGCGACGCCGACGACCCGAGGTCCGGTGGTGTCGCCTTCGATGCGGCGGATCATCGCTCCTCGTCGGGGTCGAAACGGTGGCCGAGTTTCTCCGCCTTGGCGGCGAGGTAGGCGGCGTTGTGGGGGTTGGGCTCGACGGTGAGGGGGACCCGCTCGACGATCCGCAGCCCGTAACCTTCGATCCCGGCCCGTTTGGTGGGGTTGTTGGTGAGCAGACGCATCGAGCGGACGCCGAGGTCGTAGAGGATCTGGGCGCCGACCCCGTAGTCCCGGGCGTCCACCGGCAGGCCGAGCTCCTGGTTCGCCTCGACGGTGTCCCGGCCCTGGTCTTGGAGGTTGTAGGCGGCCAGCTTGTGGAGGAGGCCGATCCCCCGACCTTCGTGGCCTCTGATGTAGAGGACGACGCCCCGTCCGTCGGCGGCCACCTTCGCCAACGCCGTGTCGAGCTGGATCCCGCAGTCGCAGCGGAGGCTGCCGAAGACGTCGCCGGTGAGGCATTCGGAGTGGACCCGCACCAGCACGTTCTCGCCGTCGCCGAGCTCGCCCATGACGAACGCGACGTGTTGACGGTCGTCGACGAGCGACCGGTAGCCGACGGCACGGAACTCGCCGTGGGCGGTGGGGATCCGGGCCTCGATGACCCGTTCGACGAGCTTCTTTTCGTGGCGGCGCCGGTAGGCGATGAGGTCGGCGATCGTGCCGATCAGGAGGTCGTGCTCCTTGGCGAACCGTTCCAGTTCGGGGAGCCGGGCGACGGTGCCGTCGTCGTTGACGACCTCGGCGAGGACCCCGGCCGGGTACAGGCCGGCGTATCGGGCGAGGTCGACGGCGGCTTCGGTGTGTCCGGCCCGCTTGAGCACCCCACCCGGTTCGTAGCGGAGCGGGAAGATGTGTCCGGGGCGGGTGAGGTCCTCGGGTCGGGTCCGGGGGTCGAGCACCCGTTTGACGGTGACGGTGCGGTCGTGGGCCGAAATGCCGGTTCCGACACCTTCGCGGGCGTCGACCGACACCGTGAAGGCGGTGTGGCGGAGGTCGGTGTTCACCTTCACCATCTGGGGGAGGTCGAGTTCGTCGAGGCGTTCGCCGATGATCGGGAGGCAGATGATGCCGCTGGTGTGTCGGATCATGAACCCCATCTGGGCCGGGGTGATCTTCTCGGCGGCGACGATCAGGTCCCCTTCGTTCTCCCGGTCTGCGTCGTCCACCATGATGACCATGTCACCCCGGGCGATGGCGGCGATCAGGTCCTCGACGGGCGCGAAGGTCATCGGATCGGCTCCAACAGGCGCTCCACGTACTTGGCGATGATGTCCACCTCGAGGTTCACGCCGTCTCCGGCGACCCGATCGGCGAGGGTGGTGACGTCCAGGGTGTGGGGGATGAGAGCCACCTCGAAGGTGTCGGCGTCGAGGGCAGCGACGGTGAGGGAGACCCCGTCGATCGTCACCGAACCCTTCTCGACGAGGTAGCGGCGCAGCGCCGCCGGAGGACGGACACGCAGTCTCCTCCCTTCCCCTTCGGCGAACACGGCGACGACCTCGCCGACACCGTCGACGTGGCCCTGCACGATGTGGCCGTCGAAACGACCCGACGCCGCCATGGGACGCTCCAGGTTGACCCGGTCGCCGACGTCCCGGGCCCCCAAGGTGGTGCGGGCGAGGGTTTCGGGGACCACTTCGACGGCGAAGCTCCCCTCCCCCACCTCGACGGCGGTGAGGCAGACACCCTCCACCGCCACCGACGCGCCGACCGACAGGTCTCCGCTCGTACGGGGGGCGCGGATGTCGAGGCGTTTCAGGCCGTGGCCTCCTCGGATCGCCTCGATCGTCCCGACCTCTTCGATGATCCCGGTGAACATGCCAAGGACAGGCTAGGCGATCTCGGCGACCGCTCCGTCGGGGACCCATTCGACACGCAGGTCGTCACCGACCCGCCGCACGTCTCGGATGTGGATGCGCCGGGCGTGCGCCAAGGTCGGAAACGGCCCTGCGAAGAACCCCCGTCCTCGCCCGCCGGCGACCTTCGCCGCCAGGTAGGTGACGCCCCGGTCGACCAGCCGACGCTCCCACAGCGCCTTCGCCAAGGTGGGTCCTCCTTCGATGAGGAGGTCGAGGAGCCCGCGGTCGCCGAGGGCGCGTACCGCGGCGACGAGGTCGGGAAGGCCGCCCTCCCCTGTCGGCACCACCACCGGACGTCCCCGATCGTGGGGTTCGGTGGTGACGATCAGCGGGTCCCGTTCCCAGAGTCGGGCGTCGTCGGGGAGCGGGTTCCGGCCGGCGATCACCACGGGCACGGGTTGAGGTCCTTCGTAGCCTTCGAGGCGAACGTCGAGGCGGGGATCGTCGGCCCGGAGTGTCCCGGCGCCGACGACGACGGCGTCGACGTCGGCGCGGAGCCGGTGGGCGTCCGCTCGGGCCTCCGGGCCGGTCAGCCACTGCGAGGTGCCGTCGGCGGCGGCGGTCTGGCCGTCCAGGGTCGACGCCGTCTTGAGGGTGATCCGGGGCCGTCCGGTGCGTCGATGGTGGAAGTAGGCGGGGTCGAGCGCTTCGCAGTCGTCGGCGAGCACCTCCTCGATCACGGCGACACCGGCTTCCCGGAGCCGCCGCACCCCGCCCCCCGACACCCGCGGATCGGGATCGAAGGCTCCGACCACGACCCGGGCGACCCCGGCGTCGATGATGGCGTCGACGCAGGGGGGAGTCCGGCCGGTGTGGGTGCAGGGCTCGAGGGTGACGACCAGCGTCGCACCCCGAGCCTCCGCTCCGGCCCGGGCCAACGCCACCGCCTCGGCATGGGCCAGGCCGGGGGCCTCGTGGGCGCCTTCGGCGACGATCCGCCCGTCGGGGCCGACGACCACCGCGCCGACACGGGGGTTGGGGTGGGGTCGATGAGGCCGCGCCAGCTCGATGGCCCGCAGCATCGCCTCCCGGAAGCGTTGGGCGTCCACGACCTCAGCCGGATCGACGGTCGATCTCGTAGGACGAGCCGTGACGCTTCTTGGCGTACTCCTTCATCTCCACCGCCACCGCCGACGCCTCCCACTGCGAGGAGATCGGACGGGACAGGTTGGTCACCACCCCCATCGAGATCGAGACGACGGGAAAGGCGAACCGCTCCCCTCGCCGGTCGGTCACCTCGATGTAGCCGCGAAGGGCGTCGGCGGTGTCGTAGTAGTCGAGGATGCCGTCGTCGAAGCGGTCGATCACCGCCTTGCAGAACGGCTCGGCCAGCTCGGCGGCGGTGATGGCGACGAAGTCGTCCCCGCCGATGTGGCCGACGAAGGCTCCGGCGTCGCCGACGTCGTCGGCCGCCTTGCTGAGGCACTCGGCGCAGAACTTGATGACCTGGTCGCCGCGCATGAAGCCGTAGTGGTCGTTGAACGCCTTGAAGTTGTCGAGGTCGCAGTGGATGAGGGCGAAGGGCTCACCCTTTGCGATCCGGTCTTCGATCTCCTCTCCGATCCGGAAGTTGCCGGGGAGGCCGGTGAGGGGGGACGTGTCCCGGGCCGCCTGGGTGCGTCGGAGCACGGCCTTGACCCTCGCCACCAGCTCGCCGACGTCGAAGGGCTTGGTGATGTAGTCGTCGGCTCCGAGTTCGAGACCGGTCACCCGGTCTTCGGTCAGCCCCCGGGCCGTCAACAGGATGATCGAGGCACCGGCCGTGGAAGGATGGGAGCGCAGTCGACGCAGACAGGTCAGCCCGTCCATCCGCGGCATCATGATGTCCAAGAGGATGAGGTCGGGGACCTCTTCGGCGGCCTTGTCGAGGGCGTCGACGCCGTCGACGGCGGTCCGCACCTCGAACCCTTCCAGCTCCAGGTTGATGCGGACAACCCGAAGGATGTCTTCGTCGTCGTCCACTACGAGGATTCGTTCGCTCATCCCCTGCCTTCGATCACGTCTCGGAGCCGGCGAGCGGCAGCTGCCGGGTCTGGGCTGCGGAACACCGAGGTGCCCGCCACGAACACGTTGGCGCCGGCGTCCCGGGCCGATCGGGCCGTTGCCTCCGTGACACCGCCATCGACCTCTATATCGGTCGCCAGCCCATGGGAGTCAACCCATTTTCGGGCGAGCTCGATCTTCGGGAGGACCTCGGGCAGGAAATCCTGGCCGCCGAATCCGGGCTCGACCGACATCACGACGAGGAGGTCGCAGAGCTCGGCGAAGGGCTCGGCGGCGTACCACGGCGTGCCCGGGGAGAGCACCACCCCGAACCGGAGACCGGCGGCGCGCACCGTGTCGGCCAGCGACGTCGGGTCGGGGACCGCCTCGATGTGGACGGTGATCAGGTTCGCCCCGGCGGCACGGAGGGGCTCGACGAGCGCCTCGGGGTTGGTGACCATGAGGTGACAGTCGAAGGGCAGACCGGTGCGGTCGCGGATCGCCTCGACGACGGGTGGGCCGAATGACAGGTTCGGAACGAAATGGCCGTCCATGATGTCGAGGTGGAGGAGATCGACCTCCGAGGCGATCCGGCTGATCTCGTCACCGAGGCGCGCGAAGTCGGCGGCGAGCAGTGAGGGGGCGAGCAGATACCGCATCGGCCCCGTAGTGTACCGCCGGGGTCACCGAATCCCGGGGGTCTCGCCGGATGCGTCGACCCGGGCCGGCAGGTCGCGGACACCACGGGCCCACGCTGCGCCGGACATGGGTCTCTTCCCTTCGGGCTGGATCCGCTCGAGGTGCAGGAGGCCCCTTCCGGTCCCCAACACGGGGACACCGTCATCGGCGAGGTCGAGGATCCCGGGCTCCGTCGAACCCGGACGGGCCGACGCCCGCAGCACTTTGAGCCGTTTCCCGGCGACGACGACGAAGGCTCCTGGGCGGGGTGCGAAGGCCCGGACACGTCGCACCAGGAGGTCGGCGTCCTGTGTGAGGTCGAGGCGGGCGTCGGCGGCGGCGACCTTCGGGGCCAGGGTGGCTCCCGCTTCCGGCTGGCGTACGAACACCACTTCGCCCCGGAGGACGGCGGGGACGACCTCACCGACGAGGCGCCCTCCGAGCTGCGCCAGCCGGGCGGTCAACGTGCCGGCGTCGTCGTCGGGGGCGACCGCCACCGAGGCGACGGCACCGACCGGACCGGTGTCGAGGCCTTCGTCGATCGACATCAGCGACACCCCGGTCCGGCGGTCACCGGCGAGGAGGGCGTGTACCACCGGGGCGGCGCCCCGCCATCGGGGAAGGATGGAGAAATGGAGGTTGAGGAACCCGTGGGGTGCGAGCCGGAGGACGTCGGGGCGGAGGATCATCCCGAAGGCGACGACGAGCCCGGCGTCGAAGGGTTCGGCTTCGCGCAGGCACCGGTAGAGGTCGTCGGCGTCGTCGGGTTGCGCGACCGGGAGCCCGAGGGTGTCGGCGGCCTGGCGGACCGGACCCGGGCCGATCCGGCGGGAACGTCCCCGGGGACGGTCGGGGCGGGTCACGACGAGGGCGACCTCGAAGGTCCGGTGGGCGGCATGGAGGGCCGGCAGTGCCTCGGCAGGCGACCCGAGGAAGACGATCCTCGTCACTCTTCGACGACCAGCCCCAGGGCCTCGTCGCGGAGTTGGGCGAGGGCCTGTCGGCGTGTTCGGCGCGGCAGACGGTCGAGGAGCAGGATCCCGTCGAGGTGGTCGAGTTCGTGCTGCAGGACCCGTCCGAGGAGCTCGTCGCCTGCGTATTCGACGATGTTCCCGTCCAGGTCGAGGGCCCGGACCCTGGCGAACCCGGGTCGGGAGATCGGCCAGAAATGTCCGGGGACCGAGAGGCAGCCTTCCTCGAACTCCCAGCTCTCCGCCGTCTCCACGAGCTCCGGGTTGATCATCACCCGCGGCCCGAGCCCGTCTTGGGCGTCGAAGACCGCCACCCGCCGCGACACCCCGATCTGGGGGGCGGCGAGACCCACTCCGGGGGCGTCGTACATCGTCTCGATCATGTCTTCGACCAGTTTGCGGACGGCATCGTCGATGGTGGCGACGGGAGCCGCCGGGGTCCGCAGGACCGGGTCGCCGAAGGTGCGGATCGGGAGGATCGCCATGAGCGGGGACGATAGCGGTCCGTCTGCCTCCCGACGGCGCCGGCCGCCGTTCGGTCACAGGTCGATCGGGTCGGCGTCGACCCTGACGGTGGCACCGGCGTCCCGCCAGGTCTGAACCAGTGAACGGAGGGCGGTTCGGCATCCCGCCAGGTCGGGACCTTGGATCAGCCAGCGTCGGCCACGAGGTGTGGCGGCGGGTCCGTGCACGGTGGCGTCGCCCGCGGCACGGGCGATCTGGGCGTCGACGTCGTCGACCGCCCCTCCCCGGATCTCGACCACCAGCAGCTCCCCCGCCGGGGGATACCCGAACGAGGCCCGGGCCTGGGTCTCCTGGACGAGGAGAGGCACCGGGTCGGCGCGTCGGAGAGCCTCGAAGATCGGATGGTCGGGCATCGCGGTCTGCACCATCGTCCGAGACCCCGAAGCCTCAGAGACGATCCCCGCGACCCGCGCCATGATCCGCAGAGCCTCTTCGACGGCTCGATAGTGGCTGGCCAGGATCAGGCCGTCGGCGTCGACGATCACCGCCAGCGAAGGTCGCCCGACGTTGGGGAGGTCTCGTTCGCTCCCGACGACGACGGGCCCACGGTCGGGCGCTTCGGCCACCCGGTCGACGATCCGGCGGGCTTCGGCGGCGACCCGGCCGACGCCCGCCCCGAGGGGTTCGAACCGGCGCCGTCCGCATTCGGCACAGGCCCCGAGGGAGGCGCCGCAGCGGCCACACACCTCCCCCCGATCGGGACGAGACCCGCATCGGGGACATCGACGGACCGTGCCGCAGGCGACACAGCGTGACGCCGGCGCGTACCCCCGCCGGTGCGAGAACAAGAACACGTCTCTGCCCGCCGAGACGGTGGCGGCGATCGCCCGACGGACATCCGGCGTCAGCAGCCCTCCTTGCCCGCGACGATCCACCACCTCGACGTGGGACCAGAGTCGCCCCGGGGAGCGTCGCACCTCGGGTGCCACCGCCAGGGCCTCCACCGACGGCGTCGGGCCGACGAACAGGAGGGCGGCACGGTGGCGCAGGGCCCGGCGGCGCAGCACTTCCCGTACCGCCAGGGTGGGGGTCTGGCGCTCTTTCATGGCTCGGCGGCTCTCCTCGACCGCCACGAAGGCCGACGGTCCGGCGATGGGCCAGGTGGTGATCCGGGGTGTGCCGACGACGAGCCGTCCCGGGCAGGCCGCCACCTTCGCCCAGGTCGTCGTCGTGTCGCGGTTCGCCATCGACGGCACGACGAGGTCGACGGTGTCGGAGCCGAGGAGCGTTCGTGCGGCTTCGGCGATCTGGGAGGCCTCGATCTCGGTCGGTGCGACGACCATGACGGAACGGCTGTCGCCGACGACGGCGGCGACGGCCGCCAACCAGCCGAGGCGACCGGGCCGCTCCAGCAGGTACGTCGGCGGCGTCGAGACGCCTCCGACCACCCGTGCCACCCATTCGGCCAACGCACCGTCGGCGCCCGGCCTGCCGGACGTCGCAGGACACGGCACCTCCCGCGCCACGTTGGGCGGTGCGGCCCGTTCCAGCAGCACCGCCAGGGGTGCGACGTAGCGGTGGGCGGCCCACCGGAGCACGTCGAGGAGCTCGGGGTCGAACACCGCCAGGTCACCGGTGACGGCGTGGATCTCCCGGAGACGACCCGACGGCCAGGGGGCCAGCTCCACCACGTAGCCCCGAACCCGGCGGGATCCGAGCGGCACCCGGACGAGGGACCCGACCTCGACCCGTCCGGTGAGGGTGTCGGGGACGGCGTACCAGAAGCCGTCGTCCATGGCGAACGACGGGATGGCGGGAACGACCCGGGCGGCCGGCAGGTCGCTCAGAGCTGCTCCGCGGCGGCTGCCAGGCCGGCGGCCTCCGCGGTGGACTCCCAGGGGAACTCCGGCCTCCCGAAGTGCCCGTAGGCGGCGGTGCGCCGGTAGATCGGTCGGTCGAGGCCGAGGCGCCGGATGATCGCGGCGGGGCGGAAGTCGAAGTAGTCGGCGATCAGCTTCTCCAGACGGCCCGGGTCGACCTGGCAGGTGCCGAAGGTCTCGACGTGGACGGAGAACGGGGCTGCCTGTCCGATGGCGTACGCCAACTGCAGCTCGCATTTGGTGGCCAGGCCGGCGGCGACCACGTTCTTGGCGGCGTGACGGGCGGCGTAGGCAGCCGACCGGTCGACCTTGGTGGGGTCCTTCCCGGAGAAGGCGCCTCCGCCGTGGCGGGCGTAACCCCCGTAGGTGTCCACGATGATCTTGCGGCCGGTGAGGCCGGTGTCGGCGTGGGGCCCTCCGACTTCGAACCGTCCCGACGGGTTGACGAGGAACGGCACGTCGCCGTCGAGCATCTCGGGGGGGACGACGGCTTCGACGACGTGTTCCCACAGGGCGGGACGCAGCTCGGCGTCGACGTCGACTCCCGGCCCGTGATGGGCGGATATCAGCACCGACGTGACCCGAACGGGGGTGTGGTCTTCGTATTCGACGGTGACCTGGGTCTTTCCGTCGGGACGCAGGTAGTCGAGGATGCCGTCCCGTCGGACCTGGGTGAGACGCTCGGCGAGGCGGTGGGCGAGCTGGATGGGGAGGGGCATCAGCTCCGGGGTCTCGTCCACCGCGAACCCGAACATGATCCCCTGGTCTCCGGCTCCGAGCTGGTCGAGGGGGTCGCTGGAGCCTCGTCGTCGTTCCAGGGACCGGCTGACCCCGGCGGCGATGTCGGCGCTCTGTTGGTGGATCAACACGTCGACGTCCACCTGTTCGGCGTCGAAGAGGGGGTCGAACCCCACGTATCCGATCTCGGCGATGGTGTCCCGGGTGAGCCGCTCCACGTCGAAGTCGCCGTCGCCGGTGAAGGCCATCTCCCCGGCAACGATGACCTTCCCAGTCGTCACCAAGGTCTCGCAGGCCACCCGTCCGGTCGAGTCGACCGACAGGACGGCGTCGAGGACGGCGTCGGAGATGGAGTCGGCGACCTTGTCGGGGTGACCTTCGGTCACCGATTCGGAGCTGAAGAACCATCTGCGGGTGCTCAACGTCGTCACCTTCCGTCGCCCGGGTGTGCGGGGTCGTCGGACGGCGAGGATACCGTCTCCGTCCGTGCCCCCAACAGACCTTCGACCAGGTCGAGGAGTCTGGCCGCCACCGCCGACTTGGGCATGAGCGGCCACGGTTCGCTTCGACCGTCGGGCCAGATGATCGTGACCCGGTTGGTGTCGACGGCGAATCCGGCCCCGGGTTCGGTGACGTCGTTGGCGACGAGGAGGTCCACCCCTTTCTCCTGTGCCTTGCGAACGGCACGGTCGAGGCTTCCTGTCTCCGCTGCGAAGCCGACCACCAACGGGCGGGGGGTTCGGCCGACGACGCCGGCGAGGATGTCGGGGGTGGCTTCCAGCTCGATGCTGGGAGGACCCGACGTGCGGCTGATCTTGTCGGTGGCAGGCGTCTTGGGTCGGAAGTCGGCGACCGCCGCGGCGAGGATGGCGACGTCGGGCTGGACCGAGGCGACGGCCTGCTCCATCTCGGCGGCCGTCTCCACCTGGACCCGTTCGATCCCGGGAGAGGAGGCCACGTCGGCGGTGGTGACCAGGACGACCCGGGCACCGCGGCGCAGCGCCTCCTCGGCGATGGCGTGTCCCATCTTCCCCGAGGAGCGGTTGCCGAGGAACCGGACCGGGTCGATCGGTTCCCGGGTGCCACCGGCGGTCACCAGGACCGACACCCCCTGGAGGGGGCCTTCGCCGAGGACCTCGCAGATCACCTCGACGATCTCTTCGGGCTCGGCCATCCGTCCGACCCCGACGTCCCCCCCGGCCAAGGGTCCTTCACCCGGCGCCACGACACGCACACCGTCCTCTTCGAGGCGCCGCACGTTGCGACGGGTGGCCGGATGCTCCCACATCTCGGTGTGCATGGCCGGTGCGACCACCAACGGTGCCCGGGAGGCGAGGACGGTGGCGGTGAGGGCGTCTTCGGACAGCCCGTGGGCCAGCCGGGCGATGGTGGCGGCGGTCGCCGGGGCGATGACGACGACGTCGGCCCAGCGCCCCAGCTCCGTGTGGGGGCTGACGGAACCTTCGACGCCGAAGAGGCGGTCCACCACCCGGTGTCCGGTGATGGCGGCGAAGGTCTGGTCGCCCACGAAGGCGCGGGCCGAGGCGGTGGTGACGACACGAACCTCGGCGCCCCGTTCGGTGAGGCGGCGGGCCAGGTATGCGGCCTTGTAGGCGGCGACACCACCCGAGACGCCGAGCACGACCCGGCGTCCGGCCAGCATCACTCCTCCGGCTTCTCGACCTGGACCTTGCCTTCGGCGATCTCCTCCATCGCGATGGTGAGGGGCTTCCGGCTCAGGGTGTGGACCTGTGGCGGCACGTAGGATCCGAGGCCCTCCCCCAGCTGGTGGAAGTAGGAGTTGATCTGGCGGGCCCGCCGGGCGGCGATCACCACCGTGGCGAATCGGTTGCCGATTCGGTCGACGACGTTCTCGATGTTCATGGTCTCACTCGGTTCGACTTCGGGCGCACAGGCTAGCGGCTGTCGACGACTCGACCGTCGCATCCGATGACGGCGTCGACCAGGTCGACGGCCCGTTCCAGGTCCCGGTTGACGACGAGCACGTCGAAGACCTCCGGGGCCGAAGCCAGGTCACGGCGGGCACGTTCGAGGCGCAGCCGGATGTCGCCTTCGGAGGTGTCCCCACGGCCTTGGAGGCGACGCCGCAGCTCCTCCAAGCCCGGAGGGGCGATGAACAGGAACAGGGCGGTGGGGAAGGTGTCCCGGATCTGGCGTGCCCCGTCGATCTCGATGTCCAAGAGCACGTCGTCGCCGGCAGCCAGCCACTCTTCGACGGGCCGGCGGGGTGTGCCGTAGAGGTTCCCGCCGAATTCGGCCCATTCGAGCAGCGCGTCCTCGGCGACGAGGGACATGAACGTCTCCCGGTCGGAGAACACGTAGTCGACGCCGTCACGTTCGCCGGGGCGAGGGCTCCGGGTGGTGACGGACACCGAGAATCGGAACCGGCGTCGTCGGGCGAGGCGGTCGATGATCGACGACTTTCCGACCCCCGACGGGCCGGACACCACGATGAGACGGCCGTGCGGCCGTTCAGGAGAACTCGGCGAGGAGGGCGTCACGTTGACGGCTGCCCAGGCCGCGTAGCCTGCGGTTGTCGGCGATGCCGAGGGACTCCATGAGGCGTTTCGCCTTCACCTTGCCGGTGCCCGGCATCGACGACAGCACGGCGTACACCTTCAGTCCCCCGATCATGGGGTCACGGTCGGCGCGTTCGAGGAGCTCGGCGAAGGTGAGGGTGCCGGTTTTCAGCAGCTCCTTCACTTCGGCCCTGACCCTGCGGGCCTCCGCCGCCTTGGCCAAGGCCGCGGCTCGCTGCTGTGCGGACAGTTCCGGTGGTTGCATAGGGGCACTCCCTCCCGACGCGGCGCGTTGGCGGCGATGCTACTCGCCGACGCCGTTCCCTTGGGTATCGACAGCCTGTTCCATCTCGGCGACGAGGCTCCTCAACGCCGCGGCCGGGTCGGATGCTCTGGTCACGGGTCGACCGACCACCACCAGGTCGGCGCCCCGGCGAACCGCCTCCGACGGTGTCGCCACCCGCGCCTGGTCGTCGGCGGCTGCCCCGACCGGCCGGATGCCGGGGGTGACCCGGAGGAGCCGGGGGGCGGCCTGGGCGACCACCCCGAGCTCCGACACCGAGCAGACGACGCCTTCGGCACCGGCGTCGTCGGCGAGGGAGGCGAGACGGGCGACCTGGCGGCCCACCGACCCCGAGCCGATCACCCGGGCGAGGCGTGGCTCGTCGAGGGAGGTGAGGACGGTGACCGCCACCACCCCGGCGTCGGGGGCCTGGGAGGTGAGCCCTTCGACGGCTGCCCTCACCATGTCGTCGCCACCGGAGGCGTGAACGGTGAGCCACCGTGCTCCCAACCGCCCGAGGCGGCGGGCGGCCCGTTCCACCGTGGCGGGGATGTCGTGGAGTTTGGCGTCGACGAACACGGGGCGACCGAGCTCCCGTACGGCCGCCACCACCCCCGGCCCGGGACCCATGAGGAGCTCCAACCCGACCTTGAACCCGGTCGCCTGCTCGACGAGCCGCCGGGCCAGGTCGAGGGCTTCGGCGGCCGACGGGACGTCGAGGGCGACGAGGACGCCGGGGCGTCGCCTCATCTGGGACCCCCGGTGAGGAGGCGGATGAGGTCCCGGAGGATCCGCCGGGCGGCGCGGGGTTGGGCGAAATGGACGGTGCCGAGCCCGACGGCGGACGCTCCGGCCCGGAGGTACTCGAGGACGTCGACGGCGCCGGTGACGCCGCCGACTCCGACGATCGGTGCCTCGGGGATCGCCCGATGCACCTCGGTGACGCAGCGGAGGGCGATCGCCTTCAACGGTGGACCGGAGTATCCGCCGGCGGGGGCGGCGAGCCGGGAACGGCCCGTCGCCGGGTCGATCACCGCCCCCCGGACGGTGTTGGTGAGGACCAGCCAGTCCGCACCGGCTTCGAGACACGCCGCGGCGACGGCGACGACGTCGGCGGCTTCGGGCGACAGCTTCGCCCCCAGGGGGAGGTCGGTCGCGGCACGGACCGCCTCCACCACCCGGGCGGAGGCCCGCGGTTCGAGGGCCCACAACGTCCCGTCCTCCAGGTTGGGACAGGAGAGGTTGATCTCGACCGCCGAGACGCCCGCCGACGCCAACCCGCGGGCCACGTGGGCGAACTCCTCGGGGGTGTGGCCGACGGCAGATCCCCACACCGGGACGTCCACACCCGCCAACCCGGGTCCGACGACACGGGACCAGACGTCGATCCCGGGGTTCTGGATCCCGACGGCGTTGACCATCCCGGTTCCGGCCGGCGCCAGGCGGGGGGCGGACCGTCCCGGCCACGGTTCGGCGCTGACGGACTTGGCGACGGCGGCGCCGTAGGGCCGGAAGTCGATGGTCCCGGCCGCGTCGACGACCGACCCGACCGTTCCCGAGGCGGCGATGAGGGGGGTGCGGAGGGTGACCGGCCCCAGCCGGGCAGTCAGGTCGACGCCCACCGGTGCCACTCCTGGAGACTCCGCGGCTCGACGAGGGACCGTTCACCCGCCCGGAGGCTGCGGGCGGCGGCCAGGGCCCCGGGGATGGTGGTGATGCAGGGGATCCCCCGCCGATGGGCGGCGGCGCGGATGATGCGGCCGTCGGAGTGGGCTCGGGCACCTCGGGGGGTGTTGACGACCAGGTCGACTCGGCCCGTCTCGATGAGCTCGCGGGTGTCGGGAGTTCCGTCCCCGACCTTGGCGACGACGGCGGCGGGGATGGCGTGATGTTCCAGGTATCGGGCCGTCCCGGGGGTGGCGACGAGGGTGAAGCCGAGACGGAGGAACGCCTGGGCGACGGCGAGGCCCATCGGCTTGTCACGGTCGGCGAGGGAGAGGAACACGGCCCCGGTCGACGGCAGGCGGTGGCCGGTGGCGAGGACGGCCTTGCCGTAGGCGACCCCGACGTCGGTGCCGATCCCCATCACCTCGCCCGTCGACCGCATCTCCGGGCCGAGGACCGTGTCTTCTTCGGGGAAGCGATCCCAGGGCAGCACCGCCTCTTTCACCGCGACGAACCCGTGGCCGTCGCGTTCGGGGACGAGACCTTCCGCTTTGAGATCGGCGAGGGTGGCCCCCATCATCACCCGGGCGGCGAGCCCGGCGAGGGAGAGCCCCGACGCCTTGGAGATGAACGGGACGGTACGTGACGCCCGCGGGTTCACCTCGAGGACGTACACCTCGTCGCCTTTGACGGCGAACTGGATGTTGAGCAGACCCCGCACCTCGAGGGCACGTGCGAGGTCCTCGGTGACGGCGAGGATCGTCTTGTGGGCGGCCGGCGACAGGGTGGGCGGCGGGGTGACGCAGGCCGAGTCTCCCGAGTGCACCCCGGCCTCTTCGACGTGCTCCATGACGCCTCCGACGAGGAGCTCCTCGCCGTCGAAGAGGGCGTCGACGTCGACTTCGACGGCCGCCTCGAGGAAGCGGTCGATGAGGAGGGGGGCGGCGCCGACGTCGCCGTCCACCACGTCGCCGTAGAGGTCACGCAGGTACTCGGCGAGGTCGTCGTAGCTGTAGATCACCCGCATCCGCCGACCCCCGAGGACATAGGAGGGGCGGACCACCACCGGGAGGCCGATGCGGTCCACCACCTCGGTCGCCTCGATCGGATCGAGGGCGATGCCGTGGGGCGGCTGCATGACGCCGAGGGACCGGCAGAGCTCGGAGAACCGCCGGCGGTCCTCGGCCAGGTCGATCGAGTCGGGGGAGGTCCCGGCGATCGGGACCCCGGCGGCTTCCAGATCCCGTGCGAGCTTGAGGGGCGTTTGGCCGCCCAACTGGACGATCACCGCCTCGGGCTCTTCGGCGGCGACGACGGCGAGGACGTCTTCGGGGGTGAGGGGCTCGAAATAGAGGCGGTCGGAGGTGTCGTAGTCGGTGGAGACGGTCTCGGGGTTGCAGTTCACCATCACCGTCTCGTACCCGGCGTCCCGCAGCGCGTAGGAGGCCTGGACGCAGCAGTAGTCGAACTCGATGCCCTGGCCGATGCGGTTCGGTCCGGATCCGAGCACCACCACCCGCGGCCGACGGGCCGGGGGCACTTCGTCTTGTTCTTCGTAGGTTCCGTACAGGTACGGGGTGTGGGCTTCGAACTCGGCCGCGCAGGTGTCCACCGTCTTGTAGGTCACTTCGACGCCGGCCGAGTTCCGCCGACGGCGCACCTCCTCTTCGGTCGTCCCGGTCAGGCGGGCGAGCTGACGGTCGGCGTATCCGGCACGTTTCGCCTCCACCAGCAGGTCGTCGTCGAGTCCGTCCCGTTCGATCCGTCCTCTGAGCTCCACCACCTCGGCCATCTGGTCGACGAACCAGGGGTCGTACCCGGCCGCCTGCGCGACCTGGTCGACGGAGCGGCCCCGGCGGAGGGCTTCGGCGACGACGTAGATTCGGTCGGGCGCCGGGACGGAGATGCGGGCGTCGAGCTCGTCGTCGGAGAGCATCGTGTAGGCGGCTTCGCCCGGGTCGGCGTTGAGGCCCCACCGCCCGTCTTCGAGACTCCGCAGGGCCTTCTGGAGGGCCTCGGGGAAGGTGCGGCCGATCGCCATGGCTTCGCCGACGCTTCGCATGCTCGTCCCGAGGACCGGACGGGCACGGGGGAACTTGCCGAAGTCGAATCGGGGAACCTTGACGACCACGTAGTCGAGGGCCGGCTCGAAGGAGGCGGGGGTGGCCCCGGTGATGTCGTTGGGGATCTCGTCGAGGTGGTATCCGACGGCGAGGAGCGCCGCGATCTTGGCGATGGGGAATCCGGTCGCCTTCGAGGCGAGGGCGGAGGAGCGGGACACCCGGGGGTTCATCTCGATGACGAGCCTGCGGCCCGAGGCGGGGTCGACGGCGAACTGGACGTTCGAACCCCCCGTCTCCACTCCGATCGCCTCGAGGATGGCGATCGCCTCGTTCCGCATCTCCTGGTATTCGCGGTCCGACAGGGTCTGGGCGGGCGCGACGGTGATCGAGTCGCCGGTGTGCACCCCCATCGGGTCGAGGTTCTCGATCGAACAGACGATGACGGCGTTGCCCCGTCCGTCCCTCATCACTTCGAGCTCGAACTCCTTCCAGCCGGTCACCGACTCTTCGACGAGGATCTCCCCCACCGGCGACCGTTCGAGACCCGCTTCGGCCAGCCGGACGAACGCCTCGGGGTCGGCCGCGATGCCGGTGCCGCCACCGCCCAGGATGTAGGAGGGTCTGATCATCACCGGGAAACCGATGTCGTCGGCGATCGCCTGGGCCTCGGCCAGGTCGTGGGCGTATCCGGCCCGGGGAACCGCGAGACCGGCCGCCTCCATCGTCTGTTTGAACCTGCCCCGGTCCTCGGCACGGGCGATGGCCTCCACACCGGCACCGATCAGCTCGACGTCGTACCGTTCGAGGACCCCGCGCCGGGCCAGTTCGGAGGTGACGTTCAGCGCGGTCTGTCCCCCCAAGGTGGGGAGCAGGGCGTCGGGGCGTTCCTTGGCGATGACCCGTTCCACCAGCTCCGGGGTGATCGGTTCCAGGTAGGTGGCGTCGGCGAAGGCGGGGTCGGTCATGATGGTCGCAGGGTTCGAGTTCACGAGGACGACCCGGAATCCTTCCCGCCGCAGCACCTTGGCGGCCTGGGTGCCCGAGTAGTCGAACTCGCAGGCCTGGCCGATGACGATGGGGCCGGAGCCGATGAGGAGGATGGTCTCGAGGTCGTCGCGCCGTGGCATCAGCCGCCCTCCATGAGCGAGACGAACTCGTCGAAGAGCCCTTGGGCGTCGTGGGGGCCGGGTGCGGCCTCGGGATGGTATTGGACCGAGAAGGCGCGGGCGTCCAGGCAGCGGAGGCCCTCCAGGGTGCCGTCGTCGAGGTCGACGTGGGTCGGTACGACGGTGCCGACGTCCGTCTCCACCGACGGGGGGTGGAGGTCGTCGGTGACGAGGCCCCGGCGGGCAGGCGGGGTGGTGGAGGCGAGGGACCACAGGTCGACGGCGAACCCGTGGTTGTGGGAGGTGATCGTGACCTGGCGGTCACCGAGACGGCGGACGGGATGGTTCCCTCCGTGATGGCCGAACCGGAGCTTGTAGGTGCGGGCGCCGACGGCGAGGCCCAGGATCTGATGGCCGAGACAGATCCCGAAGATCGGCACCCGACCGAGGAGCGCCCGTACCGTGGCGACGGGCCCGGTGAGGGGTTCGGGGTCTCCGGGACCGTTGGAGAGGAAGACGCCGTCGGGTCTCCGGGCGAGGATCTCGTCGGCGGAGGTGTGGGCGGGAACGACGTCGACGGTGAGGCCGCGGCGAACCAGCGAAGCGACGATGTCGCGTTTCATCCCGAAGTCGATCGCCACGACCCGTCCGAGGGCGGTGCCTTCCGGTTCGACACGGTACGGCTGGGCCGTGGTGACGGTGGAGGCGAGGTCGCGTCCCGTCATCGGCGGGGCTTCGGCGGCGGCGGCGGCGACGTCGGCCTCGTCGGCCCCGACCCCCAACGCCACCGGCATCGCCCCGCGGGCCCGAAGATGCCGGGTGAGTCGACGGGTGTCGACGTCGGCGACGGCAACCAGGCCTCGTTCTCGGAGGTAGTCGGCGAGGGTTCCCTGGGCACGGTGGCTCGACGCGGTGCGGGAGAGGGAACGGACCACCATTCCGGCGGCGGCCGGTCGTGACGCCTGGTCGTCTTCGGGGTTCACCCCGTAGTTGCCGACGTGGGGCACGGTGAAGACGACCACCTGGCCGGTGTAGGAAGGGTCGGTGAGGATCTCCTGGTAGCCGGTCATGGAGGTCGTGAACACCGCCTCGCCGGTGACGACACCCTCGGCGCCCACGGACCGTCCCCGGAAGACGGCGCCGTCGGCCGTGACGAGGAGGGCGTCGCGGCGGGGGCTCATCACCCCACCACCACGTCCCGGTGGGTGAGACGGCCCTCCTGGATGGTGGCGACGGCCCTGCCGGTGAGCTCGACGCCCCGCCACGGTGAGTTCTCGGCCCGCGACACGAACGTCTGGGGTGTCCACCGGGCCGCCGGGTCGACGACCACCAGGTTGGCGGGGATGCCCGGCTCGACCGGGCGGCCGTGGCGGTCCGCCCCCGAGATGCGGGCGGGCGCGACCGACATCCGCTGGAACAGCAGGTCGCGGTCGGCACCGAGGGCGGCGAGGGCGGCGGCGAAGGCGGTCTCCAGCCCGATCACCCCGCGGGGAGCCTCCTCGAAGGGGACTTCCCGTTCGTGGGCGGCGTGGGGTGCGTGGTCGGTGGCGATGGCGTCGATCGTGCCGTCCCTGACCGCCTCCCGCAACGCGGCGACGTCCTCGGCGGTACGGAGGGGCGGATACATCTTGTAATCGGGATCCATCGTCTCCACCCGGGTGTGGTCGAAGGTGAGATGGTGGGGGGTCACCTCGGCGGTGACCGCCAGACCGTCGGCTTTGGCCTGGGCGACCAACTCGACAGTCCCCTTCGTCGAGACGTGCTGGACGTGGTAACGGACCCCGGTCTCCCGGACGAGGGCGAGGTCCCGGGCGACCATCAGCTCCTCCGCCAGGGCGGGGAGCCCGGCCATGCCCAGCCGGGCCGACACCGACCCTTCGTGCATGTGACCACCGCGGGCCAAGCCGGGGTCTTCGGGATGTTGGGCGACGACGCCTCCCCGTTCGGCCAGGTACTCCATGGCATGGCGGAGGAGGCCGGCGTCGGCGACGCCGTCTCCGTCGTCGGTGAAGATCCTCACCCCGGCGTCCCAGAGTTCGTCGAGGTGGGCGAGGAACTCCCCGGCGCGGCCCAAGGTGATGCAGCCCGCCGGCTGGACATCGCAGCGTCCCACCAGACGGGCCCGCTCGGCGACGAACCGGGCCAGATGTCCCGAATCGATCGGAGGGTCGGTGTTCGGCATCGCCACGACGAGGGTGTAGCCGCCGGCGGCGGCGGCGGCGGTCCCCGAGGCGATGTCCTCTTTCCATTCGTGGCCGGGTTCCCGTAGATGGACGTGGAGGTCGACGAAGCCGGGGCCGACCCAACAGCCCGCCGCGTCGACCACTTCGGCCTGGGGAGCTTCGAGGTTCTGGCCGACGGCCGCCACCACGTCGCCGTCGACGACGACGTCGAGGACCTCCCACCCGTCCGGGGTCATCACGTGTCCGCCGCGGATGAGGATCGTCATGCCGTCACCTCCCGGGTGAGCCCCCGCCCGGTGGCGAGGGTGAACAGCACCGCCATCCGGGCCGCGACGCCGAGTCGGACCTGGTCGAGGACGAGGGCGCGGTCGGAGTCGGCGACTTCGGGGGCGATCTCCACCCCGCGGTTCATCGGTCCCGGATGCATCACGACGGCGCCGTCGGCGAGGCGGGCGAACCGTTCACGGGACAGACCGAACCGGCTCACGTATTCGGGCCACGACGGAAACGCGGTGGCACCGCCCCGCTCGGTCTGGACCCGGAGAAGGTAGATGACGTCGAGACGTTCGATGACGTCGTCGAGGTCGCCGGTGGCGGTGCACGGCCACCCGTCGAGGTCCCGGGGCAGCAGCGTGCGGGGTGCGATGAGGGTGACCTTGGCGCCGAGGGTGGAGAAGGCGTACACGTCGGACCGGGCCACCCGGGAATGGCGGATGTCCCCGACGATGCCGATCTCGAGGCCGTCGAGTTTGCCGAAATGGCGGCGGATCGTCAGGGCGTCCAAGAGGGCCTGGGTGGGATGCTGGTGGGCGCCGTCGCCTCCGTTCACCACCGGCACGTCCACCCATTCGGCCACCCGCCAGGGGGCGCCCACGGCCCGGTGACGGACCACCATGATGTCGGCGCCCATCGCCCGCAGGGTGAGGGCGGTGTCTTTCAGGCTCTCGCCTTTCTTGAGCGACGACGTCCCCGGCGAGAAACTCATCACGTCCGCGGAGAGGGCCTTGGCGGCCCGTTCGAACGAGATCCGGGTCCGGGTGGAGGGCTCGAAGAAGAGGGTGGCGACGGTGAGCCCTCGCAGAGGGGGGACTTTGGGGATCTCCCGGTCGAGCACCTCGACGAACTCGTCGGAGAGGTCGAGGAGCCGTTCGAGGGTCTCACGCCCCAGATCTTCGGTGGTCAGCAGGTTCTTCATCGGGTCTCCTCGTCGTCGATCCACACCCCGCAGTCGCCGTCGACCTCGTGGAGGCGTACGGTGACCCGCTCGGCGGTGGAGGTGGGGAGGTTCTTGCCCACGTAGTCGGGTCGGATGGGAAGCTGGCGATGACCCCGATCGACGAGGACGGCCAGCTCGATCGCCTGTGGCCGTCCGAGATCGGAGACGGCGTCCAGGGCCGCCCGCACCGTCCGCCCGGTGTAGAGCACGTCGTCCACCAGGATGACCCGCTCCTCGGTCAGGTCGACGGGGATGAGGGTTCGTGCCAACGCCGGTGTGGGTCGCCTCCGGAGATCGTCGCGGTACAGCCCGATGTCGAGTTCGCCGACCGGGACCCGGACGTGTTCGAACCGTTCGATGGCGTCGGCGATCGCCCTGGCGAGGGGGACCCCCCGGGTGTGGATGCCGACGAGCACCACGCCGTCGGCTCCATGGTGCCGTTCGAGGATCTCGTGGGCGATCCGGCTGATCGCCCGCTGGACGTCGTCGCCGTCCATCACCTGCCGCACGACTCGCACCTCCCCCGGTGCGGGGCGGCACATGAGGTGACACTCATGACTCGCTCCTTTCCGGCCTCACGGGACCGGGCTTAAAGGTCGGCGGCACCCTAGCACGCCCGGGGGCGGTCTCAGGTGTCCGGCCGTTCCGTCTTGGCGACGGCGGCCAGGACACCGTTGACGAAGCGCCCGCTCTTGTCGGTCGAGTACGCCTTGGCGAGTTTGACGGCTTCGGAGATCACCACCGCAGTGGGGACGTCCGGGCAGTGACGCAGCTCGTAGACCCCGAGCCGGAGGATCGCCCGGTCGACGGTGGACATGCGTTCGACGCTCCAATGCCGAGCCATCGATTCGAGGGTCCGGTCGATCTCCGCCCGGTGTTCGAGGACGCCTTCGACCAGTCGCCGGGCCTTGGCCGACAGCTCGACGTCGCCGGGGACCTCGTCGCCGCCGAGCACGTCGAGTTGGTAGAGGACCTGGAGGGTCTGCTCGCGGGGTTCGAGGCTCACACGCGGGTGATGTACTGGCCGGTGCGGGTGTCCACCTTGATCCGGTCGCCCTGTTCGACGAAGAGGGGAACCTGGACGGTGATCCCCGTCTCGACCTGGACCGGTTTCGTCGCCCCCGAGACCCGGTCGCCCTTCACCGCCGGCTCGGCGAAGGTGACTTCCAGCTCCACGGCGGCGGGCAGCTCCACGCCGATCGGGCGGCCTTCGTGCATCGCCAACACCACCGTCATCCCTTCGGTGAGGTAGTCGGCGGCGGCGCCGACGTCGTCGGGTTGGAGGGCGAACTGGGTGTAGTCCTCCAGGTTCATGAAATGGAATCCCAGGTCGTCCCGGTAGAGGAACTGGTGTTCTTTGCGTTCGATGATGGCCTGGGGCACGTCCTCGTCGGCCCGGAACGTCCGGTCGAGCACCTGTCCGGTCTCCACGTTCTTGAGTTTCATCCGGACGAAGGCCTTGCCCTTGCCGGGCTTGACATGCTGGTACTCCACGATGGTGAACAAGCCGTCGGGCAGCCGCAGGGCCATCCCCGGGCGGACGTCGTTGGTCGAGATCATGGTTGCTCCAGGTCGGGAGTGGCGAGTGTATCCGCCTCAGCGGACGCCGACGGCCTCCAACGCGGCGTCGACGTCGTCCGGGGTGACGTGCTCGACGGTGGGGTCACCGACGTCCCGTAACAGGACGAACCGGATCCCGCCGACGTCGCGTTTTTTGTCCCGCGCCATCGCCTCCAGCACCGCGTCGGCCCCGGCGTCGACCCCGGCGTCGTCCACGTCGACGGGCAGTCCCATCCCCTGCAGCAACCTCCGCTGGTCGTCGCCGTCGAAACCGTGGCGTCTGCGGGCGATCTCGGCGGCCGCCGTCATCCCGACGGCCACGGCGTAGCCGTGGGCCAGCCCCGTCACCGTTTCGAGGGCATGGCCGACGGTGTGCCCGTAGTTCAGAACGGCCCGTCGACCCGCCTCCCGGAAATCGGCGGACACGACCCGGGCTTTCACCGCCACGGCCCGGGGGACGACGACCTCCAGGTCGGCGTCGAGGCCCCGACGCCGGTAGGCGTCGACGAGGAGGGGGTCGCCGACGAGGCCCGCCTTCACCGCTTCGGCCGACCCTTCACGGAGGAGGTCGCGGGGCAGGCGGGAGAGGACGTCGAGGTCGATCACGACCCGGGAGGGATGCCAGAACGCCCCGACCAGGTTCTTGCCCCGAAAGTTCACGCCGGTCTTCCCGCCGATGGCGGCATCGACGGCGGCGAGGAGGGTGGTGGGGACGTGGACCACTTCGACACCCCGCAGCCAGGTCGCGGCGACGAAGCCGGCGACGTCGGTGACGGTGCCGCCACCGACCCCGACGATGGTGTCCCGGCGCGAGAAGCCACCTTCGAGGAGCCTCAGGTAGATGGCTTCGACGGTGCCGAGGTCCTTGGCGGCCTCCCGGTCGGGGAGCTCGAAGATCTCGACCGTCGGGGCGTCGACCCGTTCGGCGACCGCCTCGGCCACCTGCCGCGCCCCAGGCTGGGTGACGACGAGCACCCGGAGGCGGTCGGAGGGCGGGAGCAGCGGGGAGGGGAGACCATGTCCGACGAGGATCTCCTCGCCGCCGTCGATCAGGATGCGGTCCACGCTTTCCACACCTCCTCGGCGACCTCGTCGGGATCCCGGTCGTCGGTGGACACCCGCAGGTGGGCGGCACGGGCGTAGTGGCGGCGACGTCGCCGCAGGATGTCGGCGAGCCGGCGTTCGGGGTCGGCGGCGGCCAGCAGCGGCCGCCCCGCACCGTCCCCGACCCGTTCGGCGAGCGTCCGGGGAGACGCTTCCAGCCAGACGACCAGCCCCGAGTCTCGCATCGCCGCCACGTTGCGCGGTTCGAGCACGACCCCGCCACCGGTGGCGATCACCGCCGCAGGACCCGCGGCGAGACGGACGACCGTGTCGGTCTCGAGGTCCCGGAAGGCGGCTTCGCCCCGGTCCCGCCACAGCTCCGAGATCGAACATCCCACACGGGCGACTACCTCGTCGTCGGTGTCGTGGAAGGGAAGCCGGGCACGTTCCGCCACCATCCGTCCGACCCGGGTCTTTCCGACACCCATCATCCCGATCAACCACAGGTGCATCAGAAGGTGGCCAGGCGCTCGAGGTAGGCCTCCCAGGCCCGGCGGAGGTCCCCGACGGTGTCCCCTCCGAATTTCCGCTGGATCTCCTGGGCGAGGACGATCGCCACCATCGCCTCGGCGACGACCCCGGCGGCGGGGACCGCGCAGACGTCGGACCGCTCCCGGAAGGCCTGCTCGGGGCGTTTCGTCTCGACGTCGACGGTGGCCAGGGGCCGCATGAGGGTGGAGATCGGTTTCATCGCCGCCCGGACCCGCAGCACTCCCCCGATGCTCATCCCGCCTTCCACCCCTCCGGCACGGTCGGTGGTGCGCACGAAGCCGTCGGGGCCGTGGTGGATCTCGTCGTGGGCGACCGAACCGCGCCGGCGAGCCGACGAGAAGCCGTCGCCCACCTCCACCGCCTTGATCGCCTGGATCGACATCAGCGCCTCCGCCAGACGGGCGTCGAGGCGTCGGTCGCCGTGGACGTGGCTTCCGATACCGGGGACGAGGCCGTGGGCGACCACCTCGACCACGCCGCCGAGGGTGTCCCGGTCGGCCTTGGCCCGTTCGATCTCGTCGATCATCGCCTCGGCCAGGTCCGGGTCGAGGGCCCGCACCGGGGAGGCGTCGATCCGTTCGCGGTCTTCGGGGGTGGGGACGGGCACGTCGGTGGCCTCCACGGAACCGATCGCCACCACGTGGCTGAGGACCGCGACCCCGACTTCGGCGAGGAGGAGCTTGGCGAGGTAGCCGACGACGGTGCGGGCGGCGGTCTCCCGGGCGGATGCCCGCTCGAGGATGTCCCGGGCGTCGTGGGTGTCGTATTTCAACATGCCGGCCAGGTCGGCGTGGCCGGGACGCGGGGCGGTCATCGGCCGTTTCGGCTCCCCCGGATCGGGGCTCATCTCTTCGGCCCAGCGGGGCCATTCGGTGTTGTGGATGAGGACGGCGACGGGGCTCCCCAACGTGTACCCGTGACGGACGCCGGCGAGGATCTCGAGTTCGTCACGTTCGATCTTCATCCGGTTGCCTCGGCCGAACCCCAGTCGCCTCCGGGCCAGTTCGGCCGCCAGCTCCTCGCGCCGGACGGGGAGGCCGGCGGGAAGGCCCTCGACGACGGCCACGAGGCCCGGCCCGTGGGATTCACCGGCGGTCAGGTATCGAAACATGGGGGGATCGTACCGGTCACCCGAGATACCACACGAGGAAACGCTCCCCCACCGCCAGGGCGCTCCACGCCCCCAGGATGAGGGGCGGGCCGTAGGCCAGCTCGTCTCTGCGTCCGGCCTTTCGGGTGAGGAGGAGGACGAGGGCGGGGATCCCGCCGGCGAGGGCTCCGAACACCACCCCGAGGAAGAGGACGTCCCAGCCTCGGAAGCCGAGGAAGAGCCCGACCAGTCCCATCAGCTTCACGTCCCCCATCCCCAACCCACCCCGAGCCGCCACGCCGAGCAGGAAGAACGTCCCGAAGGCGACGAGGCCGGCGACGAGGCCCCGCGGCCACGAACCGGCCCCTGGGTCGACCATCACGGCGACGCCGAGGAGGACGACCCCGCCCGCCACCGCCGGGTAGGTGATCCGGTTGGGGATGCGCCGGTGGTCGAGGTCGGTGATCACGAACACCATGGTGGCGGCGAGGAACCACCAGTAGGCGGGCAGGGACGCCGGGGCGACCCCGCCGAAGGCAGGTACCGCCGCCAGGACCACCCCGAGGGCCGCCGAGACCGCCGTCACCCGACGCCGCCGGGGCGCTCCGCATCGGGGACAGCGTCCTCCCCACCATCGGGACGGCGCCAAGGCGTCGCCGCAGGCATGGCAGCGGGGAAGCCACCGCCGGCCGTCGCCGGGCCCGGTGGAGACGGCGAGTTCGTGGACCGCCGGCCCGAAGGCGACGCCGACGACGAACGACACGAGGATCGACGAGAGGGTCAACGTTCCGACACGCTAATGCCGGGGCTCCCCGGACGACGACGTGCCCCGGCGGGGCCGGGGCACGCGTCCAACCCGAAGGGTGGTCCTCAGGAGTCTTCGCTGTCCCGGATCGCCGCCCCCATGCGGCGCCTGCGCAGAAGCCCCATGTTGAAACCGGTGTCGGCTTCGTCGTCGTCCGTCTCGGCGTCGTCGTCGGCGTCGAGCTGGGAGAAGACGCTCTCGAGGAAGCGGTCGGAGTCCGACCCGGTCGGCTCGGAGGCGGCCACGGTCTCCTCCGGCTGCTCCTCGGCCGTCTCCTGCTCCTGCCACCAGCCTTCGGTGGCGGAGGATTCTTCGATGTCGACGGCGGCCGGGGCCGGTTCGGCGACCTGGAACCAGCTTTCGTCGTGGCTGCTGTCGGGTTCTGTGCCGATCGGCTCCACCGCCGTCTCCGGCGCCGTCGACGGCGTCGCCGTGTCGACGGCCTCCACCAGGCGGCGACGTGCCAGCTCGGCCAGTTCCTTCGCCGCCTTGAACTCGGTCGCACCGAGGTACTCGGCGAGTCGGCGGACGGTGGCGCCGCCGGCGAGGGCGGCGAGGATCTTCCACGCCGGGGCGGCGAGGGTGACCTCTTCTCCTTCGGGGATCTCAGCCACCATCCGGTAGGGGGTGTCGAGGTCGGGGACGACGGATTCGATCTCGGCCCATTCGTTGGCGCGACGGTCGGCCTCGGCGATCCCCACCTCCACGTCGAAGATCTGTCCGGTGGGATAGCGAGGCTGGAGGTCGACGACGAAGTCGAAGGCACCCGACCCGGGCCTGCGGATCCGGTACAGACTCTCGACCGTGTACTCGCGTACGAACTCGGTGATCCCCGGCGCCGCCACGTCGGCGAGGGTGGCGGAGCCCGTCTCGACCTGACGCAGGTCGGCGGCTTCGACGAGGCCGGAGGCGAGGAGCTGACGTTGCAGGTCCTCGTCGGAACCGGTCATCGCCAACGTGAGAGACCCGTTCTGGAGGAAGACCCGGCCCTGATGTCCGGTGCCGTCCACTCGCAGGCACCCGGTCTTGCGGGAGCGGGCGAGCAGACGGAGCACTTCCTCCAACGGAAAGACTTCGAGATTCCCGGTCAGGGACATGAGGGCCTCCTACACCTCGGGTTGTGCTGCTAGCTTCGGTCGGGGTCATTCACCGCTTGAGGCTTTTCTGGCGGCCTCCTCCATCACGCCGGGCGGGCAGGCCCGGCCCGTCCACAGCTCGAAGGCGGCTTCGGCTTGCGCGGCGAGCATGGAGATCCCGTCGGCGACGGGGAGGCCGGCCCGGCGGGCCGCCCGGACCGCCGGGGTCGGCGCCGGCCCGTAGGCCATGTCGAACAGCCCGGCGGCGTGGCCCACGACGTCTCCGGGGAGCGGTTCGCCCCTCATCCCCAGGGGGGTGGCGTTGACGACCACGGCTCCGTCGAGGGGCGTCGACCAGGGATGGGGGCGGACGTCGACCCCCACCCGGGATGCGAGCTCGACGATGGTTTCGGGACGACGCGCGGCCACGTACAGGCTGCGCCCTTCGAGGGCGACCAACGCGGCGGCGGCCGCGCCGCCGGCCCCGAGGATCAACACCGGGGCGTCCGACGGCAGGTCCGCCCTCGCCCAGGCGGTACGGATGCCGGTGACGTCGGTGCTCTCCCCGAGGATCTCCCCGTCCCTCCGGATCCAGGTGTTGACGGATCCGGCACGGCGAGCCGGCGGCGTGAGGGAGTCGGCGAGGGCGGCGGCGAGACACTTGTGGGGCATCGTGATGTTGGCGCCGTCGAGGATTCCCGAACGGAGCTCGGCGGCGGCCTCCTCCATCCCGACGGCGTCCACCCGACGGACCTCGTAGCTGCCGGGGATGCCGAGGGCCTCGAAGGCGGCCCGATGCATCGTCGGGGAGAGGGAGTGGGCCACCGGGTCGCCTAACAGGACGAGACGCATGGCGTTCAGGGCAGCACCCCGTCCCGGCGTGCCTGCTCGACCGCGGCCTGGTGCTCCTCCAAGGTGCGGCTGAAGGTGTGACGACCGTCGGGACTGGAGAGCACGTAGTACAGGTATTCGGTGTCCGCCGGCGCCGCCGCCGCTTCGAGGGATGCCCGTCCCGGCGCGGCGATGGGGGTGGGCGGCAGCCCGGTGACCCGGTAGGTGTTGTACGGGGAGTCGACGTCCCGGTCGAAGGCGGACACCTCCCTCGTCCCGAGGGCATACAGGACGGTGGCGTCGATCTGGAGGGGCATGCCGAGGTCGAGACGGTTGCGGATGACGCTCGAGACGAGGGGCCGCTCTTCGGCGACCCGAACCTCCGACTCGATGAGAGAGGCGATCACGATCCCTTCGTAGCGGCTGAAACCGGCTGCTTCGAAGTCGGTCCAGTCGATCTCGTCGAGACGCTGCTCCATGGTGCGGGCCAGCCGGGTGAGGATGTCCACGGCGGTGGCGTTCTCGGAGAAACGGTACGTGTCGGGGAACAGGAGGCCTTCCCAGTCGACGAGGTCCGGGGTGTCGGACATCTCGACGACACCGGTCCGCACCGCACCCGACGTGAGGGCGGCCTCGAACTCCCCTCGGTCGATCCCCGAGACGTCGGCGAGCACGTCCAGGATCTCGGTGAGACGGAGGCCTTCCCGTACGGTGATGTCGTAGGTGACGACCTGGGGGCCTCGCCGCAGCAGGTCCACCACGTCGGAGGCGGCCATCCCGGTGACGAGCCGATAGCGGCCGGCCTGCAGGGCGGTACCCGCCCCGGCCGCCCGCACCGCCAGCTCGAACTCGACCGGCGATTCGACGACGCCGGCGTCGGCGAGGATGCGAGCGATCTGGGCTGCACCGGCACCCCGAGGGATCTCCACCTCCACGTCGAGCCCGGCAGGCACCGTCGCCGTCGGGGAACGGTCCCCCGCCCCGAACCGTTCCCCCACCGCCGAACCGAGCCGGGTGGCGGCGGTGACGATCCCGATCCCGGCGAGCACGACGAGCGTGGCCACCACCAGGGGGCGCACCAGGCGGGAGCCGCGGGGAGGTTCGGGGATCATCGTGACGACTCCAGGAACTGCTGCAGGATCACCGATGCGGCCACCTGGTCGCGCCGGGCTCGACGGATGCGGCGGCGTGCACCCCCTTCGATCATCGCCTGCTCGGCGGTGTGGGTGGTGAACCGTTCGTCGACGAGGTGCACGGGACGTCCGGTCCGTTCTTCGAGGGCCTTGGCGAGCTCCCGAGCGGCGACCGCCCCCGGACCTTCGGAGCCGTCGAGGCCGATCGGCAACCCCACCACGATCTCGGCGACCTCGCGTTCGGTGACGATCCGGGCGATCTCGTCGACGGCGTCGGGACCGGCGGGGACGACGGCGAGGGGCTGGGCGACGATGCGCAGCGGGTCGCTCAACGCTAGGCCGATCCGGACCGATCCCGGGTCGACGGCGAGGACCCGGCCTCGCTCAGATCGAGGAGAGGGCACGGGAAGCCGCCTCCCGGGCGACGTCGAGGGCTTGGGTCAGCTGTTCACCTCGGGGTCCGCCCGCCTGGGCCAGTTCGGGGTCACGGGAGCCGCCGCCGCCGAGCTCGCGGGCGGCATCGGCGAGGATCTCGCCGGCCGACACGCCGGCCTCCACCAGCTCTTTGGAAACGACGCCGACCAGGGAGCCCTTCCCGCCGGTCGACGTGCCGACCACCACGACTCCCCGGCCGAGACGTTCCCTGATGCCGAGGGCGAGGGCTCGGAGCTCTTCGGGGGTGAGGCCGGACTGTTCGGCGACGACCAGCCCGGCGTCGCCGATGCGCTCTGCCGATTCGGCCAGCTCCGCCGCCAAGGCGCTACGGCGCTGCGCCCTGATCCTGTCGAGCTGGTCTTCGAGCTGTTCGATTCGCTCCATCAGCCCCTTCACCCGTTCGGGGACCTCGGCGGGTGGGACCCGCAGCAGGCGGCCGGTGTCCGTGAGGTGTTCGCGGACGGTGGCGAGGTAGCGGTAGGCGTCTTCGCCGGTGAGGGCCTCGATCCGGCGCAGGTTCGACCCGATGGAGGATTCACCCAGCACGATGACCGGTCCCACCTGTCCGGAGCTGGGCACGTGGGTCCCACCGCACAGCTCCTTGGAGAAGTCGCCGACTTCGACGACACGGACCCGTTCCCCGTATTTGTCCCCGAAGAAGGCGAGGGCTCCTTCCCGCTCCGCCTCTTCCTTGGTGGTGACGACGACCCGCACTGGATCGTTCTCGATGACCCGGGCGTTGGTCTCGGCTTCGATCTGTTCGAACTCTTCGGGCGCCAGCCCGGAGAAATGGGAGAAGTCGAAGCGCAGACGGCCTGGCTCCACGAGGGATCCGGCTTGACGGACGTGCTCACCGAGCACGTCCCGCAGGGCCCAGTGAAGGATGTGGGTCCCGGTGTGGCTCTTGCGGATCCGTTCGCGGCGGGGCGAGTCGATCGACAGTTCGGCGTCCTGGCCGACCTGGACGTAGCCGGAGACCACTTTGGCCCGATGGCCGTGGAGGCCCTGGATGGCGTGCCGAGTGTCGGAGACGGCGAGCGTCCCCGTCTCCGTCGTGATCGACCCGGTGTCGCCGATCTGGCCGCCGGCCTCGGCGTAGAAGGGGGTCCGGTCGAGGAAGACTTCGACTTCCCGGCCGCTGTCGGCCCGTTCCAGCTGTTCACCGTCGGCGACGATGGCGAGGATCCGTCCCCGACCAGCCTCCTGTTCGTACCCGATGAAGTCGGTGGGTCCCACTTCGTCGAGGACCTGGCGGTAGAGCTCGGCGGCGGCGGCCTCGTCTCCGCCGGTCCACGCCTTGCGGGCACGTTCCCGCTGCTCTTGCATCGCCTGTTCGAACTCGGATTCGTCGACCTCGACGCCCTGCTCGGCGGCGATCTCCTTGGTCAGCTCGATGGGGAAACCGTAGGTGTCGTGGAGTTTGAAGGCGACCCGTCCGGGCAGCACCGTTCGGTCGCCGAGGGCCGCCAGCTCGCTGTCGAGGAGTTGATGGCCCGACTCGAGGGTGCGGCGGAATCGCGATTCCTCCCGGCCGACCACATCGGCGATGAAATCCCGGTTGTCGACCAGCTCCGGGTAGGCGTCCTTCATGGCGTCGACGGTGGCGTCGACGAGCCTCGGCATGACGAGCCCTTCGCCCCCGAGCTGCCAGGCGTGACGGACCGCCCGGCGGAGGAGACGACGCAGGATGTAGCCCCGGCCGTCGTTGGAGGGGACCACACCGTCGGAGATGAGGAACGTCGTGGCCCGGCCATGGTCGGCGAGGATCCGGAGGGAGACGTCCGCCATCGGGTCGTCTCCGTATCGCACACCGCAGGCGGCGGCGCCGGCGTCGCGGACCGGGCGCACCACGTCGATGTCGAAGGCGGAGTCGACTCCTTGGAGGATCATCGCCATCCGCTCGAGCCCCATCCCGGTGTCGATGTTCTTGGCGGGCAGATCCCCGACGACGTGGTAGGGCTCGTCTTGGACGTTCTGCATGAACACGAGGTTCCAGATCTCGACGTAGCGTTCCTCGCCACCGCCGATCGGCCCGCCCTCTTCGCCGTATTCGGGGCCCCGGTCGTAGAAGAGCTCCGAGCACGGTCCGCACGGCCCGGGCACCCCCATCTGCCAGAAGTTGTCTTTGCCGCCCCGCTGCACCCGTTCGGGGGGTACCCCCACCGCGTCGATCCAGATCTCGGCGGCTTCGTCGTCGGTCTCGTACACGGTGAACCAGAGCCGGTCGGGGTCGATGCCGAAACCGTCGGTGACCAGCTCGTACGACCAGGGGATCGCCTTCTCCTTGAAGTAGTCGCCGAAGCTGAAGTTCCCCAACATCTCGAAGAAGGAGAAGTGGCGGGTCGTGGTCCCGATGATGTCGATGTCGACGGTCCGGGCGCATTTCTGCACCGACGTGGCCCGTCTGAAGGGGGGCTCTTCCTCGCCGAGGAAGTAGGGCTTGAAGGGGACCATCCCGGCGTTGGTGAGCAGCAGCGTCGGGTCCACCGGGATCAGCGACGCCGAAGGCCGCAGCACGTGGTCACGGGCCACGAAGAAGTCGGTGAAGGTGGTGCGGATCTCGTGGGCGTTCATGGCTGGCGGGCCGGCGCCCCCGGCCGGAGGCAGGGGGACGTCGTATGGGTGGTGGCGGCGTCGTGGATGTTCATGGCTGTCTCGGTGTGGGGGACGTGGTCCCCGGCGGCGAGGTTAGCGGCGCGACGGAGACATCCGGTTGCGCGGACGGATCCCCCGGGCGGCGAGATGCAACAGGTCGGAGCCGGTGCGAGCAGCCGCCCGGCCCAGGTCGCGCGGCGTCGGCCTGCGGCCGAGGGCGCGAACGGTGAGGACCCCGCCGGCGACGAGGCCGGTCACGAACCACCAGAGCCGGTCTGCCATGGCGTCCTAGCGTACAGCGCGTCAACGACCTTCCCGGCCGAACAGCCGGTCGATCTCCGCCAGGCGTTCGGCGATCTCGGGTTCGGACCCGAGATCACCCGGGCGGTACAGGGGGCGGGGCTCGACGTCGTCGGGGAAGTAGCGCTGGGCGACCACATGACCTGGAGCGTCGTGGGCGTATCGGTAGTCGGTACCGTGGCCGAGGGTTTCGGCGCCTGCGTATCCGCTGCCCCGGAGGTGCGGGGGGACGACCGGGGTGGGTCCTTCCCGCACGAGGCGCTTCGCCGCCGCCATGGCCCTCCCCACCGAGTTCGATTTGGGTGCGGTCGCCAGGTAGATGGTGGCTTCGGTGAGGTGGTATTCGGCTTCGGGCAGGCCGACGAAGGACAGGGCGTGCACCGCGGCGACGGCGACGACGAGGGCGTCGGGACGGGCGAGGCCCACGTCTTCAGCCGCCAGGATGACGAGACGGCGGGCGATGAACTCGGGATCCTCCCCGCCCTCCAACATGAGATGCAGCCAGTACAGGGCGGCGTCGACGTCGGAGCCCCGAACGCTCTTGATGAACGCCGAGATCACGTCGTAGTGGCGGTCACCGGTCTTGTCGTAGCGGACGATCCTCCGCTGCAGGGCCTCCTCGACGTCGTCCAGCTCGATCGTCTCCGCCCCCCGGCCTTCGGCGAGGACCGAGGCGACCTCCAAGGTGTTGAGGACGAGGCGGGCGTCGCCGGCCGAGCGGGACACGAGGAGGGACCGGGCGGCGGGTTCGATGCGGAGCCGGAGGGTGCCGAGGCCCCGTTCGGCGTCGCCGAGCGCCCGGTCCACCAGCCGTTCCAGATCCTCGAACGGGATCGGTTCGGTCCGGAACAGGGTGAGCCTGCTCATGAGGGGCGAGTTCACCTCGAAGAACGGGTTCTCGGTGGTCGCTCCCACCAGCACGATCGTCCCGTCTTCGACGGCGGGGAGGAGGGCATCCTGTTGGTTCTTCGAGAACCGGTGGATCTCGTCGAGGAACAGCACGGTGCGGCGCTCGTCGGTCTCGAGACGATGCCGGGCCCGGGCCAACACCTCCCGGACGTCTTTCACCCCTGCCGAGGTGGCCGACAGCGTCTCGAAGGCGGCGTCCATGTTGGTCGCCACCAGCCGGGCCAGGGTGGTCTTGCCGGTGCCTGGGGGTCCCCACAACAACATCGACACCGGCCTTCCGGCCTCCACCAGGCGACGAAACGCAGCACCTTCGCCCACCAGCCCTTCGAGGCCGACCACCTCCGACAGGTCGCGGGGACGCATCCGGGTCGCCAACGGGGCGACCCTGGACAGGTGGTCGTCGGCTCGGGCGGCGAACAGATCTTCGCTCATGTCGGCAGGCTTGGGAGACGCATCTCGTGTCGAGCCTAGGTCCGGTCGGCGCCCATGCGGGCCAGGTCGGGGGTCGTCACTAAGATCGCTCCGTCCCGTACCGAGCGGAGATCTCAGCCGTGCTCATCGCCCTCGCCCTCCTGATCGCCGGTCTCGCCCTGCTGACCGTCGGTGCCGACCGCCTGGTGCTGTCTGCCGCTCGTGTGTCGACCCGTCTGGGCCTCTCCCCCATCCTCATCGGCGCCCTCGTCATCGGGGTGGGGACCTCCGCTCCGGAGCTCCTCGTCAGCGTCGTCGCCGCCCTCCGCGGCACCCTCGACCTGGCAGTCGGCAACATCGTCGGCTCCAACGTGGCGAACCTGAGCCTGGTCGTCGGCTCCGCTGCCATCATCAGTCCGGTGGTGAGCAGGGTGGAGACCCTGCGCCGTGAGGGGGGACTGATGATGGTGGGCACCCTCGTCTTCGCCGCCTTCGCCTGGAATCATCTCCTGTCACGGCCCGAAGGGGCGATCCTCCTCGCCGCGATGGGCGTCGGAATCTGGCTGGTGATCCGCTGGGCCCGGGCCGACCGCCGCGGCGCCGCCGAGATCGAGGCGGAGGTGGCCGAGATGGAGGGTCCGATCCGTTCGATCCCCTTCGAGGTCACGATCGGCGTGGTCTCGATCGCCGCCACGTTGGCGGGCGCCGAGATGTTGGTGCGGGGTGCCAAGACCCTGGCCGACCTGTTGAGCCTGTCCGACGGGTTCGTGGGCCTCACCATCGTCGCGGTCGGCACGAGCCTGCCCGAACTGGCGACGGCCCTCGCCGCCGCCCGTCGGCGCGAAGGGGACCTCGTGGTCGGCAACGTCCTCGGGTCGAACATGTTCAATTCGTTGCTGGTGGCCGGGTCGGCGGCCCTGGCCGGTCCGGGGGCGTTGGTCGGCGACTTCCGCTTCCCACTGGTCGCCATGGTGGTGGTGTCGGTGCTGGCGGGGGTGTTCGCCCGGTCGGGGCAACGGGTGGTGCGTCTCGAAGGGGTCGCCCTGCTCGCCGCCTTCGCGATCCTCGTCGTCGGTCTCCTCTGATCCCCCTCAGCGGTCGTCGGCTCCGAGGCCGGGGCGGAGCATGATCCCCAGTTCGGCGAGGTGGGTGTCGGCCACGGCCGACGGCGCCCCGGTGAGGGGGTCGGCGCCGGTCTGGGTCTTCGGGAACGGGATGACCTGGCGGATGTTCGGTTCGTCACGGAGGATGGAGACGAACCGGTCGATCCCGATGGCGAAACCGGCGTGGGGCGGTGTGCCGTAGCGGAGGCCCCGCAGGAACCATCCGAAGCGACGTTCGGCCTCTTCCGGTTCGATCCCGAGGACGTCGAACACCTTCGCCTGCACCTCGGGGTCGTGGATCCGCACGCTGCCCGAGCCGAGCTCGGCCCCGTTGAGCACCAGGTCGTAGGCCCAGGAGATCGAGTGTTCTGGGTCGTCGGCCATCTGGTCCACGTCGACGGGCGCGGTGAAGGGGTGGTGCGACGGCGCCCAGCCTCCGTCCTCGGTCGGCTCGAAGGTCGGGAAGTCGATCACGAACAGCGGCGCCAGCTCGCCGTGCCCCGCCGGCCGTCCCAGCTCGACCCGGAGCTGGCCGAGCACGGAGGCGGCGGTACGCCATTCGTCGGCGGCGAGCAGCAGCAGGTCTCCGGGCCGGGCGTCCAGGCGTTCGACCAGGGCGGCGAGCTCGTCGTCGGAGAGGAACTTGGCGACCGGGGAACGCAGCGTGGCGTCGGGTTGCACCACCATCCACACGAGGCCCTTCGCCCCCAGCTCCTGGGCCCGCTCGACCAGCCCGTCCAGTCGGGAACGGGACGTCTCCTGGCCACCGGCGTTGAATCCCCGGACGACGCCCCCGCCGTCCA
>Ga0256830_1000360_pt1 | contig 38058 bp, 23 predicted proteins | sample 128326metaG_FD_190537 | JGI IMG/M metagenome (GOLD analysis project Ga0256830, IMG submission 190537) | Hydrothermal vent microbial communities from Lau Basin, Pacific Ocean - 128-326 | ecosystem: Environmental > Aquatic > Marine > Hydrothermal vents | place: Pacific Ocean: Lau Basin | collected...
GAACTGGACGAGCCCCACCCGCCAGACGCCCAGCAAATCCGCCTCCCCCTGAAGGACCTTGCGCACGAAGGGGGTGTTGGTCAGGCTGATGGGGCCTACCGCCGGCAGTACGCGCAGCTCTGCTCGCCGGACCGGGTCTCGCTCGTAGCCCAGCACCAGTTCACCCTGCTCGTCCAGGAAGAGGATGTAGCTCTCGCCGGTGTCAGAGTTGGCGATGATGGCATGGGCCAGAGCATCCAGGGCGGTGGCGTCCCGCCGGGCCAGGGCCTGGGGCAGGTTCTCCGCGTAGGCCAGTTGGCGGAGCAGGGCAAGCTGTTCGTCTTCGAATTCGGCCACGCCACCGAGGGTGACCTGGGCGGTGTCTCTCAACTGGTTGTGCAGCCGCTCGGCGTGGGAGCCGGCGACGAGGAATTGGGTGACGGCGGTACCGATGACGGCCATCAAGAGGGTCAGGGTGAGGTAAGGGAGGATGATACGAGCGCGGATGCTGGCCAGCCACTGGCGTGTTTCTGCCCACACGCCCTTCCATCCCACATCCATTGTGCGCTCCTCCTGGAGGGCTTGTCCCTCCAATACAAACGAGCTTCCTCCTTATCGCCAGTTCTATACGGGCTGAGAGCGATTCACCCCACTTTCTCCAAACGAGCGAAACTCACCAACAGCCGCTTGGTTCCCACCTCCTCGAAGTTGACGGTCACCTCTTCGTCGCTGCCGCTGGCCCGGCTCTCCAGCACCACCCCCTCACCGAAGGTGGGATGGCGCACCCGCTGGCCGGGCCGGAACTGCAGCGCCGGCGGTGGAGCGGGCCGGGACGACGCCCCCGACCAGGCCAGCATCTCCTTGAAAGCGCCGACACCACCACCGGCTCCTCCCCCGGCCCCCGGATGGTGCCCCACCACCAACTCGCCGGGGATGTCCTCCAGGAAACGGGAGGGCCGGGCGAGCTCCGACTGCCCCCAGACGGTGCGCCGGAAGGCCCGGGTCAGGTAGAGGCGATCCTTGGCCCGGGTGATGCCCACGTAGAAGAGCCGTCGCTCCTCCGCCATCTCCTCCGGGTCCTCGAAGGCGTGCTGGTGGGGCAGCAGCCCCTCCTCCAGACCGGTGATGAAGACGGCACGGAACTCCAATCCCTTGGCGCTGTGGAGGGTCAGCAGCGTCGGCGCGTCCGCCGTCTCCTCCAGATTGTCCACGTCGGAGACGAGGGCCACGTCGGCCAGGAAGTCGGTCAGGGTGAGGTGAGCGTAGTCGGCGGCCACGTTGCGCAGTTCCAGGATGTTGGCCCAGCGCTCCCGCCCCTCCTCGCTGCCATCCTGGACGTAGGCAGCGTACCCGGATTCCTCTAGGATGCGGCGGATCAGCTCGGCGACGGTGAGCCCCTCGGCCGCTTCGATCCAGCCCTGCACCAGCCCGGTGAAAGCGGCCAGTGCCCGCCGCGCCCGCGCCCCCAGGCCGGCAGGGGGCGGCCCCTCCTCGTCGCCGCGCACCCGCCGCAGCAGCGTCCAGACCGGCACGCCCTCCCGATGGGCCGTCTGCTCCAGCCAGGCCAACGTCTTGGCCCCGATGCCGCGCGGAGGCACGTTGATGATGCGCCGCATGCTCACCCAGTCCGTCGGCGTGTGGACGACCCGCAGGTAGGCCAACAGGTCCTTGATCTCCCGCCGCTGGTAGAAGCGGGTGGCCCCCACCAGCCGGTAGGGCATCCCCGCCTGGACGAAGGCTTCCTCCAGGGCACGGGATTGGGCGTTGGTCCGGTACATCACCGCGCACTCGCCAGGCCGGATGCCCTCCTCGCGGGCCAGCCGGGCGATGGTCTCCACGACGTAGCGGGCCTCGTCGTCCTCGTTGTAGGCTTCGTGGACGACGATCTTCGGCCCCCGGCCCCGCCGGGTGAAGAGAGCCTTCTCCACCCGGTTCGGGTTGGGGCGGATGACCGCCTGGGCCGCCTCCAGGATCGTCTCGGTGGAGCGGTAGTTCTGCTCCAGCAGGTAGAGGCGGACCTGGGGGAAGTCCTGGCGGAAGCGGAGCAGGTTGCGGTAGTCGGCTCCCCGCCACAGGTAGACGCTCTGGTCCTCGTCGCCCACACAGAAGACGTTGTGGTGCCTCCCACCCAGCAGCCGCAGCAGCGCGTACTGGGCCGTGTTCGTGTCCTGGAACTCGTCCACCAGGATCTGCTGGTAGCGCTCCTGGTAGCGGGCCAGCACCGAGGGGTGCTCCTGGAAGAGCTGGACCGTCAGCATCAGCAGGTCGGCGAAGTCCAGCCCATCGTTGTCCCGCAGCGTGCGCTGGTAGAGCTCGTAGACCCGGCGGACGATCTCAGCATAGTAGGTAGAGGTGGTGTAGGCTTCCGGGGGGATCAGCTCCTGCTTCGCCTTGGCGATGGCCTGGCGCAGAGCGGCCGGCGCGTACTTCTTCTCATCCAGGTTCAGCGTCCTGAGCACCTGCTTGATGAGGGCGATCTGGTCGGCCGCATCGAAGATGACGTAGTTGCGGCTGAGGCCCAGGACCTCCGCCTCCCGGCGCAGGATGCGGGCACAGGTGGCGTGAAAGGTGCCCACCGTCAGGCGGCGGACATCGGCGGGGCTCAACAGCGCCTCCAGCCGTTCGCGCATCTCCCGGGCCGCCTTGTTGGTGAAGGTGACGGCCATAATCCGGTAAGGGGAGAAGCCCCGCTCCCGCACCAGGTAGGCCACCCGGTGGGTCAGGACGCGGGTCTTGCCGCTGCCGGGACCGGCCAGCACCAGCACCGGCCCGTCGGGGGCGGTCACCGCCGCCCGCTGCTGGGGGTTCAAGCCGTTCAGGATGGGTGAAGGGTCAACGGATGGTGATAGCATCCCTCGTGGTCCTTATTCCATAGTGCGTGTTATGGGCTTCGTGGTGCGTGTCGCGCAGTTCATGCAATACGCAACACGCTTTATGCCTCACTCCTCGATCCCCCACCAGTACATATCGGCCAGCTTCTGGTGCTCCTCCCGCAGGCGGGCGTAGCTTTCGTAGCGGCTGGGGTGGATGCGCCCTTCGGCCACCGCCTGGCGGACGGCACAGCCGGGCTCGTGGAGGTGGGTGCAGTCGGAGAACTCGCAGTCGGCGACCAGGGGAGCGATCTCCACGAAGTAGGCATCCAGCTCCTCCGGGTCTATCTCGTAGAGGGCGAAGGCCCGGATGCCCGGCGTGTCGGCCACCCAGCCCCCACCCTCCAGGGCCACCAGTTCGGGGACGACGGTGGTGTGACGGCCCTTGCCCGTGGCCCGGCTCACCTCCCCCACCTCCTTGCCCAATCCCGGCTGGATGGCGTTGAGGAGGCTGCTCTTCCCCGCCCCTGAGGGGCCGGCGAAAACGCTCAGTTGCCCCCGGATCGCCTCCCGCAGGGCGTCCACGCCCTCACCGGTCAGGGCGCAGGTGTAGTAGACCGGGTAGCCGATCTCCTCGTAAAGGCCGAAGATCTCGCGGGCCTGCTCCGGCCCCGTCAGGTCCACCTTGTTGGCGACGATGAGGGCCGGGATTTCCTGGACCTCGGCCACCACCAGCAGCCGGTCCAGCATCCGCAGGTTGGGGTCCGGCTGGGCGCAGGCGAAGACGAAGACGACCAGGTCAGGGTTGGCGACGATCACTTGCTCTCGCTCGGCCAGGTAGCCGTCCCGATCCCACCGGCGGAGGCCGCTGGGACGGGGGGCCAGCCGGGAGAGGGCCCGCTCGCGGGGCAGGACCTCTTCGACGACGCCGGTGCCGTCGGGCACGAGGGAGACGCGGACCCGGTCGCCCACGGCGATCAGGTCCGTGTCCAGTCGGCGCTTCTTGAGCCGTCCCCGCAGCCGGCAGACGACGGGCTCTGGCCGGTCGTCCAGCTTGACGGTGAAGAAGCCGCTCTGCGCTTTGATGACCGTTCCGGTGTGGGGCATAGGCGGACCTCGGAGGTTCAAACTCCCCCTCCCGCAGGCTGGACCGGGACCTGCAGGAGGGCGTCGGCGTCGTTGGGAGTTTACCCGCAAATCGGGTCTCTGTCAAACCCCGACCTCACCTCCCCCGTCGCACCCAGACCAGGCCCACGACCAGCAGCGTCAGGGCCGGTCCCAGCCAGCCCCTCGGCAGCCCGGCTTGGGCCGAGGGCCGTCCCAGCGTCGCCTCCAGCGCCGCCACCCGCGCCTCCAGGTCGGCGTTCTGGCGCTGCAGCGCTTCGATCTGAGCCTGCTGGGCAGCCACCTGCTGCTCCAGCGCCTGGTTGCGGGCGTACAACGCTTGGATGGAAGCCAAGGCCACGCCGTCGGCGTCCACCGTGGCGATGTGCCGATCGTCCGCCCCCAGACCGAAGGTGGCGTAGAAGTCCTGGGCCGTCGGCCCCAGGTGGCGGACTGTGGCTTCTTCTGCCTTGTAGTTCCAGCTCTGGATGGGCAGGCGGGCCACCCCCTCCAGCACCGCCTGGGCGTCCACCAGGGCGAAGTTTTCCTTGAGGTTGCGGTCCGAGGCGTTGGTCCACGTGCCGCCGGTGGTCAGATAGGCACCGGTGGAGGTGCTGATGAAGACTCCCCCGCTGATCGTGGGCGTGAAGTGACCGGTGACGTCTCCAAACCAGATGCCGCCCGGCGCGCGGACGAGGAATTGCCCGTTGTCGGAAGAGTACAGGTCATAGGCCGACGCCTCCCCATCCCAGACGAAAGCGCCTTGGTGCCGCGCGTGGGCCTGGTGGCCGGCGGCAAAGCTGTTCTTCCCCTTGGCTTCGTTGGCGTAACCGCCGGGCACGACGGCGTACTGACCGTTGGCCGTATTGCCGTACCCCCCGCCGATCACGGCGTAGGAGCCATAGAAGGTGATGTTGTTGTTGTAGCCCCCACCCACGAAGGCGTAGGAGCCGCCGGCGTCGTTGGCGTACCCTCCAACGATGGCCGCGCGGAAGCCGTCGGCGGTGTTCAAATAGCCCCCGCCCACCGTGGCGGCGGTACCGCTGGCCGTGTTGCTTCGCCCCCCGCCTACGGTGGCGTAGGGCGCGTCGCTCGTCGTCCCGGCGTCATCACCGGCCCGGTTGTTGTACCCCCCACCCACCGTGCCGTGGTCGTCGGTCACCCGGTTGGTCCCGCCGGCCGATCCGCCGCCGCCGATGGTGGCCCCCTTCACCCCGGCCGTCACGCGGTTGTCGCCGTAGCCGCCGATCACGTTAGGCGTGTTGCCCGTCGGCTCCAACCGCAGGGCGGCGGTGCCGCTCACCGCCAGCGTGAGGGTCACGTTGTCCGTCGTGCCCAGGAAGTGGGTGCCGGGCAGGGTGCCGCCGTTGCCCTCCAGCTTCCAGTAGCGACCGTCGGTGTAGCCGGTGTCCAGGCTCAAGGTCATGCTCCCGCTCAGGGTCAACCCCGTTCCGGCGCTGTAGGTGGTGTCGTCATCGCCGTCGTCCAGGCCCGCCGGCCGTCCCGTGATGTCGTTCCAGGCCACGCTGCCCGCGCCGAGGGCGTAGAGGGCATAGGGGGCCGCCGTCAGCGGCTGCCGTGGGCTTAAGGTGGTGTAATTTCCCGTGCTGCTCCCCGGCCGCACGGCCACCTCCAGCCACAAGGCCCTCCCGTCGAACACGTTCCCGAAGTCCAGCTCCACGGTGAAGAGGCCATCGCTCACGGACACGTCGTCCAGCGTCACCGTGCTCCCCACCTGGTTTCCGCCGAAGCTGGCATCGTAGAGCAGGAAGCGGAAATCGTAGGCTCCGTTGGCAGGGCCGTTCCCGTCGTTGAGCACCCCCTGATAGGTGAAGGCCGTGCCCAAGGCGGCCTGAGGTTGAGCCACACCCAGCGGATCCGGGTCCTGCCCTCGCACAATGGGTGCTACCCCCAGCAGTATCCCGGTGAGTCCTCCTCCCAACAGAACCAACAGCAGCAGGTATCGAATGCGCATCTGACCTGTCCTCCTTTCCCTGACTAACAGCTTCCTCACTTCTGGATCAAAGGCAGGAATATCTCGTACACGATGGACGCCGCCCGCGCCCAAAAGCCGCCCTGTAGGGAGAGACTCCCATCGCTCAGGGGCGGGCCGGCGTCCGCCTGGCCCACGGTTCCGTGCAAGGTGTAGCTCCCATCGCTGCTCATCCCGCCGCCTCCGTCCACCGTCCACCAGGGGAGGTCGAAGGCAACCGGGGTGGCCAGCGCCGTGAGCACAGAACCGAGCACCAACAGCCCCATCAGTAGCAGGGGTAGGATGTAGCCGACTCTCCGTAGTTTCATCCTCATCGCTCCCTCCTTGGTCCATCCTACAAAGGGGGATTTCGTCACCCTTCCGGGGGGTACGCGGTATCTGCCGGCGGTGACCGCCGGCCTGCTCCGGGCCATCCGGGGACCTCACAAGGAAGTCGGGGGCGTCCGTCGCCGAGGAGAAGGCCCCTCTCGGGGGGTGACGAAGGATCCGGCTTTCTCCACCAACCGGGTTGCCTGTTGTTGCAGCCGCTTAAAACGCTGTCGGAGCCGGTCCGCCGGCTCGTCCTGGATGCTGACGAAGAAAGGATCGGTGGGACGAGGGGACCGGAGGTGGGTCTTCGCGATCCGCACCAGAGCCGTCCAAGGGTAGCCGTGTCGCCTCAGTCCAAGCATCGCGGCCATGTCGAAGGCAGCGGGGTAGGTCCCTTGGTCAAACAAGTCGGGCTGCTGAGCCAGCGCCAGCTCCACCAGCGCTGCGTCCAGCAGCAGCCGGGCAGCCCGGACCGCCAGGGCGCTGCGCCCGGCCTCGTCCAGCCGCGCCTGGAAGGTCTGCAGGGCGGTCCATTCGGCCTCGACAAGCCGCTCCAGGTCGCGCCGGGCGGTTTCCACCGCTCCTTCCGACCAGTCGCCTGCCGGTTCTGGGGCCTCCAGGGCGGCCTGCAGGTCCGTCAGGCGGTCCAGCCGGCGGGGTCGTCCGGCAGCGTCCAAGGCGTAGTAAGCCACCCGGGGGAGAGGGGTCTCCACCCGAAGGCGTAGAACGCGACCCGGAGTGGTCGTGTCCCCGTCGGGCGATGGCACCTGGGCCAGGAGGGACGCCAACAAGGGGTTGCCGAAGGTGAGCAACTGCAACGTGTTGGGATGGGCGTCGAAGGTGGCCGGGTCGAAGGTGACGGCGACCTCCCGTTCCCCCTGCCGCAGCCAGAAGGCGTTGGCGATGGTCTCGTGGGGGCGGAAGAGAGGACACAGCGTCGGCGTGCTCGTCAGCACGGTCGCCAGATCCGGTAGGGTGACGGGTGGGGGGCCGAGTCCGGTGCCCTCCGCCTGTCCGGCCCATTCGTCCAGGTTCAGGCCATCCCGTATGGCGTCCAGTTCGGTCTGGATGCGCTCCAGCTCGGCCTGGAGCGCTTGCCGACGTTCGGCCTCCGGCACCATCGCCACCGTCTCGATCACGCGCTCTACGCGGGCGAGGATGGGCTGGAGGGGCCCCACCACCTCATGGAACCAGGCGATGCGCCGGGAGAGGGCCTGGTAGACTTGAGCTTCGACGGTGCCTTCGTAGAAGTAGTTGCGGATCCACACCCGATCGTACCGCTGGCCGATGCGGTCCACGCGCCCGATGCGCTGCTCCACCCGCATCGGGTTCCAAGGCATATCGTAGTTGAGCAGCACACCACAGGTCTGCAGGTTGAGCCCCTCGCTGGCCGCTTCGGTGCACAGGAGGATTTTGATCCCCTTTCCCTCGCGGAAGGTGTTCTTGATCTCCTCCTTGGTCACCGGCACCCACGTCACGCCGTCCCACCGCTCGCCCCCGCGACCGCTGTAGCAGGCCACTTGGGGGCCATAGCTCTGCCGAAGCCGCTCGCGCAGGAAGTCCATCGTGTCGGTGTACTGGGTGAAGATGAGCACCGTATCGCGGTGGCGGAAGAGCTCGCGCAGGTCGTCCAACAACCGCTCGACTTTGGAGTCGTGCCCTCCCAGCATGGCCAGCTCGTGGACGAAGTCCTCGAGGTAGGTGATCTCCTCGCGGAAGAAGGCGCGATCCGCCAGGTCCCACTCATCCACATCCAGGCTCAACTCCGCCTGCTCCAGGTCGTCCTCCACCAACCCCAGGCCGGCCCGCCCGCGCAGGAAATCCAGCCGCCGCTCCAGGCTCCGCTGGACGGCGTAGAAACTGCTGGTCAGCCGCCGGCGGTAGACGGTCATCACGAAGCCCAGCCCTTTTCGTTCGTCCTCGTACTTGCGGTAGAAGCGGGTGATATACTCCTCAATCCGCTCGTAGAGGGCCCGTTCCTCCCCGCGCATCGGGACCCATATCGGCTGAGGATCGCGGGTGGGCACTTCGGCCCGGAGCAGACCCCGACGGGCGTATTCCCGCAGCAGTTGCCGCGTGTTGCGAAGGACGAGCCGGCGCAGCGGGGTGTGTCGCCGGGCCAACTCCAGGGCGACCGCTTTCGCCTCAGAGGGCAGGGCGCGGAAGGCTCTGGCGGGATTGGAATCGTCCAACAGGTTCTGCACCCGTTCCCAGTCCACCGGCCCCAACTGCCGCACGGCCTTGGCCTCGAAGCGGGGATCCAGGTTGCCGCCGCTCTGGGCCAACTCCGCCCGCAGGAGCCGGATGAGGAAGGTCCAGTCGGCTCTGTCCGGGGGGAGGCGTAGCTGCTCGTAGAAGCGCAGGAAGGCCCGTCCATCGCCCCCCCACTCGCCGCCCAGGCCCAACAGGTTGAGCAGGTCCCACACCTCGATGGGGTGGACCTGCATCGGGGTGGCGGTCAACAGGATGAGGCCCCGGGTGCGGGTCTGCAACCGGTCGAGCAGCTCCAGCAGCCGGTTGGGCCGGTAGTGGTCCAGGTCCTGGAAGTCCCGACGCCGGGCGTGGTGGGCCTCGTCCACGATCACCAGGTCCCACGGACGAGCCTCCAGGAGTGTCCGCTGCCGGTCGCGCCGCTTGACCAACTGGCTGGAGGCCAGGGCCAGGTCCACGCCATCCCACGGGTTCGGTGTGGTGGGCACATGCTCCCGGCCCCAGAGATCTCGAAAGGTGGCTCCGTCGTAGAGGGGAACGTTGAGGGCGAACTTCTCGTACAGCTCTTCCTGCCACTGGCGCAGCACCGATTTGGGGGCCAGGATGAGGGCCCGCCGCACGATGCCGCTCAGCCAGAGCTGGCGCAACACCAGCCCGGCCTCGATGGTCTTGCCCAGGCCGACCTCGTCGGCCAGCAGGTAGCGGGTGGGGAACGTCTCCACCACCCGACGGGCGACGGCCTGCTGATGGGGCCAGGGGGTGATGGCACAGGTGGCTGCTCCCAGCCCCAACGCGCCGACCAGATAGGGGGCGTCACGGAGGAACCGGCACAGCACCTGCTCCCGCCGCAGGGCCGAGGTCAGCGTGATCTGGGCCACGCGCTCGCGAAGCGGTTCCGGCCTCGTCTCCATCGCCTCCAGGGGATCGCGGGTGGGGGCGCGGGACGGGGTGTAGCGCAGGAGCTTCTGACGGACGGCCTGGGGGATGGGCACGGCGAGCCAGTCCGGCTCGCGGTGCGACCGGAGCCGCTCGAAGCGGTTCGCGACCTCGGCGACGTAGAGCCGTCCTTCCTCGGTCCAGGAGCGGAAGACTATGAACTGCTCGTAGTTGCGCCGCCAGCCTGCCTCCGACTCGTTGACGCTGCCCACGAAGGCGATTCGGTCGCCTTGGGCATCGGTGAAGAGGCCGACCTTGGGGTGGAAGTAATCGTGGGCCTCGGAGGCGGGGAGGGGGAGCCCATCCGGCCCCTTGGGGAGGACGACGCAGATCTCCAGCGTGCCGGTCGCGACCATCCAAGCCAGGGCGGCCAGCCGATCGCGCATCAGGTGGTCGGCCAGGGCCTCCGGGTCGGGCAGGGTGTGGCTCAGGCGGGTGGCGACGACCTCCCGCAGGTCGTGGCCCTGGCGGATCGCCTCCACGTCCTCGGGGGTCAGTTGAGCACCGACGAGGAGGCGCATTCGACCGCCGTTGGCGATGAGGTGGGCGATGCCGGCGGCGGCCACGGCCAGGGCGCTGCTGGTGAAGAAGCCAGCCATCCGGTCGTAGCGGACGCTGGCCGAGAGGGCGGGGATGTAGAAGGCGTGGAGGGGGTCGTCGGCGGGGGCGTAGGAGAGTTGGAAGGGATGGTCACGCAATCTCATTGGAAAGCCGTCCTGAAACCATCACAGCAACCGGATCTGACGGGCCCGTTCTCGCGTGATCTCCTCCCGTACCTCCAACTCCTCGAAAAACGCCAGCCGCAACCGCTCCAACACCTCCGCCTCCGGGCGGACGAACTTCCCCTCGACCCGCGTGCGGGGGATGGCGTTGAGCAGAGCCTGCAAACAGGCTCTGAACGTGCTGTCGTTCTTCAACTTGGTGCGCTTGAGAAACGCTTCACAGGCCGACGCCCCGTCCTCCTCGTATACCAACATCGCCGTGTGGACGGCGTCCAGCCAGGTGGCAAAACGGTCCGCTTCAGGATCAACCCGGCCCCGGCCTCGCCGCTGCTTCGGCTCCAACAACTCGACGTCGCTCCCCCGCTTGCCTACCACCCGATGGCGCACCAGGTCGCGCTCCACGTCCAGCCCCAGGACCAGGGCCAACTTGCGGGCTTCGTCGGCGGGGAAGCGGACCGCCTTGAACTCATCCCAGGCCCCCAGATACCAGTCGGTCACCGCGTCGAATTGAACCTCCCGTCCGCCCACCATCCCCCGCTTACGCAGGGCGAAGACCTCTCGGCGGGCCAGGTCCAGCGCCGTCTCGGGGCGCAGCGGCTTCGGTTGACCGGTCCGCTCGTCCACCTCCCGGGTGAGGACCGGCCAGTGCTGGGAGATGACGGAGAGCACCGGCCCGAAGGTGCTGAGGTAGAGGTCCACCCCTGTGATCCCCTGTGCGGCGAACTCCGCCGCCTTCTCGCGGGCCACCTGCCGGACCTGGGGGGCGATGTCGTCCCACCAGACGGGGGCCGTGTCGCGTGCGGCGCGTGGTCGCTTGCGGCAGGTGAGCAGGATGGTGCTGCGGGTGGCGTTCTTCTTGGCCTGATGAAGGGAATGCTCGCTCTCGGTGTGGACGGGCCAGGAAGCCTCGATGGTAAACCCGGCCCCGATGAGCGCCGTGGCCAAAGTGTCCCACGCCTCCACCCGCTTGTGGGTGAACATCACCGTCAGGACGCCGTCGTCCCGCAGGATGCGGTGCATCTCTCGGAAGGCGGCGGTCATCTTGCGCTCGTAATCCCGCTCGGCCAGGGCCCTTGCCCCCTGCCTTCCCCGATGGGCGGGGAGGCCCACTTCCTTGAAACGGGCCGGGTTGGCTACTGCCTCGGCGTCCTTGTCGGTCAGTTGGGCGGCGAACCACTGAGGGTAGAGGTGACCGACGGTCCGCTTAAGCCAGACGTAGAAGAAGTCCGAGAGCTCGGCGTACATCACGTTGTCGTAGTAGGGCGGGTCGGTGACGATGGCGTGGGCGGAGTGCTCGGGGAGGGCGGAGAGGTCGGCAGCGTTGGATTGGAGGATGGTGACGGGGCTGCGCTCAAAGGCGTGGCCCTCCAGCACGCTCCCGGGGGAGGTCAGCAGCTTCGCCAGCTCTCGGTAGGCATCCACCACCTGGTGGGTGCACCAGGGGAGAAGGTTGGCAGAAGCGTCAAATTCAGCGTGGCTCCAGACGAAGGCGAAATCGTGACGGTCGAAGATGCTGCGGATGCCCCGCGAGGGGTCGAAGCGGCAAGCACGATCATTGTAGATCGCGGCCTTGTCCATCATAATGCCTAGGTAGGTCTCTACCGCCGCGGCCCGCTCCGGGTTCATCGCAGCGCGGATCTCAGCACGTAGGTCCCGCAGCGCCTCGACGAAGGTGCCCAAGGCCAGGAGTTGGCGGGGGGAGAACATGTCGGCCCAGGTGTGCATACCGTATAGCAGCGGTCGAGGATCGTTGCCCTCCGGGATCGGCTCGGTGGGGACGATCTCCTCGGCCTCCCATCGAGGGCGGAGCCGTGCCAATTCTTCCTCGGCGGCGCGGGCGGCGGCCAAGTCCTCCTCAACGGGGGCGCGGAAATCGAAGCCCCCCCGCCGCTTGATCGCCACGGCGTAGAGTATTTGCCCCATCCGCCCGGCCTGGGCCTGCGCTTTGATGTAGTCGCCATCAATGGTCTCACCGGTCCAGGGGGAGCGGCCCACACCCCGGCGGACCGTGCCTTCATTGGGGTCGAAGTCAACGGCCTCGCCCCGGGCGATCTCGAAGCGGGGCTCATCCCAATCCGGCTCGACCAGCAGGCGGACGGCGACGGGGGTCTTGCCCTTGCTCAGCCACCAGTTGGGGGAGAGGGGGACCGGCTTGCCGGTGGTGGGGCAGGGGACGGTGCGGGCCCAGAGGTAGGCAAAGATGTTCTCCCCCTCTGCCTTGGGGAAGAAGCGAGCCAGTCGCTCCCGGACCCGCCGTGCCCATTTTTCTCCCCACCGTTTGATGTCGGCGGCCAGGCCAGGGCCGAAGCGGGCGGGGTAGTCCAGCGTGGCTTTGAGGATGACGGCGGCAACGGGGTTGAGCTCGTTGGCAACGGCGGTGAGGCCGTAGCGGAGGGCTTCGAAGGGGATGGAGCCGCCGCCGGCGAAGGGGTCGAGGATGACGAAATCCCGTAGAGGCGACCCGTGCGGTCGCCCGTTGCCCCAGGTAATGGCCAGCAGTTCCTCCAGCAGGGCCAGGTCGTCGGGGGAGGGGGTAGCGGTGAAAGCACGGGGGTAGCCGTAGGGATTGGGGCCGAGGTTCTCGCCGGTCTCGCGGGCTTTCAGCAACCGCCGGCGGACCGTCACCGGGTCGCCGTGGATGCCCATCAGGCGCAGGAACCAGGCGTGGTAAGCTTCCTCGCTGGGGAAACGCCGGCGTAGGAGCGACCGGCCGGTCGCCTCTACGAGTTGAGCCCACGAGGGCAGGAGGGAGGCGAGGACGGCGGCACGGGAGACGGTGAGGGGGCGCCGGGCCCACCAAACGTGGAGAAAGTACAGGGGCGGCAAGGCGCTGCTGGCGCCTCGCTCACGCATACTCTCCGCGCCGATGGCGTCGAAGGGGAGCCAGGATTCGAGGAGAATGGTAGGGTGGGTCATACCGTCGCCCTTGCTTTCCAGGGAAGGTTCAGATTGGGTCAAATTACGTGGCAGGCTTCCGGGGCCACCAGGGCAGAGTAATCCAGGGCACCCACCCAGCCAAGGTCGCTTGCATCTATCCTCCCGCCAGAAGCGCCCTCAATGCCCTCTGCGCCCGGCGAGCACCCGGCCCACCGGTGCACTTGGAAAACCAGTAGTAGGCCTCCTCCTCCCCCATCGCCTGTACCCCTTCCCGGATGGCCTCGATCCGGTCAAAGCGGCTCAGGGGCTTCACCGCCAGGAAGATCAGTGCCAGCCGCACGCCGGTCGGTTCGTCCAGGTAGAACGGTGTATCCCGCCCGGCAGTCTGGGCCAGGTCGGTGGCCCGGTAGCCGTTGGCCCGTAGGGCGCTCAGCAGATGGTCGGCCACCGCTCGTAGTCGGTCGCCGCCCAACTCGATCCCCCACATCGCGCCGGGGGCACGCCATCCTCCCTCGCCGTTGCGCTGGAGCCACTGGTAGAGGGCCACCCGGTAGCCGCCGTCGGCCTCCGGCACCGCGTACAGCACGAAGGGACGGTCTGGATCCGGCTCCGGGGGTGGGGTGGCGCGGAAGTTTAGGGCTCTCATCATCTCCGTCTTCATCCTCAGACCCTCGGCTCCATCCCCTCACCGGGTTCCCAGGGGACCGCTTCGAGGGTGACCGTGTCCAGCCCCACCGTGGTCAGCACCTCCTGGATGGTCCCGAACTGCTCCCCGCCGACCACCAGCCCCTCGGGGAAGCGGGCGACGAGGGTGGTGCGGGCGGTGAACTTGGGCGCCTCCCGAGCCAGGCCCTCGGTGACCTGTTTGAGCCGCCTGTACAGGCCCCAGTCGAGCTTGGCTCGGATCGAGATGTGCTGCCCATCGCCGAATTCGGCATTGTAAGTCTGCTCCACCCGGAACTCGCCCTTGCCCAGTTGGGGGATGATCAAGCCCAGGGTGCGCATCTTCTTCGCCCCGGCCCGGTCGTCGCCATAGACGGTGATTCGTAGCGACGCCAGGTAGGTGACGCTCTGGTCATAGCAGCGGTCGAGCAACTGCTGGAGGGCCTGGTGGGGCACCCCCTCGCCGCGCAACGGCTCCCGGGGCAGGAGCGTTTCCACCTCTTCGCCGCAGACGCACCGGCTCCGGGGGTGCCCGCAGAGCGGACAGGTGGGCTCCGGTCCGACGTGCTTCACCAGCGCCCTCTCCTTCTCCTTGATGGGCAGGTTCAGTCGGGCGGCCTCCTCAGGCAGGTAGAGGTGGACCTCATCGCTCACATAAACGGCCGGCGGGGGGGAGTCGGCGTCGTACCCCAACCCGGCGGCCGCGTCGTAATAGATCCACACTCCGCTTTGGATACCGTTGCGGATCGTCTTCTTGAGCTGGTTGAGGTCCAACAGGATCGGCAGGCTCAATCGCCGGGCGAAGGCCTGACGCAGTTCCTCGGTGGTCATGCTCTGCTGGTGCACGCTCCAGGCTTTGGACTTGACGTAGGCTGCGGCCAGCGTAGGGTCGTTTCCGGTGAGGACCTTTTGCTGCTGCCGCAGGGCCCGCAGCACCACCGCCGACTGATCCTGATTCACCTCCCCCTGGTCCTGGGCAGGCAACACCTCGTGGACCAGGTTGTTGTAGCGCCGGGGGGCATCGGTACGGGGGAAGAAGAGGTGGCGATAGGTTCGGGTGATCGCCACCCGGACCTCCAGCTCGGCCGCCTCACCCATCTTCTTGAGCTTCCGCCGCTGCCCCTCGGTGAACTCCTGCATTCGCTCGACATCGCCGGTGATGCGGGCGATAGCCAGATACCGCCGGGCGGCCTGGACCATCTCCTCCACCCGCTCCCCATCGGCCACCAGGAAGAGGAGGTTGTTGCGGAAACGGCGGAACCCTTGCTGCGCACCGGCGTGACCGGCGATCTTGAGCGCCAGTTCGGGCGGCGCGGGGTCATTGGCCGTCGCGGTGGCCGCATCGTAGTGGAGGATGACCAGCTTGGGAGGGCCGGCGTCGTCGTCCACGTCGCTCGCCTCCTGGGGGAAGAGGACGACCTTGAACGTCCCGCTCTTCCAGATCTGGCGGATGCGGTCGTCCAGCTCCGCCTTGGCCTTCGTCCGGCCCACCATGCCCATCTCGTCGGTGACGATCTTGTTCAGCGAAGGCTCCGTCTTGAAGCGGTAGCGGCGGCCATCCCACTCGAAGAACCAGCCTTTTTCCTCCAGCCGCTCGGCGGCCTTGTGGGGCAGCACGGGGTCATCGCCGGGCACCAGCACCGCCAGGAGCAGGTCGGCGGGGTCCACGCCCGTGGCGATCCCCTGGGTCAGGCTGTGCAAGAAGACGGTGGTCGCCACACGGCGGGTGTAGGGAGGCTTGCCGGCCTCCCGCCAGGTCCGGTCGAAGAGCTGGGCGTGGGCCGGCGCGCCGGCCTTGGGGCTGACGATGTCGGCTTCGATGACCTGCTTGAAGGCCGGCCGATCCAGGCGGCTGGTCAGGTCGTTGGCGATCGCCTCGACGCTTAGGTCAAGGTGGAAGGGGTGGATCAGGTAGGCGTCGGCAGGATGGGTCTCCCACAGGCGGCGGATGGCCATCGCCAGCAGCCGCAGGGCCCCCCGCGTCTTCTGAAAGTTGGGGATGGTCGAGGTCTTGCGGGTCAGGGTGTTCAGGAGCTCCGGATGGAAGGGGTAGTCGCCGGCGATCTCCTCGGTGTACTCGGCCCGGAGGGCCCGCTGGGGAAGGTTGGCCCCCTGCTCGACAAGATGGCGGTAGAAGCCGGTGTAGGCCCTGGCCGTCTCGTAAGCTGCCTCTCGGTCTATCCGCCGGAAGAGCCGGTGGGTGACGATGGCCGGGATCTCCGTCTCGCCGGCCGGGGTGATCACCCGCTCTTGGCGGGCGGAGAGCCGTCGGGCTTCGGCCAGCTCCCGCCGCAATGCTTCCGTCTCCTGGCCGAAGGCATCGCGGGGGTCGGCCAAGGTCAGGACCACAACCACCCGCTCCCGGCTGGCGGCGAACTCGAAGAGGGACATCAGGAAGGCCACCGTCTGCTCGGCCAGGTCAGACCGACCGGTCGCCGTGGGGACCGCTTTGGCGGCCCGCAGGTGGCGGGCTACCTCGTCGAGCATAATGAGGGTGGGCCGGTTACCGATGAGGCGCTCCAGCAGCCCGGTGCCGGGGGCGGAGCGGTCCCGATCGCTGCCGGCGGCGAGGGCGTACCCGGCGGTACCGCCCAACTGGTAGGCCAGCTCCCCCCACAGGGTGTAGGTGACGGCATCGCCGTGGTCCAGGCCGTCGCGGGGTTGCAGGTCTGAGCCGACGATGCCGACCACCCGGATGGCGCCCGGGGGCGGGACCACCGCCTCTTCGACGAAGGACGGCCCAGGGGCATATCCCCGGGCCGCGTGGTAGAGGGCGATCAGGTTGTGGGTCTTCCCCCCTCCGAAGGCGGTCTCCAGGCGGATGATGGCGTTGTTGGTCGGCTTCACGCCCGTCAGCCGCCCCAGAGCCTCGTCCAGCAGCAGGCGCAGCCCCTCGGTGGAGTAGGTGTTGTCGAAGAAGGTGGTGGGGTTCTGGTAGATGGGGTCGGCCTGGCCTTCAATGACGTCGCGGAGGCGGGCGGCGAATATCTCCTCGCGCAGAAGACCTTGGAGGACCTCAGAGCGGGGCTCGCAGCTCTCGAAGACCGTTCTCATCGGGTCGCTCCGTGCTCGCGGCGGGTGGGAGGGTTGGTGTTCCAAAAGAGGCCTTGGGATAACGGGTACTATTATACCCGCATTCTCCCTGAGCGCAAAGCGAGGGGAACGCGGTGCCACGAATGGGGCACGAATACACGAATTAAGGACCGCCTCATTCGTGCATTGGTGAGAAATTCGTGGACGGCCTGCTACGGACCACTCTCTCGCTCACTTATGGGTAATCATCGCAGGGGAACGGGAATCCGCCCGGCCTCGTCCAGCCGCGCTTGGAAGGTCTGCAGGGCGATCTCGATCACGCGCTCTACGCGGGCCAGGGTGGGCTGGAGAGGCCCCACCACCTCGTGGAACCAGGTGATGCGCCGGGAGAGGGCCCGGTAGACCTGGGCCTCGGCGGTGCCTTCGTGGGGGCATCAGCCTTCCTCGTCTTCGGAGCTCCACGAGAACCAGCCCAGGCCGAACAGTTCGGAAATCAGAACCAGGTCCAGGATGATGCAGATAACGGCTACCGCGACCTTGGCCAGGATGAAGTCGAGGGGCAGGTCCACCGCGACGGAGATGGTGATGCCACCCGGCAGGGTGATGCCGGTGGTCGAGCTTCCGGTGGCTTTTCCAAAGAACAACCACCAGTGGAGGGGAAGGGCGAGGGAGAAGGCGACGATGTCGGCAAAGACGCGCCCGGAGAGGCGCGGCAGCCCGACGGCGGAACGGAGGACGTTGCCCATCAGGTAGAAGCCCACCACGGTAAACCCCAGCGCGGCAGCCACGATGGGGAAGGGGGGGTGACCGCCGAAGTATTCGTCGCGGGGGAAGACGTTGAACAGGGCGAGGAAAGGCAGCAGCCCGGCGACGATGAACGCCAGCGCAAACAGGAAGGCACATCCCCAGGCCGCCGGCGAGGGCGGCCTGGAATCGGGCGGCTGCGGCGCATCTGGAGGTGAAGGTCGTGAGGGGCGAATGGTTTGCATGTTCACCTCGTGCGAAGCCTTGGATGGCCGTGTGTACCCCAGGGAATTGAGCCCAACGCCGCCCTATGGGGCGACTTGGACGAACTCCAGCACGTCGCCTACCCGCTGCACCTGGAAGATGTAGATGCGCGGGTCCTTCAGGTCGCCGTTGGGCTCGTAGCTGATAGGACCGATGAGGGCATCGAACTGGAGGGAGCGGATCGCCTCGGCGACCGCCGGCCCCTCGATGCTCTGGGCCTTCTTCACCCCCTCGACGAGGACCTCCATCGCCGTGTAGCCGTTGACGCTGTAGGTGTCCGGGTTGCGGTACTCGACCTCTTGGTACGCCTTGATCCAATCCGGCCCGGCCACGCTGCTGGGCTGGGGCGCGAAGGACATCACGTACATCCCCTCGGCCGCTCCGTCGGACTCGTCAATGGTCGCCGCCAGGAAGCACCCGTCGGAGGCCAGGAAGGGGAGGTGGTCCAGGCCCGCCTCCCGCAGGTCATACCGCAGGTAGGGGCACTCCACCTCGTAGCCGGCGTAGAAGATACCGTCGGCCCCCGAGGCAGCGATGGCCTGGACCTCCTCGGTGAACCGGTTCTGCTCCACGGCCACCTGCCGGCTCAGCACTACCTCCACCCCCCGGGCCCGGAGCTCCTGGGCCACCAGCTTCCCCAGGTCAATCCCGTAGGGATCGTCGTTGTAGAGGACGGCGATGCGCCGCGCTCCCAACTGACCGATCAGGTAGTCGGCCCCTACCCGGGCCTGGACGGCGTTGTTGGCGTTGACCCGGAAGAAGTTGCGGTAGCCCTTCTGGGTCAGGGAGACCTCGCTGGCCGTGGGCGTGATGACCACGATGGGCAGGTCCTTGTAGACCTCCATCGCAGCCAGCGTCTGCCCGCTGTTGTAGTGGCCGATCACCCCCAGCACCCGTTCGCCCGACCGGACGGCAGCAGCGATCTCCTGGGCCACGCTGACGGCGACATCGGAGTCGCTCTCATCGTCCACGCCTCGGACGACGAGGCGGTAGCCCAGGAGCCCTCCTTCGGCGTTCACCTCGGCCGCCTTCAGCCGAGCTCCCCCCACCACCGTCTGCCCACCGTTGGCCTGAAAGCCGGAGAGGGGGGCGGCCACGTAGACGATGAGGTCGCCTTTGGTGGGCTTCTTGTCGCCGCCGCAGGCCGTCAGGATCAGCGTCAGGACCAACACCGCGATCAGGATCGTCTCTGCTCGTCTCATCAGCGTGCTCCGGTTATCCGGGGTTCAGGGTCAGGATGACGCCTCTTCGGATGGATTGCCGCCGGGCTGGGCGACCAAGGGACGGATAAGGCTGGTGAACTCCAGGGGGAAGATCCACTTGGTGGAGGGGCTGGCCCCCAGCGCCTTCAGCGTCTCCAGGTACTGGAGGGACATCGTGTTGGGGTCCACGTCGCGGGCGATCTCGAAGATCTTCTGCAGCGCCACCGAGAAACCCTCAGCCCGCAGCACCTGGGCCGCCCGCTCACCCTCGGCCTTCAGGATGGCGGCCTGCTTCTCGCCCTCCGCTTTGAGGATGGCGGCTTGCTTCTCGCCCTCGGCCACCTTCACGGCCGCCTCGCGCCGGCCATCGGCCTCGGTCACCATCGCCCGGCGGTTCCGCTCAGCGGACATCTGCCGGTTCATCGCCTCCTGCACCTCCCGAGGCGGCTCGATCTCCCGAATCTCGACACTGGTCACCTTGACGCCCCACCGTTCCGTTACTTCGTCCAGCTTCACCCGCAGGATCTGGTTGATCTCCTCCCGCCTGGCCAGCACGTCGTCCAATAGGATGTCGCCGATGACGGCCCGCAGCGTCGTCGTGGCGATGCCCACCGAGGCGCTGGCGAAGTCCCGCACCTGGAGCACACTGGCCACCGGGTCAATGACCTTCCAGTAGATCAGGAAGTCAATGCTAATGGGCGCGTTGTCCTTGGTGATCGAGGTCTGGCGGGGGATCTCTAGGAACTGCTCCCGCAGGTCCACCCGGACCGCCCGGTCAATGCCGGGGATCAGGAAGACGACGCCCGGCCCTTTCTGGCCGATACAGCGCCCCAGCCGGAAGACGACCAGCCGCTCGTACTCTCGCACGATGCGGATCATCGAGGCGAGGATGATGAAGAGGAAGAACAAGATGAAGAGCAAGCCGGAGCCGAAACAGAACTCAGTCATTATGACCTCCCTTGGACAGCTGTACTACTGATTGCCGTTTCCCTGTAGTCCATCGCGGGCTACGCGCAGCCGTAGCCCTTCCAGTCCGACGACGACGACCTCTTGACCGGCTTTGATTGGCTCATCGGCGACGGCGGTCCACAGCTCGCTGGAGACCTGGACGGTCCCTTCCGGCTTCAGGTCGGTGGCCGCATACCCCCTGGCTCCGATCAGGTGCTCCATCCCGGTGCGCACGGCCAGCTTCTGGGCCTTCACCCCCATCGAGAGGGCGAAGAGGGCAAAGGCCAGCGTGGAGAGGGTGGTGGCCGCGACGAGCCAGCGGGAGAGGCGAACGGCCTCCGGCTCGGGACGGAAGAGGAGCAGGGAGCCCACGGCCAGCGCGGCTGCTCCGCCTAGGGCCATCGCCCCGTGGCTCTGGACGTGGAACTCGGCGACGAAGAGCCCCATCGCCAGGGCGATGAGCAGCAGGCCGGCCCCGTTGATGGGCAGTTGCACCAGGCCGATGAGGGCGAGGGCCAGCAACACCACGGCGATGGACTCCGCCACCCCCGTCCCCGGCACGATCCAGGCCAGCACGACGAACCAGAGCCCGGCGATAAGCAGGACGTAGGTCACGTTGGGGTTGATGAGCAGTTCCCATAGCGTCCGAGCAACTTCCATCTCTCACCTCCCTTCTTGCCACCCCCATCCCTTGCCGTCTCACTCCTCCGACCGATACACCTCGTCCATCGCGCTCAGCACATCCTGAAGTCCCGCCACCTCGTCCGCGATCTCCTGCCGCAGCCGCTGAGCCCGACCGCTGTCAACATCCTTCACCCCGATGAGCAACACCTGGGAGTAGATGGTCCCCATCGCCGAGAGGGTGCTCTCCAGTTGCAGGGCGGCCCGTTGCATCGCGTTCTGCAGTTGCCGTAGGTGCTGCCACTGCGTCTCCTTGTCCCGTAGGGTGCGCTCGATCTGAGCCCTCACTTGAGGATCGGTCTCCCGCTCCAGGTCCCGCCGGAGCCGTTTGATCCGCTGGGGAACGGAGCGCATATCCCGGGCGATCACTTCGTCTTGGGCGTAGCGGTCCAGCCGGCGGGCCAGTCGGTAGACGTTGGCAATCCAGTCGTCAATCTGGCGAGCCGTCTCCTGCAAGTGATCGCGCAGCACCCCCCGGCGCTGGGTGCGCAGGGCTGTCTCGATCCGCTCCCGATATTCCAACGCCTTTTCCACAGCAGCCCGATACTCCTCCTGGTGGAGCGCCTTCACATCGAACTGGAGGCGGAGCATCTCGGCCACCACCTGTCGGTTGACCTCCGGGTCGGTCAGGCTGGAGATCACGATGGCAGCCTCGGCCAGGATCCCGCCCACGATCCAGAACCACCAGCGCCAGCCGGGAAGGGGCTGGGGGAGGAAGAAGACCAGCAGGATGACCATCGCGATGGTCACGGCGCTCTCCCAGCGGAAGAAGGCGTAGCTCAGGATGGCCCGTGTGGCCCGTCGTTCCAGTTCCGTGCGTGCTGACGATCCGCCCATCCCCCTGTTACCTCGTTGCCTCGTTGCCTCATCGCCCCATCGCCTAGAAGTAGGTCGAGAGGATCTTGTAGAGCTTCTGGATGGTCTCCAACGTCCCCTCGCGGGCCTGGCCGCCGCTGGCCTGAGCCAGGATGCGCAGGGTCGCCATATCGGCATCGTCCCCGTAGGCGATGGCGAAGATCACCACCGGTACCGTCTCACCACCTGCGTTACCCCGCTGAATCTTGTCGGCCAACCGGCCCAAGGTGACGCGCGAGGCGTTCTCCAGCCCATCGGTCATCACCACGATGCCGTTGATCCGCTCTCGGTCCCCTAGGGAGATCAGTTCCTCATAGGCCCGGTCTACTCCGTCCAGCAAGGCGGTGTCCCCGCGAGCCTCCAGTCCTTCGATCGCCTGAAGCAGGTCCTCCCGATTGCGCTCCAGTTGGTCCAGGGGCACCAGGATCTGCACGTCGCTGCTGAAGATGATCAGCCCGACCCGCTCCTTTGGCCCCTTGATCTGATCCACGAAGGTGCGCAGCGCTTGCTTGACGTTCTCCAGCTTCTCCCCCCGCATTGAGCCGGAGACGTCCACCACCAAGTAGACGTTGGTGTGGCGCTTGGTGTACCACCAGACGTTGCGCACGACCTCGATGACCGACCGGCCGGGGATCTGGAGGGCGGTCTTGGGCTGGGTCGGGTCCACCCCGTTGGCCGGCGTCAGCGGCGAGCCCGGCCCGTCCAGGGGGATGGTGGGGTCGGCCGGACGGTAGCCGGCTGCCAGCACCTTCTGCTGCGACTCGGGCGAGCGCAGGAACTCCGCCAGCCGGGCGAAGACCAGCCGCTGCTCGTTGGTCAGCTCCGGCAGTTCCAGCAGGACCAGGGGATGGTCCTCCCAGAGGGAGCCCTCCACCGGGTAGATGGCCACCAGGTCGGCCCCCCGCTGGTTGGCGTAGACGACCAGTTGCTCCTGGCAGACGAAGGCGTCCAGGTAGTCGGGGCCGTTCTGGAGCACCTGCTGGACGACGGCCCACTCCCCCTCGCCGTAGTAGCGGATCGTCTTCTCGATGGCGGCCACATAGTCCAGCGTGGCCTGGGCCTGCACATCCTCGACGGTCAGCCCCCGGGTCTTGCCCGCACCGGCGTAGAACTCGGCCAGGGTGGCCAGCAGCCCGCTGGCCGACGAGGTGGACGGATGGCTCCACTTGAAGTCAGGGTCGCTCTCCGCCCGGGCCAGCAGGTCCGACCAGCCTAAAGGACGGTCGGGATAGCCCATCTCCTGAGCCACGTCTCGCCACATCGCAATCACCACCGGCGAGACGGCGTAGCGGACGGTCCAGCCGGCTAGAAAAGCCCCCTCCTGCCCCGTCTTCTCCGCCCACTGTTGGTCCAGAGGATCCAGCCAGATGGAGGAGTCAGGGTTGATGGCCTGGAACTCTCCTTGGACTGCCCGTTCGATCATCAACTCGGGCTCTACCTCGACCAACTCTACTACCATCGGGAGGCCGGAAGGGGTCTGAAGGCGCTGGGCGTTGAACTCCTCCACCAGGGTGCGGAGCAGTTCCCCTTTCTCCGGCGAGTAAGCCAGGGTCAGGGTGACCTGGGTGGGGGCCGAAGGGGTCTGCAGACGGCCCAGGAGTTCTCGGACTACCACCAGTCCTCCACAGCCCAGGAGGGCGAGGATGAAGAGGGTGATGGCGAGGACAAGATAAGTGACGCAGCCCCCCTTCTGTTGGCGCCGGCGCCGTCTTCCATACCTACGCGGTCGGCTCATCGTCCCCCTCCTACCGTCCTGCGACGTTCAGGTCGAACCAGCGGAGCAGCGCCAGCAGGACTTCCCGGTCGGGAGAGCGCATCGCCGTGGAGCGCTGCACGAAGGTGGCCGCCCCCTGCTCCTGCCAGCGGACGAAGAGACTATCGCCGCTGTCCACCGGCACGTCGGGATGGACGGGACGCAGGCCGTAGGCCAGCGCCTGGGTCTGGACCTCTTTCGAGAGCAGGTACTTTTCAAACTCCAGGGCGGCGTTCTTCTCCAGGGCCGTCGTCTCCGGGCCCATCCAGACGGTGAAGGGGAAGTCGAACCAGGTGACGTAGCGGGGGTAGCGGATGACCAGAGGGTCCGGCCATCGGTTCTGGATGCCGGCCATGTTGACCAGCAGGTCCGACTCCAGAAGCTGGGCCACATCCCCCGTGGTGTAGCCGAAGAGGGCTAGGCTCTCACCAGGTTGGCTGGCCGCCGAGAAGTCGGTGACCGCCCCCAGCGTCTCCGCCAGCCAGGTCTGGAAGTCGGGGTTGGTCACGTCATCCACGCTGATGTTGGGGCGGTTGTAGTACTCGCCGGCCGCGGCGATCATCGCCGCCAGCCCGCCCACGTTTTTGCGGGGATGGGGGACGGCCAGCTTGAAGAAGCCCCACTCCTGCAGCGATTTCGTATCGGGCCAGTTCGCCTTCTGGCCGATCTCCACCCAGCCCCCTTTGGCCGTGGCCGCATCGTGGATCGTCTGCCAGTTCAGCTCACCGAAAGCCGCCTCCAGCACCTCGGCCCGGCTGGAGTAGACCCCCCAGGCCAGGAGCGAGATGACCAAGGGACGGGCCCGGTACTCGCCGTCGGTCAGAAAGACATCCCGGCCCAGCTTCTCCTTGTAGGCGGCGTTGACCAACTCCACCAGGTAGCGGCTGTCGGGAATCCAGACGGTGGGAAAGGTGGCGAGCTGCTCCAATTCCTCGGGCGAGAGGGTGTCCCGGTCCCGGTCACGAAGCAGGAAGTACTCCTCCCGATCCCACTTGCCCAAGGCTGCCAGGCCGTCCATCGGGATCACCGTCACCCGGATGGGGCGGCCCTCCAGGGTGTGGTCTTCAGCGTTGAAGGCCTTGGCCGCGGCGGTGACCCAGGGCTCCACCGGCAGGGCGGCCAGCACCCGTACCTCCAGCGTCTCTCCGGGCTGGGGGGAGGCGGCCTGCCGCTCGCTACGAGCCAGCCGGAAGACCAGCGCAACCAACACGATGAGGAAGGCCAGACCCACGATGATCAGGAAGGTCCAACGTGTCCGATTCATAGAACACCCCGAAGGCGTAACCTCGTTCGATGGTCAGGTCCATGAGGACTCAAAGGTGGTTTTTCGTATCTATTCATCCTGCCCTCCCGCAGGTCACCGGTCGAGGGCGCTTTCAGCCCCGATGGGCTATTGGAAGCACGGTTTCGCATCGGAAACGCGCCTAACCTGCGGGAGGGTGAACAGTTACGGTTTTTCTATCCTACTACAAAGCCAGGGAAGCGTCAACCGCGGGAAGAGCCCCCTCGCTCCCGCCGGATCACGGAGCCGTCGGAGAGCGTCGCTTCGCCGGACTCTCCGTCAAAGAAAGGGCGGGACCCAGGGAGACCGGGCCCCGCCCCGAGGGGTCGTCGCTCACTCGTCCTGGACCAGGCCCAGCCGACGCTTGCGCTCTTCCAGTTGCTGCTCGATCTCGTGCCGCTCCAGGACTTCGTCCATTTGGGCATCGAGCCGGGAAGCCATCATCTCGCTGCGGGCAGAGGCCTTGTCCAGCCGGGCGCGGATGGATTCGGCCACCCGGGAGATGTCCTGGTCGCCAATCCCCACCAGGTCGTCCAGGGACTTGATGGTCTCAGCGGTCAGTTCCTTGGACTTGGCCAGCTCCAGAAGCGCCTGCAGCTCCTCGCGCTCCTGCTTGATGGCCGTCAGCTTGGCCTCCAGCTTGAGCTTGGCGTCCAGGAGTGCCTGATACTCCCGCTTCTGGCGTTCCCACTGCTCCCGATACTCCTCGGCCAGGCGACGGGTGGAGTTGAGCTTGGATTGGGCCGCGACGGCCAGTTCCTCCTTGCCCTGCTGGAGCAACACGTCAATGTCTCGGTCCAGCTTGTCCGCCTTGGCCTGGTACTCCTTGTACTTGCGCTCCAAGGTTTTGACGGAACCGCCAACGGTGGCTGCTGCATCTTCCAGCTCTTCCAGGTTGTTCTCCGCCTGGCGGATGTACTCGTCCAACACGGCGACCGAGTTGGCCTTGAGAGCCTGGTCTATCAGTGCGTGAAGGTTGGCCCGAACCAGTGTACCGACTTTCTCCAACAAGGATGCCATATCTCCCTCCTCGTTTTCAGGTTTCCCCCTTGGCGGGGCTCAGAAATCCTATCGCCCGTTAGTTTACCACAAAAAGGGCTCGACCGCATGACGCCGGGCTGACAACACCCTGACGCTCCCGCGGGCTCATTGATCGCTTTTACGTCTCTGGGGGCTCGGAGACGATGGGCAAGGAGATGGTGAAGGTGCTCCCTACCCCTACAGTGCTCTCCACGGTGACCCTGCCGCCGTGGATCTGAACCACCCGCTTGACGATCGCCAGACCCAGGCCGGCTCCTTGCTGCTCCCGCTTCTTGCGGTCTATCTGCTGGAATCGGCGGAAGAGGTGGGGAAGGGCCTCGGGTGCAATGCCGATCCCCTGGTCTTGGACGACAATCTGCAACCACGGCCCTTCGGCGGAGACCCTGATCGTCACCGAACCCCCTTCTGTCTTGGAAAACTTGATGGCGTTGTCCAGCAGGCGTTCCACAGCGTCCTGGAGGTAGCGGGGGTGAATGCGGGCGGGGGGCAGGACCGGGTCCACCACGACTTCGATCTGCACCCGGGCGGATACCGCTTGAGCTTCCACCCTACTCACGGCCCGGCGGATCAGCTTCGCCCAGTCGCGGTAGATCACCGCTTCCCATTGGTAGACCTGGGCGACCTCTCCGCTTTCCAGGCTCACCAGGAACAGAAGGGATTCGATGAGGCGGGTGAGCCGATGGCTACCCCGGCGGATGCGCTCCAGAAAGCGCTTCAAGTCCTCCACGCGCAGACGTTCCGGCCCCTCGTCGAGGATGAGGTCCAGATAGCCCTGGATGAAGGTGAGGGGGGTGCGGAATTCGTGGCTTAGGGCGCTGAGGATCTGCTCCTTCAGTTCGGCCAGTTCGGCCTGGAAGGCGGCCTCCAGCGCCGCCGCTCGGCTCAGCTTTGCCTCTACGGCAACCAGCAAGTCCTCGGGCTCGAAGGGCTTCACGATGTAGTCGTCGGCCCCCAGTTGCTTGCCGAAACGGACATCCTGCTTCTGCCCTCGGGCGGTCAGGAAGATGAAGGGGATGCGCATCCAACGGGGATCCGAACGGACGGTGTTGTAGAAGTCGTAGCCGTCCATTCGGGGCATCATAATGTCGGAGATGATGAGGTCGGGGTGTTTTTGCTCCAGAACGTTCAGCCCTTCCAGACCGTCTATGGCTGTCAGTACCTCATAGCCCGCCATCTCCAGGATCTCGGCGATGCCCTGGAGCATTGGGATGTCGTCCTCGACGACGAGGACACGGAGCTTCTCTTCCACGGGGGATCCTCTCCTTGGCGTGCGGTCCTTCTCCGCGCTTGCCAGCGAGTCTGGCACTCGCAACGGTGGCTCCCTTTAGCGTTGGTCCTAGGGTTGGTCCTTAGAAGCAGGAGGCGATCGAGAGGTTTCATCCAGGGCAGGGAGCCCTACGGTGAAGGTGCTCCCCATTCCAGGATGGCTCTTGACGTCAATCCACCCCTGGTGTAGGTCCAGGATTTCCTTGACGATGGCCAGTCCCAATCCTGTCCCCGGTGCCATATGTCGCTGTCTCTCCCCACGGTAGAAGCGGTCGAAGATGTGGGGCAGCTCTGATGGGGCGATCCCCACCCCGGTATCCTTGACCGCCAGGGCGACCCATCGTTTCCCTTCCCGCACCATAACCCCTAGCGTCAGGACGATCTTCCCGCCGGCCTCTGTGTAGTTGATGGCGTTGGCCACCAGGTTGGTCACCAACTGGATGATCTGATCCCGATTGGCCTTCACCGGAGGCACGGGACTGGGCTCGAAGGAGAGGTTTACGTTGCGGCTCGTCGCTTGAGGAGCCAAGCTCTGGACGACCTGCTGGACGATCTCGTCCATCTGGAGGGGAATGCGCTCGGCCTGTTCGCCCCGGGTCTCCAACCGTGAGAGGTCCAGAATGTCCTCGATCAGCGTCTCCAGCCGGCGTACCTCCTGGTTCAGCACCCGCAGGTGGGTGGCCCGCCGCTCGGGACGCCCTTTCTCCAGCAGGGTCAGGTAGAGCTTCAGGTTGGCCAGAGGGGTGCGCAGCTCGTGGGAGACGTTGGAGACAAACTCCGATTTGAGTTGGTCTAGTTCCTTGAAGTAGGTCACGTCGCGCAAGACGACGACGGCCCCCAGGTCTCCTTCGGTCTCCCCCCGCACCGGCGCTGCCTGGGCCTGATAGGTGCGGCCGGCGATGACGACGGTGCTCTGGGCGGTTGGCGGACGGAAGCCTAGGGCCAGGTCACGGATGAAGGCAACCAGGTCCGTCCCCTCGGCTCGGGCGCTGCTGAGGAGCCTTTCGGCTGCCGGGTTGGCCCGCACCAAGTTGCCGGCCCGATCGGTGACGACGACGCCATCGGCGACGCTGTGGAGGATCGCTTCGATCCGCTCCTTCTGTCGCTGGAGTTCCGCCGTCCGTTCGGCAACCCGCTCCTCCAGCGAGATGGCGTACTGTTTGACCGCCTCGTAGAGGTGGGCATTTTCAAGGGCCACGGCGGCGATGTTGGCCAGGATGGAGAGGAAGCTCTGGTCCTCGTGGGTGAAGGTGCGGGAGCGAGAGCGGGCCTCCAGTACGCCGATGATGCCGGCCTTGCCCTGGAGAAGCACGGCCAACACTGCTCCTCGCTCCTCCGGCGGTGGATTGCCCTCCCAGCAGGGAGCCTGACGCACGTCGTCGGCCAGGAGGGGCTGGCGGTGCTGGATGACCCACTCCGCGACCTTCCGGGTCTTCTCCAGCCGTTCGGGGGCGAAGCGCTCGGCAGGAAGGCCGGTGACCAGGTCGGGGTGGATCTCCTGGGCGTCGCGCCCCAGGAGCCAAAGCACCCCGCCCTCGGCATGCAGGTCGGCCACCGCCGCTTCCAGCACCTGGCGGAGCAGGCGGGGCACCTGGAGGGTCGAGGAGAGCCCCAGGGCGGTGTCGTGGAGGGCCCGCAGACGCCGCTCCCGAGCCAGGGCCTGCTCGTAGAGGCGAATGTTTTCCACGGCGACGCCGACCTGCTGACCGATGGTGACCAACAGGTTGAGGTCCCGCTGGGTAAAGGACTGCGGGGCCTGGTCAAGGATCAGCAGGGTTCCCAGGATGCGCCCCTTGGCCGAGAGGGGGATGACCGCCAGGTTGTAGAGGGATTCCTCCTCCTCGCCGGGCGAGAGGTCGGCCCGGCGGTTGGGGAAGAGGAGCGCTTTCCTGGAGGCGAGGACCTCTCCGATGGGAGTGGTCTCGGGCCGCTCGGCGATCATGCGGACCATCGCCGGCGGGAGCCCCTGCTGGCAGGCCATGATCAGGCCGCCTTCTTTGGGGTCCAGCAGATGGAAGGCGCCGGCCTGCAGGTTCATCGCGCTCAGGATCTGGTACAGGGTCTCCTCCAGCAGCGGCTGCATTGCCAAGGAACGGCTGGTGGTTGTGGCGACGGTGTTCAGGATACTCAGTTCCCAGTTGCGCTGCTGGGTCTCGTAGAAGAGCCGGGCGTTCTCGACGGCCACGCTGATCTGACCCGCCATCGCCGAGAGGAGGGCCTGGCCCCGTCGGGAGAAGGCGCTGCGTTGCCGGCTGAGCAGCATCATCACACCCACCCCTCGGTCGCGCGTCAGCAGGGGGACGGTGACGGCCGAGCGGAAACCGGCCTCGACCAGGTCCAAGGGAGGTTGCCGGGGCGTATGGACCAGGTCGTCTACGACGATGATCCGGCCCTTCTGAATCGCCTCCCGGATGGGGTCGTCGGAGGGCTCTGAGGAAATGGCCGTCTCGGCCAGAGGGGGGGGGAGACCCCGGTGGACGACCGGAGCCAATTGCCCTTCCTCCAGGAGGTAGATGAGGCCGCCGTCGGCGTCCAGAGCGGTCATCGCTTGGTCGAGGGCTGCCCGCAGGACCTGGTGCAGGTCCAAGGAGCGGCTCATCGCTGTGGCCAGGGCGTTCAGAATGGCCAGTTCCTCGTTGCGAGCCCGCGTCTCAGCCACCAGACGGGCGTTCTCCACCGCCACCGCTGCTTGGTCGGCCAGAAGGCTCAGGATGTAGCGCTCTGAGGGGGTAAAGCGGTGGGGCCTCAGGAAGGCGATGGTGAAGACCCCCAGGACCCGCTTCTGGCGGCGCAGGGGGAAGCCGGCCACCGATTGGATTCCCCAGGCGCGGACGTCGGGCGCTTGGAAGAGGGGATGGTTGGGGGCGTCCTCGATGATCAGAGGCTGCCCGGAGCGGGCCACGGTGGCCGTCAGGCCATCCTTGCGGGGGGCCGTGACCGCCGGCTCACGCCGCCCATCCCGCCATAGCGCGGTCCCAAAGGTCAGCGTGTCGGTGGCGGCATCGTACAGGTAGATGTGGCAGTCCTGCCCCCCCACCAGCCGCAGCGCTGTCTCGGTGATGATCTCCAGCACGGTGTCTAGATCCCGGGTGCTGGCCAGGCGGATGCTCGTCTCGTAGAGGACGGCCATCTCCTCCGCCCGCTGGTGCTCCTGTTCCCGTAGCCGAAGCTGTTCCAGAGCGGCGGAGAGTTGGTGGCCGAAGACTTCCAGCATAGGCACGTCGTCGGCCCTCACGTCACCGTGGATGACCAGCACGCCGGCCACCGCCCCGGCCTGGAGGATAGGGACGAGCACCGCCCCCGTCAGATCCAGAGCCCTGGCGATGCGGCAGGAGAGGGTGGGGTCCCTGACCCCCAGGAATTGCCGGATGACCTCCAGGCCGTTGGCGACGAAGCAGGTCTTCCCCTGGGCGATCTGCTCACGGAAGAGGGAGACCTGTTCCAGAGGGGCTGTAATCTGGTGGGGATCCAGGTTCAACTCGGTGAGGACCACCTGCTGCCCAGAGGGGGGGTAGGTGGTGCAGTAGAGATGGAGCGCCTCTTGGCCCTTGTCCAGCAGCCAAAGGCTGGAGTAGAAGCCGATCTCCCGCAGCGCCTGACCGATCGTCCGGTAGACCTGCCTCTGGTCTCGTTGGTGATGGGTCTCCAGGGCGGCACGGCTAAGGGCATGCCAGACGGGGGAACCCCGTTGGGCAGAGGTGGGGGTTTCACCATGCAGGGAGCGCAGGGCCTGGCAGGCCGTCCAGGTCAGCGCCTGCTGGAAAGCGCCCTGCTTCAGGATTACGTGGTCACGGGAGGGGTCGTGGGTTGCTTCGTCTGGCTCTCCCAGGTCGGGACTGATCAGCAGGATGGCAGGCATCGTGTGGCCGGCACGTCGGATCTGGGCGAGCAGTTCAGGGCCCCGCCGGTCCCGTAGGGGGTCATCTAGGATCAGCAGGGCAAAGTCCTGCTGTGCCAGGAGGGCCAGGCATTGGGAGGAAGTGTGGGCGGTGGTGATTTGCAGGGGAAAATCAAGGGAGTGCAGCGCCTGCTGAATCTGCCCGGTCTGCTCCTCATTTGCCCCGACCAGCAGTAAGGGTATCATACGGGATACGCGCCTTTCGGTCAGAAGGGTTGTGGCGGCGTTGGTGTTCCCATTATAGGCCAGTCTTCTCGACCAGCCAATAGCCCCAACGTTAAACTCGCGTGAAATTCAGCCGAGCGCTCTCATTGGTTGGGAGACCAGGCTCCGGGGCTGACCAGTTTGTAGCCCCGTCCCCGTACGGTGAGAAGGTAGCGGGGTGCGCCGGGATCCGGTTCCAGCTTGGCCCGTAGCCGGCTGACCAGCTTTTCGATGCGGGCATCGTCCACCTCCGCGATGTAGGAGCCGCCCCAGACGGCCTCGACGATCTGGTACTTGGTGCACAGGCGGTTGATGCGACCATACAGGAAGAGCAACAGGCGGTATTCCAGATCGGTGAGCGTGGGCACGCGATGGCCATCTACCCAGACCTCGCCGGCGTCCACGTCCACGAAGATACCTCGCCGAGTGCCCTCCTGGAGCAGCCGCTGGCGGCGGACGAACCCTTCGAAGAGGCGGCCAAAGAAGCGTAGGTTCTCCCCTTCGGCCACGAGGATCCCCTTGCGACGCAGGTTGCGCCGTTGCTGGGGAGAGAGGCTCTGAGGCCCCTCGACGATGAGGCTCAGGAGCCCTTCCTGTTCGTCCCGTCGTAGTTGCTCCCACAGCCGGGTGCACTCGGAGTGGACGGAGGGGTCCCGTTCCAACTCTTCACGCACCAGGTTCAGGCCGCGTTGGCGCAGTTCGGCCGGCGCGCCGGCGGCCAGGCGGATTAGCGTGCGCGTGACGGCCTGGATCAAGCCCGGATGGTGTCCTGCCTGTTCCAGGACAAAGTGGGTCTCCACCTCATCCAGGGGGGTCCCCTCCGCCCTGGCGAAGGTTCGGATGAAGGTGAGGGCGTCCTCCTGGGAAAGGCCCGCCAGCCAATAGGTGCGGCCGGCGAAGAGCTCGCAGAACTCGTTGGCCTCCGGCTCCCGACGGAGTTCGGTCAGGGGGCGAACGGTCGCGGTCACGTAGCAGAGGGCCGACCCATACCGGTCCTTCAAGGCCCGCAGATTAAGGAAGACCCGGCTATCCAGGGCGGTGAAGGGCTCGTCAAATTCGTCGAAGAGGAAGACAATGTGCCGCCCTAGACGCTCCCCCAGCACCATAATCGCTTCGTTGAAGGCGAGTGGCGCCCGAAAGGGATGGCTGGGCTCGATCACCTGCTGGTAGTGATCGGCAATCCGGTCGTGCAGCGCCGAGGCCGTGGTGAAGTGGTTCAACAGGTCCAGGACGTTCCGTAGCACCACTTCGTAGAAAGCCTGCTCGCTGAGCTCCAGCATCAGGTTGAAGTCCACATAGACGAAGGCGTAGCGGGAGGCCAGGTCCCCCAAGTAGCGGGCCTGGACGGTGGGGGTGGCGAGGGCCCGAAGCAGTGTGGATTTTCCCGTGTTGCTAAGCCCTACGACAGCACAGGATTCCGCGTGGGTGATGCGGTTCATCAGGTAGCTCAGTTCGGCGTGGCGGGTGTTGATCTCTTGCGTCCTGCTCATTTTCGTTCCCGACTCCTCGTTCCCGGGTCCGAACACAAAAGGCCAACACGGGCGTGGTTGGCCCGCATTGGCCTGGTATGGGGGCAAACCAGGCGGTCGGGCTCAGGCTGCCGCGCCCATGCGCAGGCGGCGGGCGATGAAGAGCAGGGCCAGCAGGCCGACGGCGGTCAGAGCCAGCTCTCCTCCGCCCAACCCAGTCTGAGGAATTTTGTCCTCTCCGGCTGCCGTAGGCTTGGGCATCCGGGTTGCTGTGGCCTGCCCGGCGGCAATGGGAGTGCCGGCCTCTCCGGCCTCCGGAGTACCCGCAGCGGCAACGGCGGTGCCTTCCCCACCCTCCACTGTCGCGGTGAAGGTCGGCGTCGGCGTAGCGATCACCGGCGTCGGCGTGTTGGTCGGTGTCGGCGTATTGGTTGGCGTCGGCGTGTTGGTCGGTGCTTGAGTCGTCAACGCCGCGATGGCCACCGCCGTCTCCGTCGCGTGGGCGTTCTCGAAGATCGCCGTGTTGGTCGCCAGCACGGCCTGGTTGGTCGCTTCGACACTGCGTCGCCGGGCCGGCGCTACCACCAGAGCCAGGGCCGCAATTGCCAGGAGCGCAAGCACGAAGACCCCCCCCATCGCAGCGGCCAGGATGACGAAGGCGCGGTTGGAAGCCTCTTCTACTCCTTCCTCCCCTGCGTTCCCTGCATTCCCAAGCTCTCTATCTCTGTCCATAAATTCCATAATGGCTCCTCCTCACCAGTGGGCATCGTTCAGCCAATCCGTTCCAGGTTGAGATAGGGCACGAAAACGGGCTCCTTGGCAGCTTCCCCGGCCAGGGATTCCAGCCTGACCCACGCGCCCGGCAGACGGAAACCGGCCTCCATCGGCTGAGGCGCGGGAGAGAGCGAGGAGATGCGGCCCACAGCCCCCCGGTAAGGCCCCCGGGTGACACGAACCTGGTGACCGACGCGCAAGACCGCTTCCGGCACTTCAGGGGGTGGAGGCTTCGTGCTGGTCGGCAAGGGGATGATGATCTCCGGCCGGATCTTCTCCCAACGCAGTTGCATCTCCCCGCTCACGGCGGCCTCTCGCCCTTCGTACTGCTGCAAGAGCTGAAAGATGGGAGCGGCCATCGGCACCTGTCCCAGGCCCTCGGTCGCCACGACGGGAAAGGGGGCTTGCCGGGCCAGGTGGATCAGGTCGGCTGGCAGGCTCCCCACAATAATCGCCCGGACCTGCAGCTCGATGGCCTGCTGAAACGCGGCCTCGTCTTGAATGAACCCCCCCATAATAACGGCCCCGTGGCAGGTGATGTCAATCATCTTGGCCCGCACGGGTTGATCGGGCCGCTCGACCAGTGTCTTGAGAACCCCGTAAGCGTATCCGCCAGACCCCCACGCTCCCTGGACCCACGCCCCTGTCGTCTCAATCACCGCCCCCCGTTCCGGGATCACCTCGGCGACCAAGCCCTTCAAGTGGGCGCGAACCTCGATCTTCTCCGAGGTGGTGGCCTCGATCAGCAACCGTCCCCCCCCGATGGCGACGACGGTGCCGTCCACAGGAGATCGGCAGGCACGGGGGATCAGGCCCAGGGTAGGACGGTAGACGGCGATCCGCTGCCCGGCCCGCACCTCGTCGCCTGCCCGCACCCGGATGGCCTGCTTGGCTACCTCCTGGGGAACCTTGAGCAATCGGGCCACATTGACCAGGTAGAAGTCCCCTGGTTTCTGGGCTCGCGCGATGATGCGAACGGGATCCACCGGATCTCCAGGACGCACCAGGACCTCGCCCGGGATGGGCAGCGTTCTCTCACAGCGGATGGTGGTTAGTGGTAGCAGACGTGTGATTGTCGAATAGAGCATCAGACTCCCATATCCCTCATCCAGCGTTTCACCTGCTCACGGCGGGCACCGGGGTTGGCGGGCAGGCGCAGAGGGCGCCCTCGGGCGTCCACGATCAGACCTAGGAGCGAGGGAGGGATTTCGATGGGACCTCCCCCCCGGCCGGGTCCTCCCCGGCCCACGTCAATCCCTCGGCGGGGACGGAGTTCCAGGCGGGCCTTCTCCCCGGGGGGCAAAGGGTGTAGTTCCAGCGTCCCATAGCGCACGTCTACCTCGTAACCTCCGCCGCTCTCGTAGGTGAGCTTGATCCGCAGGACGATGTCCCCCGGTCTGGCCCGTCCGATAGGGCTGATGACGGTGCCCAGGTTGACGAAGGCGCCGCCGTCCAGCGTGTCCACGGCCACCAAGGGTTTCAGGGTCGCAACTGCCCCCAGCCCCGGAGCCAAGTCATAGGGGTCCAAGAGGAGCGTGGTGATCCCCACGGGCTCTAGGGCGTCTAGCAGCATCAAGGCGGCCTGACCGGGGCGGGGCGCTCGGGTCAGGACGGTTCCCCGCGCGATGATGGGCTCGACCTGGGGGGCTAGCCTCCGGTGGAAGGGGACGTTCGCCCGCCTCCAGGCGGCACGGGCGGTCTCCAGGACTGCCCGTAGGGCCTCGCGGGCGATGGCCTGCTGGATGATCAGTTCCCGCTTCTCCAAGGGGATCGTGGCGGGCCACAGCACCTGATTGTGGGCGACGGTCAGGATCTCCCCCGGCTCTGCCGGGAAGGGGAGCCAGCGCTGAATCGCCTCGATTCCTCGGCTCTCCACCGTTGCCAGCGCGTTGTGCCCTACACCCAGGTCGGTGCGCACGGTCATCGAGAGCCGACCGTTGAAGCTGGCGGCCACGACGGTGTTGGCGCTCCCTACGTCTACGCCTAGGACACCCTTGGGGCCTTCGTAGCGGTAGTCCAGGTAGTTGACCAGGTAACCGAAGGCGCGGGCCGTGGGCAGGATAGGGCCGGTGCTCCAGGCTTGGAGGGCGTGGATGCCCGGCAGGTTCCCCAGCTTGCGCTTCTGGTAGAGGCGGTCGAAGACCATCTCGGCGGTGGTCAGGTTCTCCACGTCCAGGGAGGGACGGACATTGTCCACGACGATGTAGGCTATCTCGTCCCCCAGTATCTCGGCGATCTGAGCCCGCAGGGCTGCGTTGCCGGCGTAGACGAGGTCAGGCTGAGGGGCGGAATCCATCAGGGAGCAGGCCAGCGCTACGGTCTCCACCAACTCCAGCACAGGCTGGCTAGCCCCCCCGTCGGTCCCGCCAGCGACCCAGACCACGTCGGGACGGTGCTGGCGGATCCGGCGAATGCGTTCGTTGTCCCGCTGATGCAGGTCCGCTCCGCTGGGGGCGATGGTGTCCAGGACCCGGACGTAGGAGGTCTGGGCGGCGCGCTCCAGGCTGGCCACGCTGATCTCCCGGACCAGACCGGCCAGGACCACCCGCAGAGGCTGGGCCGCGCTGGAGGTGACGACGAGGAGGTCTACTCCGGCCGTTCCCTCCGTGGGGATGATGAGGTGGCCCTGCTCGTCGAGCAGGGGACGTCCGACGATCTCCTCCAGTTGGGAGACGGCGTGTAGGAAGCCCACGCTGATGTCGGACCAAGGAGGCTCAACCGTTGTAGGAGCCTCGCTGCGGGCGACGAAGCGGTAGGTGTTGTCCACCTGCTCGATGAGGGCCACGCGCGTCAGGCTGCTCCCGCAGTCCGCCACGAGGGCGAACTGCACCTGGCCCACTTCTGGGATTTCCGTCGGTGTTGCAATCTGGTTAGACACCGGCCAGTCGCTCCACGGTCTCGATGATGAACTGTAGGCGCTCGACGAGAACGCTCACGCTGGCGATGAGTACGCCGGCGAAGACCGCCCCGAAGCTGACGAAGAGGAAGAAACGGCCTAGACGGGTGCTCAGCGCGATCAGACGTCCGCTCACTCCCCGGCGCAGGGTGAAGGTGAAGACCATCAGACTGGTGACCGTTCCCACGACGATGAGCAGCCCATCCAGAGGTCCGTTGAGGGGGTCGTCGGGATAGCTGAAAGGACTAAGGGGACGCATGGCAGCGCCGGCCTGGGGGAGCAGCGTGCCCACCAGGGCACCACCTACAGCCACGGCTATCCCCACGCCCAGCAGCAGGGCGATGGAAAAGTTGCCCAGCCAACTCAAGGAGCGCACTCCTCGGGCCAGCAGCAGCCCTCCAAGGAGGAAGGGCACAAGGCCCAGCAAGACGTTGACGTTGCCCCTCAGCACCCAGTCCAGCAGCAGGGGACGGAGGATCGCGTGCCAGGCCACGACGACCGCGTAGGCAACGCTGGCCCCCACGAAGATGTGAAGGGCGACGCGGTATAGAGGGTTGTCGCCGATCAGGTAGCTGAAGACCAGCAGTGTGATGACCAACCCAACAATAGCGCCGATGGTATCGTTGAGGATCATCCGTGGGACCTCCCTCGGCGGACCGATTGGGTCACGAGCCCAAGCAGGATCAGCAGGACGATGACCACCTGGGCGAGCATCTGAGCGTCGAGGCGGAGGGTCGCGGGGGCGGAAGGCCCCTCACCGAGCAGCCGCTCGTAGTCGGCGGCACCGGCCAACCCGCTGACGAGCCCTCGGAGTTGCTCCGACTCCCGATAAGGGCGGGCCAGGGGCTCGATGGCCGCGCTGACCCCGGCTACCAGAGGGCGATCGAGAGGGATCGCGGCCTGCTCCACCCACCAGCGGAGGGCTTCGGGATCGGCCTCTAAGATCACGATGAGGCTGACCTCTTCGATGGCCGGCGCGCCCTGGACGACGGGCAGCGTGTTCAGCCTGCGTCCCCGGAGATCACGGCCGTAGAAGCCGCCCCCCTGCCTGCTCAGCCGTCGGATGGCGACGGCCTCGCCGGGTAAGTAGCCCAGGTTGACGTAGTCTTGGTCGGGCAGGTAGCCGACTTCCCGGCTCAGGTCATCCAGCGCCAATTGAGCCAGGAGCGCCCCTTCCGGGCGCAGGCTGAGGGTAAGGAGCCGGGCCTGGCGCCGGACTAGGTGGCGGAGCAGGGCGCGGGCGATGGGATCCATCTCGCCAGCCCGTCCCAGGTCGTAGTCGAAGACGACGAGGACCGTGTCGTCGGCGGCCACTTGACCTTCGATGAAGGCGTAGAGCCCCTGAGCGTCACTGCCGACGGGATTGCTGGCGGGGAAGAGGCGCGTGCCCAGAAGGAGCGGGGTGAGCACAGCAGCCAGAAGAAGCAGAGTGACGACCCACTGCTCCAAGCGGGAGCCCGGTCCCTCCCGCCGAGCTTCGGCGAGGGGGGTGGGGGAGGGTTGTGCTGCCCGGGCTAGGATCTCCTGGAAAAGATTGGCTCGCTTGACGCTGACGGCCGACGGAGAGAGGTCAAGGGGGCCCTTCGTCACCGGGGGATGGACGACGATCTCGGCGACAGGGATCACACCGACGAGGCCGGCCAACAGCCCTTTGGTCTCTGGCTCTTCTTCGGGGGGCGGAGGAGGTGCCTGCTCCCTTCCAGGCCGGAGCGCTTCCATCCAGGCGGGGATTTCCGCCGGGGCCAATCCCATCTCTTCCGGTTTGGTCAGCGGGATTGCCCTCTCGGTGGGCGGGGCTGTTTCCTCCGGTGGGGCCGCTTCTTCGGCGGGCGGGGCCGGCGGTGCTTCCGGCGGGGCGGCCTCGGTGGGGGCCAGTTCCCGCAGCCAGTCGGGGATCTCGGCCTCTTCGGTGGGTGGGACCGCTTCCTCGGCGGGCGGGGCCGGCGGTGCTTCCGGCGGGGCGGCCTCGGTGGGGGCCAGTTCCCGCAGCCAGTCGGGGATCTCGGCCTCTTCGGTGGGTGGGGCCGCTTCTTCGGCGGGCGGGGCCGGCGGTGCTTCCGGCGGGGCGGCCTCGGTGGGGGCCAGTTCCCGCAGCCAGTCGGGGATCTCGGCCTCTTCGGTGGGTGGGACCGCTTCCTCGGCGG
>Ga0256830_1000361_pt1 | contig 38050 bp, 34 predicted proteins | sample 128326metaG_FD_190537 | JGI IMG/M metagenome (GOLD analysis project Ga0256830, IMG submission 190537) | Hydrothermal vent microbial communities from Lau Basin, Pacific Ocean - 128-326 | ecosystem: Environmental > Aquatic > Marine > Hydrothermal vents | place: Pacific Ocean: Lau Basin | collected...
GGGTCTTGCCGCAGCCCGAAGGCCCCGCCACGATCCGGTGGCCGCCGTCCCACCGCCGGGCCAGGCTCTCCTGGTTGTGGTCGAGGAGCCGAAGCCGCTCCCGGTCCTCCCCGGGCGCGGGCGGCCGCACGGCCGGGATCCGCACCTCGGGGAAAAGGACCTGCCGCACCCGGCCCTGCTCGCGGCCCGTGAGCCGACAGGGAAAGAGCGGCCGGAACGAGGCCTCGAGCCGCTCGCGGAACTTGCGGCCCGACGGGTCGGTGAACAGATCGCCCTGGGGGTGGAGGTCGTCCCAGAAAAACGAAAGGCCCGACGGAATCACCCGGCCGAGCCCCTTCTCCTCGTACTCGTGGCGGTTGATGTTCGCGAACACCACCCCGGCCGCCACCGGCACCTTCACCTTGTGCGGGTCGTCGGCCAGGCACAGGGAGCGTTCCCGCCGCAGGCGCTCCAGGATCTGGTTCTTGTACTCCCGGGCCTGACGCAGGGGGTTCGGCCGGGCCTCCTCCCGGTCGGTCACCTCGATCACCCAGTCGTGGGGGTTGGCCCTGCGAACCTGATGAAGGGCCCAGTCCTTGACCTCGAACACCACGAGCCCGAACTCGGGGTGGAACAGCACGAAGTCCGGCTCCCGGCCGTCCACGTCCGGGGTGTACCAAGCCACGAACTCCCTGTCGGGCCGGGCCACCTGCTGGAGAAACCGGTAGAACCTCCGCTCCCCTTCGGTGTGGAACGCCTCCACCCCTTCCGGAATTTCCGGAATCATTGTGGCCATGGGCCCCTCCCCTCTTTGCTCGTTTAGGTTCCCTGGCTGGAACCACGCGCCCGTTACTGACGCCGGAAAATCTCCCGCCGGTGCCACGCCACGGCCTCGGTCGCGGGCCAAAACGCCTCGTCGGCGGGTCCGAGAAGCGTCCTGCCGCCCAGGGCGCCAAGGTGTGCCGGGAGGTTCGAGTTCCGGGAAAGCTGCGGGGAGGTCCGGATGCGGCAGTCCGCGTCGAGCCCCAACAGCCCCTCGTCGAAGCTCCAGTGACACAGCCGGCACAGGCCGAGGCCGTTCACCACCCGGTCGTCGCCCGAAACCCTCCACGGAACGATGTGGGCCGCCTCGACCGCGGTGTGCCCTTCGGGCGTGATCACCCGGATGCCGCAAAACCCGCATCGGTGCTCGTAAGCCCGAACCACGGCCCGCCGAAACCCCTGATCCCGGGCGCGGGGTTCGACCTCGCCGGCAAGCGCCCTCACCGGACCGGCCTCGCGGCCGGCCTTCAGGAGGACCTCGCTGTACCGGTATGCCTCCTGGTTCACCACACATTGCTCCAGGAGCGCCGGGTGGAGTTCGGGCTCGAAATACGTCTCCAAGAGGACCTGGCGCAGGGCCTCCCGGGCCGAAACGTCTTGGAGCAGAGCAAACAGGGGCTCGTCCAACCTTGCCCCGAGCACGAGGCTCCTAAGCCGCGGCAGGGAGTCCACGCGTCTGGCGGCCGCGAGCTGTGCCTCCTTCCCCGGCACCGGCACCAGGTGCCAGAACCCTTCGCTGCGGAGGTGGAAGAACGGGAGCGCCACGATCCCGCGCCGGTCCGGCGGCATCGCCCGGGACCAGTAGAGGGCGAACAACTCCACCAGGTCGGCACCGGGCTCGAAGAAGTTCTCGGTCACGGCGCCCTCGGCCACGAGGTCCATGACACACAGGAGCAAGAGCGGCTTGTGGGGCGCCCCATGCCGGGTGGAAGCCGGGTAGTGCGCCCGACTTCGGTCGGTGCGAAGCCGCCGGAAGCGGTCGGCATACTGTTCCAACACGCTCCCTGCGCCGGACGGCATCAGCCAGGTCCTTTTCCCGGCTCAGGAACGCACAGACTTCCCGCGGCACACCGGCGCAAACGGCCTAAGAAAAAAACGGCCACCGGGGGCGCCAAGGCGCCGCGGTGGCCGTTTGGATTCCCGGTTGATCGTCCCGCCCGATTGCCCCGCCATGGGTCTCCCCTCCCTCATGGATGGCCGTTGCCCATGGTAGGGGAATCAGATTATCTCGTGCAAGATTTTGTGACCCGAGGCAGATGCCCGGCGGTCAGATCCTGTCCAACGACGGCCGGAATACCGAAAACGCCTACTCAGGCCAAGTTGCGCTCAAACAGAGATCCATCCGGCGGCCAGGGACGAGGCTCAGGCGGTCCACTCCGCCACCCCGAACCGGGGAAGCCCCACCATGCCCGACCGCCGGAAGGCCCGGTCGCCTCCCCGGCCCCGGAGCGATCGCTCTGAGCCGGCATGCCACGATCCCTCCCGGAAGGGTGTAAGATGGCAACCACGGGCAACAATCGACCAGGTCACAGCGGCGACCGCTTCCAATGCGAGCCCTCGGGAGGACCCCCATGCGACGAATCGATCTCCGTAGCGACACCGTGACCCGCCCCACGGCCGCCATGCGCCGCGCCATGTTCGAGGCGGAGGTGGGGGACGACGTGTACGGGGAGGATCCCACGGTGAACCGCCTCCAGGAGGTGGCGGCGGCGCTCCTGGGCAAGGAGGCGGCGCTGTTCCTCTCCAGCGGCACCCAGGCCAACCAGGTGGCCGTGCTGAGCCACGCCGGCCGGGGAGAGGAGGTGATCGTCGAGGCCGAGAGCCACATCTTCTACTACGAGGTCGCGGGCATCGCCGCCCTGGCCGCGTGCCAGGCCCGCCCCGTTCCGGGCTGTAGGGGGATGATGGACCTGGACCGGGTGGAGGCCGCGATCCGGGCCGACAACATCCATTTTCCGCGAACCGCCCTGATCTGCGTGGAGAACACCCACAACCGGGCCGGCGGCACCGTGCTGCCCCTGGAGCACCTGGAAGAGCTGTCAGGGCTCGCCCGACACCACGGGGTTCCGGTGCACATGGACGGGGCCCGGGTGTTCAACGCCGCGGTGGCCCTGGGCCGGCCGGTGGCCGAGATCGCGGCCACGGCGGACTCGGTGATGTTCTGCCTGAGCAAGGGGCTGGCCGCGCCGGTGGGCTCGGTGCTGACGGGCACGAAAGCGTTCGTGGAGCGGGCGCGCCGGCACCGAAAGCTGCTGGGCGGCGGCATGCGCCAGGCCGGCATCCTGGCCGCGGCCGGCCTGGTCGCCCTGGACACCATGGTGGACCGCCTGGCCGACGACCACGCCAACGCCCGGGCCCTGGCCCGGGGGATCGCGTCGATGGACGGCCTGCGCGTGGACCTGGACGCGGTGCAGACCAACATGGTGCTGTTCGAGGTGGTGGACCCGGCCTGGGACGCGGCATCCCTGGTGGATGGCCTGGGGCGGGCGGGCGTGCTGTGCAGCGCGTTAAGCCTCCGAAAGATCCGCCTGGTGACCCACTGCGACGTATCGACCGAGGACGTCGCAGAGGCTCTCGACCGGATCGAGACGGTGATGACCCGCGGCCGCCGGTGATCCCTCTTCCGGGGCTCGGCCGGAGACAGGTCCCTTGCCCCTCTGCTCAGGGGGCTGATGGCTTTGCATGCAACTTGGTATCAGAGACTCGCCGCGAGGAACTCGGCAGGGGTCAGGGCCGAGGGACCGGTCCGCGGGAAGTCGCCCACATTACGGGTCACGATCGCTTCGGCACCCATGTGCTGGGCGGAGAAGTACTGGATCACGATGTAGACGTTGTTGAAGCGGATCGCCGAAACCCAAGCGTCCAGGCGCCCGATCTCGGCCAGGGTCCACACCCTCGCTGAGTCCGGCCAAAACGGCTCCCCTCGCCCCAGCACGTCAAGCAGCACGTTCGTGTCGACCAGCACGCGCACCCGCTTCACCCCCCCTTGGCTCGGAGCAGTGCTTCGGCCAGTAGCTCCTGATCGTCTCGGTCCGGGGGCAACTCAACGACACCCAGGGCCTGACGCGTAAGCGCGCCCAAGGGCTCTTGGCCGTTTTCCTGGCGGATGAGCAGCCGCATGTACCGGTGGAACATGGCAGAGAGTGTAGTCCCTTTGCGGCGGGCCAGTTCCTTCGCTTGACGCACCAGCTCGCGGTCGGTACTCAAGGTCAACTTGGTGGTCGGCATCGAAAGCCCCCAGAAATACGCATTGTTTTCTTAGCGATATACGCAGGCCGACAGGACTCCAACCCATGCTCACCCCGGCCCGGGCTCGGCCACCGGGCCCTTCCGAATTTCGGTGGACAACACCTTCATTTTGTCGCCCGCTCCTGCGGGCGTCAATGCGGAACCCGCCTGGAGGAACTTGCATCGGGGCCGCTGGTGTAGGAGCGACCTCCTGATCGCGATCCCGGGCCGCAGGGCCCGGCAGAGTTCTTGTCGCGGCCTGGAGGCCGCTTCCACCCGTAGGGGTCGGCGTGGTCGCCAGTAGACGAGAACCACCGACTACCACAGTAGGATGTAAGAGTTCTTTGGCCTGCCAGCCTTCCAGCGGAACCGGCAGGCTCCGGCAGCTCCCCCAGACCCAGCCAACTTACTTGGGCGTTCCTCGGCCCCGCAGGGGCTTGGGGAGGCTTCCCAGGTAGTACTCGATGCTGGGGCCCATGATCTCCAGGGCGGACTTGTCGCAGGGGGGCAGCTCGGCGTCGGACCGGGACAGGGGCTCGACCCGGCTGCCCCACCGGATGAGCCCCGCGCCCCACACCAGGCCGGCCCCGAACACGGTGGTCAGCACCAGGGCCTCGGGCTTCACCCGGCCGGCCTCCAGGGCGTCGCACAGGGCCACGGGGATCGATGCGGCCGAGGTGTTGCCGTACTCCTGGATGCACACCATGACCCGGTCGGAGGGGATCCCGAGCTTGTCGGCCACCAGGTTCAGGATGCGCATGTTGGCCTGGTGGGGCACGAACAGGTCCACGTCGCCCTCGGTGCGGCCGCCGGCCCGGAGCACGTCCTGGCAGGCCTCGGTCATGGCCCGCACGGCGTGCCGGAAGATCTCGCGGCCCTCGAACCGCAACGACAGGTGGACCCGGTTGTCGGTGAACCGGTCGAAGCCGTGGCCCCAGTTGGGCATGTGCAGGGTGTGGCGGGTGTCGGGCACGCACCCCAGGCGCGAGGCGACGAGGCCGGTCTCTCCTTCGGCCGCCTCGACCACGACGGCGCCGGCGGCGTCGCCGAACAGCACGGCCGACTCCCGGCGGGTCCAGTCCATGAGCCACGAGGCCCGCTCCGCCCCGATCACCAGGGCGGTGCGAGCCGTGCCCGCCCGCACCATGTCGGTGGCCACGCTGAGCCCGTAAAGGAAGCTGGCACAGGCCGCGTTCAGGTCGAAAGCGGCGGCGTTGCTCGCGCCCAGTTGGTTCTTCAGCTTGGAGGCGGTGTTGGGGATGATCTCGTCCGGGGTGGTGCTGCCGAACACGATCAGGTCCAGGTCCTCGGCCGTGCGACCGGCCGCGGCCAGGGCGTGCTCGGCCGCCACCCGGGCCATCTCGCAGGTGGTCACGTGGCTGTAGTGGCGCCGCTCGATCCCGGAGCGGGTACGGATCCACTCGTCCGAGGTGTCGACGAAGGTGGCCAGGTCGTCGTTGGTCATGACGGCCGGGGGCACGCACTTGCCCCAGCCGGTGATCTCGGCGTGTCGCATCCCTGTCTCCGTTCGCGGTTGGAAAAAACGCAGCGCGAAGACTGACAGATCCGGCCCGCCGGATCAACGGCTCGGGATGGAGCCGCGGAGATGGAGGCGAACCTGGGGAGCCGAAGGGCCGACGGCTACGTGACGTCCTCCGGCCCTTTCCCTTCCATCCCCAGGAACCCCGCCAACCGCTCTGGCTCCAAACGGTAGGGGCTGCCCCGGCCCTGATAGAAACCGTGGGCCCCGATCAGGTGGACCGACAGCGGGGTCCAGACCAGGGTCTCGCCCGTGTCGAGCCGTCGGCCGTGGACCTCGGCCTTGACGAACAGCCCCGGATGGCCGAAGGGGCACGGCATCCGGCCCATGGCCTCGACCGAGCGCACCTCGAACCGGTCGTCGATCACCACGGGAGCCCCCAAGTGGGCCAGGGCCGCGTCGGTGAGCCGCTGGAGGGCCGCGGCCAGGTCGGCGTGGCCGAGGCCCAGCCGCCGCACCCGGCCGTCGTCGTCCTGGAGGATCTCCACGAGGTTCCGGGAGTCGGTGCCCAGGAACCCGTCGCGGGTCAGGGCGCCGTGGGCCATGCGGGCCTGGGCCTGGGAGAGCTGGGGCGGCTGCTTCATCCGGGCCTCCGGGGGGGTCAGGCGAACTTGTCGTAGAAGATGCGGTCCTCGGCCACGCCCTTGTCCGTGAGCACCCGCACGCAGGCGTCGATCATGCCGGGGCTGCCGCACAGGTAGGCCTCCATGCCCTCCATGGCCCCGTGGTGCCGGGCCACCACGTCGGTGATCAGCCCGGTCTCGCCCTGCCAGTCGTCCCCGGGGTCGGGGTGGGACAGGGCCGGCACGAACGAGAACCCCGGGAGCCGCTCGCCGTAGGCGTGGAGCCGCTCCAGGTCGTAGAGGTCCCTGCGGGACACCGCGCCGAAGAACAGGGTGACCTTCTTGCGCACGCCGCGGGCCGCCATGTCGGCCAGGATGCTCTCGAACGGCGCGAGCCCCGACCCCCCGGCGATGAACACGGCCTCGGCCGGGGTCTCGCGCAGGTAGAAGTCGCCGTAGGGGCCGTTGATCCGGAGCCGGTCGCCCACGAGCAGCAGCTCGTGGACGAACGTGGTGCAGATGCCCCGGGGCACCTTGCGGATGATCAGCTCGACAGCGCCGGTGTCCTGGGGCGGCGAGCTGATGGAGTAGGCCCGGTACACGGGCTCGCCCAGGCCGTCGTAGATGGGGGTCTCGATCTGCACGTACTGGCCGGCCCGGAACCGGAACTCCACGCCCGGCCCGAACGCCAGCCGCACGCGGCGGATGTCGTAGGTGAGCTCCTCGATCGCCTCGACCCGGACCTCGTACTCCTCCACCTCCATGAGGTGGGCCGGGATCTCGATGGCCGTGTCGTCGCGCACCTTGACCTGGCAGGCCAGCCGCACCCGGCCCTCGATCTCATCGGGCAACAGGTGCGGGGTCTCGGTGGGCAGCACCGAGCCGCCGCCCTCCAGAACCCGCACCTTGCACAGCCCGCAGCTGCCCCGGCCGCCGCAGGCCGACGGCACGAAGATCTTGCGCTCGCGAAGCACCGACAGCAGGGGCTCGCCGCCCGGCACCTCGACCGGGTCGGCGTCGTTGATGGTGAGCCGCACCGGGCCCGAGTGCACGAGCCTGCGCTCGGCCACCACCAGGATCAGAGCCAGGAACGCCCCCAGCCCCACCAGAACCCCTACGGCGGTGAGCACGTCGGCCATGGCCTGCCCGCTCACATCGGCACCATGCCCGAGAACCCGATGAAGGCCAGGGCCATGATCCCGGCCAGGATCACCGTGATGCCGGGCCCCTCGAGGGCCGCGGGCACCCGGGAGCGCTTCATCTTCCTGCGCAGCCCGGCCATGGCGAGGATGGCCAGCGCCCAGCCCACGCCGCTGCCGGCTCCGTAGGCCAGGCTCTGCACGAACGAGTACTGCCGGATCACCATGAACAGGCTCACCCCCAGGATGGCGCAGTTCACCGTGATCAGCGGCAGGAAGATGCCCAGGGCGTAGTAGAGCACGGGGCTCGTGCGCTCGATCACCATCTCCACCAGCTGCACCGTGGCCGCGATCACCACGATGAACGCGATGTAGCGCAGGTACTCGAGCCCCAACGGCTCCAGCAGGTACGCGTACACCAGGTAGTTCAGGCCCGAGGTGAGGGTCATCACGAACGCCACGGCCGCGCCCAGGCCGGCGGCCGTGCGCACCTCGCGGCTCACGGCAATGAACGGGCACATCCCCAGGAAGTTCGACAGGAGGATGTTGTTGATGAAGATCGCCGCGATGAAGATCGTGAACGCGCCCTGGCTGGTCATGGCACCCCTGTTGGCTGGAAGGCTAGAAGGCTAGGAAGCTGGGAAGCTGGGAGGCCGGGAGGCCGGGACGTCCCAACGTCCCAACGTCCCAACGTCCCAACGTCCTAACGTCCTAACATCCCAACGTATCGCCGTCCTCACGCCTCCCTCGGTTTCTGGATGGTCCGGAAGAACCAGATGGCCAGGCCCAGCATGAAGAACGCCCCCGGCGGCATGGCCATGATCGTCCACAGGGTCACCCCCTCCGGCAGCACCGGGTAGCCGAACAGGGTGCCGAACCCCAGCAGCTCCCGGAAGAACGCGATGGCCAGCAGCACCAGGCTGTACCCCACCGCGCATCCCAGGCCGTCCAGGAACGCCAGGCCCGGCGGGTTCTTGGCGGCGAACGCCTCGCACCGGCCCATGATGATGCAGTTGGTGATGATCAGGCCCACGTACGGCCCCAGGGCCTCGCTGATCTCGGGCAGGTACGCCTTGAGCGCCAGGTCCACCAGGATCACGTAGGAGGCGATGATCAGCACCTGGGCCATCATGCGCACCCGCTTGGGCGTGACGTTGCGCAGCAGGCTCACGGTCCAGCAGGACATGGCCGTGGCGAAGATGAGCCCCAGGTCCATGACCACGGTGTTCACCAGCAGGTTCGTGACGGCCAGGGTGGAACAGATGCCCAGGATCTGGCGGTACACGGGGTTGTCGTCCCACACGCCCCGGCGCAGGGTGCTGACGGCCCGGCTCCGCCGCAACCACAGGGCCGGCCTCATCCGTCGCCCCCTCGCCGGAACACCGGCCGTTGGGGAAGGCCCGCCAGGAACTCGTTCAGGAACCGGCCCAGGCGGTTGCTGGTCTGGGTGGCGCCGGTGATGGCCTCCACCTCCCGGGGGCCTCGGGGCTTCCGGAACACGAACTCCAGCACCCGGCCGTCGCGCGCCTCCAGGGACTTGCCCCGGAACTGGTCCCGGAACCAGGCCTCGGAGATCCGGCCCCCCAGCCCGGGGGTCTCCTCGTGGCGCAGGAACGAAATGCCCAGGATCGTCTCGGCCCGCACGTCCACGGCCACCACGCCGAAGATCGCCCCCCAGAACCCGGGGGCCTCGAACGGGAACGCGTACCCCTTCACCCGCCCCCTCTCCCGCAGGGCGTAGTAGGGGCCGACCTCGTCGCGGCCCTCGACCACCCGGGCCTTCCACACCCCGGCCAGGGCCACGGGGTCGGTCGGCGCCTCCACCCCGAACGCCTGGAGCACCCGGGCCCGCAGACGGGCCTGCTCGCCCGCCTGCTGCCGGGGCAGGCTGAGCACCTCCACCGTGCTCACCGCGGTCCCGAACACGGCGGACAGGACCACCATGAACACCACCGGGTACCAGGGCCGATCCTGGATCCTCATGCCGGCTGCCCCCCGGCCCGGCGGGCCTTCCACGCCGACAGGGCCTCCTCGATGATCGGGCCGAAGGTGTTGCCCAGAAGAATCGCGAACATGGCGCCCTCGGGGAAGTTGCCGAACTCCCGGATCAGCACCGCGGCCGTGCCGATCACACACCCGTAAAGCACCTTGCCGGCCCGGGTGCGGTTGGCGCTCACCGGGTCGGTGGCCATGAACACGGCCCCATACAGGATGCCGCCGGCCAGGACCGCCCGCAGGGGATCGGGGCCGGCCAGCCCGGCCGCCCGCAGCGCCCCGGTCAGCACGGCGAAGCTGCCGAGCATGCTCGCAACGATCTCCCACGCCGCCACCCGCCTCCACAGGAGGTAAGCCCCACCCAGCAGCACGGCCGCCTTGCAGGTCTCGCCCAGGCTGCCGGGCATGGCCCCCCAGAACAGGGCCGACAGCCCGATGGGCGCCCCCTTGGCCAGGATCGGCAGCAGGGTGGCCGAGGTTACGGCGTCCGCCGACGGGGCCCAGGCCGTGAGCCCGCCCACGCCCCCCCAGAACGGCTCGGTCCAGGTGCCGGTGATGGCCACGGGGAACGACACGTACAGGAACGCCCGACCCACCAGGGCCGGGTTGTACACGTTGCGGCCCATGCCCCCAAAGAGTTCCTTGCCGAACCCGATCGCCACCACCGCGCCCACGGCGCACATCCAAAACGGCACGGCCGGGGGCAGCGACAGGGCCAGCAGGGTGCCGGTCACGAACGCGGCCGAGGTGACCGGCTCGCCCCGGCGCCGGGTGAACGCGTACTCCGTGGCGAACGCGAACGCGTTGGTCACCGCCACCACGGCCAGGGCCCGCCAGCCGTAAAAGTACACGGCGGCAAGCCCGGCCGGACCCACGGCCGTGAGTACGGCGACCATGTTCGGTTGCCACCGCAGCAAACGGGGGGAGACACGCTCGGAGGGGGGCTTCTGTGGGGGGGGCATGGCAGTCGGTTCGCCTCTGCCGGAAACAAGGGTCTCGGAGGAGCCAAAGCTAGCGCCGGCTTGGGACCCCGTCAAGGCGCGTGCTGATCCGACCCCGAGTCGGCCCCGCCCCACGAGGGAGAGACCGCAGGCCCTGGCTCCCCCGCCGGAACGAACAGATGGGGCTCGTGGACCCGTCGAGGGTTCGGCACCACCGAGGCGAGCCGTAGACCGAACATGGACTCGAGGACCCGGTCCAACCGATGACCATCCACCACCTCGGGCCGGCGGTGGCACACATACACCCGCCCGTCGGGGGACAGGCAAAGCCCTTCCAGGGCCTCTGCCCCTTCCTCCCCCAGAAGAGTCCGAGCCACCGAGACCAGGTGTGCCCCGACACCCGCCTCGGCGGCCAACAGCTGCTCGATCGGCCCAGACAGGAAATGGGTCCGGTTGACGGTGTAGACCCGCCTCCGCCCCCGCCGCTCGGCGCGGACCAGCCCGGTTTCCACGAGACGCTGCAGGGCGAACAGGGCGGCCGATGGGCGCAGCCCCGCGTCCCTGGCCGCCTCGCTCACGGTGACCCCCGAGCACCGGAACAAGGCCCGCAGCACCCGGATCTGGTTTCGAGTTCCGAGAATTTGCTCAAGGAGCATCGTTCCCTTCCGGAGACCGGGGATCGTCCTCCCCACCGCGGGCCGATCCAACTTTTCCACCAATATGAAATCGGACGTTGCTTTCGACAACCTGGGGGTGGGTCCCAGATCCCCAGTACTGTATCGGAAAGGGACCCCAGGGGAAAAACAAGCCGAAAATCAATCGAGTTATGCCCTGCTTCTGTTACAAATATCTGAACATTCGCCCCAAACATCCCGCCCTGATCCCTCTGCTGCCTAAGCCCAGCGCTATGCTGCGTTCCAGAACTTGAAACATCCATCACCTCGGTAGGGTTCCCCCCTCCTCAAGCCCCCCTGAGGGAACGCCTAATAGAAAAGACAAAGCCTCCCAACAACAGAGTCCGGGGAACCCGTGGATCGCCCGCCACCCTCCGCCGGCCCGAGCCCGGGCCGAGACGGGTGAGCTACTCCGGGGCCCGTCGCCGTCCCGCCGGCACTCGCCCACTTCCACCGAGACTCGACCCTTGATCCGTCGTCGAGCCCCTCGGTCACACCGCCGTGCTCGAGCCGCACGAGCCCCCCTCACCCGGCTCACGCCGACGCGTCCAAGGTCTCTCGCACCTTCCGTCCGAGGGCCTCGCGGGTGAACGGCTTGTGGATCAGGTGCACGCCTGGGTCCAGGACCCGCTGATGGACCACCCCATTTTCGGTGTATCCGGTCATGTACAGGACCTTCATGCCGGGGACCCGCTCCCGGATTCGCCGGATCAGATCGGGTCCGTTCATCCTGGGCATCACCACGTCGGTGAGAACAAGCTCGATCTCCTCGCCGTAATCCTCCACGGCGAGAAGGGCGTCACCCGGCCCGTCGGCCTCCAGCACCCGAAACCCCTCGGCAATCAGGGCCTCGCGCACCGTGGCCCGGACCTCGGGGCCGTCCTCCACCACGAGCACCGTGGCCGTGGTCCCCGAGCGGGTGCGCACCCGCTCAGGCCCCGCCTCCTCTTCAACGGGCCGCCCCTCCGCCCGCGGCAGGTAGATCTTAAAGGTCGTGCCCCGGCCTGGCTCGCTGTATACCCAGATGTAGCCGCCGCTCTGGGTCACGGTACCGTACACCGTGGCCAGCCCCAGGCCGGTGCCTTTGCCCTTCTCCTTGGTCGTGTAAAACGGCTCGAAGATACGGGCCTGAGCTTCCGTGTCCATGCCTTCTCCCGTGTCGCTCACCGCAAGCATCACGTAGGAGCCAGCAGGCACCATCCCTTGGTGGGCTTGGCTGTATGTCTCATCGAGCTCCACGTTCGCCGTCTCGATCGTGAGCACCCCGCCGTGGGGCATGGCGTCCCGGGCGTTCACCGCCAGGTTCAGGATCACCTGCTCCATCTGGCCCGGGTCCACCCGTACCGGCCACAGGTCGGGAGCGAGCCGGCTTTCGATGCGGATGTGCTCCTCCAGGAGGCGGCCGGCCATTTTCATGACCGCCTTGACCACCCCGTTCAGCTCTACCACCCTGGGCTCCAGGACCTGTTTCCGGCTGAACGCCAAAAGCTGCCGGGTTAGGTCGGCTGCCCGGCTCGCTGCGTCCATGATCTGCTGTACGCGGTCTCGGAGGGAGGGGTCGAGATCACCGCAGGAGAGGAGGAGCTCGCTCTGCCCCAGGATGATCTGGAGCAGGTTGTTGAAGTCGTGGGCCACCCCCCCGGCCAGCTGCCCCACGGCGCTCAGCCGCTCGGCCTGCTTGGCCCGGGCCTCGGCCCGGGCCAGGTCTTCGGCCGTACGCGTGGCCCGCAGGGCGTCCGAGAGGGCATCGGCGACCCTCCCCAACAGGTCCACTTCGTCCTCGTCAAAGGCATCTGTCTCGGCGCTGTACACGCCGAGCATGCCCACCACCTCGCCCCCGTCCCGAAGGGGCAAGGCGGCGCTGGACCGAAACCCATGGGCCAGGGCCGACCGGCACCAAGGGGCGAACCTCGGGTCTTGGGCCATGTCTCGGACCACCGCAGGCTTTCCGGTTCGGATCGCGGTGCCGCTGGGCCCCTGTCCCAAGGGGCTTTCGTCCCACCTCACTCGAATCCCGTCCACGTAGTCCTTCGAGGGGCCGGCCATCGCTAGGGGCCGAACCAGCTTCTGCTGCTGGTCCTTGAGGCCCACCCAGGCCATGGCGTACCCCCCCTCCTCCACGGCTACCCGGCAGAAGGCCTCGGCAACGGCCTCCGGGTCGCCATGCTGCTGGATCACACCCTGGCACGCGGCCAGGGTTCGGAGGGCCCGCAGCGTTCGGCGAAGCCGTAGCTCCACCGCCGTGCGCTCCTGGAGCTCCCTTGCCAGGTCGGCAGCAGCGCTTTCCAAAGCTCTTTGGAGCCGGGCCCGCTCCCCGGCGTAACGCAGAACTCGCTCGAGGCGCCCCGGCTCGAGCTCGGTCTTGGGCACGAAGTCTTGGGCCCCCGCCCGCAGAGACGCTAGGGCGAGATCGTCCCCCGGCAGCCCGGTGAGCACCACCACCGGAACGCCGGGCGCCCCGGCAAGAAATCTCTTGACGGTCTCTAGCCCTTGGGCGTCGGGCAGCATCAGGTCCAAAAGGGCCACGTCGCACGCCCCCGACGCCGCCAGCCGGATCCCCTCGGCCAGGGTGTGGGCGACACCCGAGGAGAAGTCGGCCCCCGACGCGTCGGCAAGGAACTCCTGGATCAAGCGGCCATCGGCCGGGCTGTCGTCGATAATCAGAACTCGGGTGACCATGGGGTCCACCTCCCCTCCATCACCGGCCCGCGGGGCGCCCCCTCAGAACCGACCCTTCGCTTTCCCTCCTCGCCGGTGGCGCCACGGCCACCCCGAGCCAAAATTCCAAGGTCACCTGCACCGTGCGGAGCAGATCCTCCCAGGTGAACGGCTTCACCAGGTAAGCGTTGGCGTTGGCCCGATAGCATGCAGCCACGTCTTCGGGAGCCTGGGAGCACGAGAGGACCACCACCGGGAGGCTCTGCAGGCGGGGGTCTCTCTTGATCCCGACCAGAAACTCCCGACCGCTCTTCCCCGGCAGGTTCAGATCCACGAGAATCAGGGCCGGCCTCTCCTTCGACAGGTCAGACAACCGTTCCTCGGCCTCCTCGGCGTTCTTAACCCGTTCGATACGGGCTCTCACTCCGGTCTCCGCCACCGCTGCCGTCAGCAGGCAGGCATGGGCCGGATCGTCCTCTACCAGGAGCACCAGCGGATCTCGAGCGCGGTTCGTGTCCTTCAACAGGCCCTCCCACCACCGGGCTCGCGAGCGAACAATGCCTTGATCAGCCTCCCCGCACTAAACCGGCGGGTAAACGGGCGCGTTTCCTACCCCGACCGGGGGGCGATAGGCCCGCCCTCCAGCGTGAAACCCACCTTTTGAACCCCATGCCTCGTCCGGGAGCGTTGGAGCCCTGCACCTTGACCGAAGTTTCTGCTCTGCAAACAGGCCGCCCCGCGGCCTAAGGAAGCTGCTGGCTGCCGTTACCTCTCTCTTCACCCCTGGCCGAGCCCGTGGCACCGCGATCCGCAGCGGGGAGGGTAAACCCCACGCACGTCCCCCCCCCCGCGGCGGGCTCGATCCACACCGTTCCGCCGTGGCGCTCAACAATGCGGCGGCAGATCGCGAGCCCCATGCCGCTCCCCGCCGGCCCCTCGGGTCCGTGAAGCCGCCGGAGCCACTGGAAAGCCGACTCGGTCCGGTCGGACGGGATTCCCACCCCGTTGTCCCGCACCCGGAACACCCACTCGCCTCCCCTACGCTCCGCACCCACCCACACCCGCGGGGGATCCTTGCCCCGGAACCGCACGGCGTTCGAGATCAGGTTCTGGAACACCCGCACGAGTTGGCTGCCGTCGGCAATGACCTGGGGAAGCGGCTCTCGTTCCACCTGGGCGCCAGCCTCCTCGATCAGCGCAGCCAGGTTGGCCAGCGCCTCGTCCAGACACTCGCCGGCATCCACCAGCCCTGCGGGCCGCGCCTGGGTGGTCACCCGGGAGTACTCCAAAAGGCCCTCGATCAGGGTCCGCATCCGGTGGACCCCCTCTACGGCAAACCCGATGAAGTCGTCGGCATCCGGGTCGAGGCGCCCTCGGTACCTCCGGGCCAGCAGCTCCACATAGCTCGCCACCACCCGCAACGGCTCCTGGAGGTCGTGGGAAGCCACGTACGCGAACCGCTCGAGCTCCCGGTTGCTCTCTTCGAGCCGACGGGCATAGGCGACCAGGGCCTCTTCGGCTCGCTTGCGCCGATCCACGTCCACCACCACTCCCAAGAAGCTGTGCTCCCCCTGATGGGTGACCACGGGCAAGATGCGAGTATGGACCCAGACGCTCGATCCGTCGGGCCGCACCAGGCGATGCTCGAAGCCACCGGGCCGGCTCCCGGAGCTCAGCCGCTCCAGCACCCGCCGGGCCACCACCCGATCCCGGGGGCTGAGGCACTCCTCCCACAGGTACGGATCGGCCCGCAGATCGCGCCCCGACACCCCGAGCCACGTTTCGGCCTGGGGGCTCACATAACGCAGGGCCCACCGGCCGTTCCCTTGCTGCGATCTTCGAATCTCGAACACCACAGCCGGCCCCCGTTCCACCAGCGTCCGATACCGGGCCGCCAGGGTCTGGATCCGCGCCAGTTGCGTCTCCTGCACCTCGGCCAGACGGTCCAGCACCGAGGCCAGGTACCCGAACTCGCCCCGCTGCTGGGCCAACGAGGTCAAGACGCTCCGGTCACCCTTTCCCAGCCGCTTGGCCGCCGCCACGAGCCGATCCATCGGCACGGTGACGCCGGCCCGGGCCGTGGCTGTCGCCATCCCCACGGCGAGGACCAACCCGACCAGCGCGAGCCCGGCGCTTCTCCACAGGCTCCGTCTGAGCCCCAGGGCTGACGGCTCGGGAGACACGCCGGCCACCGCCCACAGCCAGCCCCCCGGAACGCCGGGGATGAGAACCTTCTCCCACCCGTACACCCGGAGCCGGCCGTCGAGCCCCGGGACCCGACCGCTTTCCCGCTCGTGGTCCAAGGCCTGACCCAACGGCAGACCGGCCGCCTCCCGGCCCACCCACTCTCCGGTACCGGGCCACCGAGCCAGCACCGTTTTCTCTGGGCCCATCACCAGGTAAGGGTCGGACTCGGCCTCACTCCTCCTGGGCTCGGTCCGGGGTGCCGCCAGGTCCACCACGACCAGCACCGCACCCCGAACCCCCCCGTCCAAACCACGGATGGCTGAAGCGACCGGGACGCCGAAACGGCCAGCAGGGCCATAGCGGACGGGAACGCCCACGACCGCATCCGAGGCGGACCGAACTCTCCGAAGGTAGTCGGTGCCGGGGACGTGGGACCCACCCGCGAGGAGGCCCCGGGAGCTGCACACCACCCGCCCCCCGGCATCGACAACGGCAACACAGAGCACCGTGCCCCCGGGCCAGAAAAGCGCGCCCAGCACGCCAGCGCACCGATCGCGCCCGAGGGACAGGAGATCGGGAGCCCCGGCCAAAGCCCGGGTCAAAGTCCGAGCGTCGTCCACGGCCTGGCGGATGTGGGCCGCGTACGCTTGGGCTCGGGTCGCAGCCTCCGCCGCCAGGACCGATGCCATGTCCCTACGCTGTTCCTCCAGGTTCCAAGCGAGGAGTACGAGGAAAGGAGCGACGGAAACGAGGACCAGCAGAACCACCCTGGACCGAACAGACATGAGCGCCTCCGCCCCCGACCGGGGGGCCCACAGATTCAAGCATAATTCGCGCACGAACCGCTCTCAACTTGACTTTTCGTCTTTTTTTCATTTAGTTTTCACAAATTACGATATTTTGAATCGTTGTTTCTCCCCATTCCCTAGGCTGCGAGGATCGGTTCCGGTCTCCATACAACTTGTCGTACGCCTCCCGTCTCGCGTCGCTCCGGCTCCCCTTTGGGACGGCCTGAACGAGAAAGGGGGAGGGCATTTGACAAAACACCCTACCGGTGGTATCAAGTGCGCTTCCCGGCCTGCGGACCGGGAGAATCCAGACGGGAGGAGGTGAATCGCCCTTGGCCAGGGAAAGAGAACGCTCGCAGCGGCCCGGCAGCGAGTTCGAGCGGGAGCTGCGGAAGCTGAAGAAGGACTTCCAGAAGAACGTCCTTCCGGCGGTGAAGCGCCACTCGTTCTACGTGAGCAAGAGCGAGATGCGGCGCATCAAGGAGCGCAAGGCCGCCCGCCGGCGCCGGCGGCAGCTGCGCAAACTCCAGCGCCTAGGCCGCATTTAGGCCCCTCCTTCCACCCCTTCCCGGACGCGTCGGGAGGGGGTGGCCGTTTCTTGCATCCCCCCTCCTGTTTCCGATACTGTGGGTGCCTTCGCGAACGCCGATCGAAGGTGCCGTCTCCATGCCAAAATCCGCTTTAGGCCTTCAGGTCCGAGCCGACCGCGCCGTGGCCGTCCGGGTGAGGGGCGGGTGGAAGGGAGCGGCTGTGGAGCGGGTCTGGGGAGGGCCCCTGGATCCGGATCGATCCGTCCCCGGTCTCGAGGCCCTGGGCCTTCCGGCCGAGTCGGTGGTGACCGGGCTCCCGGCCGACCGCCTGTTCGCCCGGACCGTGGAGCTGGCGTTCACCGACCGCAAGCGCCTCGCCCAAGCCGCACCTCTGGAGGCCGAGGAGACCCTTCCCCTACCCCTGGAGGACCTGGTGTGGGACACCCGAATCCTCGGCCGCACCCCCGCCGGGTCCCGATGCCTGGTGGTGGCCGCCCCCCAGGACGCGGTGGGGGAACGGGTGGGTCTGCTGGCCGGGGCCGGCCTCCGGGTGGAGGCCCTGGACGCCGAGCCCCTGGCCCTTGCCGGGCTGTGCCGGGCCGGGGGCCTAGCCCCGGCGTGGGTGTGCGATCTGGGCCCGGACCTGGTGCAGTGGGCAGCCGTGGGGCCGGGGGATGAGGTGACCTTCGGCTGCCTGCCCGGCCGGGGCACCGACCCCGACCTGCTGGACCAGGTGGCCCTCGCCCTCTCCGCCTGCCCTCCCCCCTTTTCCGACCCCTCCACCCCCCTCTATGTCAGCGGCCCCCTGGCGCCCGACACCGACCGGACCGAGTGGGCGGAGCACCTGGACCGCACGGTGGACCTCCTGCCCCTTCCTCCCGGTGTGAGCGCGGCAGGGGCTCCGGACGAGCTGCCGTGGCCCGGTTGGGCGGTGCCTCTGGGCCTGGCCCTTCGGGAGGCATGGCGGCCCGGCCGGTCCGGCGTGGACCTGCTCCAGGGCCCGTTCGCTCCGGAGGACCGTGGCACCCCGTGGAAGGGGCCCGCGATCCAGGCGGGGGTGTACGCCGGCATTCTCCTGGGTCTGTGGGGGATCGGAAAGGGTCTCGAGATCGCCTACCTACGGGCCCAGTACGACACCCTGAGCTCGGCCGTGCGGGAACGGTTCCGGGCCACCCTGCCGGAGGTCACCAACATCGTGAGCGAGGTGGACCAGCTGTCGGCCCGGGTCGACGAGCTCGAGGCCCGGGCCCGCAGCCTCGGAAGCCTGGTGGACCGGGAGATCTCGCCTCTTCGCCTTCTCCGGGACATCTCCGAGCGGATTCCCAAGGAGATCGAGGTGGAGTTCGAGGAGCTGGTGGTGGAGGAGAACCGGGTGCGAATCAAAGGCGTCACGGTGAGCTTCGACGCCATCGCCCGAATCGAGGCCGAGCTGGCCAAGCATCCCCGGTTCGCCCAGGTGGCCGTGAGCAAGGCCGAGACCATGGCGGCCAAGGACAAGGTTCGGTTCAACCTCACCCTCAGCCTGGGGAAGAAAGGATAAACGGTGAGGCTCACGGACCGGGAGAGGGCCGTCATCGGCCTTGGCGGGGCCGCCATCGTGGCGGTGGCGTTCTGGATCGGGGTGTGGGAACCGGTCCAGGCCCGCATCAAGCTGTGGAAACGCCGGGTCGAGGCGAAGCGGGTGGAGTACCGGAAGGTGGAGGATCTGGCCCAGCGGTACGCCGATCTGCAGACCCGTATCCGGGGGATCGAGAAGAACCTGAAACGCAGCAAGAAGTTCTCGATCCTCTCGTACCTGGAGAACCTGGCGAAGCGCCAGAGCATCCACGACCGGATCGTGCAGATGAAGCCGAAGCCTGGCGAGGTCACCCGATACTACCGGGAGAACACGGTGGAGATCCGGATGGAGAGGGTCCGGTTGAACGAGATCGTGCGGTTCTTGTTCCAGGTGGAGAACTCGCCCGAGCTCCTTCGCATCAAACAGCTCCAGATCCGACCCCGGTTTGACGACCCCAACCTGTTGGACGTGCGGTTCCAGGTCGCCGCCTACGAGCCCCTGGAGGGACGGTGATGGCAACGAAGGCCGGGCGGATGTTGGGCCGGGGGGTCGCCTACGCCCTGGTGTTTCTGGGGGCGTTCGGGGTGTCGCTGTGGCGGTCGCTGCCCTACGATGAGATCGCCTCGGCCGTAGAGACCCGGCTCCAGGCTCAGGGCTTGACCCTGCAGGTGCGGGGGCTCGGCCCCGGCCCTTGGTTCGGGGTCCGGGCCGAGTCGGTGAAGGTCGAGCCCCCCGGGCTTGCCGTGCGGGTGGGGGTCTCCGGCCTGGAGGTCTGGCCCTCCTGGGCCCGAGCCCTCCGGGGCCGACCGGCCCTGAGGTTTCGCGCCGCCGCGGCCGGCGGCACGGTGGAGGGCGAGGTGGGGTCGTACGGCCGGGTGCCCCTGGATCTGTCATGGGCCGACGTGGCCCTGGGGCAGATTCCCAGGCCTCCCCCGTGGAAGGAGCTCCCCCTGGCCGGCCAGACCGACGGCTCGCTGTCGGTGGACGGCCTGAGACAGAGCGCGCTCGAAGCCCGGGGCCGACTCCAGGCCTCGTTCACCGGGGTCCGCATCGGCCCCGGCAAGGTGCGCGGGGTCCCCGTGCCGGCTGTCGGCTTGGGCGACGGCGTGCTCGAGGCGACCCTGGAAGGGGGGAGAGCCGAGGTCCGCGAGGCTCGCTTTCGGGGCGGGGATCTGGAGGTCCTGCTTACCGGGGCGGCGGTGGATCTGCGCCGGCCGCTGGGGCGAAGCCCGATCAAGGGCGGCCTCGTTTCCTTGACCCCCAACCAGAAGGTGCAGGAGGATCTTGCCCTTCTGTTCGCGCTGTTCCCGGGATCACGGAGTTCCGACGGCCGCTACACCGCGCGGATCCGCGGAACCCTTCAAGCCCCCCGGCTGCTCCGGCGCTGAGCCCCGACCGGTCGGGCCGATAGGGCCCCCAGGCCCTTGCGAGGCGGGGCAGCCGGAACGGGAGGCTCGCGTGGGTCCAGGGCTTTTGTACGGGGTGTAGGGGCCTGCTTCGGGCCGCGGGCGGCTCTCCAACAGACCCCATGCCCTCGGCTGTGATGCTGTGACGCAGTGTCAACGCAACCTCTAGGAGATGAAAGAGGTTTTGCCCTTCTAGCCTCCCAGCTTCCAGCCTCCCATCCTTACGAACCTTCCAGCTTCGACAAGGAGCACTCGATGGATGCGACCAAGCTCGACTTCGATAAAGCCGGCGGGCTGGTGCCCGCCGTGGTGCAAGATGCTGACACCGGCGAGGTGCTGATGCTCGCCTACATGAACGAGGAGGCGCTGCGTCGCACGCTGGAGACCGGCAAGGCATGGTTCTTCAGCCGTTCTCGGAACAAGTTCTGGATGAAGGGCGAGAGCTCGGGCCACGTGCAGGAGGTGCGGGAGGTCCGGGTGGACTGCGACGCGGACGCCGTGCTCCTGAGGGTCCGGCAGGTTGGAGGCGCTGCCTGCCACACCGGTCACCGGAGCTGCTTCTACCGCCGCGTGGAGAACGGGGCCCTGGTGGAGGACGAGGGGAAGGTGTTCGATCCCGAGGAGGTGTACGCCCTATGAGCCTCCTGAAGCTCGGCATCCCCAAGGGCAGCCTCGAGGACGCCACGGTGGATCTGTTCCTGCGGGCGGGGTGGCGGATCCGCCGGAGCTCACGGAACTACTTCCCCACCGTGGACGACCCGGAGCTGCGGCTCTCCCTGGTGCGGGCCCAGGAGATGAGCCGGTACGTAGCCGACGGGGTGCTCGACGCCGGCCTGACCGGCAAGGACTGGATCCTCGAGAACGACTCGGACGTGGCCGAGGTGTGCGACCTGGTCTACTCCAAGGCCTCCACCAACCCGGCCCGATGGGTGCTGGTGGTGCCCAACAACAGCCCCGTGCAACGGCCCGAGGACCTGCACGGCAAGGTGGTGGCCACCGAGCTGGTGAACTTCACCCGCCGGTACTTTGCCGAGCGGGGCATTGAGGTGGCCGTGGAGTTCTCGTGGGGGGCCACCGAGGCCAAGGTGGTGGAGGGGCTGTGCGACGCCATCGTGGAGGTCACCGAGACCGGCTCCACCATTCGGGCCCACGGGCTCCGGATCGTGGAGACCCTGCTCGTGACGAACACCCAGCTCATCGCGAACCACGGGGCGTGGGCCGATCCGGCCCGGCGACGGAAGATCGAGCAGGTGGCCCAGCTGCTCCAGGCGGCCCTGCGCGCGGACGGCATGGTCGGGCTCAAGATGAACGTGCCGGGGGAGCGCATGGAGGACGTGATCGACCTGCTGCCGAGCCTCCAGGCCCCCACGGTGGCACACCTGTTCCGCACCGACTGGCTGAGCGTCGAGGCGGTGGTCGAGGAGCGGGTGGTCCGCGATCTGGTGCCGAAGCTGCTGGCCGCCGGCGCCACCGGGATCATCGAGTACCCGTTAAACAAAATCCTATGACAGCCGGTTGCAACTCGGGTCCTCGTCCCATTACAGTTCCGGTCATGGTTTTCCGATAACGAATCATCCCCCTTCACCCCCAACGGAGAGAGTCTGGTCATGGAGGCACAGCAAGGACCCGGGGTCGCCCCCCCCGAGGGCGGCCCCCTGTATTCCATCAAGGAAGTGTCGGAGCTCACAGACGTCCCCGCCCACACCATCCGCCTGTGGGACCGAAAGCTGCCCGGGTTCCTCGCACCCCACCGGACCCCTGGCGGCCAGAGGCGGTTCACGGAGGAGTGCGTCGAGCGCATCCGTAAGCTCGACTACTACGTGAACCAAAAGGGAATGACCCCGGTGGGCGCCCGGCGGCGCATCGAGGAAGGGATCGGGCCCGACAGCCACGAGGCCCAGGAGCTGCGGGAGATCATCCTGGCGGACCGCCGGGTGCGTCAGGCGATCGACGAGATCGTGGAGCTCATTCGCAAGAAGCTTCTGGAAGCCGTCTGAGCCCCGGGAGGCCGCCCCCTCTCACCGGGCCGAGACGTACCCGGTGACCACGGCGGTGAACGGCGCCCCGAGCCCCTTGGGCGCCTCCACCTCCACCACAAACGGCCCTCGAAAAGGCACGGGCCGGTTGAGGGAGGCGGTGGGGGCCACCCGGGAGTCCAGCAGGAACAAGGGGACGGCCCCGTCCGCCGCCACCTGCCCGTCCACTGCCCGGGCGTCAGCCAGCAGGCGAAGGCGAAGGAACGCGTCGGCCCGGCAGTCGAGGGTCACCCCCGTGGCGTGGAACACCATACCCTGGGGCGGGGTGAACGTTTCCCGCACTACCCCGCGGTTGCCCCCGAGCACCCCCCGAAACGAGAACACGGCGAACCGCTCCTCGGGCTTGGCCGGCGTCGGGCTCGGAAGATTGGTCACGAGCACGCGCACCGGTGCCCGGTCATCCACGGTCACGGTACCCTCCACCTCGACCGGCCCCCGCCGGACCGGGGCCGGGTTGGTCACCTCAACCGGCAGGGGGGTGCTCGCCCGCACCTCCACAGCGCCCTGCACCGAAACCGGGCCGTCCAAGGTCCCGCTGATCACGCGCACGTCCTGCACCGCGGGTAGGTTCGTCACCTCCACCGTCCCCTCCACCGGTTGGGTGAGGTAGACCGGTTGGGACGACGGCTCCGTGGGCTGGCGGATCAGGTACTCCTGCCCCCAGGCAGCCGAGACACCGAGCACGAGCACGAGGGCTGCCGGCAGTGCCCCCAGCCCTGCCCTCCGGGAACGGTCGGTGGGATTCCTCATCGTGGCACCTCCGCGTGCGGGCCTTGACCGCGGTGAAGGGGGTTGCTAGCTTGGACGCCTCTTCGACGCGTCCGTTTCTTGAGGGAGGCCGTCCATGCAACGCAGGCGAAACTATCCCACCCAGTACGTGGGTGATGCAAACCCCAACCGGAAACGCCACGTCCATGACCTGGCCAACGAGAAGCCCAGCTGCGCCGTGCACGCCATCGAGTGGGCCCACAACACGGTGACCTTCCGAACAAAGGAAGAGGCGTACGCGGCCGGGTACACCCCCTGCATCTTCTGTATGCCCTACGAACCCGGCGCGGACTGAGCCGCCGTCCCGAGCGAGGTGCCCCATCGACCGCACGATCCTCAAAGGTCACTTCCTGGTGGCCATGCCCCAGCTCTCCGATCCCAACTTCGAACGCACCGTGGTTCTGGTGTGCGAGCACACCGAGGAAGGGGCCTTGGGGCTGGTGATCAACCGGCCGACCCCCTTCCTGCTGGGCCAGATCTACGGGGGCCAGAACATCGAGGGCGAGGGCGGAGCCGACGAGCCCATCCACTACGGAGGGCCGGTCCAACCCGAGATGGGGTTCGTCCTGTACGAAGGGCCGGACTACGAGGGCTCGGTGGAGGTGCTGGCCGGCCTGAGGCTAGGCACATCCCTGGAGATCCTGAGGGACATCGCCCGAGAGGAGGGGCCGGAGCGGTTCCTGTTCTTCCTGGGGTACGCCGGATGGGCGCCGGACCAGCTCGAGGGGGAGATCGCCCGCAACGACTGGCTCGTGGTGCCAGCCGAGGCAGACCTGCTGTTTCGCACACCGCCCGAGGACCGTTGGGAGCGCGCCATCCGGCTCCTGGGCATCGACCCCCACCTGCTCTCCCAGGGCTTCGGCACGGCGTGAGGGGCCAGGGCGGCCGGGCCCGAGCCGCGCCCGGCCGGAAGCAGGCCCCATGCCCCAGCGCCGAGACGACGCGTAGATCGGTGCAGATCGCTTTTTCGCCGGCAGGCCGCGCGCGGCCTGCCGGGGCTTCAATCTGTCAGCAGCAGGACCAGGGTCTGGCCGGGGTAGATGGTGGACCGGCGGCTGATGCCGTTCCACTCGCAGATCTCCCCCACAGTGATCCCGTAACGCCGGGCGATGGCCGTGAGGGTGTCGCCCCGCCGGACCCGATGGTAGATCTGGCGGGGCTCGGGGTGCTCGGCCTCCCACCGGACCAGCCGCTCCGGGAACTCCGGGGCCTCGCCGGCCGGCACGGTCACCCGATAGGTACCCTTTCCCAGCTCGGTCCCGACGATCCAGGGGTTCAGCTCCACGAGCCTGCGGAACCCCAGCCCCGCGGCCCGGGCCACCGCCGTCACGGGCAGCCGACGCCGATCGACCCGGAGGGTGACCTTGCGGGTGTCCCAGGCCGACCAGGTGCGAGCTCCTTCGAGGTCGATACCGTAGCGGTCAGGGTGCTCGAGCACGAGCTTGGCGGCCATGACCCGGAACACGTACCGCTCGGTCTCCCTGGGCAGACGAAGGTCGTAGAAAGAGGACTCCCCCTGGCTCTCCATGGCGTCGGCCACCCTCCTGCGGCCCGCGTTGTACGCGGCCAGGGCCAAGGGCCACGAGCCGAACGCTTCCCACAGGTCCCGCAGGTGGGCCAGGGCGGCCCGGGTCGACTTCTCCCAGTCGCGGCGGTCGTCGTATCCATCTCGGCTCTGCAACCCGTAGAGCCGGCCGGTGGCCCGCACGAACTGCCACGCCCCCACGGCTCCGGCCGAGCTCACGGCCTCGGGCCGCAGGTTGCTTTCGATCACGGCGATGTACTTGAGGTCCTGGGGCAGCCCCTCGGTCTCCAGGGCCGTCTCCACCGCGGGCAGGTACCGGGGAGCCCGCTTGAACCACAGGGCGGCGCTGACGGGGTCCCCCAGGACCACCACCAACTCCAGGTCCAAACGTTCCCGCACGTCGGCCCGGTCCAGCGGAACCGGCTCCCCGCAAAACTCCAGCGACGACGGGATCCACAGCCGCAAGAGATCGTTCACGTCGGCCCGGGCGGTCACAAGCCCCGACCCCAAGAGCACCAGGGCGATGCCGACACACCCTATCCACCCCTTCATCGCCGCGATCCTCCTCCCGGCCGCACCAATTCGACCGGTCTCCAGTAATTCGGGCCTTGGCCCGACGGGCGGCTAGGCAGCGTGGCGGGCGGCTCCGGAGTCACCGCCAGAGCTTCCGGGGGCGCGGGGTCTGCCGGAGAGCCGGATGCGGCTCCTCTGCTCGCCGTGCAGTGCCTCCGGCATCCGGACCGCGAAACGCACCCATTGCGCGCACCCGTGACGGCCCCCCCGTGTCTTGTGCCTGCGCGGCGAGTCTCATGCTCGGCTTCGCGCCCGGCCCGGCCGGAGGTAGCCCCCATGCCCCGCACGCAAGGCCCGGACCAAGACGTACGCAAAGTCTGTACGTCGCAAACGGGCCGCCCCGGGTCTTACCGGACCTCTCCCCCCCGGCAACTGTGCTCCTTTTCTTCTTTCGGCTCGACCGCTGGCCGGCTTGACCCGGTCCGAAGGACTGTAAACCGGGCAAACGAGGATGGAGCGGGTCAGGCGGTGGCCGACTCAGGGTTTCGCGCGACGAACAGCTTGTGGACCCCCAGGTTCACCCGCCGAGCCTCCTCGATCCGGAGCCCGGCCTCCTCCAGCACCGCGGGTACGTCCAGGTCGGTGCAGAACCCCACCCGCTCCATTACCGGCGACAGCCTGCATTTGAGAACCCCCCACGCCCCCTCCTCCCGTGTGTTGCTCACCACCACCACTCGGCCCCCAGGCCGGCACACCCGCCGCATCTCCATGCACAGCCGCGCCGGGTCGCCCACGGTGGTGATCACGTAGGGCGCCAGCACCACGTCGAAGGACTCATCCGGCAGCTCGAGGGCGGTGGCGTCCATGCACCGCAGCAGGATCCGCGAGCCGTTGCCGTTCACCAAGGCCCGCCACCGGGCCTTGCGGATCATGCGGGGGCAGATGTCGATGCCCAGCACCTCACACCCCGACGGGTAGTGGCGCAGGCCGAGGCCGGTACCCACTCCCACCTCGAGCACCCGCTCGCCGGGGCGAACCCGCTGGGCCGCCTCGCGCCGCCCCTCGTCCATGGTCTTGCCGAACACCCAGTCGTATACCGGTGCAACCTTCTCGTAGAATCGCTTGGAGTAGTCCTGATCCATGGGCAGGGCCTCCCTAGGGTTGCCAACCAGCGGGAACGGCCCGGCATTTTACCGGGGAACCCTCGACTCGTCCACCGGCCGGACTTGTGCCACCGGGCGCTGGCCCGCATAATTCCGGTTCCCATGGAACGACCCCTCATCCCCCCTCTCCGCATCGTCGGCGCCCGCCAGAACAACCTGCGGGACCTGACCATCGAGATCCCCCACGACCGGTTCGTGGCGATCACCGGGGTGTCCGGCTCGGGCAAGTCGAGCCTCGCCTTCGACACGGTGTTCGCCGAGGGGCAGTGGCGGTTCCTGGAGTCGCTACCGACCTACGCCCGGCTCCTCTCGGAGAAGGGCGTGCGGCCCGCTGTGGACGCCATGGACAACGTGCGGCCGGCCGTGGCCCTAGAACAGCGCAACCCCGTGCGTACGGCCCGCTCCACCCTGGGCACCGCAACCGAGCTCTACGACCTGTTTCGGCTGCTCTACGCCGCGGCCGGCCGGGTGCGGTGCCCCCGGTGCGGCGAGCCGGGCCGGACCTGGAGCCCCGAGGCCCTGACCCTGCACCTGCTGGAGACCCGGGCCAGGCACAGGGTCACGGTGGAGGTGCCCCTGGACCGCCTGACCTGGCTACCGAGGGAAGGGTGGGCCCGCCACCTGTCGGCCCGGGGGTTCGCCCGGGTGCGGGTCGAAGGCCGGATCCGGCCCCTGGAGGAGCCGGACCTGCCCCGGTGCCCTCCGGCCGACGGCACCCTGGTCCTCGACCGGCTCGTGCTCGATTCGTCCCGCCGCTCCCGGATCATCTCGGCCCTGGAGCAGGGCTTCTCCCTGGGCCGGGGCCTGGTGTGCGTGACCGGGGACGACGGCGCTCCCGCGCGGTTCAGCACCCTTCGGCGGTGCGACCGGTGCGACCTGGATCTGCCGGTGCCGCGGCCCGTGCTGTTCAGCTTCAACCACCCCCTGGGGGCGTGCCCCACCTGCACTGGGTTCGGGGCGGTGCTGGAGTGGGACGAGACCAAGGTGGTGCCCGACCCCGACAGGACGCTGCGCCAGGGCGCGGTGGAGCCGTGGCAGACCCCGGCCAACCGGTGGTGGCAGGAGCAGCTCGTGCGGCACGGACCGGCGGCCGGGGTTCCCCTGGACACCCCCTGGGCGGAGCTGGATCCCGAGGCCCGGCGGCTCGTGTGGAAGGGCGGCTCGGGGTTCGAAGGGATCCGGGAGTTCTTCGAGTACCTGGAGGGCAAGCGCTACAAGATGCACGTGCGGGTGTTCCTGGCCCGGTACCGGAGCCCCCGCACCTGCCCCGACTGCGGCGGGTCCCGCCTCGGGCCCGCCGCCCTGGCCGTCACCGTGGACGACCGGACCATCGCCGACGCGAGCCGGATGGACCTGGCCGCGCTGGGCCGGTGGGTACGGAGCCTGGGCCCGCTCGTGGGGCCCCGGGGCCAGGCCGTGCTGTGGCGCATCGAGGACCGGATCGGCACCCTGGTCAGGCTGGGGCTCCACTACCTCACGATGGACCGCCCCACCCGCACCCTGTCGGGCGGTGAGGCCCAGCGGGCCGCCCTGGCCCTGCAGCTCCAGAACCACCTGACCGGCACCACTTATGTCCTGGACGAGCCCACCGTGGGCCTGCACGCCCGCGACGTGGACGTGCTCGGCGAGGTGCTGCGGGAGCTGACCGGCCGGGGCAACACCGTCATCGTTGTGGAGCACGACCTCTCCCTGATCCGCCGGGCCGACTGGACGATCGAGATGGGCCCGGGAGGGGGCCGCCGGGGCGGCCGGGTCGTGTTCCAGGGCCCGCCGCGGGAGCTCGCCCGGGCTGACACCCCCACCGGCCGGCACCTGGCCCGGCGCGCCGGCGGCCGGCCCTCTGCCGAGCCGAGACGGCCCCGGGGGTTCCTCACTTTGAAGGAGTGCCGGCTCCACAACCTCCGGGATCTCGAGGTCTCGGTTCCCCTGGGGGTGCTCGTGTGCGTGACCGGGGTGTCCGGGTCCGGAAAGTCCACCCTCGTGGCCGACACCCTGAGGCCGCTGCTGGAGTCGAAGGGAGCCCGGGGTCCGGCCCGCCTCGTGCTGCCCTCCGATCCGCCCGTGGAGGGGGTCCGGCTGGTGGACCAGTCCCCCATGGGCCGCACCCCCCGGTCGATCCCCTTGACCTACGTGGGGGCGTACAAAGCGGTGCGGGACCTGTTCGCGGGCCTCCCCGCTGCCCGCCGGCTGGGCCTAGGGCCGGCCCAGTTCTCGTTCAACGTGAAGGGGGGGCGGTGCGAGCGCTGCGGGGGCACGGGGTACGAGAAGCTCGAGATGTACCTGTTCGAGGACCTGTTCGTGCCGTGCCCGGAGTGCGACGGCCGAAGGTTCCGGCCCCGGGTGCTGGCCGTGCGATACCGGGGCCTAACCATCCATGAGGTGCTGGGCCTCAGCGTGGACGACGCGGCCGGGGTGTTCGCCGACCACGCCGCGCTGGCCCGGGTGTTCGCCACGCTCCAGCGCCTGGGCCTGGGGTACCTGGTGCTGGGGCAGCCTGCGCCCACCCTGTCGGGCGGAGAGGCCCAGCGTCTCAAGATCGCCTCGGAGCTCCTGGCCCGGCGTCGGCCCCGCAACCTGGTCTACCTGCTGGACGAGCCCACCACGGGGCTGCACCCCGACGATCAGGACCGACTGCTTGAGGTGCTCCGGGATCTGGTGGCCGAGGGGAACACGGTGGTGGCCGTGGAGCACAACCTGGAGTTCATCGCCCGGGCCGACTGGGTCATCGACCTGGGGCCCGGTGGGGGCGACGAGGGGGGCCGGCTGGTGGACGCAGGCCCCCCGGCCGACGTGGCCCGGCGGGCCCTGGGGCCCACCGGCCGGCACCTGGCCCGGTGGATAGAGGGCAGGCCGTGAGCCCGGCTGCCCTCCACGTGGTCCTGGTGGAGCCCGAGATCCCCCCCAACACCGGCAACATCGCCCGGCTGTGCGCTGCCACTCGGACCCACCTCCACCTGGTCCACCCCCTGGGGTTCTCCACGGACGACCGCCACCTCAAGCGGGCCGGGCTCGACTACTGGTCCTACGTGTCGGTGCGCGAGCACCCGAGCCTGGAGGCCGCCCTGGCGACCAGCGGCTCCGGCCCGGTATTCTACTTCTCGGCCCGGAGCGGCCGGCCCTACGACCGGGCCCCGTTCGCCCCCGGCTGCCGGCTGGTGTTCGGACCCGAGAGCCGGGGGCTGCCGCCGGCCCTGCTCGACCGGAACCCGGACCGGGTGTTCCGGATCCCGATCTGGGGCCGGGTGCGGAGCCTCAACCTCTCCACGGCCGTGGGGGTGGTGGTGTACGAGGCGTACCGGCGGCTGGGAGCGTGGTGACACGGCCGCTGCAACGGCGCCGGTCAGTGGGCCCCGCCCCCTTCTGGCACGGACGCAAGCCAGGACGCGGACGAGGGGAACGCCGTTCTCGCCCAGAACCCGAGGAACAATGGCACCAGCTCGGGCCGGCGCGCCAGGGTGAGGCGGGCCCGGCAGCCCTGGCACAGCCCCGTCTGGCGCACCCGCTCCAAAGCCCAGGGGTTGGGAGCCGGCTCGCGCGTCCCGCACGACGGGCAGGCGAAGGACAGGCCCCCCTCCTGCGGTGGGACGAGACTCGGAAAGGGCAACGTGGAGCTCCAGACATCGGGGAGGAACGCCGGGACCGGGGACCCCGAAGCCCCCGGTCCCGGAGCCGGGGCGGCTACGGGTTCGGGATGGCGTCGGGGAAGAACAGCTGCTCCCCGCCCTTCTTGAACTGCTTGATGATCCGCTGCCCCCGGGGCCCGGTGATGTACCCGATGAGGCACATGGCGCCCTCATAGTTGGCGTCCGGGTACCGGGCCGGGTTCACCGCGATGATGCCGTAGGGGTTGGCCAGGGCCGGATCGCCCTCGTACACGATCCGAAGGCCCAGCTTCTCCCGGAACGCGAGGTACGTGCCCCGGTCCGACAGGGTGTAGGCCCCGAGCTCGTCGGCCATGCGCAGCACCGCACCCATGCCCTGGCCGGCCTCCTTGTACCAGGCTCCGCCAGGCTCGAGGCCGACCGCGGCCCAAAGGGATTTCTCCTTCTTGTGGGTGCCCGAGTCGTCGCCCCGCGACACGAACGAGGCCTCGGCCCTGGCGATCCGGCGAAGGGCCTCGGCGGCCGAGCCCGAGCCCCGCACGCCGGCCGGGTCGTCGGCCGGTCCCAGCACCACGAAGTCGTTGTGCATCACGTCCCGCCGGTTCACGCCGTAGCCGTCGGCCACGAACTTGTCCTCGGCCGGCCGGGCGTGCACCAGCACCACGTCCACATCGCCGTTGGCTCCCAACCGCAGGGCCTTGCCGGTGCCCACCGCGATCACGTCCACCCTGCACCCCCAGGTCTCCTCGAACGGGGGCAGCAGCCGGGCCAGGAGCCCCGAGTTCTCGGTGCTGGTGGTGGTGGACATCCGGATGCGGCACTCGGCACCGGCCGAGCCGACCCAGCCGGCGACCAGGGCCAGGGCCAGCACCAGCCCGCTCCAGGAACGGATCCGTCGGCGGTCTCGCATGGTTTTCTCCTTTCTTGCTGCTGGAAGCTTCATCAGGCCCATGCGGGGCCCTACAACGCGAAGGGGCACCCCCGTTGGTCCGGGGGGAGCTAGAGACTAGAGACTAGAAACTAGAGACTAGAACGTATGGGAATTCTGGAGGTTTCAAGCGTCCTAGCCTCCCAGCCTCCTAGCGTCCTAGCGGAAGTCAGAACGCCACCTGGTACTGGACCCGGAACCGATCCTCGGTCACGGCCGAGCCCGGCCCGTCCTGGTCGCGGATCCGGAACCAGTCGGCCTGGATCTTGTTGCGGTGGCCGTTGAAGAACACGTTTAAGGCCACCCCGTAGGACTGGGTCAGATCGTCGGAGGCGTCCGTGTTCGGGTCGAAGAACTCGTACCGGCCGGCTACCTCCACCACGTCCCTCCACACCAGGGCGCCCCCCTGCACGTACAGGCCCGTGGCGGTCTCGTCGTCCACGCCGTCGGCCTTGGGGTCGATCCGGCGGCGATGGCCCTCGGCCCGGAGCGAGAACCCCCGGTACGCCATCCCCGCGAATCCCCCCACGCTCACCACGTCGCTCGTGCCCAGGGCCGTGAGCCTTCCGTTCAGGTTCTTGCGGGTGTGGCCCGCCACGTCGTCGTCGTAGGCCACCGAGGCCGCCAGGAACACCTGGGGGCGCTCGGGCCGGTTCAGGCTCGGCTCCCCGGCCAGGGGGCTTCCGCCCACCGGGGCCCACACGACCCGGCCCACGTACAGGTGACCGTCGCCCGAGTTGTTGCGGTTGCGTCCCTCGCCGTTGAACACGCCCGCGTCGTAGGACAGCCCACCGGCCAGCTTGCCGTGGACCGTGACGCCCGTGTCCCGGTCGAACCGGAACGTGGCGTCCACCCCGCTTCGCTCCACGAACTGGAGCTTCGAGGCCGACACGTTCCACTGCACGCCGTAGGGCACCTTGTAGGCCCCGGCCTTCACGGCGAACCAGGGGGCGAACGCGTAGTCCCCGAAGAAATCGAACAGGTCCGTGCCCTTCTCGTTGCCCGAGTACACGTTCACGTAGACCTTGTACCTGAGGTTCCTGCGAAACGCGTGCCCCTTGAGCCCCACGCGCGTGCGCTGCACCGAGAAGTTGCTCTGGTTCTCGGCGTCCTCCAGCTCCCGGAACGTGTAGCGCACCTGGCCGTAGCCGTAGATCCGGCCGGAGAACCGGCCGTCCCGGCTCCGGTAGGACAGGTGGTTCGGGGCCGCGGGCACGGCCGGGGCCTGCTGGGCCTCCAGCTCCTTGCGCTCGGCCGCCGTGATGATGCCCCTCTGCTCCAGGCGCTCGACCAGGTCGACCCGGGCCCACCCGGGCCGGGCCCCCACCCCCAGGGTCGCCAGTACCGCCAGAACTCCCATGATCTGCCGCATTCGTTCCTCCTTTCCGTGATGGGTGAGCGGCGAATCCTCCAAACGAGAAGCGCCCCCTTTCCGGCTGGAAAGGGGGCGCGGGCATGCCGGGCGGACCCCGCACGGAACCCGTCCGTCGCACCGCCTCCTTTCCAAGCACGGGAGGCCCGGCGGTTTCCCGCCGAACCCGTCGGCCGCGCGCCCTAGGACGGACCCCGTAGGCGCCACGGCTCGGAGGCAACACACAAAAAAACCCTCCCCGCGGTCGGACGGGGAGGGCGCACAGAACACCGGTCACCCGTCTCCTTTCCGAACGCGGGAGGCCGGGGCGTTTCCACCCCGACCCATCGGCGAACCGCCCCTAGGCCGCTGGGGCCGGTAGGTCGGTCCGCTCGGAGACACAAAAAAGCATATCCGGCCGGCGGCCCCGGGGTCAAGGGGAAACCCCGGGGCCGCCGGCCGAGCCGCCTACTTCTTGCGCTCGTCGATCACCCGCTTGGCCTTGCCCTCGCTGCGGGCGATGCTGCCCTGGGGCACGATCTCCACGGGCGCGTGGATGCCGATCACGGCGTGGATGCGGGCGCTGATCCGACGGGCCAGGTCCTCCAGGGCCTCCTTGCCCTGAGCGTACACCGCGGGCTTGGCCTCGGCCTCCACCTTCATGCCGTCCAGGTGGCCCTTCTTGAACACCCGGATCTGGTAGAGGGGCTCCATCTCCTCGAACTCCATGATGACCGACTCCACCTGGCTCGGGAACACGTTCACGCCCGAGATGATCAGCATGTCGTCGGACCGGCCGAGAATCTTGTCCATCACCACGAGGCTGCGGCCGCACTCGCACTCGACCCGCCGCAGGCTCGTGATGTCGCGGGTCCGGTACCGCAGAAGCGGCATGGCCCGGCGCTGTAGGGCCGTGAACACGAGCTCACCCTTCTCGCCCAGGGGCACGGGCTCCAAAGTGGCCGGATCCACGATCTCCGGGTACACGTGATCCTCGTTCAGGTGCAGCCGGTACGCCTCGCACGAGAACCCCACGCCGGGGCCCATCATCTCGGTCAGCCCGTAGGCCTCGTGGGCGGTGATACCCATGCGCTCCTCGATCTCCCTGCGCATCTCCACGGTCCACGGCTCGGCCCCGAACGAGCCCACCCGCAGGGGCAGATCGCGCAGGTCCACCCCCATCTGATCGGCCTTCTCGGCGATCGTCAGGGCATAGGTGGGGGTGCAGAACAGCACCGTGCTCCCGAAGTCCTGCATGAGCATGATCTGGCGCTCGGTCATGCCCGAGCCGGTGGGCACCAGGCACGAGCCGATGGCCTCGACCCCCAGGTAGAAGCCCAGCCCGCCGGTGAAGAGCCCCATGCCGTACGCGTTCTGGCAGATGTCGTCGGGCCGGACCCCCTGGGCCCACAGGGTCCGGGCCATGCACTCCTGCCACTGGGCCCTGTCCTCGGCCGTGTAGGGACCGGTGATGGGCTTGCCGGTGGTTCCGGAGGAGGCGTGCACCCGCACCAGGTCCTTCATCGGCACGGCGCACAGCCCGAAAGGGTAGTTGTCACGCAGGTCGTTCTTGACGGTGAACGGGAGGTGACAGATGTCGTCCAGGGTGCGGATGTCCTCGGGCTTCACCCCCTTCTCGTCGAGCTTCTGTTTGTAGAAGGGGACCCGTTCGTACAGCCAGGCCACGGTCTCCCGGAGCTTCTGCGCCTGGAACTCCTGGAGCTGCTCCACCGGCATGGCCTCGAACTTCTCGTTCCAAAATTTCTTCATGGCATCTCCTCCGTCAAATGGGTGAACACGGCCCGAGTTGCAAACACCATACCAAAACAAACAAGGTTTCCTCAACCGGCCATTTGTTTGATTTTCCCTCCGGGGCTGGACGGGGCTCAAGGTTCACGGTAAGTTTTCCCCGTTTTGTGAGAAAACCTTATCACGGCCTGCGGAGGGACCCATGAGAAGGGCGAAGATCGTGTGCACCGTGGGACCGGCCAGCTCCGACCCACAGGTGCTGCGGCGCATGGTAGAGGCCGGCATGGACGTGGCCCGGCTGAACATGAGCCACGGCGACCACTCCACCCACGCCCGCACGGCCGAGTGTGTGCGCGAGGCTGCCCGGGCCGTGGGCCGACCGGTGGCCCTGCTGCTGGATCTGGCCGGCCCCAAGATCCGGCTCGGCACGCTGAAGAAGCCCCGGGTGGTCCACGCCGGAGAGGAGATCGTGCTGGCCTCGACCCCAGAGCCGGGGGCCCTGCCCGTGAACTACCCCCACCTGGCCGAGGAGCTCGCCCCCGGCGACCGGATCAGCCTGGCCGACGGTGCGATCCCCCTGGAGGTGGTCGCCGTGGAGGGGGGGAGGGTGAGGGCCCGGGTGCTCTCGGGCGGGACGGTCACCAGCCACAAGGGTCTGAACCTGCCGGGCAAGGGCGACGCCCTGCCCGCGGTGTCGGAGAAGGACGCCGACGACCTTCGGTTCGGCCTGCGGTTGGGGGTGGACTGGGTGGCCCTGTCGTTCGTGCGTAGCCCGGCCGACCTGGACCCGGCCCGGCGGATCATGGAGGAGGAGGGGATCCGGGTGCCGGTGCTCGCCAAGGTGGAGAAGCGCCAGGCCCTCGACCGCATCGACCGGATCCTGGAGGCGTTCGACGGCATCATGGTGGCCCGGGGCGACCTGGGCGTGGAGATGCCCATCGAGGAGGTGCCGGGCATCCAGAAGCGCTTGATCCGCGGGGCCAACCAGCGGGCCAAGCCCGTGGTGACCGCCACCCAGATGCTCTTGAGCATGGTGACCAACCCCCGCCCCACCCGGGCCGAGGTCACCGACGTGGCCAACGCCGTGCTCGACGGCACCGACGCCGTGATGCTGTCGGAGGAGACCGCCATGGGCCACCACCCGGTGGAGGCGGTGGCCACCATGGCCCGGATCGTGCGGCGGGCCGAGGCCGACGCCCCGCCGGCCGACAAGTGCCGTCCCCTGGCCGCCCAGGGGCTGCCCGCAGCCATCGCCCGGGCCACCTGGCACGTGGCCCGGGACGTGGGCGCCAAGGTCATCGTCACTCCGACCCGTAGCGGCTCCACGGGCCGGCTGGTGGCGGCCACCCGCCCCCCCGTGCCGGTGCTGGCCCTCTCGAGCGACCCCCACACGACCGGCGCCCTGACCCTGACCTGGGGCGTCACGCCCGCCGTAATGGCGCCCGCCCCCACCACCGACGCCCTGCTCGGGGCCTGCCGGGCCCAGGTGCTCCGGATGGGCCTGGCCCGCCCCGGGGACCGGGTGGTGGTGACCGCGGGCGTGCCGGTGGACACGCCGGGCACCACGAACCTGTTGAAGGTGCTGGAGGTGTGAGGCCGGAGACCGTGCGGACGCTGGGACGTGCGGACGAGCGGACGGGACGTCCTACCGTCCCAACGTCCTACCGTCCTAACGTCCTCCCGTCCTCCCGTCCTACCGTCCCAACGTCCTCCCGTCCCCGCCTGTTCACGGTCCACGTCCCCTCCTGCCCATCCCACTCGACCCGACCCTGGTCGGCCAGCAGGTCCAGGTGGCCGACGACCTCGCTCACGGCCAGGAACACCCACCCCGGCTCCACCCCAGGGAACAGGGCGCGCACCAGGTCCCAGGGGATGGCGCCCCCGGGAGGGATGCGGCGCAGGATGTCGGCCGCCCGGCGCTCGTGGAACGCCAGCCGCTCGTCGATCAGGCGGGTCGGGTCGCCCATGGCCTCCCCGTGGCCGGGCAGGACCCGGCGGCATCCCAGTTCCCGGATGCGCCGAAGGCTCGCCACGTAGGCCGGCAGGGTGCGGGTCCGGAACGTCCCCTGGCCGGGCTCGGTCACCGCGTTGGAGCTGATGTGGGGGATCAGGGTGTCCCCTGAGATCAGGGTGCGCTCCCGGGGATCCCATAGGCACACGGCCCCCCGGGCGTGGCCGGGGGTGTGGAGCACCCGCCAGCACCCCTGATCGGTGCACACCTCGTCGCCCTCGTCCAGGGGCTCCACCTCGTCCAGGGGCAGGGTGTGACCGCGGAGCCGCTCCATGCTCTGGCGCAGCTCCCGGCGGTACCCTTCGGGCACCCCGGCCCGACGACACACCTCGTCCAGGAATCCCACGATCCCCTCCCACACGCCGGGCTCGCCCCGGAGGCGGGCGTGGTCCACGGGGTGGGCGAACACCCGGCACCCGGACGCGTCCCGCACCCGGCGGGCCAGGCCGGCGTGGTCGTGGTGGGGATGGGTCAGCACCAGCCGATCCAGCTCGGCCAGCCGCACACCCGCCCGGGCCAAACCCTCGGCCAGGGCCTCCCAGGTCCCGGGCACCCCGGGCCCTGCGTCCACCAGGGTCAGGGGCGAGCCGGGAAGCAGGTAGGCGTTCACGGTGCCCACCGCATAGGGCGTGGGAATCTCGATCCGGTGCACCTCCACGGCAGCACTCCTCCGTACCATATCGACCCGGCGTCAAAACAGGCCCGTTTCCTTGGGAGGCGGGGCAAGGGTTTCAGTAGACAGTATTGCCAGGCCCGTGCCCCCTTTCCCTTGGGGAGTACGGGGTGGGGGTCTGGTGGAGCGCCGGGTGCGGCCCCTTAGCTCGCCGCGCCCTCCGAACGTTCGGATCCCCTCCGGACTCCGAGGGTTCCGCTATCGTGGCATGGATCGACGCGCAAGCGGCGGCATGAGAAGGCGCGGCGATCGGATGCCGCACTCGCGCCCGGCCGGAACCAGGCCCCCACCCCGTACCCTGGCAATACGTTTGAAGGTCCTAGCAACAAACGAACCCCCGCGTCCCGGGGGAGGCGGGGGTCCGGGGATCCCTTGGACCGGGCCCGGCTACTTCTTGAGCTTGTCCTTGAGCAGATCGCCCAGGGTGCCGAACACCGGCCCCTGGCTCGCCGCAGGGGCCGACTCCCGGAACTCCCGGATCGCCTGCTGCTCTGCCTGCTCCGACACGGCCTGGCGTGACAGGCGGATCTTGCGGCCGCCTTCCTCCACCCCCAGCACGGCCACCCGCATGGGGTCGCCGGCCCGGAACGACTTTGCGTGGTCCGAGCCCCGGGGCGTGCCCATCTCGGTGTTGTGCACCAGGCCCACATGGCCCGAGGGCAGCTTCACGAACACCCCGAACGGGGCCACCCTCTCCACCGTGCCCTCCAGGACCTCGCCCGGCTCCGGCACCGGCCCCAGGGACTCCCACAGTCGGTGCTCCAGCGACAGCCCGATCCGCCGGGCCCCGGGGTCCACGCTCACCACCTCCACCTCGACCGCCTCGCCCGGGCTCACCACCTCGGCCGCGCTCTTGACCCGGCGGCCCGCGCCCAGGGCCGACACGTGCACCAGCCCTTCCACCCCGGGCTCCAGCTCGACGAACGCGCCAAACGGGGCGATCCGGGTGACCCGACCCTGCACCCGCTGGCCCGGTCGAAACTTGGCCTCCACGGTCTTCCACGGGTCCTCCTGGAGAGTCTTAAGGGACAGGGTGACCCGATCGCGGTCCCAGTCCACCTCGATCACCTGCACCGTGACCTCGTCAGCAGGCCGGACCACCTCGGTGGGGGTCTCCACCCGGCCCCAGCTCATCTCGGACACCGGAATCAGGCCGTCCACCCCGTCCAGGTCCACGAACGCGCCGAAGGGATGCACGGCCCGTACCCGCCCGATCACCACCGCGCCGGGCCGGAGCACGTCCCGGAGGGCCTCGCGCTTCTCGGCCTGCTCCTCCTCCAGCAGGACCCGGCGCGACACCACCACGTTGCGGCCGCGGTCCCTGAACTCCAGCACCTTGAAGGCATAGGTCTGGCCGACGTGGACCTCGGGATCCTTGGTCCAGCGCAGCCCGATCTGGGAGTGAGGGCAGAAGGCCCTAAGACCGGCCACGCGGACCTCGTAGCCACCCTTGACCACCTTGACCACCTTGCCCTCCACCGGCACGCCTGAGGCGTGGGCATCGGCGAGCGCGCCCAGGGACAGGTCGCGGGTGGACAGCTTGGTGGTCAGCACCACCTCGCCGGCGCCGGTGGACGACACGTAGGCCTCCAGCTCCTGGCCCTCGACCGGCACCGCGTCCGCCTCGAACTCCTCCCGGCGGATGCTCCCCTCCTGCTTGCCGCCCAGGTCCACGAACACCCACTCGTCGGTGACCCGGGCCACCTTGCACCGGAGCTTGTCC